>Ga0306925_10002874_pt1 | contig 14994 bp, 15 predicted proteins | sample flu12Cox44000176_FD_203755 | JGI IMG/M metagenome (GOLD analysis project Ga0306925, IMG submission 203755) | Lab enrichment of tropical soil microbial communities from Luquillo Experimental Forest, Puerto Rico - flux8day.12C.oxic.44.000.176 (v2)... | ecosystem: Environmental > Terrestrial >... | reverse complement strand
ACGACTTCAGCCGGACCACGCCGCGCTGTGGTAATCCCCTGGCGCCCCCAATTGAGGAGGAAACCCTCCACTTTATCGATATTTAAAAATCGATGAACTGCCGCAACGTCAATTCATCGGCGATCCCGCTGTTCACGAAGCTCGCGATAGTCCCCCAAATTCCCAGAGACGCTGGTCAGCCGAATCAAAGCCGATTACGTAGGCTTGCATTCGTTGATCGTTCCCATCGCGGTGGTGGCCTCTTTCTTCGTCTTGTAACCAGTGTCCGCGCCGCGGAGAACGTAAGCTTTACTCGTTGCCGATGGCTTCTGGAGCACAACCGTACATTTGTGCGTACTTGTATTTTGAACGACGTAGTAGCTCGCAGCCAGGGCAGGAGATGCAACACAAATCGCGACGATCGAAGTTAGCAGCAGCTTCTTTTTCATGATGGAACTCCATGGGAGAGAAGGGAAAGTAGTTAATGACCTAAGTTAGAAAAATCCGTGGCAGGATTGTTCATCTAGCGTTCATCACGCGGAAGTAATCGAAAATCGGGGCGCGAGACCACCGGATCGAGACGCCTAGGAAACCGCCGGCAATCACGTGCTCCCCGCCTGCGCTAAATCGTTAGATATATAGCGTTGAGGCTGGTTTTCTGGCAAATTTGAGCCCCCGTTGGGGCCCCGACGACCAGAATGCGGTCTTGATCGCTTGCTGACGACCTCAATCAATCGCAGCCGCTGGGTCGGCTTACCGACAAAATGGGCATCATGCTTTTAAAAAGTTGGTATTGGCTCGAATACGATGCAATAGCACTTGTCGTGCTGGTCGTCGGTCTTAGCGCCGTTACCTTACTCGCGTTTAGTATTTGAAGTCCGGCTGGGTAGCTACGAAGGGTGGTGCGGCCCTGCGCTTCTTTGTCTCGCTAAACGACGAAAGCCTTGCCGTGCATAGAAAAGTGGCTTGTCACAGCTCGCGGGGCAGCGTAGTGGACGCCCCTCTGCTCTCGGCGCGCGCGAGCGTCGGACTGCCGGAGCGTCGGTAAGCGACAAAAAAAGCGAGGCGCCAATGATCAACCGTATTCTGCTTGGCTTGGCAGCCCTTGCAGTCGCTGGCCTTGCGGCTCTCGCGTTGATCGACATCTGGGGCCGCCACTCACAGGGGACCGCCGCCGTGGACCCCGGTGGAACTTATGAGCGGGGCTATCCGTCGCGACCCATTGATGTGGTCGTGCCGTTTCCCGCCGGCGGTCCAAGCGACGTGGTGGCACGCGTCGTGACCGAGCAGATGGGAAACCTCCTCGGGCAATCCATGGTCATCGAGAACGTAAGTGGCGCGGGAGGCACCCTCGGGAGCGCGCGCGTCGCGGCAGCGCCTTCCGATGGATACACGCTCCTCGCCGGGAGCATGGGGTCGCACGTCGCAGCCCCAGTGCTCACCCCCAACCTGAAATACGATTCCGAACGAGATTTCGCGCCGATCGGGTTTACCGCCCAATCGCCCGCCGTCATCGTCGCGCGCAAGGATTTCCCGGCCGACAATCTGCGCCAATTCATTGATTATCTGAAGCAGAACGGCGATCGCGTAAGAGAGGCACACGGCGGAATCGGCGCGTCGTCGCACATGGCATGCCTGCTGTTCAACGCGCAGGCCGGCGTCAAGCCGAGTCTGGTTGCATATCGCGGAACCGCCCCGGCGCTGAACGATCTGATCGGAGGTCACGTCGATTTCTTTTGCGAGCAGGTCGTAAGCGTTGCCCCCCAGATTGCCGCTGGCACTATCAAGGCTTACGCCGTCTCCTCCAATGAGCGGCTGCCGACGCTGCCCGATGTGCCGACAGCGAAGGAATCTGGCCTCGACTACGAGATGAGCATATGGGCCGGAATCTTTGCGCCCAAGGGCACTCCGAAGCCCATCATAGACAAGCTCGCGGCCACGCTTGACAAATCCCTGGATTATCCCGCGGTGAAGGCGAAGGTCGCGGAGCTGGGTGGATCAATCCCGCCCAAGAGCGAGCGCACGCCAGCGAAATTCAGCCAGTTCGTGAACGCGGAAATTGCACGCTGGTCGCCAATTCTCAATGCTGCATCCGCCGGAACCGGAACCAATTGAGCGCAGGTCCGTAAGCCCCGCCGTATCATTGTTATTGAGAGCGTCTGCGCGCCGAGAGCCAACGTCGCTGACTTAGCCCGGGGTCGCGCGGCATAATCCGTACGTGTCCAGTTGCGCGAAACCTGAAAGGTTTTCCTATCAGGCGCCAGCATACTGCTCCCCGACCGCGCACTTTTGCCTTCGTTTTGCGGGCTCTTCTCCCAGTGTGCCGAATGTCACCTCACCTTGATACCTGTTGCTGCTTCTAAACCGTTAGATATATGGACGTTTAAGTTACTTTTACGCAATTTGCACCTCCGTCCGGAAACGCGGCGCGCCGAATCTCCAAATCGGAGTTTGCGCATGAGCAAGTTGCAAAACCGCTGTGCAAGCTGTGCGGGAAAGTTCGGCCTCGTCAGCCATTACCACTGGGGTGTGCGCTTTTGCTGCAAGGCCTGCAAATCGTCATACTTGCGAAGGCGACGAAGAACTTTGCTATTTTTAATCGGCGCCGGCGAGCGGCGTCGTAGCAGTTCGCGGCAGAACGTCCGCGCCCCGATCAACAGCTCGTACTTGGCCAACGGGACCTAATTTCATGCGCGTACTTGCATCACGGGGCATCTACCTTGCCCTCTTTGCTTTAGCTCATATCACAGGCCTCGGATTGTTCGCCGGCGCGATGTCGACACCCGCACGCGCGCAGACCATACCGCGGTCGCTAGAACAGGGCGGTAGCGATACGGCGCAGAGAGACAGACGAAACGCGTGGACGGTCGGCATCGCGGGCGGCCAGCTCTCTGGCACCTACATGACATTTGCTAACGAGCTCGCCGAAGTGCTCGACGACGGGGACAATCTGCGCATTATTCCGATTGTCACCTATGGCGCCGCCTCGAACTTGGACGATCTGCTCTACCTGCGGCAGGTTGACGTCGCGATAACGCAGGCCGACGTGTTCGACTATTTCCGCAATCAGCGGAAAATTTCCAATCTTGAATCCCGGGTCAATTACATTGTCCGGTTGCCGGTTTCCGAGGTGCACATCCTCGCCAGCACGGACGTAAAGACAATTGAAGACTTGCGCGGAAAGAAGGTCAGCTTCGGGCCGGCCGGAAGCGCATCGAGCCTGACCGGAACCATCGTGTTCCAGCGGCTAGGCGTCCAAGTCGAGCAGGTCCTGGTCGACAATGCCAGCGCGCTGCAGAAGCTCAAGTCGGGCGAAATTGCCGCGCTGGTGCGCGTGATCGGCAAGCCGATCGATTTTTTTGCGAAGATCCCCGCAAGCGCTGGGCTGCACTTTGTGCCAATCCCGTTCACCAAGACCTTTGCCGACTACTACACGCTGGGCGAGCTGACCAACAAGGAATACCCTGGCTTGGTTCCGGAAACCCAGCCAATCGATACCATTGCGGTTCCCGCGGTGCTGGCCGTTTTCAACTGGCAAAAGGGCAATGAGCGCTATCGCCGGGTCGAGCGGTTCACTGAAGCGTTCTTCAGCAAGTGGGATAAATTCCGCGAGCCTCCCCGCCATCCGAAATGGCGGGATGTCAATCTTGCGGCAACCGTTCCCGGCTGGACGCGCTGGAGCGTCGCTGAGGAGATGCTGCGGCGGATGCGTGCAAAGGAAGTGGAGGCGGATCCGCAGACGGCGCGCGCCGAATTCTCGGCCTTCCTGAAGAATAAGGAGTCCGGCTTCTCCAACCTGACGCAGCAACAGCGGGACGCAATCTTCCTCGAGTTTCTGCAGTGGCAGAAGCAACGCAACAACGGTGAGCGCTAAGTCACGTCTATGGGCAACGCCCGCGCACGGGGGCGCTGCCGAGCACCGAAAAACTCGACGCAAGCAACCTTGTCAGGTCACGCCGGCTATTCGCTCAAAAGCGCTTCGATTGGTGACGATGATCGATCCTTTTGACATTTTAACAATTCTATCATTTTGCCAATCGCGAAAACACTTATTTACACTCTCACGCGTGCTCCCCACCATGTTTGCTAGTTCCCGTTGACTGAACCGAATTTTGAACGTCTTCGCAACCGAGGAGTTCGTTTCCTGATTTAAAATTCGCAGTATCGTCTTCGCCAATCTGACGGGAAGCTGCAGCAACGCTACCTCAGCGAAGGCTTGATCCGTTTGCCGTAGTCGCTGAACCAGGAGTTTGATAAGCTTGGGCCAGACGGAGGGGTTGCGTTCGAAGAATGACAGAATGTCACTACGGTCCAAAATCGCCAGCGTACATGCAGTCTCCGCGATAGCGTCTGCTGATCGCTCGTTCCCATCCAAAACCGCAAGCTCGCCAAATATCTCTCCGGGATGAATAATCGCAAGGAACAACTCTTTGCCTTCCGAGAACGGCACGCTGATACGAATAGTACCGCTTAGCAAAGCCATCATCTGATTCCCCGGGGAGCCCATGGCGAATACGGTCTCGCCAGCCTTGTAGGTTCGAAGGCGCGCCCGGGCAGAGATGGCAGCACGCTCGTCAGCGCTCAAACTGGCGAACAGAATGCAGTTGTCGAGAAGGCGGTGGGCCTCCGTTAGTGCTTTTTTTTCTTTAAGCCCTACAGCGCCAACCGACAAATTTTGTAACGAGCCGCTATGTCGATGCTTCATTGGACATGCATTCGGCTCTGGAGAGCCACCTTTCCCCTCCAAACGCCTCTTCAATGCGCAGGCCGGCGTCAAACAGCAGGATCAAGGTCCCAGGCCCCGGCCCCGGTGCCGGATCTCCCAGCGAACGCAAATCGAAGCGGGAGCTCTTCATCCATGCTTGGAACAAACGCATGGCGGTTGCAGTAACCCGTGTCGTAGCCTCGCTCGCGTTCGGTGGCTGCTTTTGAACGTGCAGCACCAAAACTCGCCAAATAATCCCCAACCGTAAGACCTAGTCCCCTGAGCTTGTAGAATACGTCGCAATTTGATCTCGCCAAGGCAGCAAGGGCCGTTCGATTGCTAACTGCTACCTTACCATAGATGCTGTGCAGATGCAATTTCACCGTGCCTTCACAAATGCTCAGTTGGCGCGCGATTTGCTTGTTGCTCAGCCCCGTCGAGGCTAAAAACATCACCTCGTATTCACGAGTCGTTAGGGCGCCAAAGGCCGTGGAGCGATCCTCTCGTAGTGTCTCGCGCTGACGCGCGCCATGAACAAGCGTGCTGGGCAGCCACTTTCGTCCACTTGCGACTTCGCGCAGACCACGCAGCAAGGTATCCGCCGAACAATCCTTGCACAAGACGCCATGTACCCCGCGGGCGACCGCCGCAGCGAGATCGCGATCTGCGATGGACGTTGCAAGGAGAACGACTCGAGTGGGTAAGTCCTCAGCTCGCACGATGTCGAGAATCTCAAGACCGTTTGGGCCAGGCAGGGAGGTGTCCAGCAAAGCGACGTCTGGTCTTAGCTTCCGAATGATACTGATGCTTTCGGTGCCGTTTGAGCAACTTGCAACGATGGTGAACGGCCGCTTCGAACCAAGCAGGCTGATGAGCCCCTGAAGAACCACGGGATGGTCATCCGCAATTACTAGACGCACCGTGGTATTGGACATAGCCGGACCTGCTCCTTCGGCACGTTGGGGATTGGGATCGGTTAAGGGATTAGTGCCGCGTGACTTTGCTGGGATTCGGTCGCGCAGTTTTCAGCCCGCTGTCTAAGGATTTGGGGACCCCTTTATTGACGGCAATCCCCAAGGTTTGCTAGCCCATGCCAAGTTTTTGCTATTCGGCGCCAAGTTTCGATAGGCTGCGGTTCGGGCTCGCGACGGAACGGTCGAAATGGTTAGACGTCCGAAGGTAGTGACCGGAGATGTGTTCCTCACCGCCGACGCTGTCGCGACGCGGCTGGCGATTAAAGAGTTGCAGCGAGCGAAGATCGATCCGAGGCCCCTGCTCGCAAAGGCAGGTATCTCGTTGCTGAAACTTGATGAGGAGCCGAAACGGGTTCGGGCAGAAAGCCAAATTCTATTCTTGGAGATTGCAGCAGATGCGCTCGGCGACTCGGCACTCGGCCTTCACCTCGCTCAGCACTTCGACCTGCGCGAATGCGGAATTCTCTATTATGTGCTGGCCGCTTCTCCAAATTTAGGCGAAGCCATCCGCAACTTGGTTCGCTATCTCGCCGTTTCTAATGAGAGCATGCCCCTTGTCATTTCCGAGGCGGCGAAGCGTACCGTTCTCGCCGTCAATTATAATATTCCAAGGCACACCGATCGACTGTTCGTGGAATATGCTTTCGCAGTCCTGCTGCGTGCCTTCCGAGAATTGACCGGCAGAAACATCTCCCCTAAACTGGTCACCTTTATTCATGCTCGCAACACCGATAAACCAGAATTCGATTGCTTCTACGGCGGTGTGGTCAGGTTCAGGGCCACTGCCGATTCCATCGTCCTTCCGGCAGAATTGCTCTCGGCGCCCATCCTTACGTCAGACAAATATCTGCTTCAAATCCTAAAAAACGCCTGCGAGGAAGTGCTGGGCAGGCGCAGTAACATCTCCAGCACGCTGCGCGCTATGGTCGAGAATGAGATTGCTCAACTGCTGCCGCACGGAAAAGCGCAAGTGGAGATAGTTGCAAGCAGGCTGGGCATGAGCAGTCGAACGCTTGCAAGACGCCTATCCGAGGAGGGAACCAGTTATGCCACTATACTCGACGAGCTTCGGCGTGACCTTTCGGCGCGGTACTTGAAAGATCCGGCTTTGTCCCTCAGCCAAATTGCGTGGCTGCTTGGTTATTCTATGGTCAGTTCCTTAAACCACGCATTTCACCGATGGACTGGAAGTAGCCCTAAAGCGTGGGTGTGATGCGAAGGTGAAGCGATGGCTTATTCGCACACTCGCCTTTACCCCTAACGAGTGATTTGCTTTCGGCGTGCTCGGCCGGCCCATACTTTTCCGCAGCTAGGCGAATGGGCCTCCGAGGCACTTAGGCGAACTCCAGCCCAGGCTTTTCGAATTCGAAGCTTGCAGTATGAGGAAGCGGGCTTACCGACGCATATTCAGTGTGGGCCAGCACAACCAAGGCGGTTCGTGTTTTGACCCCTAGCTTTTGGTAGATGTTGTGCAGATGAACTTTCACGGTTCCTTCTGACAGATTGAGCCTCCGACCAACGTCCTTGTTGGAAAGCCCGCCCGACGCCAGGACGAGAACGATTTCCCGCTCGCGACTTGTCAGCGAGTCCATGTATTCCCCCTCGTGCTGCAGGTCCGAAAATTGTTCTTTTTGTCTCCAAAAAGGAGGCTAGCACAAAAATTTCAACACGGGTGGGATGGAATCCACAGCTATATCCTCAGATAGTGTACAAAATGGGAACACGACATCGGAAGGCAAAGAAATCTTCGCCTTTCTGTCTAGCGGACAGGGGAATGCCAGCCGCCCTAGAGAGCAGAGGTCCTGTTATTCCTCAATCATGAGGATTCGGGTCGGGCCGATGAGACTGTTATTCTCAAGGAACTCTTTGCAGATCATCGCGGATTCGCGCGAGTGGAAGGCGTGTGACCACACGCCGATGCCGGGCACGATTGCAATGACCGTGAACGTGTTTTTCGTTTTCGTCATCGTGGTCACCATGACTCAATCAACGCTCTGAGAGCCAGGTGGTTCGAGAAGCAACCGCCTCTCGCCGCCCTGGCCCGCGGGGACGGGGCGAAAGCCAAATGTTTCCAAGCTTTTACTGTTCTATATCCTTGGGTATAGCCAGGCACGAAATCCCCGCTTCCCTAGAGGAAGAGTGACCCCACCGATGCCTCGATTCGAATCCGACGGGAAAGCGCTCATAATTGTTACTTGGCTTTACCGACTTCCCATCGCACAATCCTGCGCTCTGGTTAACCTAGTTTTTTGGGAACATCGATTGCATGGGGGGAGGGGAGACGCGAATGACTGACTGTTCAGATGGTAGCACCGCTCGGGGCCGCAGCATGACGATGGATGAGAACCAAAGAACCTTCGTGCGAGCACTCCACGAGTCCACCGTCATTGCTGACCGCATCCGCGAAACAATTGCTGATGCTCCAGCTAAACTGGTGCTGCTTGCGCTCTCCGACTTACTCCAGGAACACCTCACGGCCTTCGTGAGGGTCGAGCGGGATAGCGAGCAAGCGCGGAAAGTGCTCTCGTAGCCTTCACTGCGCGCACCGGCTCATTACCTTCACGCGACGCCTGACGATGCTTTGCGCCAGGACAATATGAAAAATGGTTGAGGTTGTGGACACGGCGAGGTGTCATGCGCCCTGCTGGTTCTCGGGCCTCGTCGCGAAGCCAAATTGCCTGGCTGCTGAGCTATTCGATGGGTCTCATCCTTAAACCAGGCATTTCTCCGCTGGACCGCAAGGAGCCCAAACATTGGCGTGAACGTGCGTCGGGGTCGGGCGCGACAATTGCCTGCTGACGCGTTGGCGAGTGTCGCCACAGTGAACCTCGCCCCAGATGACCTCATTTCAACAGATCGAGTTCAATCGATAGCAGGCACTCATCTGCTTACGTTCCAATATTCTTGACCCCGGCGACCATGCACGATAGCTTCGCCTCAAAAACTTGATAAGATATGCCTTGCCCACCGATCCTGCCACCAAAGTTCCGTTGCCACTTTTGCCATCCCGTCAGCGATCACGTTGAGATCATAAGTGGGATGCTCGTGGGCGAGGGCTTGCGCGATGCTGTCGACTTGATCGTCATGGGGCACATGAGGAAACGCGAATACCTCGCCCTCCAAGGTCGCAAGCCATGATGCTTGCTGCGGAAATAGTACCCTGCCGCTAGCGAACTTATCGGCTTGGATGGTCATGCGAACGACCTTGTTGTATTCTGGCTTGACCGCAAGCGCAGTTAGGCCTGCGTTTCGCAGTTCGGCAATCAGCGCCGTCCCCACTCCCGCATTCTCAACCAGGATCGTGTGCGGCTTGTACGCCGTAGCATGCGCGATCGCCTGCGCTTTCAGGGTCGGATAATCGAACCGGCCCCGGAGCACATGCATAAGGTAGTACTTGTTCTCGTGCTTCATCCAGGTCGTGCATACCGAATAGTCGTTCTGTTCCCCCTGCATTGACGCAGTGTCCCAGCTTTGCACGATCTGAGTTGACGGCCCGCGCTCGGGCAATCGCTCATAGCGGCGGATCCAATCACGTTGGATCATTACGCCGCCCGGCCGAATGGGCGCTTGCTGATAGTGGGCCGCGAAGATTTCCGAACCAAGCTCGACGCCTAACCGCTTGAGCTCCGACGCCGATGCTCGCTCGGCGTGAAGAGGATCGCCAACCTGGCGCAGATGGTACTTGCCGGGCCCGATTTGAACCCTTTCCGGTCGTTCGGCAATGGCCGGGAGACTCAGCACCGTATAACCATCGAACTCGCGCAAGATCATGCCGACCAAGTCTTCCGGGTGTACCCGCTGCATGACGATGACGACAGCGCCCTTCCGCGGATCGTCGAGGCGGGACCGCAGTGTATTCTTGAACAAGTGATTCACCTGTTCGCGTTTTTTGTCCGAAAGCGCGTCAATCGGCTTCAAGGGGTCATCAATGATTAGGATGTCACCGCCTATACCGGTCACCGTGCCGTGAATGGATGTGGCCAGGCGAGAGCCCTGTCGGGTCGTTTTAAATTCGAACTCCGAGTTTTTCGTGCGCGAAATCCCGGTCCACGGAAAAATGCTCTGATACACGTTAGAGCTCATGATCGCGCGGCAGCCGTTGCCAAGTTTGATCGCGAGTTCCGTGTTGTAGCTGCTTACAACTATGTTCTTGCTAGGATCATGACCCAATACGTAAGCCGGCCATGCGACCGAGCACACCAGGGATTTTAGTGAGCGCGGCGGCCCGTTTATGATGAGGCGCGTGTTCTCGCCGCGTCGCACCCGCTCGAGCTGATATGCCATCGCCTCGATGTGATAATTCATTTGAAATTGCGCGCGAGGTCTAAGCAGATGGAAACATTTGCCGATGAACGAAACGAAATCGTTGCGATACATCGCGGACACCAGTCGAGCGCTAGCTTGGTTGCTCATGGAAATGCTCCTATAGCTTTGTGCCGGTCGGCTCCGGCCGTTCGGCATCGCTCGCCGATTGGCCCTCGGGATCGCTGGCGACAGGATCCGGGTTCCCGCCATGGCGCTGGACGTAATCAGCCAGCAGCACTTCATCCTCGGCAAGGACAGCGGTCTCGATCGCCTCCTCAATTCCTTCTCCCCGGCCTGCCATCAGATCGACGCCAAGCTTGCCGGCTAAATGAATCAAGTCGCGCCGCGCACGGGGGTCGCCATCGGCGAACTGGGTCACGAGCTGCCGGATGCCGGCCGCCCTCATGGTGACAGTCTGCTCTTTTTCGCCCTGGCGCAGCGTCACGTTCTGCCGCAACGCACGTTCCAGCTCCGCCTTGAGTTGCCCTACGAGTGATCCTTTCCGACGCTTGCCCTTGGGGTTGCCACTTTGGCCCGGCTTGAACTGAAACTCTTTGGGCGGGCGACCGGGCCCGACCCGGTATTCCTCCTCGCCGTCCTGAGGATGGGTGGCAACGCGCGCCTGCTGGCGCCTGACCCTATTTTTGTCAGTCGGAATGTGCGTCGGTTTCATTCGCCCTCCTCGCTCTCCGCATCAGTTAGATCCCGCCATCGGCCGAAACGCCGCGCGTGGAGAACAACGGTCCCGCCCCAGCATTTCGCCAGCGGCAGGGGTCATGGGCTTCCGATCAGTCCGAGCCCTGGTGCGGGTTCTATCCCGAGGTACCGACGCAAGGCTTTCCTGATCGCCAACGAGACGTTGACGCTAATCTTGAAAACGGAACTGCCGACCGTGGCCTCAGCCGCTATGCACACGGGATCGTCCGCGCTGTGATCCTCGTATCTGTAATCCAAGAAGCCGGGATCGAGTCGCTCGGACCAGCTATACGGATCTAGCCACTTTGGGAGAAAGTCGCCGATTTTGTAGGGGGCCAGCGTCTCTGCAATTTTTTCGGCCGGTCCGCTAAGATGACAAAGCTCATGGAAGGGATACCATGAGACGAAACGCGTGCCCGCCTTGTGCAGCTCGCCATAAATGAGGGGCGGCTCTTCAGGGCTGAAGACAAGCCCGATGAAGCGGCGCTCGTAAATCTCGATCAGCCAATCGAGCTTCGGATCGGCGCTCGCCGGCCTGTCCGGGTTGAACCAATCAAACTTCGGCTTTTTCAGATATGGCGGCAACCCGGTCTCGGGATTGACCTCCGCTCCGGTCTGGAGAAGCATCCAGGACGGGTCCCACACGTGATAGAGCAACTCTGCGCGGGGCATGAAGTAGGCGATCCGCCCGGCCATGGCCAAGCTCAGCCCGGCCCGGTTAAGTGCCGCAATGACCGCCGCGCGCTTGAGCGTGATCGCATCGCATAATCGGACCCGACCCGGACCGCGCCCTTTCGTGATCGTACGCACGGCGCCGACCTTGATTAGCTCGCGCCAGGCCCGCACCGAGAGACCGGTGCAGCGCGTCACATCGTCGTCGGTAAACCCACCCTGCCTGTAGCGCCGAAGAGCTTGGTCGATCATAGCGGCAGGATAAAAAGGTGACGGGCGACCGTCAAGTATATTGACGGCTAACCGTCACCAAAGCCTCCCTGATCTGACCCGTGCCCTTCCCTGCAGGCACGAGCCTTTCTCCCTGCTCTGGCGCCTAGGGAGATGTTTGGCTAAAGCGTTGGCGTGCCGTGGTTTTTACCATTGGCGGCTTGCCAACCAAACTCTGCATTCTTGAAAATCCAAAGACCCCCGCCAGAATCCCGGGCCATTGCAAGGGCGCGATCCGGGCACCGGAGGATTTCCGCCCTGTGTTCGGTGCAGTCTACTCCGGTATCTCCCTTCCGTTACGCGCGGTCCTAGCTCGGCATACTCCTCACCGGCGGAGCCCGGCTTCATCGGCAGCCAACAACTGCAAGGCGTTCGACGAACTCAGAGGCCATCGCGATCTCGTGCGGCCAAACCTTGGAGATCTGTAGTAGGCAATGGTTCTGATGCGACAGGAGATTTGGTGTGTCACTCAAAAAATGGCAGCAGCGATATAAAAAAAAAGCCCCGACGAGTCGGGGCTTTAAGTGAAGGAGGAAACGCCCATGATTAGGCAGCAGTAACGTTACCTATTTTGTCCTTTCTGCCAATACGGAATTTGGCCGCAATCGCATATTGTCCCCCCGGTGTAGCTTTTTGGTCACAGGACCGGATGCGGATGGCCCTCTTTCGCCCCTTCTGCAGCCGGCCTTGAGCACTTTTGCGGGACCCGGGGTCACGTTTCCCGCATTTCGCTTGCGCTCAATGCGGGCTACGTTGCGTGGCCCGGGCGGAGCTCTGCTGCGAAACCCGGGTAACGTTCACGCATTCCACAGTACCTCCAGCGTCATCTCATGGTGAACGAGCACCGCCGGCGCAATCTCGGCTATTTCTTCGACGATGCCGTTCTTCGCCTTCCCGACAAGGTGGCGATCATCGATCTGTTCGGCGGGGTCGAGCGTTGTTCGACCTACCGCACGCTTGACGCGCGAATGGATGCCGTGGCGCGAATGCTGGCTCGTCTCGGCGTGCGTGCGGGCGAGCGCGTGGCCATGCTGGTCGGCAACCGCACCGAGTTTGTCGAGTTCTTCTTCGGCGCCATGCGCATGGGCGCCATCCCGCTCCCGCTCAATACGCGGCTTGCGAGCGGAACGCTGCGCGACATCATTGCGCAAGCAGCCTGCACTCTGGCCGTCGTCGATCCGTCTTGCCGCGGCGATGCCGTTTCGATCGCCCGCGACGCGCCGCTTCGCCGCCGGCTCCTGCTCGGTCAGGCGTCTGACGGCTTTCTCGCGTTCGAGGACGAGATGGGCAAACCGGCCGCCGCCGTCGCACCGCCGGCGCTTGCGGAGGATGCGCAGGCGTTTCAGCCCTACACGTCCGGCTCCACCGGCCGGCCCAAGGGCGCCATCATGACCCACCGCGGCATGCTCTGGTACGTCGCCTACAACCAGCGGTATTGGCCCGCAAGCGAGAGCGAGCGCGGGCTCGTTGCGCTGCCGCTGTTTCACAAGAATGCGCTGCGCGGCACGGTCAAGCCCATGCTGTATGCCGGCGGCTCCTTCGTGCTGATGCCGCGCTATGAGCCGCGCGCCTACCTCGAGGCGCTCGCCCGGTACCGCTGCACCTATTCGCGCGGGGCAGCGGCGGTGTTCACCATGTTTCTTCAGCATCGCGATTATCTCAAGTCGCTCGATCTTTCCGCGCTGCGCAGCATGACCATAGGATCGGCGGTAGTAGCGCCCGAGCTGCTCGACGCCGTCGGACGCGCCCTCCCGCACGTCAAGGTCTCGGAAAGCTACGGCCTCACCGAAGGCGGCAGCCCGTTGCGGGAGCCGATCGACGGCCGTGCCGTTCCGCGCGGCAGCCCCGGCGTTGCCGCGCCCGAGATCGAGCTCAAGCTCCTGGACGCCGAGGGCAGCGACGGCAACGAAGGCGAGCTCGTCGTTCGCTGTCCCTATGTCTGTCTCGGCTATCACAACGAGCCGGAGATCACGCGGCAGAAGCTCGACAACGGCTGGCTGCGCACCGGCGACATCTTCCGCAGAGACAGCGAAGGCTTTTTCTATTTTCGCAGCCGGGTCGACGACATGTTCAGCTGTGGCGGCGAGAACATCTATCCCAAGGAGGTCGAGAACCTGCTGTTCGCGCATCCTGACGTGGTGAACGCGGTGGTCGCGCCGGTTCCGCATCCGGTGAAAGGGCTGGTCCCGGCAGCCATGGTGACGGCGCGAGCGGGCGCAGGCGTGTCCGCGGACAATCTTCGGGCCTGGTGTCTCGACAAAGGGCCCGCATATTCGCATCCCCGCTTCGTCGCCATTGTCGCGGCAGTGCCGCTCAACGGTGCCGGCAAGGTCGACCGCGGAGAAGTCGCGGCGCAGCTGCGTGCCGCGTACGCTCAAGCGGTGCAACAGGCTCCATACCTGTCCTGAAAGTCGGCGACCCGGGGGAGCTCGGTTGGGTCAAAGGCAGCGGTCTCGGCGTTGCGGGACCCCCACCCGGTCGGCTTCGCGCAGCGAAGCCGACCGACCTCTCCCTTGCAGAGTGAGGTACGGAGTTTGCTGCGGTACCAAAAGATCTCCGACAGCACTGCGCTCGGAAGGGGGACCGTGCCCGCCATGCACAGATCCGGACCAGGCGTCGGCGCTTCGCTGCTGCGCATGGAGCGCGGGCAGTTCATAGCCGATCTGCAATTGTTGCACACGCACGAAAGTCGCCTTCGTGGGCAGCCCGCACGCCCGTGCCCGCACCGGGCGCATCGCATCGCCCTAAATCGCAACTATGAACTTGAAACTACTATCGAAAAAATTTTCCATCTCTACCGTTTTGGCTTTGGCGGATACTCCCCCAGGTCGATTTCGTAGCCTTGGTCTTTCGCCGCCGAGCGATGCAGATTTGCTCGCTGTTTGGGCGAGAGCTGCAATGCCTGGGCCACCAGATTCACCCATTCAGGCGACGCACTCTTGCGGCCAGTCAGCGTTTGATTCGTATAGGCGGGCGACTTACCGAGTGTGCCGGCAAGATCAGCCTGAGACATCTTGCGCTCGATAAGCGCACGGCTTACCGCTGCGCCAAATGCGCTCGTGTTGGACGTTCGGCGCGCCATCGCTTTACAGCGTGAATTCGTCAACCGCTTTGTGTGTTGGCCGTTGCGGCGACGGCGCTGGCGGCCGGGATGCAGCTTTGCTGCCGAACACACGCTTATAGTGTTCGTCACCAGATGCGGCCCGCGCGCTCATAGACAGATGCGTGCTCTCGGCGCGCCCCGCCGCAAAGTCAGCCGTAGCGGCACCTAACGACGCATAAGAGGCTCGCACATGCTGCGGCGTTCGACGGCTCGCCATCGTCGCCATCGCGGCCACACCCATCCGCAAGCCAGTATCGTAGGCGTCGATGCCGGTCCCGAGGAAATTGAAT
>Ga0306925_10002872_pt1 | contig 14995 bp, 10 predicted proteins | sample flu12Cox44000176_FD_203755 | JGI IMG/M metagenome (GOLD analysis project Ga0306925, IMG submission 203755) | Lab enrichment of tropical soil microbial communities from Luquillo Experimental Forest, Puerto Rico - flux8day.12C.oxic.44.000.176 (v2)... | ecosystem: Environmental > Terrestrial >... | reverse complement strand
TGGGGCATGTTGCCGATTCCGACCAAGCTCGTGAAGCAGGGCGTCCGCGACATGGTGCGGCTATCGGACGCGCGCATGAGCGGCACCAGCTACGGCGCCTGCATCCTGCACGTGTCGCCGGAATCCTATATCGGGGGTCCGCTGGCGCTGGTTAAAAATGGCGACAACATCACGCTCGACGTCGCGGCGCGAACCATCAATCTTGATGTGTCCGAAGCCGAACTCGCAAAGCGCCGCGCCGCATGGAAACAGCCGGAAACACGGTTCGAGCGCGGCTATGGCTGGATGTTCACCAGGCACATCAAGCAGGCCAACGAGGGCTGCGATTTCGATTTTCTCGAAACCTCATTCGGCGCGCCGGTCGGCGAGCCGTCGATTTTTTGATTGAGATCGGTCATTTCCGGATGGTCCCAACGGGTCCGCTCGAGGCGCGGCCCGTTGACAGCCTAGGACCAGACCCGGAATCTCGGGATTTTCTGATGTGCAATTGCGCGTTCATGGTTCGCGCTTCGCGCGCTCCGGAATGACGGGCAACGGGAATAATGACCATGCCAAAGCTCAGCGATGCGACCCGCAACAAGCTCAAAACCGTCTCCACCGCGACGGTGGCTACTGCCTTGTTCAAGCGTGGCTTTCGAATCCAGATGATTCAGGACGTGCATCCCTTGAGCGCCGATCAGCCGGTGCTGGTCGGCGAAGCCTTCACGCTTCGCTATATGCCGGCGCGCGAGGACCTCAACCAGATCGAGGTGTTTCGCGATCGCGCCCATCCGCAGCGCAAGGCGATCGAAGACTGCCCGCCCGGTGCCGTGCTGGTGATGGACAGCCGCAAGGATGCGCGTGCGGCTTCCGCCGGCGCGATACTTGTGACGCGGCTGATGCAGCGCGGCGTCGCCGGCGTGGTCACCGACGGCGGATTCCGCGATTCGGCCGAGATCGCAAAACTCGGCTTTCCGGCCTATCATCATCGGCCGAGCGCGCCGACCAATCTCACCCTGCACCAGGCCATCGAGATCAACGTGCCGATCGGATGCGGCGATGCCCCGGTGTTCCCCGGCGACGTCGTCCTCGGCGATGCCGACGGCGTCATTGTGATCCCCGCGCACCTTGCCGACGAGATCGCCGATGAGGCGGTCGAGATGACGGCGTTTGAGGATTTCGTCACCGAAAAGGTCCGAGAAGGTCGATCGATTTTGGGGCTTTATCCCGCGACTGACGAGCAGACGCTGGTCGATTTTGCGGCGTGGCGGAAGGAAAAGGGACGGTAAAAATTTCGCGTCGTCACGGCACGCGAGCGCTTGGCAACGCAGGGCGTTGTCCAGAGCGAGCGCGACCCGGGACCCATAACCACAGGCTTTTCATTTTTAAAGGTACCGGGCAGGCTATCCCGCTCGACAGCATGGATTGTTGGCTACGGGTTCCCGCTTTCGCGGGAACGACGAGATAGCTTTCTTCATGGCAGCATGAACGCGCCGCGCTGCAGTAGAAGATTCACACCTCACCCCTCTCCGCCAACCCCGTCGCCCACAGCGCAAAGGCGTAGACGATCGCGACTTCGTCGAGTCGCTTGAATCGGCCCGATGCACCGCCGTGGCCAGCGCCCATGTTGGTGCGCAACAGCACGGGACCGCCCCCGGTCATGGTCGCGCGCAGCCGCGCGATCCATTTCGCCGGCTCCCAATAAGTGACGCGCGGATCGGTGAGGCCACCCATCGCGAGAATCGCCGGATATTCCTTCGCCGCGACGTTGTCGTAAGGCGAATAGGACAGGATGGTTTTAAAAGCCGCGTCGCTTTCGATCGGGTTGCCCCATTCCGGCCATTCCGGCGGCGTCAGCGGCAGCTTGTCGTCCAGCATGGTGTTGAGCACATCGACGAACGGCACCTCGGCGACGATGCCGGCGAACAATTCGCCGGCGCGGTTGGCGACAGCCCCCATCAACATGCCGCCGGCGCTCGCACCATGGCCGATCATGCGCTTGTTGCCGGTATATTTCTCCGCCATCAGGGCGCGCGCGCTGGCCGCGAAATCCTCAAAGCTGTTGGTCTTCTTTTCGCGCTTGCCGTCGAGATACCAGTTCCAGCCTTTGTCGGCGCCGCCCCTGATATGCGCGATGGCATAGACAAAGCCGCGGTCGACCAGCGACAGCCGGTTGGAAGAAAACGACGCCGGCATCGCCATGCCGTAGGAGCCATAGCCATACAACAACAGCGGCGCGGTCCCGTCGCGTTTGAGATCTTTGGCATGCAGGATCGAAACCGGCACCTGCGCCCCGTCATGTGATGTCGCCATGATGCGGGTGGTGACGTAATCGGCGGGATTGTGGCCGGAAGGGATTTCCTGGCGCTTGCGTAAGGTCCGCGTGCGACGCGCCATGTCGTAGTCGTAGACTTCCGAAGGCGTCGTCATCGACGAATAGGAGAAGCGCAGGCTGGTGGTTTCGAATTCATAGCCGCCCATGGTGTCGAGCGAATACGCCGTCTCGTCGAAGGCAATCGCGTGTTCCTCGCCGCTTGCCAGCTCGCGGATGACGATGGCCGGCAACGCGTTGGCGCGCTCCAGCCGCACCATGTGGCCGGAATAGAGTTCGAGGTCGAGCACGTAGATGCCTTCGCGGTAGGCAATCAGATCGCGCCAGTTCGCGCGCTCCGGTGCGTTCAGCGGCGCGGTGACGATCTTGAAGTCGATCGCCTTGTCGGCATTGGTGAGGATGAAAAGCTCATCGCCGCGATCGGCGAGGGAGTATTGCACGCCCTCTTCACGCGCCGCGATCAGGCGCGGCGGCGCATCGAGGTTGACCAGATCGATCAGGCGCTGTTCGGAGGTTTCGTGGTCGCCACCGGCGATCACGCAAAACCGCCCGCTTGAGCTTTCGTGGATGTGCGTGAACCAGCCCGAATCCTTTTCCTCGTAAATCAGAATATCTTCGGCCTGCTTGGTGCCGAGGCGATGACGCCAGACCTGCATCGGACGGTGGTTGTCGTCGAGCTTGACGTAAAGGAACGCGCTCGCATCCGCGCTCCACACCACCGCGCCGTCGGTTTCCTCGACGGCATCGTCGAGGTCTTTTTTGGTCGCCCAGTCGCGTACGCGGATGGTGAAATATTCCGAACCCTTGACGTCGGCGCTCCATGCCTCCAGGCGATGATCGGGCGAATGGCGGGCACCGCCGCACTTGAAGTAGTCGTGGCTGGCGGCAAGTTCGTCGCCATCGAGGATGATCTCGGCCTCGCCCCCGTCGCGCGGACAACGTCCGAACATTTCGTGCTGACCGCCGTCGCGGAACTTTCGCATATAGGCATAAGGGCCGTCGGGCGAGGGGACGCTGGAGTCATCCTCCTTGATGCGTCCGCGCATTTCCTTGACCAACGTCTTCTGCAAGGCTGCCGTGTGGCCGAGCAGGCTTTCTGTGTAGTCGTTTTCGGCTTCGAGATATTCGCGGATCTCGGCGTTCAGGATCGAGGGATCGCGAAGCACTTCCTGCCAGTTCTCATCCTTCAGCCACGCGTAATCATCGACGATGGTGATGCCATGGGTAGTGAACGTATACGGGTGGCGCGGCGCGACCGGCGGTGTTGCGGGGGTTTTTTTGTCCATAGGCCTGTAACTCTGTCTGGTCGGCGGGACGAAGTGTCCGCCGCTGTCATATCGGGTCTTCCAGCGCGAATTGCCAGCCATATCGGCGCCCTCCGGCGGTGGCCTGCGGACCCAAATTTCCGCTTTTGACCAAAAGCCGTCTCGCGCCGTGCGCGCATTCCTGACGCAGCATTTGTGTCCGCCGCGTGCGGCCATGGTCGAGACGTGGTAGTCTGCGTCCGTCGTCCTCAAGCTGTGATGAGCATCGAATGAAGCGGCGGGAGTTCATTAGACTGGCCTGTGGCACTAGCGTGTTGGCCGCGACAACATCAAGGGCCGCATGGGCGGTGGAGCCGCAAAAAATGTACAGGCTCGCGATACTGCACCCGTCGCATCCGGTATCCGACCTGACCGAAAACAGCCGCCTCAAATATTGGCGCGAGTTCTTTCGCGAACTTCGCCAGCTCGGGTACATCGAGGGAAGCAACCTGGTGGTCGAACGGTTTTCGGGCGAAGGACGTGTCGATCATTACCCTGAACTCGCGCGCGAAGCCGCTGCTCGCAATCCAAATGTTGTTTTTGCAATCACTCCTTGGATGGTCCGCCCTCTCAAAGAGGCAACCTCCACGGTCCCGATTGTCGCGGTGACTGGCGATCCAGTCCAGGCTGGCCTTGTGACGAGTATGGCGCGGCCAGGCGGAAATATCACCGGCGTTAGCGTAGATGCGGGTCTTGAGCTTTGGGAGAAGCGACTTCAACTTTTTAGGGAGGTCGTCCCGACAATATCGAAATTGGCAATCGTGGGGTCACCAAAAGACAACATCGAAGTACCCGCAATGCAGGAGGCAACCGAGAAAGCCGGTATCGGGGTCGTAGGTCCATTTTATCTGAATAAGGGCACCAATGACGAGTACCGGGAAGTCTTCGCCACGATCTCCCGGTCAGGCGCCAACGCCCTCTTCGTGGATGGAAGTCCCGAAAACGTCACAAAGAGACAGCTCGCCGGGCAATTGGCGGCGAAGTATCGGCTACCGGCCATTTATCCTTATCCGGTATTTGTCGAGGCCGGTGGGCTGATGTCCTATGGAACTGATCTGGTGGAAGTCTTTCGCCAGGGAGCGCGTGAGATCGACCGAATTCTCAAAGGCGCAAACCCCGGCGAAATTCCTTTCTATCAGCCAATCAAGTTTGAGCTGGTTATCAATCTCAAGGCTGCGAAAGAAATCGGACTTACAGTGTCAGAGCAGCTCCTCGCCCGTGCCGACGAGGTGATTGAATGAAGCGGCGGAAGGTCGCCTATTGGCCCTTGGCTGACATGCTCTCGCGCTTCTGCAATGTCCTGTTCTAAGGGTAAAGCGGATATCGCTTAGGTCAACATTTGTACGGGCGGACTTATGGGTAGATGCCCTAATTCCGCAGCCGCGAGCCGGCGTTGCCGCCGAACATCGGAATCCGGTTGACCGCGAGCACCACCGCAAAAGTGATGAGCAGCATCGCGATGCCGAGCACGGAGATGGCGCCGAGGTCGCCGCTCTCGTTGAGGTCAAAGATCAAAACGCTGATCACCTTGGTCTGCGAGGTGAACAGCACGATCGCGGCGGAGAGTTCCCGCATCACGCCGATGAAGATGAAGCACCAGGTCGCAATCACGCCGGTGCGCAGCAGCGGTGCCGTGATCTGCCGCAGCGACTGCAGCCGGCTCGCGCCGAGAATGCGGCTCGCGTCTTCGAGCTCGGGATGAATGGTGGCGAACGCCGCCTGCAATTGCTGATAGGCCGACGGCAGGTTGATGGTCAGGAACGCGATCAAGAGAATCCACAGCGTTCCGTACAGCACGAACGGCGGCCGGGTGTAGCTTAAGAACAGGCCGACGCCGAGCACGATGCCGGGAACGGCAACCGGGGCCGTGGCAAGAAAGCCGAGCACGCGATGACCGGCGATCACGCGGCGGGTCGTGACATAGGCGATCACCAGCGCGAGCAGGGTGCCGATCGTCGCCGTCGCGGTGCCAAGAATGACGGTGTTCTTCAGCGCAAGCTGGGTCGAGGACAATTCGGTGAACACGAACACGATGTTGTGCAGCGTGAAGGTCGATGGCGTCACCAGCGTCGTCGCGTTGGGCGAGAAGGCCGCGTTGAAAAGCGCGAAATAGGGCAGGAAGACCGGGTTGAGCAGCATCAGCAGGCAGAATGCCAACGCCGCCCAGCGCCACTTTTTCATTTCGACAGGCCGCGGCGGGCCGTATTTGCCGCCAAGCACCGAATAGCCGCGGCGCCCGAGCAGGAATTTTTGCCCCTGCAGCAGCAGAATTGTCAGGACCAGGAGCGGCACCGCGGCGGCAGCGGCAAGCTCGAGTTTCGGCGGATACTGGAACAGGCTCCAGATCTTGGTGGTCATGGTGTGGAAGCCGGCCGGGAGCGCGAGGATCGCCGGCGAGCCGAACAGGGTCATGGCTTGCAGGAACGCGATCAGCGCGCCGGCGACAAGCGCGGGCAGCGCTAAGGGTATCGTCACGCGCCGCGCCGTCGTCCATGCCCTGCCGCCGAGGATGGCGGAGGCATCTTCGAGTTCGCCGGGCATATTGTCGAGCGCGTTGGCAACGAGCACGAACACGAAAGGAAACGTGTAGCAGGAGATGACGAAGATCAGGCCGGCCAGCGAATAGATGTTGAACAGGTGCTCGTCGGATTCAGCACCGGTGACGACGCGGTAGAGCTGATTGAGCAACCCGCTGTTGGGCGCGGCCAGCAATTCCCAGGCAACCGCGCCGAGAAATGGCGGGGTGACGAACGAGGCCGTGACCAGCGCGCGAATGAACTGGCGTGCTGGCATGTCGGTGCGCGACACCAGCCATCCCATGGGCGCGGCGATGGCGCAGCAGATGACGGCTGAACTGGTAGCGAGGATCGCGGTCGTCAGCAGCGGATCGAGGAAGTCGGGATCGGTGAACAGCGTGATGAAATTCTGCAGCGTCACGTGGTTGGCCTTGTCCGTGACGCTGTAGATCAGGAGCCACGACATCGGCAGCAGAATAAGCGCGATCAGAACAGCCGCGAACAGCCAGAGGACCGGCCTGGTCCAGTCGATTCTGGCCCTGCTCGTTTCGACGCTGCCGGTGACGGTCGTCATGTCATCCGCTGCTCACCATGAGGATCGTCACACCCGAAACAACCGCGCATAGCGCGTCTTGATCTCGTCCGCCATCTTTTCCACGCCAGCCGGGTCTTCCTTCATTAGCTTGATATCCGAAATCTTGCGGCGGCCCGCTTTCGCCTGCACCTGGGCGTGAACCGAATATTGCGCGGTGAAGTCGATGAAGAACTGCTGGGTTTCGCGCGTATGCAGCCATGCCTGGAACAGTCTTGCCGCATTCGGATGCGGCGCGCTTGCGAATATCCCGGTGGGACCGGAAATCGTCGGCGTGCCCTCGGCCGGATACACCGGCTCGACCGGCTGACCGGCCTCCTTCAGCAGAACGACATTGTACTCGTTGCCGTCCGCCATCACCGCGCGCTCGCCGAGCGCCAGCTTCTTCGGCGGATCGGTCGACGATTGCACCTGCATCACGCGCTGCTTTGACAGCTTCTCGAAATAGTCCCAGCCGAGCTCGCGAACGAGCTGGAACGTGGTCGTCATGATGGTGCCGCTATAGGCCGGATGGCCCTTGACCATTTTCCCCGACCATTTCGGCTCCAAGAGTTCGGCAAAACTTTGCGGCGCGTCTGCCGGTTTGACGAGGTTGGTGTTGTAGGCGATCGACGACAGCCAGAGCCGGGAGGTGGCGAACATTCCATCGCCGTCGCGATATTCTGGCGGAAAATATTTTGCGATGTCTTCGGACACAAAGGGCGCCAGCCAGCCGTTGCGCTTCCAGGGGATGAAGTGCGAGGCATCGGCACTATTGATGACGTCGGCGGCGTGAATGCGGGAGGCAAATTCCTGTTCGACGCGCTGAAACAGTCGCTCCGAGCCGGTGCGCTCGATCTGCACCACAATGCCCGGATATTGCGCCTCGAAGGCCCTCCCGAGCTTTTCCCCCACCGGCAAATCCATCGGGGAATACAGCACCACCCTGCCTTCGTTTTTCGCCGCTTCGATCAGTTGCGGTGTGATCGCCTGCACCTCCGGGGCGGCAGCCCTCAGCGGGGTGGCGAAAACCGTCAAGCCGAGCGCCGCCGATCCCTTGATAAGGTTGCGCCTGGATAGTCTGCACCGCCTCATCGCACCCTCTTTGCGATTATCGGTTGAGCGCCCGGCAGCGTTCCGCCGGCAGCGTGAGCCAAACCTCGGTGCCGCTTGCAACCGCGGTTTGCGTCGAAGTCACGGCGCGCAGCATCGTGCCGTCGGAAGTCTCAAGCATGTAGTCCCGGTTGGCGCCGAGAAACACCTGGCGCGTGACGGTGGCCTTGACGGAATTGTCGGACGTTTGCGGGGCCGTTGTCGAAAGCTGGATGTCGTGCTGGCGGATCGCGACCGCGGCGTGTTGATTGGCTGTCAGTTTTGCGCCCACGACGCGCAATGTCGCGCCACAAAAGGCAATGTGGTTTTCGTCGCGGGCGACGCCCTTGATCACGTTGCTTGAGCCGATGAAGCGCGCGACGAATTCCGATTGCGGCCGATCGTAGATCTCCTCCGGCGTGCCGAGCTGATCGATCCTGCCGCCGTTCATCACCGCGATCAGGTCGGCGGTGGTCATCGCTTCCGACTGGTCATGGGTCACGTAAACCGTCGTATAGCGGTATTCATCGTGCAGGCGGCGGATTTCGAAGCGCATCTCCTCGCGCAGATTGGCGTCGAGGTTGGAGAGAGGCTCGTCGAGCAGCAGCGTCTGCGGCTCGACGACCAGCGCGCGGGCCAGCGCGACGCGCTGCTGCTGTCCGCCCGACAATTCGCCGGGATAGCGTTGCGCGAGAGGTTCGAGCTTGGTGGTTGCAAGGATGGCCTTGAGCTTTTTTGTGATGGTGTCGCGATCGAGTTTTCGCAGGCGCAAGCCATAAGTGATGTTGTCGGCGACCGTCATGTGCGGCCAGAGCGCGTAGCTCTGGAAGATCATCGACATGTTGCGCTGCTCGGGAGGAAGGGTGCGGGCCTGCGAAGACACCATCCGGTCGCCAACATGGATCTCGCCCTCCGTCGGCTCGAGGAATCCGGCGATCAGCCGCAACGTCGTGGTCTTGCCACAACCCGAAGGGCCCAACAGGCAGACCAACCGCCCGTGTTCGATCCGCAGCGAGACATTGTCCACGACCGCCAGCGATCCAAACCGCTTGGTCAGGCCACGCATTTCAACGGACGCCAATCACTTCACTCCCTGTTGTCTTCTCGCGCGCATTCTTGGGCGAGCAGGTCCACGCCCAACGGCGGAACCTGATTGCGACGAAAAAACCGAATGCCCAGTCTTGGGAATACGCGTGCGCCGTTGCCGGCTGGTGTCTCAGTTCTGACATTCGTATCACGTCGCGGCACATTCGTTTACGAATGTCAGAACCAAAAGGACACTGGCAAATATCAGTTTCTAGTGTGGATTTGACATTCGATCGGAGGACTCGCGGCAAGACTGAATCGAATGTCAAATCCACCACACTAGCTTATTTATCGCCAGATCAATCTAAGCACGAATACCGGGGCGCCGAAAAGCCTTGACCGCTCTCTAGGCGGGTACGGTTTCCCCAAGCCAGTCGATGGCTGCCTCGACGCCGCCTCGGCCGTGCGGGATGCCGAGCGCCTGGAGGCCGACTTCGACGACGCCGAGCGTGCCGAGGATCATCGGCGCGTTAACGTGGCCCATATGGGCGATCCGGAACGCCTGGCCGGTGAGTTCGCCGATCCCGATGCCAAGCACGACGCCGCATTTCTCCTTGCAATAGCGCTGCAGCGCGATCGGGTCGTGACTGCTCGCCATCACCACGGTCGTGACCGTGTCCGAGCGCTCGCTGGCCTCGGCGATATTGAAGGAGAGCACCTGGCCTTCGGCCCAGACCGCGACCGCGCGGCGCACCGCTTCGGCGAGCAGGCGATGGCGGCGGAACGTGTTTTCGAGGCCCTCCTGGAACAGCATATCGATTGCCTGGCGCAGCGCGAACAACAGATGGACCGGCGCAGTGCCGCCATATTTCCGGTAATGTTCCGTGCCCTCGCGTTCGGTCCAATCCCAGTAGGGCGTTCGCAAGCCCGCCGTCTTGTGGACTTCAAGGGCACGCTCATTGGCGGCGCAGAAACCGAGCCCGGGCGGCGTCATCAAGCCCTTTTGCGAGCCGCACATGGCAACATCGATGCCCCAGCCGTCCATGTCGAACGGCATGCAGCCGAGCGATGCCACCGCGTCGACCAGAAACAGCGCCGGGTGGCCGGTCGATTTGATCGCCTTGCCGATGGCTTCGATGTCGTTGAACGCGCCCGAGGCGGTATCGACCTGCACCGCCAAAATCGCCTTGATCCTGTGCTCCCTGTCCTGGCGCAGGCGGGCCTCGACGGCAGCGGGCTTCACCGCGGAACGCCAGTCGCCCTTGAGCACTTCGACATCCACGCCCATGGCGGCCGCCGCATTGCCCCAGCCGACGGCAAAGCGACCGCTCTCCAGAACCAGGATCTTGTCGCCGCGCGACAGCACGTTGCTGAGCACCGCTTCCCAGGCGCCATGGCCGTTGGCGATGTAAATGTAGGATTTGCCTTTGGTCGCGAACAGTCCGGAGAGGTCGCGCAGCAGGCCGTCGGTCAGCTGCACCATTTCCTTGGAATAAATGTCCATCGCCGGGCGGTGCATCGCCTGCAGCACTTCGTCGGGCATGGTGGTGGGTCCGGGGATCGCCAGGAATTCCCGGCCCGCGCGAACGACCATTTTGTGTTTCCTTTTTGCTTTATCTCACGTCAAGGAGATGCCGGGGAATGGCGGGAAATTCAAGCCGGAAGGGTATGATATTGGAGTGAGCGGGTATTCCGGGAGCGCTGACGGCTTTTGTCCGCGACTGGCGGGATGCTCGTTGGTGGGAAAAGCACACGCATGAGCGTGATGCGGCAAACATATCAGCCAAGCTAGTCGTCTGCGCGCGACGATCGAAGGGGCTATCGTTTGGTTTCGCGGCAGCCGGCGGCCTCGGCTTCGTCGACCGAACAGAACCAGCGCGTGCCCTTGCTGATCTTCATCTCGATCTTCGCATACCAGCGGCTGGTCGGCTTGTGGTAGATGCACTCGCCGGCCCGGTTGACGTTGCCCTTGATGGTGCAGTCGGGCGAGGGCGCAACCGACCCCGAGGCCGAAGCCATCAGAATCGCATGCGCGTTCTCCGGCGGCTTGGCGGCGCCGAGGATGGCGGTCTTCTTGTTGCGGACCCGCCAGTCCCACGGCGCGATGAATGAGCCCTGCCACATCCCGACCTTGGCCTCGCGCGCAGCCTTCTCGTCCTCGTCGTAATCGTGGGAGAACCGCGCATAGGATAGGGCCCATCCGTTGCGCACCAGCCATTTCTGGATGTCCTCGCCGTCGACCTCGCATCGCGCAATGACCCGGCCGCGCCGATCCGCAGCCTGGCGAAGGTGGCAGGCCCAGGTCTTGTTGTCGGCGTGCTTGATGAGTTCGTCACGCGCCGCCACCCCGCAGGTCCAGCGCTCGCCGCTGTTGTTCAGGCAGAGCTGATCCACCGATGGGGCATCGATTCCGCCCAGACGAATCCGGGAATTGCCGATCTGGACCGTATCGCCCTCGCGGACCTTCGCGGTGCCGCTGATGTCGGCCGCCTGTGCAATGGCCGGCAGGAACAACGCAAAAATTGCGAACAGGAGTTTTTGGAGCATGTGAAACAGGCCCGTTCAAAATGGAATTGCAGCTCAAGGCATGATCCGGAAGAGTGGGAGCCGGTTTTTTCCCTCGCGACCAACCCGAATGCGTTTGCGAAGGAAGATCATGCCTTGACAGAAAACCAAAGCGCGATCGCGATTCGATCTAAAACGGCGGCGCTTTGATGGCGAATTGTGCTGCGGATTGGGCCCGCGCGCCAGCACTCGTTGCGGGAATGTCGCTTCAATTTTGTGCGATAGACAGTCAGAGCGGAGTTTTCCTGACGTCCCTCCCTCGAGGGAGGGTCGCCGCGAATGAAATGAGTGGTGGGGTGGGGTGAGTTCATCACTTATCGTCACCCCACCTGTCACCTATCTCGCTGCGCTCAATGCGCGACGCCGACCCTCTCCTCGAAGGAGGATGGACGAGTTCACGCCGATCCTGTTCGCAGCATGGCTTTGCGCGCCAGCGCAAGCCCCATCAGGACGAACGCCGAGGTAACTTCGGCCCCGCCGACCAGGATGCGTGTCGGCGTCTTCATCTTGTTCCACTCATAGGCCCTGAACGGTCCGCCCCGCCCGCCTTCGCCGAACTGGCCGACGATGCACTGCAGGGCGGGCGCAAACGTCCTCTCCTCGGCGCCGAGATGGCCGAGCGCGATCAGCGCAAGCGCCGCGTCGAACGCGTTCATTTCGCGCACGATCAGCTCATCCCTGACATAGGCGAGCACTTTTTCACGCATGAAGGCGAACGCGCCGTCGTCATCGAGTGCATGCCGCGCGGCTGGAGGCAGCGCGATGAAGGCGGAATAGCAGCGGCCGAAATAGGCGCAATAAAGCTCTGGCAGATAATAGATGTGCGAGCGCGCTTGTGCGAAGGCGCCGCCTGCGATGAGCCGCCTCTGAAACGCGATGATCGCCCGCACGAATTTGAGCCGCTGCGGCGTCTCGACGATGTTCCAGCGTGCGAGATTGCGGAAACTCACTTCCAGAATGTCGAGATTGAGCGTCGGGTCGAGGTCGTTGCCGAAAGGGCGCTCCCCCTTGAGGCTGTCGATCCAGGTGACGACGCCGCCCTCGTAGTCGATATTGTCATTGAGCGGCACCGTCACCCTCGGTTCGTTGGCGCCAGGCTCGACCTGATAATCGGCGTAGAAATCGGTAAGCGGCTGATCGAGCATCGGGTCGTCGGAGCCCAATTGCGTTGCGACCGAGACCGCGCAGGCCGTCGTGTCGCAATCCGGCACATAGACGCCGAAGCCGAGGTTCTGCTTGATCCCGGTAAAAAAGCGGGAAAAGCGCGGATGCGGCGGCGGCGCAATCGCAGTGACGACGTCAAACGCGCGGCCGTCCCGTGCGCGCACCTGCTCACGGCTCGGCTTGAGACAAAAATCGACCATGGCCGTCATCGCGCCCTGCGCAGCACGCGCCTGTTCACCTGACGCCAGCCCCGTCTCGACAAAGCTCAACAGCGCCTCGGTATAGAACGCATCGTAGTAGGCCGAGCGGTGGCGGATCTGGAGGGGTTGCCACATCGGCTCGGCAATGCCGGTCCAGGCCGGACTGATCAGGTCGCGTGCCGGCGACCGCGCGATGAAAATCCGCGCCAGGTTGAACAGCAGGGTCGAATTCTTGTAGGCCCGCGCGTTCAAGCCCGTCAGCGCCATCAGGAATTCGCGGCCCCGCAGGTCTGGATCGCCGGTCAGGTTGAAGGCGGCGTAGGCCGGGATGAAGCCGCATCTTTCGAACGAGCCCAATAGATGCGCGCCGCAGGCGCGGATCACGCGCTCGATTTCGCCCAGTCCGGGCGGCGTTTCCGTCGGGCGCATCGCTCGCGGCTGGGGACAGCGCAGCTCGACCTTGTCCAGAAGCTCCGCTACCGGCGCCCCGATGGCGGCCCAGTCCGGCGTCTCCTCGTCTCGCGCCCGGACCAGAGCCTGGCGAAGACCTCGCAGCCGCGTCGGCTCGTTGAGCTCCGGCAGCCCGGTTCGCCGCAGCAGCGCCCGCAGCGGCGGGTTACCCAAAGCGGTCCTGTAGAATTTGGCGAGGTGCGGATCGCCGCCGGCGCCGTTCAGGAGAAGGGGGTCGCAGACCTCATACAGCGACGGTCCGTCCTTCCGAACCGTCAGAGCGCGGTATGCGGCTGCCGCGAGTTCCTGAAATGCCATCAATTTTCTTTCGCAGGCGGTTTGGCCACAGGTTTCCCTGGAGGCGCAGCCAAGCCTTTTCTAATGTTCAAGAGCCTGACCAGGTTCAAGAATGACCCCGCCTGCTCTTTCCAAAGCCGTGGCGGCGGATTTAGCGTGAATGCCGCAAGTCCTTGAAAAATGGCATAAAAGCGCAGGAGATGCCAACCGGGCGGCAGCATATTCCACAAAAGTTGGCCAATTCGCTCGCGGGAGGGAGCGGTCTTATGTGACCGGTGTCACAGTCTGTGGACGGTAACCGCAGCCGTTATCAAAGCGGTAACCAAGGCGGGGTCCGCGATTTGTCAAGCAATCTCTGAGGTTGTCGGTGGGGACCCGGCAGGTTAAGGCTTTGTTTGTTGCAACGCCAAAAATTGAGCTTAGTTAGACGGCACAGCAACCCCCAACCCCTAAAACCTGACAGGTGTTGGCGCGACTAGGATGCGCGCGCCCGACCACGGATGAGAGAAGCGATGGATTTCAGCAAACTTGGCACCTCCCGCCGTTCGGTAGCTATTGCCGCCGCCTTGCTCGGCATGGTGTCGCTGGCGATCGGCGCGCATGCCGCGCTGAACAAGCGGGCGTTGGACGACGCGGCCAAGGCGGTTGCGACCGAGCAGGCTGACACTGCCGCCGACCGTCCGTCGCGGATCGCGCTCATCATCGGCAATGGCCATTATCCCGATGCCAATGAGCCCCTGACCCAGTCGATCAACGATGCCCGCGCGCTGAGCGCCGCGCTTCGGCATGACGGGTTTGATGTCGATATGGTGGAAGACGCCACCCATGACGACATGAGCCGCGCGGTCGACCGGCTGAAATCCAGGGTTCGGCCGGACTCGGTGGTGATGCTGTTCTTCGGCGGCTACGGCGTCCAAGCCGGCCGCGAGAGCTTCATGATCCCGGTCGACGCCACGATCTGGAAGGAAGCCGACGTGCGTCGCGAGGGCATCAGCGTCGAGTCCGTGCTCGACGCCGTCAAGGAGAATGGCGCCGCAGCCAAGCTGGTGGTCCTCGACGCCTCCCGCCGCAATCCTTATGAGCGGCGCTTCCGCGCCTTTTCGCATGGGTTGGCCCCGATCAATGCGCCCGACAACGCCCTGATCCTGACCTCGGCGACACCGGGACAGGTGGCGGATGACGCGAGCGGCCAGCACTCGGTGCTGGTTTCCGAGCTGCTCAACAATCTCAACGCCCAGGCCTCGGCCTCGGCCGCGGAAGCTGTCTTCAACAAGACCCGCGTCGCGATCTCGAAGGCCACCGACGGCGCCCAGGTCCCCTCGGTCTCCTCCTCGCTGCTTGAAGACGTCCAATTCGGCGCCAGCGCCGGAAGCTGAGGTTTTTCAATCCATCACCCGCGTCGTCCCTGCGAACGCAGGGACAGAAGTTAGTTCGTCGTCCCGGCCAAGCGGAGCGCGAGCCGGGACCCATACGCCGCGGCCTCTCGTTTCTGTCGTTGC
>Ga0306925_10002871_pt1 | contig 14997 bp, 17 predicted proteins | sample flu12Cox44000176_FD_203755 | JGI IMG/M metagenome (GOLD analysis project Ga0306925, IMG submission 203755) | Lab enrichment of tropical soil microbial communities from Luquillo Experimental Forest, Puerto Rico - flux8day.12C.oxic.44.000.176 (v2)... | ecosystem: Environmental > Terrestrial >... | reverse complement strand
CCCCCGGTGTCGCTGGCGCCGTGATCCCTGCGCGAAAGAGCCATTCCAAGAGCCAACGCAGGCCGACATCAGGCGACACCCAGCTACGCCAGGCGACTGTCAAGCCTGGTCAAGTCCCCAGTGAGCGACACTGAGCCACGCCCAGCGACGCCCGGGACGTGACTGGGGTCAAGGGGTCGCCGGTTCAAATCCGGCCGTCCCGACTGGTAGTCAAGTTTTTTCGAATATACCTACGTCACACGAGGGCCGACAAAAGAGCCATTCGCTTGTGAAATGGCCCCTCTTCAGGCGCGTGCCGATCATATGCCCAAGCGTCCTACCAGGGCATATGCCAATACGGCAGAGCCAGCGAAGCGGACAGTCAAGGGGTCATGGCCCGCCCGGCAGTGAGCATTGGTCGGGGTACCGCGCCAGGGACTGGGTCCAGTCTGGGCTGGTGCGCTATCTGGCCGGGGTGCCGATCGGCCAGGTGTGGACCGGCAGCCCGGTGTCGGCACAGCGGAGGTAGCAGTCGAGCATGACCGCCAGCGCATGCTGGCGGTCATGGCGCTGCTCGCTGGCGGCCAGGGTGGCGCGCTGCCATGCTGCGCCCGTCTGCCCGGAGGCCGCCCTGGCGGAGATGATTTCGAGAAGCCCGTCTGCTTCTGCGGCGGCCACGCCCACCTGCAGCAGGCCCTGCCGTGCGGCAGGCACCAGCTCGGCCACGAGCTTGGCGGCGGGGAGCGTCCGCATTTGGTCTCGGGGCCCTGCTGGCCAGCACAGGCGGGCGGACAGGCCCTGCTGGGCGGCACGGTGGAAGCCGTGATCGGCGCGTTCGAACGGCAGCGCGTAGGTCCATTGCTGGTCCTGGGATGCCAGCGACAGGGTCAGCCCGATCAGGAAGGCGGCGTTGGCCAGCATGTCGATCATGGTGGGGCCGGCGGGCAGGGCCCGCATCTCGATCCGCAGGTGCCCGCCGGAGGCGGGGTCGTAGATGGCCCGGTTCCACCGCCACACAGTGCCCTGGTGCAGCCTGAGCTCGTCCAACGGCGGCGCTTGCGGCGGCTCTGCGCCGCCGGTTGCCGGGGCCGGGTGACCGAGCACGGGCAGCAGCGGTTGGTGCCGCCGGATGCTCTCGGTGAACAACTCCAGCGGGCCGCCGCGCAGCCAGCCGGTGCCCAGCGTGGCCCGGGCTGGCCGGCGGCGTGGCCCATGCCTGGGACGGTCGTCCACCGACTGTTTGAACACCGCGATCCGGGTTTCTTCCCAGAGCCGGTGGCCCAGGAAGGTGGGTGAGTTGCCGGCCACGGCCAGCACCGGCGCCGAGGCTAGCTGGACCGCGTTGTAGACGCGCGTGAAGTCGGCCGGGTCGACCCGTAGGTGTACCTGGAAGGAGGTGTTCGCCGCTTCCAGCCCGACATTGTCGCTGGCTAGTTCCAGCGGGTCCGCGCCGGCGATCTGGATGCGGAACGGGTCTTGGCGGAGCCGCTGCAGGCCCCCATCCAGGGCGCGGTACCGGGACAGATCAGTCATTGCGCCGGGATCGAGGTCAGCCGGGATGAGGGTGGGCAGGATGCCGATGACCGCGACCCGGCCCCCGTGGTCCCTGGCCGCATGGGCCACCCGGTCGGCCAGCAGGTTCAGTTCGCCGCCCAGTGCGGTGAACGGCCGCCCAGCCAGCAACGCTGGTGAAGCGTTGAGTTCCAGGTTGCAGCGGTTCAGCTCGAGGGTGACCCGCGGGTCGGCCACCGCGGCGCGGATGGCCTGGTTGCGCGGTAGCGGCCGGCCAGCGCTGTCAATGAGGAACAGCTCGAGTTCGGCCCCGATGGTTGCCGGGCCGGCCCCGAAGCCAGGCTGGCTAAGCAGCTGCCCAAGCACGGTCAGGCATTCCTCGAGCCGCTGGGCGAAACGCGCGTAATCATGCTCGTCGAACTCTTCGTGGTCGATGTCTGTGCCCATGGTCAGCCATCACCGCCGGGGCCAGGCTGCGGTCCCCGGGCTGCGTTTGGTGTCCCGATGCGAAGGGCCGCCCGGAGCCCAGATCCGCCGGCCGGTCAGCTTCGCGGGCAGGATGCGCACGTAGTGGGTCTTGGCGCCCGGCGCCCACGGGGATACCCGCAGCTTGCGCAGGCGGGCCAGCTCGGCCGGGTCGGTGACCTCGGTGGCCTCACCGCGGATCAGGACGCTCCAGCCAGTGCGGGCCGCCTCGTCGGTCCCGTCGATCTCGAACGCGACCCGGCTCCCCCTGGCCGCGGCGTCGAGCTTGGTTCCCTCGTCGGTGCGGAACACCACCATGTGCCGGTCCAGAATGAAGTTGACCGGAAACACAATGGGCCCCTGGTCATCCACCACAGCTACCCGGCCCAGGCGCACGCCAGAAAGCAGCGCGAAGCACTCGGACTTGGTCAGCTCCTGCCAGCCAACCTGGCCCCCAGGCCCCTCAGTCATGGTCCGCCCCGGGAGGTTCGCCATCGCCTGTGGACAGGACGCTGCCGGGCGGGCGCCGCACGCTAGCCGCGGTCTGGGCGACCGTCCCGAGCCGGAGCAGCAACTGCGGATGGGTGCCATCACACCAATGAGCGCAGATGTAGTCACGTAGCCATGGCAATTCCAGCGGTTGGCTGTGCAGCGCTGCCGCCACTCCGCAGGTGGCGCTGGCCAGCAGCACCCATCGCAGCGCCTGCCCGGCATCCACCCAGTCCGTGCGTTCCGGGCGCGCCGGGTAAGCGGTGGCCGGCACGCCATCGGCCCGCGTGCTGCCCGGCGGAGACACCCAGCTGGCTAGTTCCTGCACGTACGCGCCGTCGAGCCGCATCGCACGCTCGGCCGTTTCGACCACCGCGGCCAGCGCCGCCCTGCTCCCCTCCCCCGTGATGATGCGCAACAGTGCCCCGTCCCGCCCGGCCCCGGCTTGCAGCGCGGTGAGCAGCTCCGGCGCCAGCGGCAAGGGCCCGAACCCGCCGCGGTGCGTCCGCCGCTGCCGCACCCACCGAAACAGCTCCTGCTCGTACTCGGCGGGATCTGCCCGCCGCTGCCAGCCCACCCGGGCGACCAGCGAAGGCTGGCCCGGATCGGGCAACACGCACGTCTCAGGAATGTAGCCGAGCGACCGCAGGGCAAGCCTGGCCGTAAACAGCGCGGCACCACAGCTGATCATCATCTCCCGGCCGACGGGATCAGCCACCCCCAGCTGCCGGCTGGCATCGGCATACAAGCTGATCTCCTGACCATGGGCACCGAACCACCAGGGCTGGGTGTTATGCACCGACGGCGCCCAAACCGCCGCCGCTACCACCTGAGCGGCAATCTCCTCTGAGGTAGTCCGCTCTGGCCCAGCCAGCCGATCGGCGGGTGACGGCGGAGTGTTCATGGCCCCTCCGCTGCGCGGTCGGCACTAATGCCAACCCAGCAGACCCCCGGCCCAGGTCACCGGGCAGGAGCGAAGGTCCACGCAAAAAGGGACCTTGGTCTGCCATCGCAACCAGCACTCAGCGGCCCCACATGCACCTGGCCGTACCTCGGCATTGAGGTCAGGTCCCAAGCGGCATTGGCCTCAGGGCGGATTCGCGCGGCTGTAAGCAGAGTGTCAGCTACGTTTCGCAGTCGGTGTCAGGTTGGGGAGCGCGAGCGTTCCTTGGTCACCTGATAGCGGGACTGATGGCCCTGCCCCTCACGAATTTGGCATCCGACCGTGAAGCCGTACAGCCGGCCCGGCCAGGCCGGGCCCAGCGCGCAGATGGTGGCGATGATGTTCGGGTACGCCGACGACCGGGCCTGGTGGCAAGCCGGGCCGGTGCCGGTCGCCACGACCGCGTTCTGGAGCCTGCCCATCCGGGCCATCTACTCCGTGATCACCGGCGTCACCCGGCGGCCCGGCCGCTGGGCCCGGGAGAGAGCACTGCTGCGACGACGCGCGGCGCATCCTGGACGGCGCCTGGCCCACGGCGAGATCGGCACCGATGCGTACCGGCAGCTCGGTGATGAGCTTTCCCGCGGAAGACCGCCGCCCTGCAGGCAGCGGCCGACCGGTGACCGTCGGCGCCGCCGGCACCGTCAGAGCGTGAGGAAGGTGATCCAGATGACAGCAAGCACGGCAGCCGCCCCGGTCGCGTCCTGGCGGCAAAGCCCGTTCACCAGGCGGTTCATGCTGTATCAGGACACGATTGCCCGCGGCCACGAGGTGCAGCCGCTGATGGGCGTGCGCGCCGAGGTGCATCCCGCGGGCACCGGGATGAGGGGGACGAGATTCCTGACCATCATCGGGCCCGGGTTCGCATGGACGCAGCGCAGCGATGTCCTGCACCAGAGCCGATGCCGCAGGTTCGCCGCGAAGATCAACGCCACCGCGGCCACGGCCCACTGAGCGGTTTCGCGAAAGCCGGGCTGCTGGGAACGGCGACGTGCTCTGCAGCAAGCCGACCTGCTCGCCCGCCGCCGACGGCAGCAACCGCAGCTTTGCGAGACGCAACAGCGACCGCGTGGGGGCTCGCAGCGGCACCAATGCGGGCACGGATCGCCACCCTCGCACCCATGGACGCATCGACCCGGCCGCACCGGAGCTCGCACCACCACCAGCCCCGGACTGCATCGGCCAGGCCCGAGTTGCTCCAGACGGCTTCGGGCGCCGGCTCTGTCGCGCGGCTGGGCCACGGCGCTACCCAGGTAGCCGATCGGGCAGCCTCTTGAGGTGGATCTCGTAGCGCTCGCCGTCCCGCTCATAGAACAGCTCAGCGCTATCTTCGACGTAGTTGAGGTCCCGCTCGGTCACGCGGCCGCCCGCCTGCTCGATTGCCCCAGCCAGCCGGTCAAGCTCAGCCTGCAGGTGCCCAAGATCCATAGTCCTAAGTGTTCTCTCCGCGCCACGCTGGCACCTACGAGCGGACTGCCCCCACGCTCAGCCGCCGGCCCACGTGCCGTCAGCGGTGATCACCTGCCCGGCGCGGACACTCCCGACCCGGCGGCAGGCTTCCACCGCACCGGTCCCCGGCCGCCGCCGCGACCTCCGCGAGATGATCATGCTCGTCCGATGACGCCCCCGCACTGCACGCTGCAAGGTGAAAGTCAGATCCTATGTAGGGCCTTTCGGCCCTGCCCATGCGCCGCCGCGGGGCGCATGATGCGGCCACCAGTACGGCCCTGCGACGCGCCCGCGGGTCGGCAGACCGGGTTCGCGGGCACGTTCCATACCGCGGAGGTGATCGCCGTGCGAACCGAAGACAAAGACGCACGCCAAGACCAGCGGGCTTTTGCCAGCGGTGCGACCCTGGCTGAGCTTGAGCACTACATCGCATTCTTGCGCTCCCGCGGCGCCCCCGACGATGCCCATCCCAAGGTCGGCGTCAACGACAACTATGAAATCACCACAATGATCTGCGTCGTGCAGCGGCTCGCGCGCCACTTCCCGGGCGCCTCCTAAGGCAAGCCCACCCCGGCGTGCTTGACTATGCCCGCCGGGCGGACCGCGGATGTACCCGGGCCTGACGGCTCTCCCGGCCACCCTCGCACGCCACGACGCGTTCCCCGCGGCTTGGCACCGGCCACCCCCGCGTGATAGGTACCGCGCGCGGGTATAGCAACGCGCCTAGGCCTGAGGGGGCTTGCGCGGAGGGGCAAGCACCATGACCTGATCCCTGCGGATGCTGGTGGATGTCCGGGTTTGCCGGGCAAGCGGCCGGCGGCCCGGGCCCGCGGCATCGCCGACCGTCTGAGCTAGCGGACAGGGCCGAAAGGCCCGGCTTTTCGGGACCTCGGCGCGTGGCGCGCCACCAGGCATGGCGGCACACCATGGACGAGATGGCTTCGGCCGAGGAGGGAGGTGACGGGCATGGCTTCGCCGGAAGGGGCAGGAACCGGGGCCCGGCTGCAGGGCAGCGCGGCGGCACCACCGGCCGGGAAACCAGGCGACCTGGGCACGCGGGTGTCCGGCAGACGCAAGGAGCTCAAGCTGAGCAGGTGCCAGCTTGCCGGGCTAGCCGGCCTGAGCGTGCCGTACCTGGAATATCTGGAGACGCACTCGGCAAGGCCCACACGGGAGGCCCTGCAGCAGTTGGCGGCAGCGCTGCAGACCACGCCGGAGACGCTGCTGGGCGCCGACCGGGACCAGCCGCCCAGCCAGGCTGGTCCCTCCAGCCGCCCGGTGCTTCAAAGGCTCACTGCCGCAGAATGCTACGACCTGCTGTCACCCGGTGGAGTAGGCCGCGTGGCGTTCACCACCGCCGACGGGCCCGTCGTGCTGCCGGTGAACTACGCCATGGTCGGCCACACGGTGATCTTCCGGACCGCTCCGGACACGCTGCTCGCCGGCTACCTGGACGGCCCTGCCGGGTTCGAGGTAGACCGCCTAGACGAGGCGCTCAGCCAAGGCTGGAGCGTGCTGGTGACCGGGCGCGCAGTCCGGGTGCGCAGCGAGGCGGAAGTCCGCCACCTTGAGCAGCACGCCCGCATCCGGCCCTGGGCGGGCGGCGCGCGCGATGTGTACGTCCGGATCACCCCGCGCAAGATCACCGGTAGGCGCATACACGACTAGCCCAGATCGAACCTAACAGTCTCCCGTGGCTTCGCCGGGCTGACGCGCGTGCTGCGGGCATCGATCTCGCTCGGCACGCCAGGTCCCTGGTTTTCAGCGCCTCTGCCTGGCCTGGCCGACCGTGTCTCGAGCGGGGCAGCGGTCCGGGGGGCTATCGCGCATTCCCGTGTCCTCCGGCGGCCGTCAGGCAAGGGACAGGAATAGCTTTTCCATCTGCTCCTCAGTCATGGGGGAATCTCCATCGGCGGCCAAGCATTGCCGCAGCCCGCTTGCCACGATCTTGAACCCAGCGCGGTCAAGTGCCCGCGATACCGCGGCGAGCTGGGTGACCACGTCCGCGCAGTCCCGCCCGTTTTCGATCATGGCGATGACTCCGGCCAACTGGCCCTGGGCCCGGCGGAGCCGGTTGAGCACGGGGGCCGTTGCCTGCTCGTCCATCTTCATGGGTCCTCCCTCCTGTCCTCCTAGCATACCCATGGGGGTATTCAGGATTACTCCAGAAGTCGCGGCGCAGCCCGGGGGCCAGGAAGCCAGCGGGCCGGGCATCCGGCCACAGGCTCGATGAGGGCGGTGAACGCGGCCCCGAGGCGCTGCCGCGTGGCCTGTCCGGCCAGGTGGCAGCCGACAAGGTCCTTGCTGCCGCAGTGGGAAACGATCAGTGATTGCCCCCTTCAGGGACGGGCCGCGGTGGGCGGCGCGGGGCATGACGAGCGCGGTGGCCGCCCGCACCGAAGCGGCGGTCGCGGCCTGGTGGTCGGGGTGGCTGGTGTTCGGCGAAGGCCAGCAGGCCGTAGAGATGATGCCGACGGCCAAGGCGGTGATGCGGCCCTCCAGATCATCCGCGGCTGTGCCGCCAGGCCGCCATCACGATAGGCCAGGAGGGCGACTTCGGCCGCCCCCGAGCGCCCGGGCACGTCGATGATGGCTCTACCGGCCTTTTCCCCGAGTTTGAGGCGCTGCGCCGGTTCTCGCTGCCGCCTGTCTGCCCGCCCAGCCAGGTGACGTGGTCGTCTAGCACCGAGATCGGCGGCCGCGAATGCCCGCTGGCCCGGTCGGCCGCAAGTCGGGACCAAAGGCCCTGGGCGGACTATACCCGGGGGGGTATTTTTGCGACAAATGGCGGCTGACCCGGTCAGCAGCCGGCGCATCCGGCGTGAAGGGAAGGTGGCGTGATGAGCCGCAAGAAGGTTTTGGTGCTAGGCGGGAATTTCGCCGGGCTGACCGCGGCCCTGGCCGTGCGCCACGAACTGCACGGGGACGTTGACGTGCGGGTGGTGTCGGCCTCGGATCAGTTCTTGTTCAACCCCTCGCTGATCTGGCTGCCGTTCGGCAAACGCCGCCCCGCGGATATCACGTTCCCGCTGGCGCCGACGTTCGAGTCCCATGGGATCGACTTCGCGCACGCCGAGGCCACCGCGCTGGATCTCGATGGCCGCAAGGTGACCACCACCGGCGGGGTCTATGACTACGACTACCTGGTTATCGCGACCGGCTACCGCAACAATTTCGACGTGGTGCCGGGCCTGGGGCCCGGCGGCAACGCCTACACGATCACCAGCTTGGAGGACGCCATCAACGCCGGGGAAGGCTGGCGGCGGTTCCTCCGGGCGCCGGGCGACATCGTCGTGGGGGCCACCCAGGGTGCCGGGTGCTTCGGTGCCGCCTACGAGTACCTGTTCAACCTCTCCCACCAGCTCGGCAAGGCGGGCCTGAAGCGGCAGGTCAAGCTCACCTGGGTGTCCTCGGAGCCGTTCTTGGGGCATTTCGGCATCGGCGGTTTGCCGCACGGCGAGGCGCTGCTGTCGATGTTCCTGAAGAAGGAGCACATCACCCCGGTGATGAGCACCGCCATGGACCACGTCGACGAGGGCCGCCTGGTGCTGGCCGACGGCAAGACAATCGACTTCACCTACGCCATGATCGTTCCCCCCTTCGTCGGCCAGGACGTGATCAAGGCCACCAGCGAGATCGCCGACGCCAAGGGCTACGTCAAGGTCCGCGACACCTACCAGAGCCTCACCCGCGACGAGGTGTACGCGGTGGGCATCGCGGTGGCCGTGGACGTGCCGTGGCAGACCCCGACTCCGGTTGGCGTCCCGAAGACCGGATTCCCCGCCGAACGCATGGCACACGTGGCGGCGCGCAACATCGCCGCGCAGATCCGCGGTGAGGCGCCGGCCTCCCGCAAGGCGTTCGGCGACATCCCCGCAGTGTGCGTCATGGATGCCGGGAACAACGGCGTTATCATCCTGGCCGACAAGATGCTCCCGCCGCGCAAGCACGGCTTGCTCATCCCCGGGCCGCAGGCACACGCGATGAAACTCGGCTTCGAGAAGTACTTCCTGTGGAAGACCCGCCACGGATACGTCGGGTTGCCCTGACCCCATCAGCGGGGCGTAGACCCCGGCCGCATACGGACACGCAGGAGGATCTCAATGTGTCCCCAGGCTTGTGATGCGCCGCAGGCCCGCGAACAACCCTTCTTCCGGACCATGGCCGGGACGGAGGTGCGAGTCGGGCGAACCACCCTCGGCGATACGGACGCGCCCGGCCAGCATGTCAGCCTCCACATCGGTCACGCACCGGACGGCGAGGATGGTGCCGGGATAGCGCTGACGCCAGGCGAAGCGCGGCAACTCGCCGCGACACTACTCCAGCAGGCCGCCGCCGCCGACGTTAGCAGTGCCGACGCCACGAGCGGCCACGTGGAGGTGAGCTATCTCGGCGGCGAGACCTACGCCATCGCCGCGCGCGGCCATACGCTGCTGACCGACCAGCCCGCCGCTACAGGCGGCGCTGACACCGCGATGACGCCGACCGAACTGCTCGTCGCCTCGCTCAGTTCCTGCGTCGCCTTCTACGCGGGCCGCTACCTGGCCCGCCACGGGCTCAACCGCAACGGGCTCCACGTCACTGCCACGTTCACCACCGCCACCACCCGGCCAGCCCGGGTCGGAGAAGTCAGGCTGACAATCCGGGTCCCCGGCATACCGCCCAGCCGCCAGGCGGCCCTCCTCGCGATGGCATCACACTGCACCGTGCACAACACCCTCCGCCACCCCCCCGAAATCGCCATCGAACTGACCTGACCCGAGGGTGCCGCGAGCCTGATCCATTGACCGCGGGCTCAACTGGTCGCGCACCGATCGGCCTGTTCTGTATCAATGGCCTTGCCCCTCCTTCACAACCCAACTCCGCGCACATCGGCGGCCGCGTGCGCGCGAGGCTGTGGGCTGACCACAAACGCGGCCGCTGGTGTGAGATTCAATAGCGTCAGTCCGTGAGGCCGAACACCCGCTGTCCCACTGACAGCCCCGTCGTGCCATAGCCGAGGGTGGCGACCACTAGGGCCAGCTCATGCCCGGGGATCGACGGCGTTCGGCCACGGCCGCGGCGATCGGTCCAGGTCGAGGGCCACGTCATCTCACCCGAGATGAATCCCGACGCATGAACCTCAACGACGACGTCGTTTATCGCCGGCTCCGGCTCGGGCCGCTCCACCAGCGTCATCCCGGCCGTTCCCGCAGCCTCATCCGTCACCACAATCGCCTTCATCAGGCACCTCCCTGCATCCAGTCCTCGCCGCTGCACCGGCAGATGCGCGGGGGGGCCGGGTCAGGGCTGCCGGTGAGCGCCGTCTCCCTGCTGGAGCCCATCATCGTTGCCTGGCCTGCTGTGCTATAAATTGCTAATATTAGCAATTGCTGAGCTAATTAAATAGCTCGAGGGCGTCGGCCTGGCGTGAGGGCATTTGAGGTGCGGCCACGCGGCCGGACGAGTCTGAAGGATTCGGGGCGCGCCTGCGGGCTGGGGAGGCTGCCAGGGATGCGGGCCTTCATGCCACCTGAACGCGACACCGAGGCGGTGTTGAGGATGACGCAGCAGTACCTGGCCGGGGAGTTGTCGGTGCTGCTGGAGCGCGTGCAAGCGGTCACCACCACCGATGCGGCCAGGTGCCAGGTGTGCTCGCTGCGGCACGAGGCGGAGACGGAGCCGGTCTGGACGCTGGGCTGGGTGACCATGCGCGCCCTGGCGCTGACCGAGGGGTTGTGCTGGGAGTCGCTGAACCGCGGAGACACCGCGGCGTTCACCCGGCAGGCGGCGGCCGGTGCCGCGCTGCACGAGTTCGGTATTTGCGCGGGCTTGCTCCATGACACTTAGCCCGCACCTGTCAGTTGTTACCTAGGTATCCGTCTGGCGAGAGGACACGATGATGGCAGAAGGGCAGGAACCACAGGATCCTGCGGCGCAGGTCTCTGAGGCGCAGATCGCTGTGCACTGGCGGGAGGAGGAGAATTACCCGCCGCCCCCGGCGTTCGTCGCGCAGGCCAACGCCGCCGACCCGGCGATTTTTGACCGGTTCCGCGAGGAACGTTACCCCGATTGCTTCACCGAGTACGCCGACCTGCTCACCTGGGATGAGCCCTGGCGTACGGTCCTGGACACCAGCAACCCGCCGTTTTGGCGGTGGTTCACCGGCGGCAGGCTGAACGCGTCCTACAACTGTGTGGACCGGCACGCGGCATCGACCCCGGCCAAGACCGCGATCATCTTCGTACCCGAGCTGGAATCCGACGACCCCGTGCACATCACCTACTCCGACCTTCACCGGCAGGTGAACGAGTTCGCCGCGCTGCTGCGGGACTTCTGCGGGCTCAAGACCGGCGACCGGGTCACGCTGCACATGCCGATGGTCGCCGAGCTGCCGGTCACCATGCTGGCCTGCGCCCGGCTGGGGGTCATCCACTCCGAGGTGTTCGGCGGGTTCTCCGGCACCGCCTGCGGGCACCGGATCGCCGACTCCGCCAGCCGCGTGCTGATCACGATGGACGGCTACTACCGGGCCGGCTCCCTTGCCGACCACAAAGTCAAGGCCGACGAGGCGGTCGCGGCAGCCGCCGCGGAGGGCCAGGAAGTCGACCAGGTGCTGGTCTGGCGACGCCACCCGGGCAAGTATGCCTCCCAGACCCCGATGGCCGACGGCCGCGACTTCTTCGTCGACGAGATCATCGGCAAGTACGAGGGTCAGATCCTCGATCCAGTCTCGATGCCGGCCGAGGCGCCGCTGTTCTTGATGTACACCAGCGGGACCACCGGCCGCCCCAAGGGCTGCCAGCACTCCACCGGCGGCTACCTCGCCTATGTGACCGGGACGTCGAAGTATTACCAGGACATCCACCCGGGCGACGTGTACTGGTGCATGGCCGACATCGGCTGGATCACCGGCCATTCCTACATCGTCTACGGGCCACTCGCGCTGGGCACCACGACCGTGATCTATGAGGGGGTGCCGAACTATCCGGATGGCGGGCGGCCGTGGCGGATCGCCGAAAAGCTCGGGGTGAAGATCTTCCATACCTCGCCGACGGCGATCCGGATGCTGCGCAAGGTCGGCCCGGAGGAGCCGAAGAAATATAACTACCACTTCAAGCACATGACCACCGTGGGCGAACCGATCGAGCCGGAGGTGTGGCGGTGGTATCACTCCGAGGTCGGCAAGGGCGAGGCGGCCATCGTTGACACCTGGTGGCAGACCGAGAACGGTGGTTTTCTGTGCAGCACGCTGCCCGCGCTGCAGCCGATGAAGCCGGGCAGTTGCGGCCCTGGGGTTCTGGGTGTCTACCCGGTGATCTACGACGAGGACGGCAGCGAGGTCCCGGCAGGCAGCGGCACGGCGGGCAACATCTGTATCCGTAACCCCTGGCCGGGGATCTTCCAGACCATCTGGGGCCAGCCCGAGCGGTTCGTGGACACCTACTACCGCAAGTACAACAAGGACGCAGACAGCAAGGACTGGCGTGACTGGCCGTACTTCGCCGGCGACGGCGCGGTCCAGGCCGCCGATGGCTACTTCCGCATCCTGGGCCGGGTGGACGACGTGATCAACGTCGCCGGGCACCGGCTGGGCACCAAGGAGATCGAGTCCGCCGCGCTGACCGTACCCGAGGTCGCCGAGGCGGCCGCGGTTCCAGTGATCGACGACATCCGCGGCCGCGTCGTAGAGGTGTACGCCTCGCTGAAGCCTGGCTGTGAGGCCAGTCCGGAAATGGAAGCGAAGGTCAGCAAGGCGATCGAGACCGAGATCGGCAAAATCGCCCGGCCCAAGAACGTGTGGCTCGTCCCGGACATGCCCAAGACCCGCTCGGGCAAGATCATGCGCCGGGTGATCGCCGCGGTCTCCAACTTCGCTGACGTCGGCGACACCACCACGCTGGCCAATCCCGAGGTCGTCGAGGACATCCGGCACCACGTGCAGAGTGCCAAGGTGGCCCGTGACGACGTGCCACGCCAGCTGACCGAGGCCGAGTTCGAGGAGATCAAGAAGTACGGCGGCGAATAAGCTGGAGCACAACCGGCACGATGGGCAAGCGGTCGCCGACGCTGGGCAGCGCGCTAGCCTATCCGGATCCGGGCCCGGCCCCGCGGGGACAGCCAGGTGCGCCGCGGCCCCCGGCGCCCGCCGACATGGCCGGCCCGGGCCCGGGCCGGCCATGATACGGGTGCCGATCCCGGCAGCTTGCAGAAGCGCCGTACCGCGGCCCGCATATCGCGGGCGCCCGCTAGACCGGTTGCTGACGTTAGCAATTGCTGATTCTGGTGACGAGCGCGGAGGCCATCATCGGGCATGATGGGCACATGAGATGGCGGTCAGGCGCGGACTATCCCGGCGCGCGCCGACGGCCACAGCCGCACAGGCCCAGGCAAGGGAGGCCGCCCGCGTGAGCACACCGCTGTATCAGCTTAAGGCGGAGTTCTTCAAAACGCTGGGACACCCGGCCCGGATACGGGTACTGGAGTTGCTCAGCGACCGCGAGCACGCCGTCGCCGAGATGCTCCCGCAGGTCGGCATCGAGCCGGCGCACCTGTCCCAGCAGTTGGCTGTCCTGCGCCGGGCGAACCTGGTGACCTCCCGCAAAGAAGGCTCCACCGTGTACTACTCCCTGACCAGCCCGCACATAGCCGAGCTGCTGGCAGTAGCACGGCAAATCCTGACCGGGGTACTGTCCGGGCAGGCCGAGCTCCTTCACGACCTGCGCGCCTCCGCCGTCTAGCAGTAACATCACCCGGCGCAGCGAGCTGCCGGCATCTCGCAGGCCATCACCAGCAGCCTGCCGGGCAGAACACTTCGGCGGCTTGCGCGCGTGGGCCACGAGCAGGTCCGATCCTCCAGCGTGATGGATGCGGGCGGGCCGCGATGTGGCACCCAAGTGCCCCGAATTGAACCCGTCTGACCCGGGCAGGGCGGATCGGAGGGGCCACCGGAAACTCGGGCTGCTAGCCGCTACATGTAGAGACCGCCGTTGACCGGGTAGACCTGCCCGGTGATATAGGCGGACTCGGGATCGGCGAGGAACTCGACGACGCGGGCGACCTCATCGGGCTCGCCGAGCCGACCGACGGGAATGCGGGCGACGATCTTCTCCATCGTCGCGGCAGGGACGGCTGCGGTCATGTCGGTGGTGATGAAGCCCGGGGTGACGGTGTTGACGGTGATGCCCTTGCCGGCGGTTTCCAGGGCCAGGCTCATCGTCAGGCCGAACATCCCGGATTTGGCGGCGGCGTAGTTCGCCTGCCCGAACCCGCCCGCCGAGCCGATGACTGAGGAGATGTTGACGATCCGCCCGTACCCCTGGTCGAGCATGTGCTGCAAGATCGCCCGGGATAGGTAGAACGCCCCGGAGAGGTTGACGTGGATAACGCGGTCCCACTCGTGGGGGGTCATCTTGCGCACGGTCTTGTCCACTGTGATCCCGGCGTTGTTGACCAGGATGTCCAGCTTTTCGTGGGTGTCGAGCACCTCGCCGATGACGCGCACGCAGTCGTCGTCGGAGCCGATGTTGCCCTGGTGGACGGTCACGCCCCGGTCGGCGTACTTGTCCTGGAAGGCTTGGGCGGCGGCGCTGTTGGCCGAGTAGCCGGCTGCGACCCGCACGCCCCGGTTGATGAGCCGTTCGCAGATGGCCAGTCCGATGCCCCGGATGCCGCCGGTCACAAGGGCAACCTGCCCGGTCATGTCGGCCATTGTGAGACCTCCTTGGTGGTCATGGGGACGGTGGTCAGTGGAGGATCGTCAGGAACGATGATCAGGCCGGGACGCGGATCACCAGGGCGTCGCCCTGGCCGCCGCCGCCGCACAGCCCAGCGGCGCCGGTGCCGCCGCCGCGCCGACGCAGCTCGCTGGCAAGGTGCAGCACGATGCGGGCCCCGGAGGCGCCGATGGGGTGGCCCATCGCGATCGCGCCGCCGTTGACATTGACGTCGTCGGCGCCGATGCCTAGCTCGCGCATCGACTGGATCGCCACCGATGCGAACGCCTCGTTGATCTCGAACAGATCGACCTGGCGCACGCTGAGGCCCTCGCGGCCCAGTGCCTTCTTGATGGCGTTGGCCGGCTGGGAGAGCAGCGACGGGTCCGGGCCGGCCACTACGCCGTGCGCGCCGATCTCTGCCAGTACCGGCGCCCTTATCTGCTGCGCCTTGGCGCGCGACAT
>Ga0306925_10002868_pt1 | contig 15007 bp, 11 predicted proteins | sample flu12Cox44000176_FD_203755 | JGI IMG/M metagenome (GOLD analysis project Ga0306925, IMG submission 203755) | Lab enrichment of tropical soil microbial communities from Luquillo Experimental Forest, Puerto Rico - flux8day.12C.oxic.44.000.176 (v2)... | ecosystem: Environmental > Terrestrial >... | reverse complement strand
GCAGCCTTGCAGACGTTATCCCGCTATGACTGTCGAATAAGAATTGCTTCTCAATAGCGAAGATCTCCTTTCCGCGACTGCGCACCATCAATAATAATAAATGGTCAGATATTTTATAGATTCTTCGGAGGAGACGGCACGCGTTAATACGCGCTTCTGCATTTATTTATCGATTATTATCGCAATTGCCGCCGTGGTGCGGCTCGTTTTTTCTCCAGGCATTTTGGCATCGGACGATCTGACGTATTTTTCCAGGGCACTGGAGATCGCTGGCAGCACCTGGTCATCGAGCAATTACATCGGAGCAATGCGTTATGGTGTGAACATCCCGATCGGCGCATCGATTGCGTTGTTCGGCCCGAGTCTGCTCGCCGGTTCCCTGGTTCCGCTGCTGTGTTCGCTCGGTGAAATCGTCACCGTGGCGATTGTGGTTCGCCCGGCCTGGGGAGATCGGGTGGCATTATATGCAGCGCTGCTGCTCTGCTTCACACCGCTTCACATCGAGGTGGCGACCCATATTCATGCCGACCCGATCCTGGCGTTCGCGATAACGTTGACCTTTGCGTTATTCTGGCGAGGAGAGACGTCGAATAATCCTTGGCTTTATTTCGCCGCCGGTATCAGCGCCGGCTTTGCCTATTGGACCAAGGAAGTCTCGATCCTATTTCTAACGACATTTGTCGTCTATGCCTTAGCAGAACGGCGCTGGCGATGGTCGTGGGGCTACGCCGGAGCGGGCGCTTTGCTGCTGTTTGCTCTGAACTCCGCTTTGATGTGGGCTCTATCGGGCGATCCATTGCACGTTGTACGGGTCGCCCGATCGACGGTCAACATCGGTTGGACGATCTCGGACACACCGCTATTTTATTTCCACTACCTATTTTTTGACGTCAGGCACATTTGGCTGGCGGCTTACCTCGCTCTGACCTCCGGGTATCTCTTGGTCCGACGCCGCTTGATGACGGCCGACCAGCGACGGCTCGGCGCCTACGCAACAATCTGGCTGCTGGGACTTCTGGCCGCCTTTTCCTTCATACCGGTGTCGTTCGCACCGCTGCGTTTCGTTGGGAAGCAGAGCAACTATATGACCATGTTCCTCGCGCCGCTCGCGATTATCGGCGCGTTCGGTCTGTCCCAAATGGGGCGATTGACGCGAACCGCGGTCATGATCGTGTTCGTGGCCGGCGGTGTCGCCTTAGCGGCGCTCGCTCAACAAGATACGAGAGCCTTCGTGGCCAATAGCCAAGCCGCTGAGGCGTTTGCCGAGACGCATACCAATGACGTTGTCTATGGCACGGGATGGGTTTCGCGGATTTCGGCGTTTCATGCACTGTTACGCTCGTTGAAGGCCGAGCCTCGGGTGCACGATCTTCGCACCTTGCATCCGGTTGCCGGCATGCGCCCCGGCGACACGCTGGTTGTCGTGATCGATCGCGAAACCTTTGGGCGATCGGAAGAGGATGTGAAACTGTCAGACATACCACCTTGCTGGGTCCCAACAGGAGAACTTGTCCCAATCGGCTACGGCGCCGGAGCCATAGTGACGAAGGCACTCGTTTGGGGCGGTCGCATATTGCCCGGACGACTGGGTGACCGCGCAATGCAGACATTCGAACGGCTTCTTCATCCAGCCCCTGCAGAAGTCTTTGCGGTACCTCCCGACAGCCCCTGGTGCGGAAGAGATCCGCCAGGTCTCATTCAGGACCATAAATCATAGCGCGATCGCCTCGCCACTTGAGAACCATTGTTTGCTGCGTGATCGGGCGGTATGTTTTCACTGCATGACGCCGCCCGTCATTCAGCTACTTGGATCAAAACTCCACTTACGGTCACCCGCAGTCTTGTAGCCCGTCATCATGACCGGGCGCAAGGCGGCCTGGAGCCAATCATGAGCCACCCTTGCGCCCGAAACGCCAGCCAGCGCCGCGAAGGCGAGCCCTGCACGCATCTGTATGAGATACGCCGGACCCGAAGGCGCCCCCTGCACGACGCCGTAGGGATTGTCTATCGGGTTCTGGTAGACTTTGTTCGGGTCGGTCCATAAGGCAGGATTGAGCACTTTTTGCGAGCGATCGTATCCGCCGTCCGGGGTGTTCTGCCAATTGGGGAACAGGCTCCACGCCTCCGCCCAACTGTCCGGGGTGTAGGCGTCGTATGACGTGTCCGGTACGCATAGCCCATGAAACTCCGGCGCCCCTCCACGCATGTTCAAAAGATCAACATAGTAAGGGCTAGGCCATCGCCTATCCCAACCAGAGGTCCCATTGACAAATGGAATTAGCCCGCCGGCAAACCATGTCGCGAACGTCGACCACTCGGGGTAGAAGCCGGACCATACGGCCCAACCGACCGATGACATAACGAACGCTTGCTCCCATGGAGCACCTCCGTTGGCAATCGAGAACTCCCGAAAGATCGCATGAATCTTGGCCGGAGACGCCATGAACTGCGCCGTGAACCTCAGGTTGTCCGCGGCTAACCGGCGCCAATATGACTGTGGCTTGAGCCAGGATGGGGGGGTTACCGGAGCAAAAGCCCCGGCCCGGAACACCTCCCGCATTCCCCATGCCCAGGCTCTTGTCTCGCCGGGATAGACGAGGCCCTCAAGACCTTGCTGGGCGCGGTGGTAGTCGGTAAAAAGGACAGCCCAGTTCGCAAGAGCCTCAAGACCCTCGTAGAAGTAAGGGTCGTCTGTCAGCAGCCACGGAACATAGGACGGGCTCGGCAGGTGGGCCACATCCATCTGGAAAAGGTACGCATTATAGCTGCGGTCCGGATTATACGGGTAGGGTGGCAACGATAGTGGTGCCGTACCTAATGCAGCACCGGCCGTCGCATACACGTCGAAAAGAGCGCCGGACATATCGCGTGCCCAGATCGGCATTGTGCCAACGGCTTCCGCCTGCGTTAGCATGGTTTGACGGGCTTCGAGGTTTCCGTCCAGCAGAAAGGCCGCTTGGTACTCAGTGATGGCCCCAATCTCCGGACGTTCCCCCACGGAATGCATGATTATATTGAACCCGCCGATGTCCATCGGGCCGAGCCAGGGAATCACCGTTCTCAAGGGGCCCTCACTCAAATAAATACCAATCCGGTCGAGCGGGCAGAGCGCCTTCAGTGCAATGATATCGGCGAGTGAGCGCCTTATTGGTCGAGGGGCCGATTGCCAACGCCATCGGGCGTACCACCAGTGTCGCGGGACATACTCGCGTGCCGCTACGGCACCATTCTTCCAGATGGTAGCGTAGTAAGGCGTCAGAATGTGTGTAGGGTTGGTACTTCCGAATCGTCCTCTCTCGACGACAACTTCGTCGCGTGAGCCATCAGCGTCCGGGCGGAAGAACACAGTCCATTCGGCTGCATGCTGCACGAAGCACTTCTGATGGACAAACCGACCGACATAATCCCCGATATCCTCCGAGGCGTTTTGGGTGAAGGTTTCGATTATCGCCCCGCTACCGTCCTGGAGGGACAAGGCCAACCCGGAGGAAGACGGCGCGGCGGTTACGGACGGCCATGCAACCACGAGGGCCACTGTTATCCCGGGGCTGGTGGCGACCGGTGTATAGCCATTGTTGAGAACAAAGCGACACTCGTATTGCCCGTCGGTCGTCGGCATGACAAGGTGAACAGTCCCCGATTTCACCCCACTCGAGGGCACAGACTCCGTGCCGGACGCAAGATAGACCCAGGCTATAGCATTGTGGGTGTCGTCCCCAGGATGAAAGAGACCCACCCAATCGGTGGGGTTTCCAGGGCCATTCGTGACGGTAATCTCAATGGTGGATCCACGATTAACGGTAATCGGGTGAGGCGAGCTATTTACCGTTATTTGTATCCCTGAAGTTGAAGTGGCGCCAGCTGCGACTGTTATCAACGCTGCTGACGCAGCGAGGACCCTCCGTCTCGTCGGGCCCATAGGCATATCAGCTGACATTCCTCGGATTCCTAGCTCTCGTCCACGATTTGCTGCTTGTCGGTCCAGCCCCAGCGCCGCCGGCGTTCGACCGTAATCACCTTATGTCGATGCATCGTCCCAGTAGTCCGCCTCTCGCTACTCCTAGAACCTGGCCAGCTCGGCCACCCAAGATCAAGACGGCCTCCCGGACCGGTTACATCTCAACTCGAGGCATCGCACCGTCCGTCGCACCCTTGCGACACGGTCTCTTGCACTGGTGCCACACCAACCCGCTCACCGCTATGGCGCAAGGCAACCTTCACCGCATGGATCCACTTGATGGCGATCTCGCCGCTATAGGTCGAGATTTTGCATACTGTGGTCCTTTGGCGGTAAACGATAGCGGTCGCCCGCCGCACTCGGGCCGCTGCCGGTCGCCGATCGGTCAGTGCTTGGCACTTTCAATCGCCGGTTCTCGCCGCTCCTTTTGGATACCGCACGTGAAAACGGCAGGAAATTGGGGTGCTGGAATTTTAGACTAGCTGGTCGGAGTGAGAGGATTTGAACCTCCGGCCCCTGCCTCCCGAAAGCAGTGCTCTACCAGGCTGAGCTACACTCCGCCGACCGCGCGCAAGCTATAGCCGCAAGCGCGCATCCAGACAATATAAGCGCTTTCGGGCAGCAAGTCAGCAGCGTCGAGTTCGGAGCCGCGGCAAAACCTCCACTGGCATCCGGCTGTACCGCGGGCCTGTCACGCTTTGTGATTCCTCGGACCTCATATCTCGGGCGATCCCTTGCGGTGGGTGAGCTGGCGTGCTATATTAGCATAATCCTATTACGTCAATAAGGTAATAATGCTATATTATCATCATCCCAACACACATGCCGCCAAATTCCGCTGCCAATCCGCTGCCGGCGGCAGAAACTCTGGAAAATCGCCTCAAGGCTCTGATGTCGAAGAAATTTTCCCGGTGAGAGGGCGATTTTAGATGCGAAAACGTATATTTTCCCTGCCGGCAGGGAAATAGGTACGCTGCCGCCATCGGCCCGCTCCCGTCAAAAACCGCGCTCGGTAGCAAACCCGGCGGCATCGATCAGGGCGCGCCGCTCGATCCCGTCGCGAAATATCGACAGCGCGGCGACCGCGGTCGCCGCATAGCTGCGGGCGCGTGACAGGGTCTCGGCGAGCGCACCGTGCCGCTCGACCAGCTGGATCGCCCGCTGCAGGTCGCCCGCCCGCTGATCCTGCTCCTCGATCGTCCGGCGCCAGAAGGCGCGCTCTGCCTTGTCGCCGCGGGCGAACGCGACGAGGACCGGCAGGGTGACCTTGCCGTCGCGGAAATCGTTGCCGATGCTCTTGCCGAGCTCGCGGGGCTGCGCCGAGAAGTCGAGCATGTCGTCGACCAACTGAAAGGCGATGCCGAGGTTGCGGCCAAACCGGTCGAGCGCCTCCTCCTCTTGTTGCGGCCGCTCCGCCATCACCGCGCCGATCCGGCTGGCCGCCGCGAACAGCTCTGCGGTCTTCGCTTGGACGACCGCGAGGTAGGCAGCCTCGGAGGTCCGGATGTCGTTCGCGGTCATCAACTGCAGCACCTCGCCTTCGGCGATCACCGAGGAGGCGCGCGACAGGATCTCGAGAATGCGCAGCGACCCATCGGCAACCATCAGCTCGAAGGATCGGCTGAACAGAAAGTCGCCGACGAGGATCGGCGGCTTGTTGCCCCAGACCGCATTGGCCGTGTCGCGGCCGCGGCGCAGGTCGCTCGCATCGACGACATCGTCGTGCAGCAAGGTCGCGGTGTGGATGAATTCGACCGCCGCGGCGAGCGCGATGTGCCGGGCGCCGCGATAGCCGCACAGCCGGGCGCAGCCGAGGGTGAGCATCGGTCGCAATCTCTTGCCGCCGCCGGCGACGATATGGCCGGCGAGTTGCGGGATCAGCGCCACCGGGCTCTGCATGCGCTCGATGATCAGCTGGTTGACCCTATCCAGCTCATCGCTCAGGAATCGGCACAGCGGATCGAGAGAAGGTTTCCGACCAGCTTCCACCCGATCGCCACCCGCCACCAGCGCCCCCGAATTCTGCTGCCTCTTCGGCGTATCCGCCGGCCCGCTGCCCGATCGGCTTGACGCGCCCAGGCGCGAACGAGCATAGAATGACGCCGAGACCGGTCAAGAGCCGCTCAGCCGCCCCGCCATGCTGCCTCGCCCCGACGGCTCGCGATGAAGGAATTGCTACGCACCAACGACGCCGTCCGCCTGTCCTGGCTGCAAGCTCTGCTGGGGGATTCGGGGATCGATAGCCTGATCCTCGACCATCACACGAGCCTCGTCGAAGGCAGCATCGGCGCAATTCCCCGCCGGCTGGTAGTCGCTGAGCGCGACTATCGGCGGGCCTGTGCCCTGCTCGCGGCGGCTGGCGAGGACGCCGAGTGAGCGACGCTCCGGTAGTCGAGCCGACCTTTACGGAAGACCGTCTGCTCGGCGGCCGGATTCGCCTCAGGCAGCCGACGGAAGGCTATCGCGCCGCCATCGATCCGGTGTTTCTGGCCGCCTCGGTGCCGGCCGAGCCGCATCAGCTGGTACTCGATGTCGGCTGCGGTGCGGGTGCTGCGATGTTCTGCTTGGCGGCGCGGGTGCCGCATTGCCGCGTTGTCGGCCTCGAAATGCAGCGCGAGCTCGTTCGCCTCGCCGGCGACAACGCGATCTCGAACGGGTTGGGGCCGCGCGCCTCGGTGATGATCGGCGATCTGTCGCATCCGCCCCCGCGTCTGTCGCCCGGCGCCTTTGACCACGTCATGGCGAACCCGCCTTTCAACGAGCCTGGCCGCACCACTTACCCGGTGATAACCGTCAAGGCTGAGTCAACGATCGAAGGTGCAGCTGATCTCAGCACTTGGGTGCGCTTTTCGCTGGCGATGGTCCGCTCCAAGGGCACGATCACATTCATCCATCGGGCGGATCGGATCGACGACCTGCTTTGCCAGATCGCGGGGCGCGCCGGCGAGGTTGTGATTTTTCCGCTGTGGCCAGGGCAGGGCAGGGCGGCCAGCCGTGTCCTCGTTCGCGCCCGCAAGCAGATCGCAGCACCGGCGCGGCTTGCTTTTGGGCTCGTTCTGCACGAGCCTGACGGACGCTTTACCGCGGCCGCCGAAGCGGTGCTGCGCGAAGGGAGAGGTCTCGAGCTCTGAGCGTCCCGGCAGTCGCGCCGGTAGTCGCGGCCGGCACCGCTTCCCATCTTGCGATCGAATGAGCATTCGCCGCCAACTCCACATCGAACGGCTATGGTCGCGCTCACCGGTCGTCGCGGTGCTGCGGTTCGAAGGCGTGATCATGTCCCGGCCGCGGCGCGACGGGGTTTCGCTGGCGAGCCACGCGGCGGCGATCGAGCGGGCATTTTGCGTCTCCAATCTCGTGGCGGTCGCCGTCGTCGTCAATTCGCCGGGCGGCTCGGCGGTACAGTCCGCACTGCTCTTTCGGCGCATCCGCGAGCTCGCCGAGGAAAAGCAGGTTCCGGTTATCGCCTTTGCCGAGGACGTTGCCGCATCGGGCGGTTATTGGCTGGCGCTTGCGGGTGACGAGATCTTCAGCGAGGAGACCTCGATCCTCGGCTCGATCGGCGTCGTCAGCGCCAGCTTTGGCTTCGCCCAGCTGATCGAGCGGCTCGGGGTCGAGCGGCGCCTTCATACGGCGGGCGAGCGCAAATCGCTGCTCGACCCGTTTCTTCCGCAGAACCCTGCCGATGTCGAGCGGCTCGCAGTGTTGCAGCAGGACATCCATCGTGCCTTTAAGGAGCATGTGCAGCGCCGGCGCGCGGGGAAGATCGACGTCACCGACGAATCGTTGTTCAACGGCGACGTGCTGACCGGGCGCATGGCGCTCGACCGCGGGCTTGTCGACGGCATCGGTGATCTGCGCGGGGTCGTACGCGAGCGTTTTGGCGCCAAGGTCAAGCTTCGCCCATTCCCGTCCGAGCGGCGGCGTTGGCCACTGCTGTGGCGCCGATTGCCTTTCACCGCGCGAGAGCCTGGAGCCGCAATCGCCGACCTCGCGGAGTGGATAGAGGCGCGTATCCTATGGGCGAGCTTCGGGCTATGAGGATTTGCATGGCGCGCGCCCATTGCTTGACCGATCTTCGCGGCTCCAAGTAAACCTCACCAATGTTCGCCCTTCCAAAGCTGATCGTTGTCGTCCTCGTGGTTGCGGCCGCATGGGTGGGCTATCGGTGGCTCAACGGGATGGCCCGCGATCTACCACGCTCTCGCGCAGCCTCGCAGCGCGCTTCCGTCGACGCCGAGGATCTGGTGGCCTGCGGGGTCTGCGGCGCCTATGTCGCCGCGCGCGCGTCCGCTTGCGGGCGACCGGATTGCCCGCGGCCCGGCTGACTATTTCATTACCCGAGGCCGGCCTTGAGTTTCCAGTCGCTGATACTCGACTTGCAGAGGTTTTGGGCGAGCCGGGGCTGCGTCATTCTCCAGCCATATGACATCGAGGTCGGGGCCGGCACCTTCCACCCGGCGACGGCGCTGCGCGCCCTCGGACCGGAGCCATGGCGTGCCGCGTATGTGCAGCCCTCGCGGCGGCCGACCGACGGTCGCTACGGCGACAACCCCAACCGGGTGCAGCACTACTACCAGCTGCAGGTGATCCTGAAACCCGCGCCCCCGGACAGCCAGGATCTCTATCTCGCGAGCCTCGCCGCGATCGGCATCGATGCCGGTCTGCACGACATTCGGTTTGTCGAGGACGATTGGGAGAGCCCGACATTGGGCGCCTGGGGGCTCGGTTGGGAGGTTTGGGTCGACGGCATGGAGGTCAGCCAGTTCACCTATTTTCAACAGGTCGGCGGCATCGAATGCGACCCGGTCTCGACCGAGCTGACCTATGGGCTCGAGCGGCTGGCAATGTACGTGCAAGAGGTCGAGAGCATTTTCGATCTCGACTACAACGGCGCCGGCGGCCCGGGTCGCATCACCTACGGGCAAGTCTTCAAGCGGGCCGAGCGAGAATTTTCCTCCTATAACTTTGAGTTGGCCGACACCGCTCGCCTGGCCGGGCACTTCGCCGACGCCGAACAGGAGTGCCGGCGGCTGATAGACCATGCGATGGCCTTGCCCGCCTATGACCAATGTCTCAAGGCGAACCACCTGTTCAACCTGCTCGACGCGCGCGGTGCGATCAGCGTGACCGAGCGCGCCGCCTACATCCTCAGGATCAGGGCGCTCGCCAATGCGTGCTGCGAGGCGTGGCTCGCCGGCGCGCGTGCAGCCGCCTGATATGGCCGAACTGTTGCTCGAGCTGCTGTCCGAGGAAATCCCGGCGCGGATGCAGCCTCGCGCCATCGAAGATTTGACCGGCTTGCTGCGCGACAAGCTCGCCGCCGCGGAGCTCCCGGCAAGGGGGATTCGTGGGTATGTCACGCCGCGCCGGCTCGCGGTCATCGCCCAAGGCATCCCGGCGGCCCAGCCGCATCGCGTCGAGGAGCGGCGGGGACCTCGCGTTGGCGCTCCGCAGCCGGCGATCGCCGGCTTTCTTCGCTCCGCTGGGCTCGCTACCATCGCCGAATGTGAGATTCGCGATACCGACAGAGGAGAGTTTTATTTTGCGCTGTTGAGCCGCCCGGCGCGGCCTGCCCAGGAGATCCTGCCGGAGCTGATCCGAGCGGCCATGAACGAACTGCCCTGGCCGAAGACGATGCGCTACCCGGCCTCTGATTTGCGCTGGATACGGCCGCTGACCTCCGTCCTGAGCCTGTTCGACGGCGAGGTTCTGCCGCTGCTGCTCGACAATGTTCCGGTCGGGCGGACAACCCGCGGGCACCGTTTTCTGTCGCCGGACGAGATCGCTGTCGCCGGTGCCGCCGATTATCTCGGGCGCCTCCGCGCGGCTCACGTGGTCCTCGATCGGGATTGCCGAAGACAAATTATCCGGCAGGGCCTCGAAGCAGCCGTCGCGGCCGAGGGGCTCTTGCTCAAACCGGATCCCGAACTGCTCGACGAGGTCACTGGCCTCGTCGAATTCCCGGTCGTCTTGATGGGCATGATCGACGCGGAGTTCATGACCCTTCCGCTGGAGGTGCTGGCCGCGGCGATGCGCGCGCATCAGAAATATTTCTCCTGCTTGCGATCCGATGGCACACCGGCCCCGTGCTTTCTGTTTGTCGCCAACAATCTGGCAGCCGATGGCGGCAAGACAGTTATTGCCGGAAATGAGCGGGTGTTGCGGGCACGCCTGGCGGACGCGCGCTTTTTTTGGGATCAGGATCGGCGGGTGCGGCTCGAGTCTCGGGTCGATGCGCTGGCCGATCGGGTTTTCCATGCCAAGCTCGGCAGCCTGCGCGACAAGGTCGCGCGCATGGAAGAACTGTCTGATTTTTTGGTGCCTCACGTTGCGGGTGCCGATCGCGCGCGATCGCAGCGCGCGGTGCGGCTCGCCAAAGCCGATTTGTCGACCGGAATGGTCGCCGAATTCCCCGAGCTGCAGGGCACCATGGGTCGATATTATGCGCTCCACGACGGCGAAGATCGGACGATCGCCGAGGCGGTCGCCGATCACTACAAGCCGCTCGGCCCCAACGATGCCTGCCCGACCGCTCCGGAGAGCGTCGTCGTCGCACTCACCGACAAGCTTGATTCGTTAGTGGCCTTTTTTGCAATCGGTGAAAAGCCTACTGGCTCGCGGGACCCGTTTGCGCTGCGGCGAGCGGCGCTCGGGACGATCCGGCTGGTTCTGGAGAACCGGTTGCGGCTGCCGCTGGCGGCGGCTTTTAGGCACGCCCACGGGGCTCTCTCTGATCTTCCGGATCCGACCCGCGAGCTGCTCGACTTTGTCGCCGACCGACTGAGAGTGCATCTGCGCGAGCAGGGCGTGCGCCATGATCTGATTGCCGCGGCCTTCAGCCGAGCCGACGGGACAGGAACCGAGGACGATCTCTTTCGTTTGCTTGAACGGGTTAACGCGCTCCAAGCACTACTCGTCACGGAGCATGGGACAGAATTACTCGTTGCCTATCGTCGCGCCTCGTCAATCGTTGGAATCGAGGAGCGCAAGGATGGCCGGCCGTATGATGGCGAGATCGATTGGTCGCTGCTGCGCCAACCCCAGGAGACGGCCTTAGCAGTAAGCCTCAGGGACGTCGGCGAGCGGATCGAAATACCGCTCGCAAAAGAGGAGTTTTTGGCGGTGATGTCGGTATTGGCTTCTTTGCGAGATCCCATTGACGACTTCTTCGACAAGGTCACCGTCAATTGCGAAGAGCCGGCGCTCAGGGAAAACCGCCTGCGACTGCTGTCGGGCATCCGGCAGACGATGAACCGGGTTGCCGACTTCTCCCAGATCGAAGGGTGAGCCGCGCATGACGAAGTGGGTCTACGGGTTTGGCGACGACGGTGCCGAGGGCCATGCCGAAATGAAGAACCTGCTCGGCGGCAAGGGGGCAGGTCTCGCCGAGATGAACCATCTCGGATTACCGGTGCCGCCGGGCTTTACGATCACTACCGAGGCCTGCGGCTATTTTTATGCCCATGACAAATCCTATCCGGCGGAGCTGCGCGAGCAGGTCGAATGCGCGCTCGCCGGGATCGAGCGTTCGCTCGGGGCGCGGTTCGGAGATCCCGACAACCCGCTCCTCGTCTCGGTGCGCTCCGGTGCCCGCGTTTCGATGCCGGGGATGATGGACACCGTGCTCAACCTCGGGCTCAATGACCGCGTGGTCGAGGGGCTGGCGCGCAAGAGCGGCGACGAACGCTTTGCTTATGACAGCTATCGCCGCTTTATCCAGATGTACGGACAGGTGGTGCTCGGCATCGAGAACCATTTCGAGGAGTTGATCGAAAACCACAAGCTCGACAGCGGCGTCCTGCTCGACACCGATCTATCCGCCGACGACTGGCGGATCCTCGCCGCCGGGTTCAAGGATCTCGTCGCCGAGGAGCTCGGACGTCCGTTTCCGGAAGACCCCCAGGAGCAGCTGTGGGGCGCCATCGGCGCCGTCTTCAGCTCATGGATGAACCCGCGCGCGGTCACCTACCGGCGGCTGCACGACATTCCGGGGGACTGGGGCACCGCGGTCAATGTCCAGGCGATGGTGTTCGGCAACATGGGGGCGGACTGCGCGACCGGCGTGGCCTTCACGCGCAACCCTTCGACCGGCGCCAACGAGTTTTACGGCGAATATCTGGTCAACGCGCAGGGCGAGGATGTCGTCGCAGGCATTCGCACCCCGCAGCATCTGACGATCGCCGGCAAGCAAGCAAACAAATCGGCGTTGCCGGCGATGGAAGAGGTGATGCCCGAGATCCTAGCCGAGCTCTACGCGGTTCGGCGAACGCTCGAGGATCATTACCGCGACATGCAGGACATCGAGTTCACTGTGCAGCGCGGCAGGCTTTGGATGCTGCAGACCCGGTCGGGCAAGCGCACGGCTCAGGCAGCGCTGAAGATCGGGGTGTCGCTCGTCGAGGAAGGGCTCATCACTCGCGAGGAGGCGGTCGGACGGATCGACCCGGCATCGCTCGATCAGCTGCTGCACCCGACGCTCGACCCGAAAGCAAAAACCACGATCCTCGCCCGCGGTCTTCCGGCTTCGCCGGGTGCTGCCTCGGGCGAGATCGTGTTCACCGCCGAGGAAGCCGAGTCGCGCGCTTCGCGCGGCGAGGCGGTCATTCTCGTGCGGATCGAGACGAGCCCCGAGGACATCCACGGCATGCACGCCGCAAAGGGCATCCTGACGACCCGCGGTGGCATGACCAGCCACGCCGCGGTGGTGGCACGCGGCATGGGACGGCCTTGTGTCGCTGGTGCGGGAGACTTGCGGGTCGACTACGCGGAGCAGACAATCGGGTCGCGAAATATCGTGGTGCGGGCCGGCGAGATCGTCACGATCGATGGGTCGACCGGCGAGGTGATGTTGGGTGCGGTGCCGACGATCCAGCCGGAGCTCTCGGGTGACTTTGCGACCTTGATGGGTTGGACCGATACCGTCCGCCGTATGAAGGTTCGCGCCAATGCCGAGACCGCGGCCGACGCTCGCATGGCCCGCCGCTTTGGCGCCGAAGGCATCGGCCTCAGCCGCACCGAGCACATGTTTTTCCAGGCCGACCGCATCGGCGCGATGCGCCGGGTCATCATGGCCGAGGACGAGACCGGGCGACGAGCCGGGCTTGCCCAGCTGCTGCCGATGCAGCGCGAGGATTTCGCCGAGATTTTCCGGATCATGAAGGGCTTTCCGGTAACGATCCGCCTGCTGGATCCGCCGCTCCACGAGTTTTTACCCAAGACCCCCGACGAGTTTGTCGAGATGGCCCGGCTGACCGGCAAGGATGTTGACGCGGTCCGCCATCGCGCGCTCGTGCTGCACGAGGTCAACCCGATGCTCGGTCATCGCGGCTGCCGGCTCGGCATCACCTATCCGGAGATCTACGAGATGCAGGCCGCGGCGATTTTCGAGGCGGCGGTCCTGGTGACCAAGGAAACCGGCGAGGCGGTCGAGCCCGAGATCATGGTGCCGCTGGTGGCGACGAGGAAGGAGTTCGACATCCTCAAGGCCATCATCGTTCGCGTCGGCGAAGAGGTGATGAAGCGAGCCGGTATTAGGGTTCCCTATCTCGTCGGTACGATGATCGAGCTGCCGAGGGCGGCATTGCGCGCCGGTGAAATCGCGGAGAGCGCCGAGTTCTTCAGCTTTGGCACCAACGACCTCACTCAAACCGTCTTTGGCCTGTCGCGCGATGACGCTACGAGCTTTGCCGGGGCCTATCAGCGGCTCGGGATCTTCGAGCACGATCCGTTTGTCACACTCGATGTCGACGGGGTCGGTGAGCTCGTGCGCCTGGCTGCCGAGCGCGGACGCGCGGCCCGTCCGGGTCTGAAGCTCGGCATCTGCGGCGAGCATGGCGGCGACCCGGCGTCGGTCGCTTTCTGCCAGTCGGTTGGTCTCGATTACGTTTCCTGCTCGCCGTTCCGTATACCGATCGCCCGGCTCGCCGCAGCCCAGGCCGCCCTGACATGGCAAGCCGCGGACGCCACGGTGTGATCCTGCAAGCGACCGGCTTGCTGCTGGCGCTGATCGGGACCGCGACCGCGGCCGACGCGCAGACCAAGACAGCCACCCCGCCATCGCCTTCGGTGCCGACTGTCTATGTGGCGCCGACCCCGATCCCGCAGCCCCCGCCGACCAATCCGGGTCCGGCTGTGGTCCCGCCGGCTGGCTTGTCTCCGCTGCTGAGCCAGCCCGGCCGTTTATTTTCTCCCGCGCGGCCGGTGGGTCCCTCCTATCCTGGCGCGCCGGTTCCGGCCCCCGTTGATCAGCAGAAAATGCAATCCTATCGCAGCGACCTGGTCAATCAGCGCTTTCAGCTCGATCGGCAAGGTGTCAGCCCCAGCGCTGAGCGTTACCGCGAGATACAGCAACAGCTGAACCAGCCGGGTTTACGCTAGCCCTTCACCCGAAGCGTCGTTGTCGAGGCGCATCCAGCCGGGTGTCGAGGGCCGCAGGGTGGTTTGGCCGGCCTTCAGCTGCTTGCCCTCGCTCACCGGCTCGATGCGCAACAGCGCCAAACCGAGCCCGTCGCGCGATGAGCGCATTTCGCCGACCTCGCGTCTGTCCGCCGTGACGATCGTTCCCGGAGCCGGCGCCGGCCCGTCGATTGCCACCGGCATCAGCCGCTTCTTGATCAGGCCGCGGTATTTGGTGCGCGCGGTCAGCTCCTGGCCGATATAGCAGCCCTTCTGCCAATCGACGCCGTTCAGTTCGTCAAACCCCGATTCGAGCAAAATCGACTTTTCGACGACCAGGTCGCGGCCGCCGTCGGGGACCCCGAGCTCGAGACGGAGGCGGTCATAATCGGGAAAGCCCAACTCCGTGAGGCCGGTCCCTTCGAGCGCCGATCGGAGATCCGTCCGCGGCAGGATGCAGCGCACGCCGAGTGCCGCGAGCCGCGGGTCGACAAAGGCGACACCAGAGGCGAATTCCCGACCGGCACCCGGTTCCTCGGAGAGCCCCATCGCGGCCGGAGCGCCTTTGCCAAAAGCCACCGCCACCGCGAGCTCCGGCCGCTCGTCGACTGCCGCCTTCGCCCGCAGTCGGTAAATCGACAGCCGCCGCTTCAG
>Ga0306925_10002856_pt1 | contig 15039 bp, 33 predicted proteins | sample flu12Cox44000176_FD_203755 | JGI IMG/M metagenome (GOLD analysis project Ga0306925, IMG submission 203755) | Lab enrichment of tropical soil microbial communities from Luquillo Experimental Forest, Puerto Rico - flux8day.12C.oxic.44.000.176 (v2)... | ecosystem: Environmental > Terrestrial >... | reverse complement strand
GGCAGCACACCAGAATGCGTTCGTGGATCCCGGCGCGCACGGGGTGCTTCAAGTTGAGTTGGCGGGAGTGGGAGACGTGCCAGCAGTGGTCCGGATAGATCGTTTCGGTGAGCGCGTCACGGCATGTGTGGTGCATCCGGTTCCCCTCCTACTACTAATCGTATGATCACCTCGCGAAAGTCGCGGGCGTTGTCGCAGCTGCACCGCGTCATCTTGCGTCACTTCTCCTTCCCCTTCTCCTGTGCAGGCCGATACCTTATGCACTGGCAGGCGTCGCTGCCGTAGCAGGGGCCACCCGATCGATTGATCAGGGTAGGGATGCCGTGATCGGACAGGCGGTGGCCGCAGGTGCAAGGCGGGATAGGGGGGCGTTTCATTTCTTCTCCCGCGCCGGCACGCGATCGTTACCAAGCTGCGTAACCGCCCATCCGGCGATCGCTGACTTCTGAAAGGTAGCCCGCTTGGACCTCCCGTCAGACATCGCGGTATAGGCGATCTCCAACACGTTTTCATTGTCCAGGGCGATCCAAGCATCCCGAAAGGTGAAGGTCTTTCCGGTAGGCAGAAATATGCAGATCGTCGTTTTCACTTCTTCTCCCCCTCCCGCCCAAGCAGGCGTTGTGCTTGCCTGAACGCTTCAGACAACTCAATAGCCTTCGAGTACTCAATCGACGTGCCTTCAATGGCGCTGGTCGCAACGCAGAGACGCTCCAGCGCATCGCGCAGTCGGGCGATCTCGGCCTCAGCGATCTCCGCCCGTGTCGCCTGCTTGCTGTAGATGTGCTCCCCATACTCCCGAATGCGGGCGGCGAGATCGAGGCAACGACCACAGTGATGCATGCCGCACGGCGAACCGAATTCCAGCCGGAAGTCGTGCGCGATCGACTGCGCTTGGTCGTCAGGGGTCTTCGTACCCTTCGTCACCGGTCCCCAATGCTGGACCGCCCCACAGTTACAAGTCCGTATCGGGTCAGGAATGTCTAGCGGATAAGCCCACCGGTGCCGATGAGGCGCTTCGTCGTCTTTGGTCATGGGGATCGATGCCGTGCCGGGGCCCGCTTCCAGCGCGTCCCGCTCGGGCTGTCCTCGAGCACGATCCCCTGCTTGGAAAGCTCGGCGGCAATGCGGTCGGCCTCGGCTGCGTCGCGGCGGTTGCGGGCCGCGTTGCGGGCCGTAATCTTCGCTTCGATCTGGCGATCGGAGAGACTCACTTCACGCCACCACCACTTCACCACGCAGATAGACTACCACAGTAGGAAGGGGAAACACGAGCGGAGCGTGCGGAGAGGCAACCCAAAAATTGTCACCGCACCGCCAGAAAGTGTCGGGGTGCTCGACTCCACGCGGGTTGGCATGGAAAATAATGCCACATATTCCACCATTTTGTGTCAATATAATTCATGCCAAGTGGCCTTTTGGCCATTTTGTGTCAATATAATTCGCCGAATTGCCCCAGACAACCATTTTATGTCAATATAATTCATGCCAAGTAGTTGGCACGAAAAATAATGTCATAGCGCGGAGCCGGAATTCTGGCACGGAAAATAATGTCACACAATTTGTGTCAATTTAATTCGTGCCAAATAGTTGGCATGAAAAAACATTTTGCTTGATGCTGATTTATGTTGACATCTAAACCCGTACCGGGCATAATCTGTTCGAGCTTAGGCGTACAGGCCGCAACCTCGGACGGTGGCGGATATCCCGAAGCGAATCGCGCGAAGCGAGGTCCGACTAAGTGATCGGGCAGCGGTACGAGAAAATTTTCAGGACGGCTTACTGTCACAATAAGCCGTCCGAAAAAATTTTTTCGTCGCGGAAATTTCTTCCGCGATAGTTACAAACGGGAAGCTGTACAACTTCCCCATTGTAGGAGAGCCGTAACATGTCACAACAAGAGCGCGACAACAAGGCCAAGATCGAAGCAAGAGCCGCGTTACATATGGCGCATCTCGGCGCACAAGCTTGTAAGAGGCTTACTGTCACAAACGAAAGCACGGCTGCTAGCATGTTTGCAGTGCGTTCGGTCCGATGGTACCGCGAAGCTTGTGAGTCTCTCAGTGACCTGCAGGCAAGGGACCCCTACACTGTCTCACGCATCCTCGCCGAATTTGCCTAGAATGCTCCACCAGCATGGCGGAAGCAATTCCGCCATGCGCGCGGATCATTCCGATCCGGAAAGGGAAATTCATGAACAGATACTTTTGGAATTGCGATTCCTGTGGCGCGCAGAATTCCCGGGAAGATTCGGAATGTCAATTCTGCGAACCGGGACAGGAAGATCAAACCCGCATCTGCTTACACTGCCAGAAACGCTTCACACCAAAGGATTGCGGCCAGTCAGTCTGCTCTTCCGCCTGCTTTCAAACCTACGTTCGAACGCATCGATACGATTCCTAACCTCGAACAGTCCACCAGAATGGCGGATCTTTCCGCCATTCGCGCGGACGGTTCGTCCGGGAAACGGAGAAAACCCTATGCGTCATTATCCCCGCGGGAACGCTGGCAAGCTGGCCAAAGGGCTGGATTCCATCCGCATCAAGATCCGGGAACGCATTGAAGTCTATCCCGATGGTACACGCTTCCGGATGTTCTATCCGCTAGGCGGAATGTACAACCCGGCCATCGCCGAACTCATCGCCGACTTCGTTCGCAACCTGTCCGAACTATCCACGCCGGCGGAAATCAAACGCTCGCTTGCAGCACTTCCTGACCTTGAATCGCAGTGCGAATCCCTTGTCCCTGTCAAACATCTCGAACGGTAGGCCAATAGGAGCAACCGATGGAATTCACCTACAACCCAAAACAGAAATTGCTTCAGGTTGATTCAAACGCTAAAACCGTCAAGGGCATCGCTCGCGGGTTCCAAACTGGCATCATGTATCTCGCGCCTTCCGACACTTCCGGTCGCATCAACGTTTGCCCGTTCGCGACGGACGGTTGCCGTCGCGATTGCCTGTACACTGCGGGCCGCGCAAGCATCGGCGCGATGGGTGCGCGGATCCGCGCCGCGCGGATCCAAAAGACCTACGCGTTCGTTTCCAACCGCTCCGAATTCCGCGCGCGCCTGGAACGCGAAATTGGCGCGGCGATGCGCCGCGCATGGTCGCGAAACCTTCGCCCGGTCTTCCGGTTGAACGGAACGTCCGATCTTGAATTCTGGTCCATCTTCCGCGGTCTGATGGCAGACTTCCCGGAATGCCAGTTTTACGACTACACGAAGTCAGCCCTGCGCGTCCGGCTCTATCTCGCCGGGAAGCTTCCGGCTAACTATCATCTGACATTCTCCCTGTCGGAATCGCTGGCATCTCAGGACGCAGCGCGCGACTTTCTCGCGCGCGGCGTCAACGTCGCAGTAGTCTTCCGCACCAAAGCCTTCCCGACTTCCTTCCTCGGTCACCCGGTCATCAACGGCGATGCAAACGATTTGCGATTCACGGATCCCAAGGGATACGTCGTCGCACTCAGCGCCAAGGGAACGGCCAAGCGTAACCTGACTGGCTTCGTGCACGATGCAACCGGAATCTAGCCTTCAGACCAGCGCGGCGGAATCGGAAACGAATTCCGCCGCGCGCGCCTGACAGCTAGGGTTATAATGTCAAGCTTAATAGGAGATACACCGATGCAACCGACACTCTTCCCGACCTGCCGCAACTGCGGAAGGTTCCCCGTGCCTGCCTTCGGGTCATTCTGCGATGCCTGTGACCGGACCAAACGCGCGCGGTGCCTGCGCGCGATCGCGGCGCGCGCGGAGCTGGCATCGCGACGCCTGCCCCGGCATTCCAACCGCGGACAGGCCGCGGCCTTCGGCGCAGCCGCGGTGCGCGCCATGGCTGAGAACTTCGCGCACAGCGCCGCGGCGCTGGCGCAGTGCGCCGCGCACTACGCGCTCCTCGGACTCACACGCGCACCGGAACCTTGGGAGCAGGCACGCGCCGCGGTGATCGCGCAGGCGCGGGAGGCGGCGCGCGTGATGCACGATCTGGCCTACATCGGATCCGCGGATTACCAGAGAGATATGGAGGACTAATCGAGCCTCTACCGCGACCGCGACTGATTCAAAGACCAGGGAGCCGGCCCGCCGCCGGCTCTCGCGCCTTGGAATCACCCAAGGACCAACGAAAGGACGGTCCCCATGTACGACCCGGACGATTTCGACCTCATCGACGGCATCGGTTTCGCTGATCCCGGTGGGCGATCCGCGCTACGCGCCGCCACCAGGGGCAACCCGCGCAACCGGTCGTGCCCGACCTGCAAGCGTCGCAACGTGCTCACGCCAGCCGACGTCGCGCGCGGTTACCAGTGTGACTCCTGCGCCGACCGCGCCGAAATGGGACTTGACAGATACTGAACCCGATGCCAGACCAGGGGAGGCCCGACTTCGGGGCTCTCCGCGCCTTGCATCCCGCAAGGACCCCCTTCCACGGAATTCCCCGACGTAACCCTATGGACCAGCGGGACATGGAGGACTGAAAAATGACCGACAAATTCATGGCGCAATTGGCAGAAATCCACGCTTCCGGACGGTGCCGCGGCGGCATAAACGACCCATGGGGCATGCGCAGCCACACGCCGGAATGCCGCGCACTGGTGGACGCGGACGCCGCGGCGCGCCGCGAAACCGCCGCGGCATGGGAGCTGGTCAACGCCGGCACCGCGGCATCCGTCCGGCAGGCGCGCCGCATCCTATGGCTACGCCGGCAGCGGGAGGACTGACAGACCAGCGGGCCGGGAGCGATCCCGACCCGCGCGCCTGTCAATCACGGCAGGAATTCACGAGGAGATAGAACGATGAGCATGATCCTTCACCGCGGCGCGCAGCCCACAACTCTCGAAGCGTTGCGCACCCTTCCCATTCCCCCGCCCCTTGGCCCGCATCACAAACCCGTTCCGCATGCGGAGCTGGTCGAAGCCATCACCGGACGCCTGACCGCGGAGAACTACGAGATCACCCGCAGCCAGCTCGCGGTCACCCCCGACGGCCATCGCCTCTTCGGCATGGTCGACATCAACAACGGCGGCAGCGGCTGGGCGCGACAGCTGGGCTTCCGCAACTCCACCGATCAATCCTTCCAGATCCGCGGCGTCGCGGGCCGGCGCGTCTTCATCTGCGACAACATGGTCTTGAGCGGGGAGGAGTTCTCCTTCACCCGCAAGAACACCACCGGGCTGACTTTCCACGGCCTCTTTACCCTCGTCAAAGACGGCATCGCGCGCTGGCGCGAACAGATCGACATCGTCGGGGTCAAGATCGAAGCCTTGAACGCGCTCCCGCTCCCGGATGTGGACGCCAAGGCCATCGCCTACGACGCCTTGGTGCAGGGCATCATCCCCAAGAACCTCTTGGAGCCGGTGCACGCCAACTACTTCGGGCCGGAGCCCACGGAGGACTGCGCACCGCGCACCCGCTGGGGACTCCACAACGCATTCACCCGCGCGATGCGGGACCTGAAGCCGCAGCCGCTGTTCGAGCGGACGGTGGCTCTGGGTCGCTTCTTCGGTATCTGACGGCAGACCAGCCCGCCGCGGGTCACCCCGCGACGGGCGCGCCTGCAATCAGGCAGGAGACAAACCGAGTAGGAGAGCCAAATGAACAAGGCAAAAGCCGCCGTCGCGGCAGCGCGCTGGCAGTACCTTGGGAGACTGGAGAAGGGCGGACACGCGCTCTTCCGCGAAATCGCGACAGGGCGCTTCGCGATCGCCGACGAAAGCGGAGCCACGCCGTCAGAGACTGACGACGGCCCGCTCTACCTCGACCCGGTAGACCACCAGACCTTGGCCATCAACCGGGAGCCCACCTACTGGCTGCAGGTGGTGGATGCCAAGGGTCGCGTCTGCGAAACCACCGTCGGGCGCGCGGCCATGCACACGCTTCGCGAGCGCTTCCGCTACATGGTGGAGGAGCCATGAGCAACGAACCTACCGCGGAAGCGCTCGCCGCGCAGATGTGGGCAGAGGACATCCGCGGCCTGCTCTTCGCCCCGCGCTGGCTCGATCTGGGGGAGGTCATGCGCGAGGAGTACCTGAAGATCGCGCGCGAGGCCATCGCGCGAAGGGAGGAGCAATGATCACCCACGGATCCGTCGCGGCCAAGGTCCGCAAGGAAAAAGAGGCGCACCCGGAGCGCTTCTGCCCGGTCAGGAATTGCCTCTGGAAGATCGTCACGCCGTGGGGCGCGAGCCCCTGCCGCAAGCATCCGGTCACGGTCGCGGAGGTGGCGCGATGAAGGTCATCAACCACGGCACACACTGGGACACCCGCGCGGTCAAGCGCCTGTGTCTGGCGGTGGCGAAGCACGAGCTGCTCACGCCGGCAGAGATCGCGAGAAAGCGCGTCCACCTGAAGTGGCGGCGCATCGCCGGTCGCGGCCTGCTGGGGAAGGCGTGGTTCAACTCCGACGTCATCACGCTCTACCTCGAACGCGACACGTTGGATCCCGTGCTCTACGCCAAGGTCATCGCACACGAGTACGCGCACAACCAGGGCGTCAACCACCGCCGCATGGCGGAGAGCTACGAGTGGAAAGAGGGCTGGCGCGAGACGTGGGGCTGGGCCGCGATCCACACCGTGCCGCGCAAGGCACGGAAGGATGTCCCGATCCTCTCGCGCTCGGACATCGTGGCTAAGAAACTCACCCACGCGCAGGGCCTGCTCGAGAACTGGGAGAAGAAGGAGAGAGCCGCAGCGCGCCACGCACGCAACTGGCGCGTACGCGTCAAGTACTACACGCGGAAACTGGAAGCCGCAATGAAGGGAGAGACCGATGGGAACTGACATTCACGCTGCAGTGGAGATCTACGACGGCAAGCGCTGGCGCGCGCAGCTCTGGCCCAACCCGTGGTACGGCAAGTACAACGACGAGAACCCCACGAGCTACAACATGCATCTCAACCGCAACTACGACCTCTTCGCCATCCTGGCCAACATCCGCAACTGTGAAGACGGCGGCGGCTACGCGTACATTCAAGAGGAACGCGGCGTGCCCAAAGACGTGAGCGCGGAGGCCCGTGCGGTGCTCTCCAACGAGCACTCCGCGGGCTGGGTCACGCTCTCCGAGCTGCTCGACTTTGACTGGTCTCGCACTATCAAATTCGAGAATGACACCTGCTTCTACGCGGAGGCTGTGGGCCAGTTCTACACGCGTTGGATCCCCAAGATGGTCAAGCTCGCCAAGGACGCGGGCGTCCGTCCCGAGTACCTGCGCATCGTCTTCGACTTTGATTCCTGATTCCAGATCAGGATGCCGGAACCAAACCGGCATCCGCACCTGCAATCAGGCAGGAAACCGAGAACAAGGAGAGCCAAATGAACAGACCCAAGTACGACCTCATGGCGGGATTCTCGCGGGGCGAGTGGCGCGGAGAGTACTCGGAGGGCAACGAGCGCGGCGTCGTGCGCTGCGACAGCGAGACCCTGGCCAGGATCGAGAGCGACTGCGGGCAGCTGGACACCGACTTGATCTCCGCGGCCCCCGATCTCGCGCTGGCCGGCCTGGACCTCTTCAACTTCGTCCAGCAGTTCGTGAGCGTCCACGACACGGGCTATCACCGCGGCGACTGCCCGCCCTGCCGCATGCTCGACGCACTGTCCAAGGCCAACGTCGTGGGGCTGGCGCGGAAGGAGGCGCAGCGATGAGATGGCTCTTCAATCTCTTCATGCTGGGCTTCATCCTCGCCGCAGCGGCGATGGTCTTCCAACTGGGCATCGGCCTGATCTTCGGGGTCGGTGCCGCGATCTTCCACGGCGTCGCCGTGCTCGCTCACTGGATCACCAGCAGGGGGCGGCGATGATCACGCGCTGGCTCACCCGGGAGTTCAAGCAGCTCTGGTGGGACATCACGGATCTCGCCGCGCTGCTCGCCTTCCTCACGCTTCTGTTCTTGGTCGAGTGGCTGATCTGATTTTTGAAAAGGAGAAACCGATGAAACGCCAACTGACACTGGCCGCGCTCCTCGCCCTCGTGGCGGGGAGCGCTACCGCCGCCGGCATCGACGACCCGCTGACCAACATCAAGTCCGTCGCGGTCACCGTCGACATCTACGACAATGCCAAGCGCGCCATCCCGACGCTGTCGGAGGAGGAACTCAAAAACGCCGCGGAGTTCCAGCTGCGCAATGCCAAGCTGCGCGCGACCTGCGGCGGCGCAAACTGCGACGGCATCCTCACGCTCTCCCTCGACACGCTCGATGAGGACGACCACTCCTACGTCTTCGTCGCGACCGTCAAGTTCCAGTCGCTTGTCATCTACCAGATTCGCGCAACCGACGCGCCCAAGACGGTCATAGCCACGCTCTGGAGTCGCCAGTTCTACGGCAAGCTGGGCAAGGGCATCATCCGGGCAACCGTCGTGGACGACTTCGACAAGCTGGTGAAAGAGTTCTTGAACGACTACTACGCGGCCAACGGGAGGTGAACATGGACGAATACGACGGGACCCTCGGCAATTCACCCTACGTCAACCCGCAAAAACCAGTGTGCGAGTCTTGTGGCAGGACCCTGCACGTCACCCGATCCGAAAGCCACTGGTTCTGCGACGTGTGCCTGTGGAAGCTCTCGCGCACGATCCGAGAGGAGTTCGTGGAGATCAACCGAAAGGGAGGCCTGCGATGAGCTATCCCTGGATCCCGCTGCTCGTCCTCGTAGGCTTCATCGCCTGCTGGATCTACGGGTTCTACACCGGGGCGTCATGGGGCCGGCAGCAGGAGTGGAAGCGGCGCGCTGCGGAGGCTGCGGAGACCGCGCGGCGCGCGGCTAGCCGCGCCGCGCCCGCAGCTTCTCCCAAAGACCCTCGCGTTTGATGAAGTCCTCGTACCGCTGCCGCGCCGCCTCGCAGGTCGCAAGCGAGGTTACGTAAAGCTCGAGGTCTGCGCGGAGCTGGCGGTTTAAATCCTCCAGCTCCCGCAGACGCGCGGCGTCCCCGGTGTGCTCGCAGACGGGAATAGGCACCATCCAGAGCTGGCGTCTTCCATGCCAGACCCGAACCGCGTCAGTCACCATCACGTCGCCCGGGCCGAAGTCCCCGGGCAGCTCCACCGGCTCGTAGTAATCCTCCGGCGGGACGAGCTTCACCTGCCGACCATGTCAATCGCGGCGAGCACGCAGAGCAGGACGACGGAGATCCAGAGCGTGGGGCGACCGTTGGGCGGGTTGCCGGTCGCGTGCCAGATGGCCAAGAGCGCCGCAGCGGCTACCAGAACGATTTTCAAGACCAGCATGATTGGTTCCTCCTGCCTTTGCACCTACCGTGCCGGCGTGGGCGTAGCCTGCGGGGGCCCGCCGCCCACGGACTTGCCCTGCGGGAAGTCCTTGGGATCGTTGCCGGCGGCGATCCAGTCCGCCAGCGCCTTCTGGCGCTCCGCGCCGCCCTTGGTGCCGTAGCGGGCGTCCAGCGCCTTGCGCAGCGCCTCCTGCTTCTGTTCCGGGGTCAGCTCCCCCTCCGCCGGGGGCGGTGTGGGCACGCCCATGGCCCCCAGCGCCTTCTCGTTAGCTGTGCCCAGCTGCTTCATCAGGGCGTCGATGAACTCTTTTGGCATTTTTCCTCCCTCTCCCCTCGTTCTGCGGCCTCAGGAAACCCGATCTCCCTGTCTCCCCTACCCTAACCCCTACCCTCCCATCGTTTTTCCTAGGACCACGGCCAGCAGGGGCGCTTCCCGGAAAATTCGGGCGTCCTAGGAGCCTCTAGGAAGCCCGATCTCCTTCGCCCATGCCCAGGGTCGATTTCCGCGTCACTTGCCCTCCTGGCTGGGCGGACCCGGGTTTTCCGGGGTGTCTGGAGGCTTTCTGAGCCTGCGGTAGAACCAGCCGGCCAGGATCGCCACGAGGGCCCCCAACCCCACCCACGCCCCCGTCGGGATGCCGGAAGCCGCCCCAGCAGGCGCTGTAGGCGTCCGGAAGGGCACTGTAGGCACCCCGGGCAGCGTGGGGCAGGGCGGGCAGGTCGTAGTCGCAGTCACGGTGGCCACCGCCGCAGTGGCTGTGCGCGTCCGCGTACGCGTAGGCGTGCGTGCCGCCGCGGTCAGGGATGGTGCAGGCGTCGCCGTCTTGGGACCGCAGGGCTGATCGCCAACGACGTTGCCTGCGCAGTCGTAGCACCGCCCGAATGGCCCCGGCTGGCCCCACGGCGGCAGGTTGCACACGGTGGGCGTCGGGCTGGGAGGCACGACGGGAGTCAGCGACGGCGTTCCCGGCGGCAGCGTCGGAGCCGCCGTCGGCGTCGCGCCGCCGCCGGTAATCGACCAGATGCATTGCGTGGGATTGGGTCCGGGTACCGAGCAGGAGAGCTTCCAGAAGCGCCCCTGCGGATCCGGGCCGGCGTTGGCCGCGAAGATCTGCGTGTTCCAGGTCTTGATGTAGGACCAGGAGCCCGGGACGAAGCCGAAGGCCTGCTTGTTGGGGAAGCTGGTTCCGCTGCAGGAGGTAACCCGCAGGAGCCAGCACTGCCGGTTGGTGGAGTTGACGACGAGCGTATTGGACGGCGCGTCGAAGCCCAGGATCGTCACGCCGTTGCAGTCCAGCGCGGTCCAGAGATTGGAGGCCGGCGACAGTTGCGGGATCGCGCATTTGCCCAACACGTCGATGAAGCCCGCGGTCAGTGCCTGCGTGTCCAAATAGACGAAGCCGAAGTCCATCAGGTTGGCCACGTAGCGATCGAAATAGACCGGGGTGCCGTGGGGAGTCATCGGGGCATTGATCGGCGGCACCGCGACGGGCTGCGCCAGCAGCGCTCGAGGAAGCAGCGCGAGGGCGATGAAGCCCACCACCCTCGCGCAAGAGAACCGCATTGGGCGTCCTACCGTCTCCGCGATGCCGACATAGTGCGACCGCGGCCAACCGGCGATGTCGGCGGCTGATCCTGCGGCGTGCCCAGTACTGCACCCAGGGTCACCGCGGGCCCCGCGACCACCGTGATCTCCACCGTCGCCTCGTCATCCACCGTCGATCCATCCGGATTGGTTCCCGTGAAGGTCACCGTCGTCGGCCCGCCAATGGGCCCCAGCGCCGTGATCGTCGCCGAGAGATCATCCGCGGCGACGTCGACCTTCAAAAGCGAAGCGTCAAAGCCCGCCGCATCGATCGTGACGGCCACGGACTGACCCGCGGCGTCCTTGGGGTCGAACGTGACTTCCACCAGCTGGTTGTCGCCAAGATTGAGAGCACCCAGATCCGTCATTTTTTTCCCCACCCCTTCAACGTTTGTTTCGCGGCTGTCCGAGCCTTGCGCCCAGTGTGACGGCGCGTCCGATGCCGGCAACCGCTTCCCAGACTTCTTCCGCGCGGTTTTCAACGAGGAGGACTTGGCCGTTGTCGAAATAGACATGTGACGCAGGGATTGCCGCGCCGCCGATTGTGGCCAACGTTCCGCTGATCGCTTGGACTTCATCCGCGAGGAAGTACTTCTCGATGTCCGCCTTGACCCACGCGCCTTTTCTCTCGACTGCCGTGATCCACCCCTTTCTTTCATTCCTCCGCCTTTTATTCAACTCGAGCTGCTCGAGCCGCAGTTAGACAGGCTAGAAAAAGTACGAGCGGGATCGCTGATAATCCCGCTCGCTTCAGCATCACTTGCGCTCTCCTCGTTCATTCTTTCTTGACTGTGCCGATTATATATCTGGCGTCCCAGAGCAGCGGCGACCACATCTCGCTCGCGCACGTCGGGCAGCGGCCCAACGTCATGTGAAACAGGCGATCGCAGTCGATGCACAGCACGGCGCGTTCACGCGGGATCGAGCAGGTTGGAACTTCTTTCGCGTTGCTCTCCGTCGTCATCGCCGCCTACTTCCCGATGCCGATTGCGGACTGCAGGAAGGGATCCTGCGGCAGCTCCTGAATGAATCGGATTATCGCATAGCGTTTGGAGACGCCGCGCGAGGCGACGAACTCCTCGAACCGCTCCCAGTCCTTGGCCGGGATGTTCTTGGTGTAGGTATGCGCGACGCCGTGCTTGAAGAACGGACGAAATGGGTCGGAGACGGGGCGTCCGCGCTTCCTCTTCTTCCCGCCCTCGACTACCACCTTAAGCGCCGGCATGGCGACCTCCCACGAGCTTCCTGTGATGCAGCATCAGCTCCTCCTGCGTGACGACCAGCGGCTGCGTGAACCAGAGCCCGCACTGGCCGCACTGCTTAACCATCTTGCCCTGCAGCGCCGCGTTTTCCCCCAGCTTCGGATACCGCTTGCGCTGGAAGTTTAGGCTCCAGCACCGCGGACACACCCCAACGCTCTTCCAGGCCATGAGCGACCTCCAACTCGACGTCCACGTCGGCCTTGACGGTCGTGATCCCGTCGACTGCGGCACGGATGACCTCTCGCTTTTTCTCTAAGACCCTGAAAATTTCTTCCTCGATCGTACCCGGGGCGATCAGGTACCACGCGGTCACCGCATCCTTCTGCCCCGTGCGGTGGAGCCGCGCTTCGGCCTGATCATGCGCCGTGGGCGTCCAAGCCATCTCGAGAAAGACGCAGTTGCTCGATGCGGTCAACTCGATGCCCTGCCCGCCAGCCTTGATGTTGACCAAGAGCAGCAGCCACTCCGGATTGTGTTGAAACTCCTCGATGGCTTCCTCGCGCAGGCGTGACGAGACGTTGCCCTCGATGGCCCGCGGGTGGAATTCATGCAGCGCGACGCGTACCTGGGTCAAGACCTCGCGATGCACCGTGAAGACCACCAGCTTGGTGCCGGACTCCAGCGCATCGCGAATCCAATCAATCGCCGCGGGAAGCTTTTGCGCTGCCGCGACCTGCTTCAAGACCTCCATGCGCGTGATGGCCTCCGCGCGGTAGGCGCGGGAGGCGGCATCCAGGCCGCGGTGCTTGACCATCCACGACATGAAGTCCGACTCGACCTCCACATAGCTGCCCGCGTGCTCCAGCGGCATGGGCACGATCTCGCGTCGGAACTCCGGGAGTTCCTGCTGCACTTCCTGCTTGGTGCGCCGGATGTAGCACTGCGCGGTGAGCCGCTCATGCAGCTCGATTAAGTTATCCGCGCCGGAGAAGTCCCAGTACCCGTAGAAATTCTTCCCGCACTCGCAGGTCTGCCACGCGGTACACCACGGCTTGTGCTTGATGCAGTACCGCTTCTTGAACATCCACTCCCCGCCGAATTCCTTGATGCGATCGAGGAAGGTGAGCTGTGAGACGAACTCCTCCGGCCTGTTCTCGACCGGCGTACCGGTCAAGCACAGGCGCAGGTAGGCGCTCTTGGCGATTCGTTTAGCTGCCTTGGTGCGCTGCGCGCGTTTGTTCTTGATGTAGTGGGATTCGTCCAGCACGACGCCCTTGGGCTTGACGCACACGAAGAAGTCATCCGCGAAACGCTCGAGGATGTCGTAGTTGACGACGTACAGGTCAGAACCACCCAGTTTCGATTTTCCGTAGATCACCTGCACGCTGCGCTGCGGGAGCCAGTCCGCGATCATGCGTTCCCACGCGAGCTTCATGACCGCGGGACAGACGATCACTGCGGGGAAGGCATCCAGGCGGCTGATGGCGCGCAACGCCATCACGCTCTTGCCCAACCCCATCTCGTCGGCGATGAAGCAGCGGCGTTTGAGCGCCGCGTACTCCACCGCCGACTTCTGATACGGCCAGAGTTCCATGGGACCTAGTTCTGTTCTCCAATGGGATCCGCGGCGACGTTCTCGTTGGCCAGCGCCGCGAGCACCGCGTCGGCGATTATGCAAGCGTTGGATCCGACGGACTGCGGGGCGACATTGTTGGCCACGCAGTACGCGACAATGCCGTTGGCGATCTGCGCCACGAAGTACTCCCGCTTGGTCAGCCCGCCGTAGCGCATGAGCGTGGTGGAGCCAGCCACCGCGATGTCCTGGGGATAGACGAACTCGTCGGGGTTCTTCTGCTCGACCTCGTGCAGCGCCGACATCACGCCTCCGCCTTCTCTTTCGCAAGCTCCTTGGCGTGTTTGATCGCGACCCGCATACCATGCTCCTCCCGAACCGCCTTGACCGCAGCCCGCTGCACGGGCTTCAAATGCCTCATGTACCCCATGTACTTGCCAACGAGCACGCGCCGGGGATCCTTCTTGCCACGCCGTGCGCGCTTGACCTTCCCATCGATGCCGTTTTCCGACAGCACCCGCGACATGGTCATGGACTGCTCGAGCAGCATGCGATGCGTTGTCTTGACGGCACCGTGAGTCAGCACGCCGCTGTTCACCAATGCGTGGAGGATGACGAGGGCCTGTGCCGGGGTGTAGTTCAACTCGTTCACTTCTGATTCTCCTCTCTCTTTCTCGCGAGCATGATGCCGGCGAGCGAAACGGACCACGTCAGATTCAGGACAGTCCAGAACAGGAATACCCGAGCCGTCTCGGTCACGATTACCTCCAGTTCTATGTCAATTATATTTCAATTCAATCCCGCATGAGAAGCTCAGCGAGTTTGAATTTCAAATCCCCGGCTTGCTCGTCCCAGACCGCGGCGAGCTTGCCCTGGAGGACGGCCTCGGCCACGAGGCCATCGAACTTCATCCGCGCGATCTCCTTCCAGAGCCTGTAGAGCTGCCCCTCAGTCTGCGGGCCCCCGAACTTGATCGCGTTCTCGAGCAGCACCTGCCCCTCCTCCATCCCGATCAGGTTCAGCGCCTCCCCTCCCATCTCCATCCCGGTCGGTGTCGCCATCGGTGTCCTCCCTTTTTTGAGTTTCGTTACCTCTTCCCTCCCCCAACACATACCCCTAGGGGGGTTTATAAGGGGGGAAGGGGTATGTGTTAAGTTGAGCATTTTCAATAATTTACAAGATGGGAAAAAACGCATACCCCGGGGGTATGTGTAATGCATACCCCTGGCATCAAAAACGTATACCCCGGGGTAAATGTATTTGTTCAATATACAAGTGGTTATCATCAGTTTCCCTCGCCATCTTGCGAACGTATACCCCGGGGTAGGTGATACGCCGCCTCCTTGCCACGCTGCTTCCTGATGACCCTCCCTGTCCGAACGCATTCAGCCAGCACCTCATCGAACTTCCGACGTCCCCAGCCCAGATGAGCGAAGAGCGCAGCTTTCAAGACCTCCCCATCG
>Ga0306925_10002854_pt1 | contig 15039 bp, 14 predicted proteins | sample flu12Cox44000176_FD_203755 | JGI IMG/M metagenome (GOLD analysis project Ga0306925, IMG submission 203755) | Lab enrichment of tropical soil microbial communities from Luquillo Experimental Forest, Puerto Rico - flux8day.12C.oxic.44.000.176 (v2)... | ecosystem: Environmental > Terrestrial >... | reverse complement strand
GCGAGCTTGTCAGCACTTCCGTTGCAATGCTGCTAACGCCTTGATTTTGGGAACTTTATTCATTCTTTGTCCTTGTTTGTGTGGGAGGTGATTAGCAGACTCGATGTCCGAATCGGAGGACGTCATGGCATCTCGGCAATTGCCCGCCAAAGAATTGGCTTCCAAAGAATTGGCTTCCAGGGACTTCCGCCGCCAGCTCGAGGGCTACGGTCTGACCACGGCGCAAATCCTCTACCGGCTTCCCGATCATCCCTCTCTGCTGCAGACCTACGTCTGGCAGGACTACGACCTCTGCCCGAGATTTCCGGTGCTCAACCGCTTTCTCGCGTTCTGGCTGGAGACGCTCGAGGGACCGCTGCATTCGGTCACCGTCGCCCATGCCCGCCTGATCAGGCCGACCGAAATCCGCTCGATCAACGGCGAATTCCGTCTGCACTGACCCGGCTTGATCGCGGCTTGATCGCGCAACACTAGGTCAGCACGCCCACGATCGCGCCCATGAGGCAGGTCGCGATCGTTCCAGACACGATCGACTTGACGCCGAGCGACAGCACGTCGTCGCGCCGGTCCGGCGCCATGGTGGCGAGCCCTGCGATCATGATGCCGAGCGAGCCGAAATTGGCGAAACCGCATAAGGCGTAGAGCATGATCAGTCGCGCGCGCGGGTCGAGCGAATCGGGGGGCAGCTTCGAGAGCTCCACATAGGCGATGAACTCGTTGAGGATCGTCTTGATCCCCATCAAACCGCCGGCCGTCGCCGCCTCCGTCCAGGGAACGCCCATAAGCCAGCACACCGGCGCCATGACGTAACCGAGCAAGCGTTGCAGCGTGATCGGCGCGCCCGCGACAGCGGGCAAGACGCCGATGATCGCATTGGCGAGATGGACCAGCGCGACCAGCACAATCAGCATGGCGCAGATGTTGAGCAGGAGTTCGAGGCCGGCGGCGGTGCCGCGCACGATGGCGTCCATGGTGCTCGATGCCACCTTTGCCACCTCGACCCGCTCGCCGCCGGTGCGCTGGTCGATACGCTCCGGCACCATGATCAGGCTGACGAGGATGGCGGCCGGCGCTCCCATCACCGAGGCGATGACGAAATGGGCCGCGGCATCGGGAATGATCGGGCCGAGCAAGGTGGCGTAGATCACCAGAACCGTCCCGGCGATGCCGGCCATGCCGCCGGTCATCACGATGAACAGCTCGCTGCGCGTAAGCCTTGCCAGGTAAGGCCTAATGAACAGCGGCGCCTCGACCATGCCGAGAAAGATATTTGCCGCGGTCGACAGCCCGACCGCGCCGCCGACCTTGAGCGTGCGCTCGAGCAGCCAGGAAAAGCCGTGCACGATCGGCGGCAGGATGCGCCAATGGAACAAGAGCGTGGTCAACACGCTCATCACCAACACGATCGGCAAGGCCTGCAGCGCCAGCACGAATTCCGCTCCGGGCACCTTGAGCTCGTAGGGAAGTTGACCGCCGCCGAGATAACCGAAAACGAAGGAGGTGCCGGCCCTGCTCGCCGCAGCGATGGCATCGACCGCATCGTTGATCGCCGCGAACGCGCGCGTGGTGCCCGGAACCTTGAGCAGGATCACCGCCGTAGCGAAGGTCACCAGCAACGCGACACCGGCCTGCGTCCATGCCACGCCGCGGCGGTCTTCGCTGACGATCCAGGCAAGGGCGAGCAGGGCGAAGATGCCGAATGCCGATTGGAGATTTTGCATTGCCCCCTTCGTCAAGCGCGGGCTTCACAGCGCCAGTGAGGTGAATCCGACTTGCGGCGTTACCTTAAGGAAAACTCGGGTCCCAAGTCCTGTTGCAAGGTGATGGAAAATGCGCCACGCAATAGCGGCGGTCAACGGAGGCGGTGAATGAGGCGCATTCGCTTCGATTTCGGCACGCTCACGCTCGACGCCGAGTTGCTCGATACGCCGACGGCGCGCGCAGTCGCGGCAGCGCTGCCGGTCTCCTCATCGGCGCTGACCTGGGGCGAGGAAGTCTATTTCGAGATCCCGGTCAAGATCGCCGCGGAGAAGGATGCGCGCGCCGTGGTCACACCCGGCGAGATCGCATATTGGCCCGATGGCCACGCGATCGCGCTCGGCTTTGGCCGCACACCGATCAGCCGCGGTGCCGAAACGCGGCTGGCGAGCCCGTGCAACATTTTCGCTAACGCCATCGGCAACGTGAAGACGCTGGCGAAGGTGAGAGCAGGGACGAAGGTCAACGTGACCCTGGTCGGCAAGCGCGGCCAAATCCCCGCGCAAGCATAACGCAGCTGTCATCGCCAATCCCGCTGGCGCGGTTGCGCGTAGAACTGCTCGCCGCGGCGGCGTTATCCCCGCCCGACGAACGGCATCAGGTTTGCCATCACCGTCATGAACAGGACATTGGTATCAAGCGGAAGATTGACCATGTAGACCACGGCCCGGCCGACGTCGTCGGCGTTCATGCGCGGCTCGACTGCCATGCGGCCGTCCGCCTGCATCACGCCTTGGCCTTGCACCATGCGTTCGGTCAGCGGGGTCGCCGCGTTGCCGATATCGATTTGCCCACAGCAGATGTTATACCCGCGGCAATCGAGCGCGGTCGATTTGGTGAGCCCGGTCACCGCGTGCTTGGTCGCGGTATAGGCGACGGAGCGTGGGCGCGGAGCATGCGCGGAGATCGAGCCGTTGTTGATGATGCGGCCGCCGCGCGGGTCCTGCGCCTTCATGATCTTGATCGCTTCCTGCGTGCACAGGAACATGCCGGTGAGGTTGGTGTCGACCACCTGTTTCCAGGTCTCGTAGGGCAGCTCCTCGAGCGGCACCGCCGGGGCGCCGATGCCGGCATTGTTGAAGAGGACGTCGAGGCGCCCGAAGGTCTCCTTGGTCTTGGCGAACAGCGCCTTGATCGCCGCCGGATCGCTCACGTCGGTGGGAACGACGAGGCTTTTTGCGCCGCTCGACTTGCCCTCGCTCGCGGCCTCTTCCAGCTTGTCTTTTCGCCGTCCCGCGAAGACGGTGGCGTAGCCCTCCTTCATCAGCGACAGCGCAACCGCCTTGCCGATGCCGGTACCGGCGCCGGTGACAACAGCGACCTTTTGCAACGCAGCCATCAGGGGATCCTCCTCGCGGCTCAAATCATTGTTCGAACTCTAGTGCCGCGAACCCGAAGTTCGCACACATCGTGCGGCACGGATAGTTGCGAACTTCGGGTTCAAAAGCGGCACTAGAATCATAGAGTTGCTAGTGTCCCTTTGATTCCGAAGTTCGCACCATCGGGCGCTGCAAGGGTTTGCGAACTTCGGAATCGGGACACTAGACGCCTGCGATGACCCCCACGCCGGGTTCGCGCTGCGCCTCAGCGGATGTTCTTGTAGGGGGGACGGGGAATTCCGGCGTGAGCGGCCCGCAGCGCCGCCGACCAGCGTTCGCGCAGGTCGTGGAAATACGGCTCCCCCGGTTCGATCCGGAAGTTGAGTTCGGCGTCGCAGACGTCGCGCCGTGCGATCAGAAGGTCGATTGGCAGGCCGACGCTGAGATTTGAGCGCATGGTGGAATCGACCGAGACCAGTCCGACCTTGAGCGCGTCGTAAAGATCGATGTCGTAGGTGATCGCGCGATCGAGCACCGGCTTGCCGTATTTGTGCTCGCCGATCTGCAGGTAGGGTGTGTCCTGGGTGCATTCGATGAAATTGCCGGCGGAGTAGAGCATGAACAGCCGCGGCCGCTCGCCCTTGATCTGACCTCCCAGCAGGAACGAGACGTCGAATTTCACGTCAGAGGCTTCGAGCGCCTTGCCCTCGATGTCGTAAAGCTGCCGGATGATGTGACCGACGCGCTGCGCCGCCTGAAACAGGGTGGGCGCGTTGATCAGCGTCTCGGTCTCGCCGGTCTCGGGATTTTCCCAGCCCTCCCGTAGGATGCTGACCACCGATTGGCTGACGGAGAGGTTGCCGGCCGAGGCGATCGCCATGATGCGCTGGCCGGGGCGGGTGAAGATGTTGAGCTTGCGGAAGGTCGCAATGTTGTCGACGCCGGCGTTGGTGCGGGTGTCGGCGAACATCACGAGACCGTCGCGCACCAGGATGCCGCAGCAATAGGTCATGACGTTCGAAGCGCTCCCTGCTCAGCGGCCCTATATACCGATCCCGGTGGCAAACCCGCAATGCTTCTTCAATTCTGGATCTGCTGCGCCGCCTGCTCGACGCGGACCCGGACCGAGACCGCCTCGCCGGCGCCGCCGTAACGCGTCCCCCGCAAGGGCGCTGCGCTTAATTCATCGAGCCCGACGGCGACCCGCACGTGGGCGTCGGTGGCGCAAAGTCCATTGGCCGCATCGAAAGCGACCCAGCCGAGCTCGGGCACGAAGGCTTCGGCCCAGGCGTGGCCGGCCTCTTGTTCGCTCACCTCGTCATCGCAGCGGAAATAGCCGCCGACATAGCGCGCAGGAATACCGAGGCTGCGCGCGGCGGCGATGAAGACGTGGGCGAAGTCCCGACCCGCGGCGCGCTTGGTTGAAAAGGCCTGCGCGGCGGTGATTGCAGGGCGAGTGGGAGTGCTATCGCGGGTCATATCCGCGTGCAGCCGCGCGAGCATGAGATGCAGGAGGTTGAGCACGTTGCCACCGGCGGCATTGAGACTCGCCGCGGCGAAAGCGGCGATATTCGGATCGGAACTGGTGAGCGCGGTTGCGCGCAGGTAGAGGCTCGGAGGGAAACGCTCGACCACGCCGCGCACGATTCCTTGCGTGTCGCGGGTCTCGACCTCGCCCTCGACCGCCACCGCAAGCTCGCTGAATGGCCCCTCGGCGGTGAACACGTGGGTGATGTTGCCGAAGGCATCCTCGTGTTGGTCGAGCCGGCAATCCGTGGAGACGTCGATGCGCCAGCGCGCCACGTATTGGCCGTCGTGGTTGCGTGGGGTCAACCGCAGCATCTGGATCACGCTCGTGGCGGGCGTATCGTAGCGGTAGCTCGTCAAATGCGAGATGCGGATACGCATGAGCGGAGACGGGCGACGTGCGGCGCAGAGCATACCGGATCGCGGGCGCGAGGCCGAGTCCGTTGCGGCTTGGCCGTGCTCCGGCCTCATCCCTGCCTACATCAGATATTGTTCGGTGATGGCGGCGCCGAGGCGGTTGTTGTTGTCGATGAATTCGCTGATGAATTCGTGCATTCCCTGCTGGAAAATCTCGTCCATTCGGCTGTTCTCGAGTCGGGCGCGCACCGTGCGCGCATGGCGCTGGGCCGGCCCCTGGCGGCCGTAGGCGCGGGCGATGTGGTCGAGGTAGACGACTAGGTTCTCGTAGCAGCTCGCGAGCGATCGCGGCATTTCATCGCGCAGGATCAGCAGGTCGGCGATCAGCCAAGGCTTCACGCTCTCGCGATAGACCCAGTGATAGGCGGTCAGCGCCGACACCGAGCGCAGGATCGCCGACCACTGGAAATAGTCGAGCGGCCCGCCAACGCGCTCGTGCGCCGGCAGCAGCATGTGATACTTCACGTCGAGGATGCGCGCGGTGTTGTCGGCGCGCTCCATGTAGACACCGAGGCGGGAGAACCAATAGGCGTCGTTGCGCAACATGGTGCGGTAGGCCGAGCCATCGAAGCGGAGCGAGGATTCCTGCACCCAGCGCAGGAAGCGCATGAACTCCTCGCGCGAGGTCGGGCCGTTGCCGAAGCGCTTGAGCTCGAGCCAGGTGCCGTTGATGGCATCCCACATTTCGACCGTGAGCGCGGTGCGCACCGCACGCGCGTTGGTGCGGGCGATCTCGAAGCAGTTGCGGATGGAGGAGGGGTTGGCGGTCGAGAAGCAGAGAAAATCGGTGACCGCTTCTTCGTTCGCTTCCGCATAGGCGGCGGCAAACGCATGGGTGCAGCCGGCGGTAGCGACCGCCGATTCCCATTCGTTGGATGAGCCGACATAGGCGAGCGGCAGCGTGGTGAGGCGCTGTGTCACCTCGAGGATGCGTGCGAGATATTCCGCGCGCTCGACGTAACGCGCGAGCCAGTAGAGATTATCGGCGGTACGCGACAGCATTGTGCCTATGTGTGTCCCGGATGCGGTGCAGCGTGAATCATCGATCCAGCACCCAGGTGTCCTTGGTCCCGCCGCCCTGGCTGGAATTGACCACGAGCGAACCTTTCTTCAGCGCCACCCGGGTGAGACCCCCCGGCACGATGCGGATGCGATCGCGCCCGGTCAGCACGAACGGGCGCAGATCGACGTGGCGGGGCGCAACGCCTTCCTCGACGCAGGTCGGGCAGGTCGAGAGCGCGAGCGTCGGCTGCGCGATGAAATTCTTAGGATTCGATTTGAGCTTGGCGCGGAACGCCGCAATCGTCGCTTTGTCGGCCATAGGTCCGATCAACATGCCATAACCGCCCGAGCCGTGCACCTCCTTGACCACGATCTCCTCGAGATGATCGAGCACGTAGCTCAGATGCTCGGCGTCGCGGCAGAGCCAGGTCGGCACGTTCTTGAGGATCGGCTCCTCGCCCAGGTAGAACTTCACGATTGCCGGCATGTAGCTGTAGACCGCTTTGTCGTCGGCGAGGCCGGTGCCGACCGCATTGGCCAGCGTGACGTTGCCGGCCTGGTAGACCGACATCAGCCCCGGCACCCCGAGCACGGAGTCCGGCCGGAAGGCGAGCGGATCGAGAAAATCGTCGTCGATGCGGCGGTAAATCACGTCGACGCGTTTGGGTCCTTGCGTCGTACGCATGAAGACGAGGTCGTCCTTCACGAACAGGTCGCGCCCTTCGACCAACTCCACGCCGAGCTTGTCGGCGAGAAAGGAGTGCTCGTAATAGGCCGAATTGTAGACACCGGGCGTGAGCAGCACGACCGTCGGGTCGGCGCTGGAGGTCGAAGGCGCAACCGACTTCAAGGTCGCCAACAATTCGTCCGGATAATTCTCCACCGGAGCTACCCGGTGGCGGGCGAACAATTCCGGAAACAGCCGCAGCATGATTTCGCGGTTCTCCAGCATGTAGGAGACGCCGGAGGGGGTGCGCGCATTGTCCTCGAGCACATAGAAGGTTTCGGGGTCGACCCGGATGATGTCGATGCCGCCGATATGAACGTAGATGTCGTGCGGCACCTTCTGGCCGTTCATTTCCGGTCGGAACACCGGATTTTGGAACACCAGATCTTCCGGCACCACGCCGGCTTTGAGAATTTCACGCCGGGTATAGACGTCGCGGATATAGTGGTTGATGGCTTTGACGCGCTGCTCGAGCCCGGCGCGCAGGATGTCCCATTCGGCGGCGGAGAGAATGCGCGGCAGCACGTCGAAGGGAATGAGCCGCTCTTGCGCATCCGCTTCGCCATAGACCGCAAAGGTGATGCCGATGCGGCGGAACAGGACCTCGGCCTCGCGCCGGCGGTAGTCGAGCACGTCGGACGGCACCTCGGCGAGCCAGCGAAACAACTCGCCGTAGGCGGGCCGCAGTGCCCCGTCGCTGCCCTTCATCTCGTCGAACGCGACCACCATGGGTTACCCATCGCGCGCCCGCGTCACCCATGCGAAGTCGCGCAATCCGATCCTAGCTGCAAGCTGCGCGCCAACCCAAGGGGTATTCGGGTCGCCGGTGCGCGCCGCGACCGCCTGCTTTTGCCCAGGTTTTGGGCGGCGCCTGATTAACGCGCCAGCGTGGCTGTGCCCGTCGATTCTCACCCGGCGGGCTATGGAGCCAGGAGTTTTTTGACGCGTTCGACCACCGGCCGCGGCGTCGCATAGATGCGCGCGACCAGTTTTTGCACGTACTCGCCCGTCGTGGGCGCAAGATCGGCCTGCATTCTGGCCGCCTCGGCGCGGAATTCGCCGTCCTGCATGGTCGCATCGAAGGCGCGCCGCAGCAGCGCGGCCTTGTCGGCGGACACGCCGGGCGGCGCCACGAATGGCCGCGCCATGGCCGAAGGTCCGACCATGAGCTCGAGCAGCTGGCGGTCCTCCTGCTTGGTGACGAGATCGACCACCGCCGGCACGCCGGGAAACTCCACGCTCTTTTCGAGCGCGGTGAGAACGAGGACGTTGATTTTTCTGTCGCGCAGCCAATCAGGCCTGGCGATCTTGAGCGCGGATAGGCTGAACACGCAGCGCCCGTGAGCCTCCCCGCGCTCGATCGCCAGGATCGTTTCCTGGCTGCCCACATAGCCGGTCACCAGCTTGAACTTCGTCCCGAGCACGTCATTGAGGACGATAGGCCAGGTGTCCGTTTCCGAGCCCGCGCCGGTGCCGGCGACGATCATCTGCTGCTTTTTGACGTCGTCGATGGTCTTGAACGACGTCGGCCCCCACGAGATGCACAGGCCGATATCCTTGGTGATGGCGCCGATCCAGGTGAAGCTGCTCATGTCATAGCCGGGATTGCGCGCGCCGATCAGCGGCTCGAGAATCGGCCCGCCGGCAAACGTCGTCATCACAGTGCCATCGCGGGGCGCCTGCTCGGCCAGATAGTTCGCCGCGCGGATGCCGCCCGCGCCCGGCATCAGCTGCACCGTCACGGTTGGTTTGCCCGGGATATGGCGGCCGATGTGGCGACCGACCAGCCGCGCGTAAAGATCGATGCCGCCGCCAGCCGTGCCGGCCACATAGATCGTCACCGGCCGGTCGATGGTGTCCTGCGCCTTGCCGGGTTGCGTCGAACTCAACGCGAGCGCAGCAGCGGCCGAAACCCACCAACGCAACGTCGCGGCACCGTGACATTGACGCAATCGCGATGTGCCGCCTCGCTCCGCTCGCGGGGAGAGAGCAAGCCAGCAGGATGCGCCGCCATGACGCGACACGCGCGTCAGACTGCCTCTGCTGCCACCTGATGCGGTCATCAAGCCGGTATCGGAATCTCGCCGACGTCCTTCGGCACTTTGTAGCCCTTCTGAACCGCCGGCCGCTTGGCAATGCTCGTGTACCACCGCGTCACGTTGGGATACTCCTTGAGATCGATGGTTTGCCATTCGTAGCGCGAGACCCATGGCCAGATGGCGATATCAGCGATGGAATAATCGTCGGCGACGAATTCGCGTCCCGCGAGCCTGCGGTCGAGCACGCCATAGAGCCGCCGCGCTTCCTTGAGATAACGCTCTTCGGCATAAGGCGCTTTGCCCTTGTTGTATTTCACGAAATGGTGGACTTGCCCGAACATGGGGCCGGGCCCTCCCATCTGCCACATCAGCCACTCGAGCACGCGGTAGCGCGGCTCACCCGCCTTCGGCATAAGCTTTCCGGTCTTGTCCGCGAGATAAATCATGAGCGCGGCCGATTCCATCAGGCTGATGCCGGTGTCGCGGTCGACGATGGCGGGGATGCGGTTGTTCGGGCTGATCTTCAAGAACTCCGGCTTGAACTGCTCGTCCTTGCCGATGTCGACGGGATGTACGGTATACGGCAGTTGCAGCTCCTCGAGCAGGATGGACGCTTTGCGGCCGTTGGGGGTAGTCCAGGTATAGAGATCGATCACGGTTTCGGTTCCTGTGCTCGCAATGTGGCGTGACTTGGTTTGAGAATTCGGACGGCGGGGCGGTGCCGACAGCGCGTCACTGGTATGGGGGCTTGCAGTTCCTATGAGCATGCAGCGAGCCGCGGAACTTCAAAACCAAGACCTCACCAGCGTCGTGCGTTTGCCGGTTGGACCTTTTGATCATCCCCTGCGCCCGATGTCCATCACCTCGACCTCGACCGGGATCTCGCGGCCATCCCGTTGCACGTTCACGGTGACCCGCTTTCCCACCCCGACGCGCTCGAGCTCCTGGATCAGGTCCGCAAGCCCCCGCACCGGCTTGCCGTTGACTGCGACGATGACGTCGCCTGGCTTTCCGGTGTTTGGATCCATGCCGCGCAAGCCGGCGCGCTCGGCGGACGAGCCCGGGGAGGTTCTGACGATGACGACGCCTTGCACGCCCGCGCGCGTCGCTGCGGCCTCGCTGGCGGCAACGATGCCGATGCCCGGCGTCGGTACGGAGCCTTTGCGGATGAGCTCGGGCACGACGCGATTGACCGAATCGATCGGGATGGCGAAGCCGATGCCCGCGCTGGTCCCGGACGGGGAAAGAATCGCGGTGTTGACGCCGATCACTCGTCCCGCCGAGTCGAGCAGCGGCCCGCCGGAATTTCCCGGGTTGATGGCCGCGTCGGTTTGAATCACGTTGGTGATTTCGCGGCCGCCGCTGGTGGGCAGCCGGCGCTTGAGCGCGCTGATGATGCCGGTGGTCAAGGATTGATCGAGGCCGAACGGGTTGCCGATCGCAAACACCCATTGCCCGACCTTGAGGTCGTCGGACGTGCCAATCGGAATCGGCGGCGGCAATGAGCGCGTGTTGTCCACGCGAATGACCGCGAGGTCGTAGTTGGGCGCGGTCCCGACGATTTGGGCGCGCAACACCTGGCCGGAGGCGAGCCGAACGGCGAGACTGCCGGTCCCCTCGACCACGTGATCATTGGTGACGATGTGGCCGGCCGCGTCCCAGATGAACCCCGTCCCCGATTGCGTCGGACCGTTCTCGCCCTCGGATGGTGGCGCTTCGAGCACGCCGGCGCGCCCCACCACTTGTACGACGGAAGGAGATACGCGCTCGAAGATTTCAATCGACATGCGCTCGATATCGGACAAGCTGCCGCGCGGTTCGACCGCGCGCGGCGTCGAAGCCGAAAACAGTAGGCGGTTGACATAGGGCTGAGCGAGATAGACGGCCAGGACGACTAAAAGCGCACCAACTACAATCTTCGTGAAGCGGTCGCCCATCGCAGGCCTCCGGGGTCATTGTATCGAAAAAGTACGGGCATGATGAAATTGTTCCGGACGGGACGCGGAGCGAGTGCCGGCCCTACGCTGTCTTTCGTCCTGCGCGTCATGAAAGCGGCGACACGACCAGCACGTCTGCATCGGGCGCCGGCGCGAACAGCCGCTCGACATCAGCCTTGCGCCGCTCGAGCGCGAGCCGCTGATTGATGTAGCCCTTGTCGGTGATCTCGTTGGCGTCGATCGAAGGCGCATCCGGCAGCAGCAGCACGCGCGCGATCCGCTGCGACGAGCCGCCGTGGTCGGCATTCCATCGGGCGATGGCGCGCCCGACGTGCTCGCGCACGGCGGGATGGCGGGCAAGCTCGGGCAACGGAGCGTCGCAGCCGAGGAGCTTGCGGCAGCCGGCGGCGTTGAGCCACGCCAGCATCCCGATCCATTCGCGGTTCTCGCCGGCGATGATGGCGTCTTGCAGCGCGGGCGTGGCGGCGGCGAGCGCTGCGACCCGGAGCACGCCCACGGCGACCCAGGTACCGGTGGCGAGCTTGAAGTCCTCGGCCAGGCGGCCGTCGAACACGATGCCCTTGGCCGGCTCGGCCGGGTCGACAAAGCGCACGGCGTCGCCCGGCTTGTAATAGCCGTCCTCGTCGAACGCCGCGCGCGTGAGATCGGGCCGTTTCCAGTAGCCGGGCGTCACGTGCGGGCCGCGCACGCGCACTTCGAGCTTGTCGCCGGCTGGCACGAGCTTGAGTTCGACGCCGGGGACCGGCACGCCGATCGGACCCGCGCGCTCGATCATGAAATGCGCGGCGGTCGAAAGCGGCGACGTCTCGGTGGTGCCCCACGACGAGGTCATCGGCACGCGCTCGCCGGTTGCGCGCTGCGACACGGCTTCGAGCCGTTCCCACAAGTCCTGCGGCAGGGCGGCGCCGGCATAGAAGATCAGCCGCAGCTTGCCGAAAAACGAGCGCGCCAGCGCTTCGTCCCGTTCGAGAAACGGCAGCAGCGCCGCATAGCCCGCGGGCACGTTGAAATACACCGTGGGCGATATCTCGCCGAGATTGCGCACGGTCTCGTCGATGAGACCGGGTACCGGCTTGCCGCCGTCGATGTAGAGCGTCCCGGCGTGCCGCAGCACCAGATTGAAATTGTGGTTGGCGCCGAAGGTATGGTTCCACGGCAGCCAATCGAGCAGCACGAGCGGCGCCTCGTCGAGGAACGGCCAGATCTGCGCGAGCTGCTGCTGGTTTGTCGTCAGCATGCCGTGGGTGTTGATGACGCCCTTGGGCAGGCTGGTCGAGCCGGAGGTGAACAGGAACTTGGCGATAGTGTCGGCGCCGATCGCCGCGGCGGCTTGCTCCAATGCCGGGCCGGGACGGCCCTGCGCCAACCCATCGAAAGCGGTGACGCGCTCCATGTTGGCGCCGTTGCGGCTCGCCACGATCTCGGCTTTGAGCTCGAGCGCGGCGAGCGCTTTGGCGAACGGGCCGGTGTCCGCGACATAGACCAGGCCGGGTGCGAGCAAGGCCGCGATGTGCGTGAGCTTGGCATGGTCCTGGCTCTGGAGCGAATAGGCAACCGAGATCGGCGCCACGGGAATGCCGGCGGTGTGGCCGGCAAGCGTGAGCAGCGCGTGATCGATGCCGTTCGCTGAGAGGATCATCACCGGCCGCTCGGCCGAAAGCCCGCGCTCAATCAGGCTCTGCGCCAGCGCGTCGACGAGCGGTCGTGCCGCCGCGTAGGTCAACTTGTGCCAGGCGCCGCCGCCGTCGCGCTCGGCCAGGAACAATCCCCCCGGATTGCGCTCGACCGCTGCACGGAAAAGGCGCGCCAAGCTCGGATCGTGGGGCGCCAAGGGCTCGCTCGAGCGGCAGTGCAAAGCAGCGTTGCGGGCCGGCTCGCAGACGATGCGTGGGCGCGCATAGGCAATCGGGCGCAGCCGCGCCGGTCCGGGCATCTGGCGTCCTCCCCGCCTGCCCCGGCGTGGGGGTCACCCCCGCCGCCATCGAGGGGGCTTGCTCCGTCGGGAGCGGGCGCCCCGGCGGATGACTTGAAGCATCATAACCCACAATGGCAGGGTAGGGATGGCCTGCTACGTTGGCCGCTAGTGTCCCGATTCCGAAGTTCGCAAGCCCTCGCGGCACATTCGCGTGCGAACTTCGGAATCAAAGGGACACTAGCAAACTTATGAGTCTAGTGTGGTTTTTGGATTTGAAGTTCCTATGCGAGTTCGCCGCAAACGCCTAGGAACTTCAAATCCACCACACTAGTGTCCCGATTCCGAAGAGTTCGCAAGCTCAGGTCGCCATGACAACCGCAAGTTCATCTGCGCCCCAGGAGGTCGTCACTGCCGCGCTGTTGGTGATCGGTGACGAGATCCTCTCCGGCCGCACCAAGGACAAGAACATCGGCTATATCGCGGAATATCTGACCGCGCTCGGCATCGACCTCAGGGAGGTCCGCGTGGTCGGCGACGAAGAGGCGCCGATCGTCGAGTCGCTCAATGCGTTGCGCCACCGCTATACCTACGTCTTCACCACCGGCGGCATTGGGCCGACTCACGACGACATCACCGCCGACTGCGTCGCCAAGGCGTTCGGGGTGTCGATCGACGTCGATCCGCGCGCGCTCGCCATCATGCAGGAGCGGCTGCGCGCGACCGGAGCGGAAATGAACGAAGCGCGGCTGCGCATGACGCGCATTCCCAAAGGCGCCGATCTCGTGCTCAACAAGGTGTCGGGCGCGCCTGGAATTTGGATCGGCAACGTCATCGTCATGGCCGGCGTGCCTTCGATCATGCAGGCCATGCTCGATGAGGTCGCCCCCAAGCTCAAAACCGGCATTCGTATGCTGTCGGAGACCGTGCGCGCGGACGCGCGCGAGGGCGACATCGGCACCCAGCTCGGCGAGATCGCCAAGGCCAATCCCGAAGTCGCGATCGGCAGCTATCCATTCTTCGATCCTCAGCACGGGCCCAATACCAACGTGGTCCTGCGCGCGCGCGACGCGCAAAAGCTTGCGCTCGCCATGCGCGCGGTGGAGGACATGCTGCAGCGGGTAAGAGGCGCGCAATCGAGCGGGGGATGATCGTCGTTGCCGGGCGCGACTTGGGGAAACCCGCGCACGGCGCCGTCGGGCAACTGGACGCCGCGCTGACGCGCTCGTGATGTCCGGGCGGCGTGCGAGCGCGGGTAAGATTGCAAAAGGGGGCGGGCTCGCATGCGAGGAGGCCGTCATGCCGTTTCATCCTACACGCCGCCGAGTGCTGGGCGCGCTCGCCGCGGCCGGCTTTGCGTTCGATGACGCGTTCGCGCAGCCGCTTGCGCCGACGCCGGCATGCCACGACGGCGATGAGCCGACCATGCGGCAGACCGAGGGGCCGTATTTCAAGCCGAGTTCGCCGCCGCGCGTCGATCTCGTCGAGCCGAACAGCACGGCGCGGCGAGTCGAGCTCAGTGGGCAGGTTCTGACGCGTTCCTGCCGGCCGATCGCGCAGGCGCTCTTCGACCTCTGGCATGCCGACGAGCGCGGCGAGTACGACAGCGCCGGCTTTCGCTATCGCGGGCATCTGTTCACCGATGGCGAGGGTCGCTACCGCTTGCGCACCATCTTGCCGGCGCTCTATACCGGCCGCACCCGCCACTACCACGTCAAGGTGCAGGCGCCGCAGCAGCGCGTGCTCACCACCCAACTCTATTTTCCGGACGAGCCGATGAACCGCCGCGACGGACTGTTCCGCCGCGAGCTGGTGATGCGAATGGCCGAGGCTGGTGACGGCCTCGTCGCGCGGTTCGATTTTGTGCTCGACATGCGCTAGAACGCCCCTTTCTGGTCGGGGAAAACGATGGCGCAACCGCTCGAGCAACCGCAGCCGCAGCCGCAGAAAGCCTTTCCGGTCTCGTGGGACCAATTCCATCGTGATGCGCGCGCGCTCGCGTGGCGGCTCGCTGGCGCCGGCCCGTTCCAGGCGATCGTCTGCGTAACCCGCGGCGGTCTAGTGCCCGCCGCGATCGTCGCGCGCGAGCTCGGCATCCGGCTGATCGAGACGGTGTGCGTGTCGAGCTACAACCACATCACGCAGGGCGAGCTCAAGGTGCTCAAGGACGTGGCGCGCAGCATCGTCGGCATCGGCGGCGGGCGCGGCAAGGGCGTGTTGATCGTCGATGATCTCGTCGATACCGGCAAGACGGCCACGGTAGTGCGCGAGGTGCTGCCCGAGGCGCATTTCGCGACCGTCTACGCCAAGCCCATGGGCCGACCCATGGTCGACACGTTCATCACCGAAGTATCGCAGGACACCTGGATCTATTTTCCCT
>Ga0306925_10002852_pt1 | contig 15041 bp, 8 predicted proteins | sample flu12Cox44000176_FD_203755 | JGI IMG/M metagenome (GOLD analysis project Ga0306925, IMG submission 203755) | Lab enrichment of tropical soil microbial communities from Luquillo Experimental Forest, Puerto Rico - flux8day.12C.oxic.44.000.176 (v2)... | ecosystem: Environmental > Terrestrial > Soil... | reverse complement strand
AATGGAAGCAGCGCGCGGCAAAGCGGCCCGATCCGACGCCGCCTTGGGGCACGATAATCACCCTGATCTTGGCGCTCGTCGTGTTCGGACTGGTCTTCATGATCATCGTCGGCGCGATGCCGAGCGGCCCGAGCAACCGTCGCCGCCGAAGGTCAGCTAGCCCTTGGTCATCCGGGTCGTCCTGGTGGACTGGGTCCTCCGGCGGCTTTTCCGGCGGGGGCTTTTCCGGCGGCGGTGGTTTTTCCGGAGGTGGCGGCTTTTCCGGCGGCGGGGGCTCGTTCGGCGGCGGTGGCTCGTCGGGGAGCTGGTGAGGCGTCGCGATGATCTCGCAGGCCGACAAAGATCGCATCGCCGAAGCCATCCGCGCGGCGGAAGCAAAAACCTCGGGCGAAATCTTCTGCGTCATCGCCCGGCATGCGAGCGACTATCGGCTGGTGCCGCTGGCGTGGGCCGCCGCCATCGCGCTCGTCGTGCCGGCGCCGCTGATCTATCTCACGCTCTGGCCGGCCTCGGTGATCTATCTCGTACAACTCCTCGTCTTCATCGCCGCGGCGCTTGGGCTCTCGCTGCCGGCCATCCGCTTTCACATCGTGCCGCGCCGCACCCAGCACGAGCGCGCCCACGTCCAGGCCATGCAACAGTTCTTTGCCCAGGGTCTGCACCGCACCGAGAACCGCACCGGCGTGCTGATCTTTGCCGCGGTGGCCGAGCGCTACGCCGAGATCGTGGCGGACGCCGGCATCGACGCCAAGGTGACGCCGCAGGTGTGGGACGCGGCGATCGCCGCGCTGATCGCGGGCATAAAGCAGGGCCGCGCGGGCGACGGCTTCATCGCCGCGATCGAGCAGTGCGGCGCGGTGTTGGCCGAAAACTTCCCGCCCGGCGCGCTCAACCGTGACGAGCTGCCGAACAGGCTGGTGGAGATTTGAGGCGGGCGCGCTGGCGCCGGCGTTGCCGCGCGGTCAGCCGCCGTTGCCGGAGGACAAAACCCGGCGCGCCGCATCGGCATATCCGACGCGCCGCATTTGTGTCGCGCCATGCTGGTCGGCGACGCGCGCGAGGATCAGACGGACATCGTCCGCGCGCTCGGCCTTCACCGCCGCGTCGAGGAAGAGCTGGTTGAGCACGTCCTGTTGCGCGTGGCTGCCGCCGAGGCGATGCATGTCAGCGAGCACCGGGCGCATCAGATCGACGGCGCGCGAATATTGACCGCGCCGATGCGCCAGCACGGCCTTGCCGATGGGCAGCGCCACATCGCCGACGACCGCGGCGACGGTTTCGCCGCCGCGGCTGAACGCGCGCATCGCGTCGAGCATGCGCTGCGCCGCATCGAAGCGGCCGGTCGCGGCCAGCGCCATCAGCCAATGCGGCAGCGTGAACGGCGAGCGGCAATCGCCGATCCGCTTTTCGGCCTTGTCGGCAAGCTCGATCCAGCGGCCGCCGACGGGCACACCGTGGCGCTCCAGCCGGAAGAGCATCGATGCGGCATTCTGAATGTCGATGTGGAAGTCGGGCTGCAACTGCGCCAACGCCGAATTCAGGTCGCGAAAACGGCGATCGTAGAGGTCGAGAACCTCCTCGAACTCGCGCCGCTCCAGATGAAACAGCGCGCGGTGCCACCACAGATGATGCAGCAGGTTATTGCCGCCGGCCCAATGCCGCTCCAGCTCGCCGAGCCAGGCAATGCCGTCGTCGTGCCGATCCTGCATCTCCATGATGTGGGCAACCGCGTGCGTGGCCCACAAATCGGCGGGATCGAGCTCGACCGCCGCGCGGCCGGCCGCCTCGGCAATCACGTAGTTCCCGCATTCCTCGTGGGCAAAGCAGCGGCAGGACAGGATCGCGCCCCAGCCGGGCAAATCGCGATCCCATTGCGGAACGACGCGCTCGACCGATGTGAGCATGTCGCGCGGGCGCCCAAGCCAGAAATATTTCAAGTGCGCAAGCCGCAGCGCGAGCACGTCGGTGGGATGGTCGGCGAGGATGGCTTCCCAGATCGCAAGCGTGCGGTCGAGGTCGCCGGCAGCCCAGGCGTCGAGAGCCTCCACGTGGGACTGCTCGCGCGCCGTCGCCTTGGCCACCAGCGGACGCGCAGTGCGCGCCGACTGGGCGGCCGGCGCCACACCCGCCTGCTTGTAGAGCAGCATGGCGAAATAGCCCTTGAGACAATGCGCCAGGCCGAACTCCGGATCGGCCGCAAGCGAGCGCGACAAATGTTCCCGCGCATCGAGGCGGAACTTGAGAAAACTCGAAAGCGCGCCCTCCATGGCCGCGCCCGCCTCGGCGGACGAGGTCGAAACCGTCAGGCCATGAAGGTCCTTCACCGGCAGCCTCCGGAACCCCCCGTTGCGATCACCGCTGCTTGCATCCGTGCCATCGCTGTCTACCCTTTTTCGCGCCGGTCAGCTATCGCACGCGCGCCATTTGTGGTGACATTCACCTTGAAGGAAGCCGCCTCACGGCGGCGCGGACAGTGGCCGTGGCGTTGATCGGTCGCGCCGTCGCGCGGGCAACCGCTCCTTGGGAGAACGCTCATGGATTTCGAGCTCTCAGTTGCCCAGAAAGAGCTGCAGGCGCGGGCGCGGGCGCTGGCCGAGACGCATATGGCGCCGCGCGCCGCCGAGATCGACCGCACCGAAGCTTACCCATGGGACAACGTCGAGCGCCTGCGCGCCGCCGGACTGCTCGGCATGACCATTGCGAAGGAGCTCGGCGGAGCGGGGCTCGGCTATTTCGAGGCGGTGTTGGTGATCGAGGAAATGGCCAAGCATTGCGGCGCGTCGGCGCGCATCGTGGTCGAGACCAATATGGGCGCCATCGGCGCCATCCTCAAATACGGCACCCCGGCCCAGCGCAAACTCGCGGCTGATCTCGTTTTATCGGGCGATAAGCCGGCCATCTGCATCACCGAACCCGAGGCCGGCAGCGCCGCAACCGATATGACAACGCGCGCCGACAAGCGCGGCGACGGTTATGTTCTCAATGGCAAGAAGCATTGGATCACGGGCGGCGGCGTGTCTCGACTGCACCTGGTGTTCGCGCGGGTGTTCGACGAGCGCGGCGCCGAGCAGGGGATTGGCGGGTTCATCCTCGTGCGCCACCCGCAGCTCAACACCCCCAAGGGGCTGATCATCGGAAAGCGCGAGCAGGCGCTGGGCTTGCGTGGCATTCCGGAGACCGAGCTGATCTTCGACAATCTCGAAGTCCCGGCCGACATGTTGCTCAAGCCGCAACGCGGACAGCGCCACGGTTTCGGCGAGCTGATGAATGCCTATAACGGACAGCGCGTCGGTGCGGCGACGGTCGCGCTCGGTCTTGCCCAAGGCGCTTACGAGAAGGCGCTGTCCTACGCCAACAGGCGTGAACAGTTCGGCCGTCCGATCGCCGAGTTCCAGGGGCTGCAATGGATGCTGGCCGACATGTCGATCGCGCTCGAGGCGGTGCGCGCGTTGATCTGGAAGGCGGCGTGCAGCGCGCCGCCCGGCGGCTTTCCCGATGCCGTGCTCACGGCACGCGCCAAGATTCTTGCGGCAGAGACCGCGATCAAGGTGACGAACGACGCCTTGCAGATCTGGGGCGCCGCGGGCTATTCGCGCGACAATCCGCTGGAGCGTTACCTGCGCGACGCGCGCATGTTCGCGATCGCCGGTGGCACCGCGCAGGTGCTGCGCACGCAGGTCGCCTCCTCCATTCTCGGCCGCAAGCTGCCGCAGACACGGGACGGCTACCTGACGGAAGACCTCGGCAGGCCGGATATGCGTCGCGACAAGCAATCGGCACCCTCGCGCGCCAAAGTTCGCACCTGACCGAAGCCCCGATGGGAACGACTTGAGGGTCGAGGACTTCGCGCTTAAACATTTGGCGCTTAACGACTTGGCGCTTGAGCGCTTGGCACTTGAGGGCCTGGGGCTTAAGGAATGCGAGCCTTGATCGCGGGGCGCGCGCGCCGAGGGACAATGCCATGGCAGCCGCCGACCTTCCCGGCACCGATGAAGAGCGCGCCGAAGCGGCGCTGATCGCCGCGGCCGGCAATATCCTGCGCAGCGACAATCGCGAGGTGCCGGAGGATTTCATCGCCGCGCTGTTCGCCTACGCGGTTCCCGAAGACCTCATGCGTTACGACCCGCGCCAGCTCGCCCAGCTCGCCGCGAATGCATGGTCGTTGCTCGCCGTGCGCAAGCCGGGCGTGCCGAAGATCCGTCTCGACACTCCCGATTCGGCCGGTCACGAGCGGCTGCGCAACGATTCGGTGCTCGAGATCGTCAACGACGACATGCCGTTCCTGGTGGATTCGGTGCTGGCCGAACTCGCCGAGCGCGGCATCGAGGTTCGCTTCGTCGTGCATCCCGTCCTCACCGTCGTGCGCGACGCGGCCGGCCGCCTCACCGCCTTCAAGGGCGTGAAGCCCGCCGCCGGCGCGCTGCGCGAAAGCGTCATCTACATCCACCTCGAGCGTATCGACGAGGACGCGCGCCGCGCCGAGATCGTCGAGGCCATCGAGCGGGCGCTCGCCGACGTGCGCGTTTGCGTTCAGGACTGGCGGGCGATGATCACCCGCGTGGCGGACGTGATCGCCGAGCTCAAGGCCAATCCGCCGCCATTGCCCACGGCCGAAATCGCCGAGGCCGTTGCGTTCCTCGAATGGCTCGCGGACAACAATTTCACCTTCCTCGGCGTTCGCAACTACAAGTTCACCGCCGGCGAGGACGCGCTCGAGCCCATCTTCGAGAGCGGACTCGGCATTTTGCGTTCGCGCGACATGCGGGTGCTGCGGCGCTGGAATCAGCCCCTCGTCATCACGCCGCAGATGCGCGCGCTGCTCCAGCAGCCGACGCTGCTCATCGTCACCAAGGCCGCGGTGCGCTCGCGCGTGCACCGGCGCGTCTACATGGACTATGTGGGCGTGAAGCGCTTCGATCGCGACGGCAAGCTCGTCGGCGAGTTCCGCGTCGTGGGCCTGTTCACGTCCACCGCCTATACCCGCTCGACCCGCTCGATTCCGTACTTGCGGCGAAAGGTCGACGCGGTGCTGGCGCGCGCGGGCTTCGATCCGGACGGCCACTCCGGCAAGGCGCTGGTCAACGTGCTGGAGAATTACCCGCGCGACGAGCTGTTTCAGCTCGACGAGGACACGCTCTATCACTTCGCGCTGGCGGTGCTGCAGCTCGACGAGCGGCCGCGCGTGCGGGTATTGCCGCGGCGCGACCGCTTCGATCGCTTCGTCTCGATCCTCGTTTACGTCCCGCGCGAGCGCTTTGGCAGCGGCGTGCGCAAGGCGATCGGCGATTATCTCGCCGACGCTTACAAGGGCCGCGTGAGCGCCTTCCATCCGTTCTTTCCCGAGGGGCCGCTGGTGCGCGTCCACTTCATCATCGCGCTTTCGCCGGGCGAGTCGCCGCATCCGGACCGCGCCAGCCTCGAGCGCGCGATCGAGGCGATCGTGCGCACCTGGGTCGACGAGCTCGGCGACGAGCTCGGGCGCGTCTACGATGCGGCGCGGGCGCGCGCGCTGCTCAAGCGTTACCGCGACGCCTTCTCCGAGGGATATCAGGAGAACTATTCTCCCGCTACCGCGCTGGGCGACATCCGCATCATCGAAGGCCTCTCGCCGAGCCGTCCGCTCGGCGTCGACTTTCACCGTCGTGGCGGCGACCCGGGCGACTGCGTCGGGCTGAAGGTGTGGAGCTACAACCGGCCGATCCCGCTGTCCGAGCGCGTCCCGGTGCTCGAGAACATGGGCTTCAAGGTGGTGGACGAGCGCACCTATCGGATCGCTCGCCACGCCGATTCCCAGGACGACACCCAAGACAACGCCCAAGACGACGCGCAGGCCAAGGCGGACGTGTGGTTTCACGACATGTTGCTCGAGCGCGCCGACGGCCGCGCGGTCGCCCTCGACGTCAGCAAGCACGCCCTCGAGACGGCCTTCCTGGTGGTGATGCGCGGCGGCGCCGAGAACGACGGCTACAACGCGCTCGTGCTGGCGGCCGGCCTGGCGTGGCGCGACGTGGCGCTGATCCGCACGATCTCGCGCTTTCTGCGGCAAATCCACGTGCCATATTCCCAGGGCTATATGTGGGCGACCTTGGTCAAGCACGCGTCGATCGCCGCCGATCTCGTGCGTCTGTTCGGCGCGCGCTTCGATCCGCGCCTCGACATTTCCGCCGACGCGCGCAAGGCGCGCGAGGCCGAGATCGCCGGCGCGATCGAAGCCGCGCTGCGCGCGGTGCAAAGCCTCGACGAGGACCGCATCCTGCGCCGCTTCGTCAATGCGATCGAAGCGGCGATCCGCACTAATTTCTATCAGATCGACGCCAGCGGGCAGCCGAAGCAGCTCATCGCCATCAAGTTTGCAAGCCGCTCGCTTGACGCTGTGCCGTTGCCGCGCCCGCGCTACGAGATCTTCGTCTATTCGCCCCGGGTCGAAGGCGTGCACCTGCGGTTCGGCAAGGTCGCGCGCGGCGGCATCCGCTGGTCGGACCGGCCGCAGGACTTTCGCACCGAAATTCTTGGCCTGGCCAAGGCGCAGCAGGTCAAGAACGCGGTCATCGTTCCGGTCGGCGCCAAGGGCGGGTTCGTGCCCAAGCTGTTGCTCAAGGGAGGCTCGCGCGAGGCGGCGCAGGCGGAGGGCACCGACGCCTACAAGCTGTTCATCTCCACCTTGCTCGACATCACCGACAACCTCGCTTACAAGGAGGTTATCGCGCCCGACAACGTCGTGCGCCATGACGACGACGATCCCTATCTCGTCGTCGCCGCCGACAAGGGCACGGCGACCTTCTCCGACCTCGCCAACGCCATCGCACAGGAGCACCGCTTCTGGCTCGACGACGCCTTCGCGTCCGGCGGCTCGGCCGGCTACGACCACAAGAAGATGGGCATCACCGCCCGCGGCGCCTGGGAATCGGTCAAGCGCCACTTCCGCGAGATGGACGTCGACATCGGCGCGACGCCGTTCATCGTCGTCGGCGTCGGCGACATGTCGGGCGACGTATTCGGCAACGGCATGCTGCGGGCGCGCACGATCAAGCTCGTCGCCGCCTTCGACCACCGCGATATTTTCATCGACCCCGCTCCCGATCCGGAGAAAAGCTTCGCCGAGCGGCAGCGCCTGTTCGATCTGCCGCGCTCGAGCTGGCAGGACTACGACCGGACGCTCATTTCCAAGGGCGGCGGCGTGTTTTCGCGCGCGTCGAAGGAGGTTGCGCTTTCGCCTGAAGCGCGCGCAGCGCTCGGCTTCGCTGCGGCCAAGGCGACCCCGGACGAGGTGATCAAGGCGATCCTCAAAGCACCGGTCGATCTGCTCTTCTTTGGCGGCATCGGCACCTATGTGCGCGCGTCGTCGGAGAGCGACGATGCGGTCGGCGACCGCGGCAATGACGCGGTCCGCGTCACCGGCGCGGAGATCCGCGCCAAGGTGATCGGCGAGGGCGCCAATCTCGGCATGACCCAGCGCGGCCGCATCGAGGCAGCGCTGCGCGGCGTCAAGCTCAACACCGACGCCATCGACAATTCGGCGGGCGTGAACACCTCCGACCTTGAAGTCAACATCAAGATCGCGCTGGCGCGGCCCATGCGCGACGGCCGCCTCTCGCGCCAGGCTCGCGATGCGCTGTTGGCCGACGTGACCGAGGACGTGGCGGCGCTCGTGCTACGCAACAATTATCTGCAGACGCTCGCGATCTCGCTCGCGGAGCGGCGCGGGCTCGAGGACCTCGGCTTCGAGCAGCGGCTGATGCAGACGCTGGAGACGGCCGGCGAGCTCGACCGCGCGGTCGAGTTCCTGCCCGACGACATGGAGATCGCCGAGCGCCGGCGGCGCTCGCAGTCGTTGACGCGGCCCGAGCTTTCGGTGCTGCTCGCTTACGCCAAGCTCTCGCTCAACCACGAGCTCGTGCAATCGAGCGTGCCGGACGATCCCTATCTCGGCCGCGAACTCGGCCGCTATTTTCCCAAGGCGATCGCGGACCAATTCCCCGACGCGCTCGAGCACCACCGGCTGCGGCGCGAGATCATCGCCACGCAGCTCGCCAATTCCATGATCAATCGTGGCGGCCCCTCGCTGTTGGTGCGCATCGGCGATCAGACCGGCGCGCCGCCGGCGCGCATTGCCGCCGCCTTCGCCGCCGTGCGCGACAGCTACGGCATGACCGCGCTCAACTCCGCGATCGACGCGCTCGATGCCAAGATTTCCGGCAAGCTGCAGCTCGAGCTCTATCAGGCGGTCGAGGACCTGCTGCTCGATCGTTTGGTTTGGTTCCTGCGCAACGTCGACCTCGCGCAGGGACTGGCCGCGATCGTCGCGCACTATCGCGCCGGCGTCGCGGCGGTCGAGGCCGCGCTCGACGCGGCGCTGCCGGAGGCCGCCGCCGCGGCGCGCAACGAGCGCGAGGCCGATCTGCGCAAGCAGGGCGTGCCGCACGAGCTTGCGCGCCGTCTCGCCACGCTGCCGGCGCTCGTCGCCGCGCCCGACATCGCCATGGTTGCCGAGCGCACCGGGCAGGATATCGCCGAGGTCGCGGCCATCTATTTCGCGGCGGCGGCGTTCTTTCGTCTCGATCACATCGCCAGCGCCGCGCGCGGCATCGTCATTTCCGACTATTTCGATCGCCTTGCGCTTGACCGCGCGCTCGATTCGATCGGCGACGCCGAGCGGCGGCTCGCCGCCGCGATGGCGGGCAACGGCGTCGCCGGGCCGCAGGCGGTGGAAGCCTGGGTCGCGCCGCGCAAGGCCGAGGTCGACCGCATCCGCATGGCGGTCAACGAGATCGCCAATTCCGGGCTGACGCTCTCCAAGCTCTCGGTGGCGGCGAGCCTGTTGGGGGATTTGGTGAAGAATTAAGAGCGTGTCGCGTGCCGTGCTGCGCCCGGGACACGAGCTCAATGCCTGAAATGCCGTGTGCCCGTGAACACCATGGCGATGCCGTGGTCGTCGGCTGCCTTAATCACCTCGTCGTCGCGCACGGAGCCGCCGGGTTGAATCACCGCGGTCGCGCCCGCTTCGACCGCGGCCAGAAGGCCGTCGGCGAAGGGAAAGAACGCGTCCGACGCGACCACCGAGCCCTTGGTGAGCGGCGTTTGCAACCCCGCCGCCTTGGCGGCGTCATCGGCCTTGCGGGCGGCGATGCGGGCGGAATCGATCCGGCTCATCTGGCCGGCGCCGATGCCGACAGTGGCGCGATCCTTGGCGTAGACGATGGTGTTCGATTTCACGTGCTTGGCGACGCGGAAGGCAAAGGCGAGATCGGTGAGCTCAGCGTTGGTGGGCGCCCGCTTGGTCACGACCTTGAGCGTCATGTCGTCGACCACGGCATTGTCGCGGGATTGCACGAGCAAGCCGCCGGCGACCGATTTCACGATCATGCCTCCCGCGCGCGGATCGGGCAGGCCGCCGGCAACGAGCAAGCGAAGGTTCTTCTTGGCGCCGACAATGGCGATTGCTTCCTCGCTCGCGTCGGGTGCGATGATCACCTCGGTGAAGATGTCGGTGATGGCGCGCGCGGCGTCGGCGTCGAGCTTGCGGTTCACCGCCACGATCCCGCCGAAGGCCGACACCGGATCGCAGGCCAGCGCCTTGCGATAGGCATCGAGGAGGCTCGCGCCCTCGGCGGCGCCGCACGGATTGGCGTGCTTGACGATGACGCAGGCCGCCGTGCGCCGGGGATCGAACTCGGCGACGCATTCGTAGGCCGCGTCGGTGTCGTTGATGTTGTTGTAGGAGAGCTTCTTGCCCTGCACCTGCCGCGCGGTGGCGACGCCGGGCCGCAGATCGCTCGTGCGATAGAACGCCGCCGACTGATGCGGGTTCTCGCCGTAGCGCAACGCTTCGACCAGATGGCCGCCGATCGCACGGAAGGCGGGCGCGGGATCCGAGAGCCGATGCGCGAACCAGTTGGAGATCGCGGCGTCATAGACGCCGGTGCGGGCATAGGCCTTGGCGGCGAGCTTGCGGCGCAGCGCGAGCGTGGTCGCGCCGCCGTGTTGCTTGAGCTCCGCCAGCACGACTGCATAGTCGCCCGGATCGACCACGACCGCCACGTCGGCGTGATTCTTGGCCGCGGCGCGGATCATGGCGGGGCCGCCGATGTCGATGTTCTCGATGCAGGTTTCCAAATCGGCGCCCTTCGCGACGGTTGCCTCGAACGGATAAAGGTTCACGACGAGGAGATCGATCGGGCGGATGTCGTGCGAGCGCATCGTGGCGGCGTGATCCGCGTTGTCGCGCATGCCGAGCAGGCCGCCATGGATCTTGGGATGCAGCGTCTTCACCCGGCCGTCCATCATTTCGGGGAAGCCGGTCAGCTCGGAGACATCGAGGACGGGAAGGCCCGCGTCCGCCAGCGTCTTGCAGGTGCCTCCGGTCGAGACGAGCTCTACTCCCTCTCCCGCCAGCGCCCGCGCGAACTCGACGACACCCGACTTGTCGGAAACGGAGATGAGAGCGCGAGAGACGCGGCGGAGGCGGTCGGTCATGATGGACTAGCGGGTATCACAGCGAGCGCGGCATTCAAAGCGCAGCGGAACAAGCGTCACAACGGCAGCTGCGGCTCGTCATCGCGACCGCGGCGGGCGCCGGCGGTGCCGGGGCCTTGCACGGCGTGCGGGGCAAAAGTCCACTGCACGCGCATCACGTTGCGGGCGCGGCCATAGATGACGAGCTGCACCGTGCGGCGCGGTCCGTCCGGCCCGGCGAGATAAACGCTTTCCTCGATGTCGACGCGGTCCTCGTAGGCGGTAAACGTCCACACCTCCTTGTTCGGCATCGCCAGCATGGCGCTGTGTCCGTCGGACAGCCGGTTGGCCTTGACCGACGGATGTAGGTGAAAGCGCAGCGCGAACTGATCGCGGTCCGCCGGCACCGCCGCGCCGCGCGCGGGCGTGAACAGGTCCTCGCCGTCGAGCCTGCGTCCGTCGGCGGAGAGCGCGAGCACGCGCTCGTGGATGACGTTGAAGATGTCGGCATAACCGTCGTGCGACGCGCGCAGCACGATGCCGTCCTCCCGCTCCTCGCGGGCGACCGCGACCTCGCGCGGGCCGGCGATCATGGGCGTGCCGTACAGCATGCGCCTGATGGGGCCTGCTTCGATGAAGCGGCATGACGACGTATCGTTGAGCGTGACGGTGGAGTGCGCCGCGGTCGTGCGTGCGACTTGCCGCCAGCCTTCGCGACCCGCCACCGGCAATCCGCAATTGACCACGATGCGGTTCTGCTTGGCCGAGAGTTCGAACGACAGGCAGCCGGCATGGGCTTCCTGGCTCACCGCCATCGGCGGCGGCCGCCCGGCGTCCATCAAGACGAGCGTGCCGGCGGTTTCCAGCCGCTGATAGCCGGAGTGGGGCGCGTTCGCCAGCGGCGCGCCGCGCGCGTCGTCGTAGGCGAGAATGGTGGTGAGCAGGTCGGTCGGCGTCGGGCCCATGCCGTTGAACAGCGCGAAATTGCCGTCGCCGTGCCGGAAGAAGCGCAGCATCGGCATCATGCGGTCGATGGCATTGAGCAGCGCCGGCGGCGGTACGAGGTTGCGGGCGGTGAACGCGGTCCGCAGCGGCAAGAGGTCGACCAGCAATTCGATGAGGGCGCCGGGATTGCGGCTGATATGGCCCCCGTCGGGCAGGATCTGGCGCGTGAGCTCGTCGGAGAGCCGCTTGGTAGCGGCGCGGATATGGCGGTGCTGGCGCGCCATGCACAGCGCCGCATAGTTCAGCGCGATCGCGGCCTGCAGGCGCGGCACCCCGTCGCGCGCCTGCCAAACCGTGTGGCGCAGATGCCGGACCTGCCGCGTCAGGCTGCGCAGGAAGCGGCGATAGAACTGCGCGTCGGCATCGTCGAGCACCAGCGGCGCCTGGCTGAGCCACGACACGACGCGGCGCGCGACCACGTCCGGGCGCCAGGCGATCGGGTCGTGGGAGCTGCGGAGCGTGATCCACTCGTCGACCAGCGCGCGGGCGTTGGCGCGGGTGATGCCGGAGTCGGCCGCGCGCAGGTGGCGCAGCCAGCCGAAGCCGAAGAGCGCGGCCGCCCAGTCCTCGGACGGTGGGGCCATCTCGAAGGGAGAACGGGAATCGCAGGCGACGACCTTGCCCGCAAAGGCGAAGCGGCCGGCATAGATTTCGCTGGCGCGGGTTGCATCGCTGGTCCGCAGGTCCTGCGGCGCGATGACGATGCGGTCCGCCTTGCCGAAGGAAAACGGCCAGTTGACGATGGGATGCGTCGTGACGCGGCTGGTGACCCTGCCAAGGAGGCCACGCGCCAGGAACACGGACAATCGAGTGCCTTCCGCGACCGAAACGCGCGCCATCGAGGTGTTGGCTCCCTCCCGCGCGGGCGTTCTTGGGTCCCGCGGGGCGGAACATAGCGAAGGCCGCGGCGGCGGCCAACCGGCTTAACCCCTTCAAATCCTTTGCAGACGGGCGGCGTAGAAGCCGTCGAGACCGCCCAGGCGCGAATCAGGGTCGGGCAGATGGCACGGCAGGGTCCGCAGGTCGCCGTCCGCCGTCAGCCACTCGGAGCGACCGTGGACTTCAGCCGCCGAGATCGGCTGGCGGCGCAGGCTCGGGTTGTGATCGAGAAGATCGCGGATGACGTCGACCCCCTCCTCCGGCTCGAGCGAGCAGGTGCAATAGATGAGAATGCCGCCCGGCTTTGTGAGCTCGCCCGCCTGGGCCACGAGCCGCCGTTGCAGGGTCGCGAGCGCGGCGATGTCGGCCGCGCGCTTGAGCCAGGGGATGTCGGGATGGCGGCGGATGGTCCCCGTCGACGAGCACGGGGCATCGAGGAGGACGGCGTCGAACGGCCCTGCCCGCCATTGCATGACGTCGACGGCGGCCGTTTCTGCCGTGAGATGGAGGCGGGCGAGGTTCTCCCGCAGCCGTTCGAGCCTTCCCGGCGCGCGGTCGACGGCGATGACGCGACCGCCGGCGGCCGCGAGCTGGGCGGTCTTGCCGCCCGGCGCCGCGCACAGATCCGCGACGCTGCGCCCGCGCACGTCGCCGAAGAGCTTCGCCGGCAGCGCCGCGGCGGCGTCCTGCACCCACCAGGCGCCCTCGGCATAGCCCGGGAGCTGCGATATTGTTCCGTGCGCGATCGCGCGCACCGAGCCGGTCGGCAGCACGCGTCCGCCGAGCGTCCTTGCCCAATGCTCGGGATCGTCCTTTACCGTCAGATCGAGCGCCGGCTCCTGCCCGTTGGCGACGGCGATCGCGCGCGCGGTCTCCGCGCCGAAGGTCTTCACCCAGCGCGCCATCAGCCACTCCGGCGTGTCGAGCGCGATCGTGTCGACGGCGGCGAGGAATTGCGCGCCTTCGCGCGCGACGCGCCGCAGCACTGCGTTGACCAAGCCGGCGTAGCGCGCCGCGCGCCGATCGGCCTGCACCAGACGTACCGCGAGGTCGACGGCGGCGTGGTCGGCGACGTCGAGCCACAGGATTTGCGCCGCGCCGACGAGCAACACGGTTTCGACCCGCGGCGCGTCGGCGGGAAGCTTGAGCCACTGGCCGAGGAGATGGCGCAACGTCCCGAGCCGGCGCAACACCACCGTCACCAAGGCGCGCACCAGCGCGCGGTCGCGATGCGCAAGCGCTGCAAAGTCGGGGTGCGCCGCGCGATCGTCGAGCTGTTCGTCGAGCGGGCGGTGACGGCGCAGCACGCCGTCGAGGATGTCGACGGCGATCCGCCGCGTGGCGAGGCCGGGAGGGTCGCGCTGGGATGTGGGCGTGCGCTCATTCGCCATGAGCAGCACCCTTGCTCGTCATCGGTTGCGAATATGCGCGCGCGCGAGCGGACCGATAACCCAATGCTCGCAACGTGCGGTATGTCATCTCGTCGCTCTTCGCAACTCGGCGATGCTTGCTTTGCTTATCGCAAGCGTCGTGGCACACTTGTCGCAATCGCCGGCGCTCTCGAGTTGGGCATTCATCATGCGAACTGGCCTGAAACTAGCGCTCGCTGCGGCGATCCTGGTTTGGACCGGACGCACCGCGCCCGCGCTATCGGAGCCGGCCGATTTCTACAAGGGCAAAGATATCAAGCTGATCGTCAGCGCAACGGTGGGTGGCGGCTACGATGTCTACGCGCGCGCTCTCGCCAAGCATCTCGGCGAGCACATTCCCGGCAATCCCACCATTATCCCGCAGAACATGCCGGCCGCCGGCGGCATCGCGGCCGCAAATCACATGTACAACGTTGCGCCGCGGGACGGCACCGTCATCTGTCTGCTGCAGAATACCGTTGCATTCGAGCCGTTCTACGCCAACCGGCAGGCGCAATTCGATGCGGCGAAATTTTCCTGGCTCGGCACGCCGACGACCGAAGTGGCGATGTACATCGTCTGGCATGCCTCGAAGATCAAGACGCTCGCCGATGCCCAGACGCAAGAGATGATGGCGGGCGGCGCGGGCGCGGCCTCGACGCCCGCGTTCTATGGCCGCGTCTTCAACCAGCTCTTCAATATGAAGGCGCGCCTGATCACCGGCTATCCCGGGCAGAACGAAATCTTGCTGGCGTTGGAGAACGGCGAGGTCGAAGCCATGGCTTCGCCGTTCTGGTCGAGCATCAAGACGATGCGCCCGGACTGGTATCCGCAGTCCAAGATACGAACCTTGTTTCAGTACGGTTTAGAGCCCCATCCGGAGCTCGCGGGCGTGCCGTTCGCGCTCGATCTCCTGCACAACGACGCCGACAAGGCGCTGCTGATCGCCGCCTCCGCGCCGCTCGGCCTCGGTCGTCCTTTCATGGCTCCGCCGGGTATTCCCGCTGATCGCCTCGCTGCGCTGCGCGCGGCTATGATGGCGACGTTCAACGATCCGCAGTTTCGTGCCGACTGCCAAAAGCAGCGGCTCGAATGCAGCAATCCAAAGACCGGCGAAGAGATCGAAGCCCTGATCAAGCAGGCTTATGCGACGCCTGAAGCGATCCGCGATCGGTTGATCGATATCTACCAAGTCGGCTTAAGCGTGGAGAAGAAATAACGCGCGAACTGCGGGCGCGGCTCGGTGCTGCCCGCGTCCCATCATCCCCAAGGGCCGCGATTTTCATTGCGGCCGCC
>Ga0306925_10002851_pt1 | contig 15043 bp, 17 predicted proteins | sample flu12Cox44000176_FD_203755 | JGI IMG/M metagenome (GOLD analysis project Ga0306925, IMG submission 203755) | Lab enrichment of tropical soil microbial communities from Luquillo Experimental Forest, Puerto Rico - flux8day.12C.oxic.44.000.176 (v2)... | ecosystem: Environmental > Terrestrial >... | reverse complement strand
GACGAAGTGGTCCTCGTTGGGGGATCGACGCGCATTCCGCGAGTTGTCGATATCGTGAAGAACCTCTTCAACGGGAAAGAGCCGCACAAGGGCGTGAACCCCGATGAAGTGGTAGCGGTCGGCGCTGCCATTCAGGGCGGAGTGCTTGGCGGAGAAGTGAAGGACATTCTGCTGCTGGACGTGACGCCGCTTTCCTTGGGCGTCGAAACACTCGGCGGCGTGATGACCGTGCTGATTCCGCGCAACACGACGATCCCCACGCGCAAGTCGGAAATCTTCTCAACTGCAGCGGACAACCAGACCTCGGTTGAGATCCATGTGCTGCAAGGAGAGCGGCCTGTGGCGAGCGGCAACCGTTCTCTTGGGAAGTTCCATCTGATCGGAATTCCACCTGCGCCGCGAGGATTGCCGCAGATCGAAGTCACCTTCGATATCGACGCGAACGGCATCCTGAATGTTTCGGCGAAGGACAGCGCGACGAACAAGGAGCAGAAGATCACTATCACGGCTTCGACCGGCTTGAGCAAGGAAGAAGCTGAGCGCATGCGGAAGGAAGCCGAGTCGCACGCGACCGAGGATAAGCAGCGCCTCTCGGAGGTGGAGGCCAAGAACAAACTCGACAGTCTCATCTACCAGGGCGAGAAGCTGATCAAGGAGAACCGCGAGAAGCTCAGCGAAGGCGACGTGAAGGCTGCGGAAGCGGCTATCGAAGATGCACGCCGGGCGCTGAACGAAGGCGGTGTGGACAGACTCAATGGCGCCTCCGATAGCCTGACCAAAGCGCTGCATCACTTGGGCGAGTCGCTCTACAAGGCGCAACAGGCGGCCGGAGCGGCTGCCCCAGGAGCAGGCACACCGGGCGGCAGCGCACCGGGCCAAGAGTCTGGTCCGAATCGCGGCCACGGCGATGTAGTCGACGCCGAATTCGTAGACGTCGACGAGTCGAAAAAGCCGAACTAAGCGGTCCCGTGGATTGCCTACACTGTAGGGGCGTTCGCTTAAGCGAGCGCCCCTGCGAGTTTTCGGAGCTGAACTGATGAGCAACATCCGGCGGGCGGGCCCGCCACAGGCGGTGCAGAAGGTTCGCGACAACTACTACATGGTGCAGCTCTCAATCAACGAGTCGCCTTCGGGCGATTGGCGGCGACTTTTTTATGACGCGCAGCTGGAGGTCCCGCCCGATTTTGCTCCCCGATCGATTGAAATCACCGGTACGTTCCTGCGCTTCAAAGCGGATCCGGCCACCGTCGAGCAGAAAATCGCTTTGATTGATCGCTGGATGGAGCGGGCCAATCAAAAAGAAGCCGCGATGGCCATGCGGTCCGAGGGCCAACGCGAAAAAAAGGAAGTACTCGCGCGCGAGGCGCAAGAACTAGCGGAATGGAACGCGCGCTGGGCCAAATTGTGAAAGCGTCGATGGTTGACTAAGAGTTCAAGTCAACGGCCGAAGACAGATTGTGAACCTATGGCAACAACGACCAAGACCGATTACTACGAGTTGCTGGGGGTTTCGCGAAAAGCGAGCGTAAAGGACATCCGCGCCGCTTACCGCAAGCTCGCGCGCAAATATCACCCCGATCTCAACCCCGGCGATAAGTCCGCGGAAGAGAAATTCAAGCAGATTCAGGAAGCTTATGAAGTTCTTTCGGATCCGAAGAAGCGGCAGATGTATGACCAGTTCGGATTTAGTGCGCCGGGTGCAGGCGGCGCTCCGGGCGCTGGCGCAGCATACGGTGGCGGAGTGTCGCCCGAAGATATTCGTTTCGACTTTGGCGGCTTCGACTTCGGCGGTGCTCCGGGAACTGGGGGCACAAGTTTCCGCGATCTGTTCAGTCAATTTTTCCGCGGCGCCACGGCGGCACATGCGCCCGAACGCGAACCAGGCAGCGATCTCGAATATCAGATCGACATCACCTTCGCCGAAGCAATGCACGGAACCGTGAAGAAGCTGAGTTTCACGCGGCTGGATGTGTGCAATGTTTGCCACGGGTCGGGTGTCGCGCCGGGAGAGGAAAAAGTCTGCCCGACATGCAACGGCTCGGGCCAGGTGACCCAAGTGAGCGGGAAAATGCGCTTCCAGATTACCTGCTCGCGCTGCGGCGGCACGGGCAGACTGCGCAACGTGTGCCGGAATTGCGGAGGCGAGGGGCGCGTGCAACGTGTTGAGACTCTCGATGTGCGTATCCCGCCGGGCGCACAGACCGGTTCGCGCGTGCGCGTAGCCGGACACGGCAATGCGGGAACAGGCGGTGCCCCGCCGGGCGACCTCTACATCATCACCAACGTACAGCCGCATCCGTTTTTCGAGCGCCGCGGTGACGACCTCTATATGGTCGTGCCCATCACCGTGAGCGAGGCATCCCTCGGAGCGAAAGTCGAGGTGCCCACAATCGATGGACGGGCCCAGGTGCGCATTCCGCCGGGCACCAATAGCGGCAAGCGGTTGCGGTTGCGCGAAAAGGGCGCCCCTTCGGTGCGTCATCCGGGCAAGCGCGGCGACCAAATTATCGAGGTGCAGGTAGTGGTGCCGAAGCCGGAGGATGAGCGCGTGCGGAATCTCTTGAGGGAGCTCAGTAAGCTCGACCAGGAAGATCCGCGGCACGATATTTTTACGCTTGCGGCGGTGTGAGCATCCGCAAGGAACGACCATGACACCGCGGGCCAGAAAAAAGGCGAAGGCCGGCTACATGATTAGCGCGGTAGCTGAGTTGTACAAACTGCACCCGCAGACGCTCCGTCTTTACGAACGCGTGGGGCTGCTAAAACCCTCGCGTTCGCAGGGAAACACGCGCCTCTACACGGACGAAGATCTCGAACGGCTGGAAGTGATTCTGAATCTGACGCGCGAACTCGGGGTGAATCTGGCGGGCATCGAAATCATCCTCAACATGCGCGACAAGATGAGCGAGATGCAATCGGAGATGGAAGCGTTCATCAAGTTCGTTCGGAATGAGATGACCAGGAATCTCTCCTTTGCCGATGAGCGAAAATTCCGCAATGCGATTGTTCGCGCCGCGCCGAGACACGCGATTCGCGTGGAAAAATGAGAATCCGGCGATTTCCTTCAAAACCAGTCTTACCTTTTGCTCGCCGCGAACGTACGGATGTAGTCCACTACTTTCCAGCGTTGCTCGTCGCTCAATTTATGTGCGAAGGCGGGCATCGGGCGCCGGCCATAGGTGGTCTGCCAGTAGAGCTCGCCGTCGGTTAGTCGGTTCATCTTCGAGGCGTTGGTGAAGTCACCTGGCGCAACCGAGAGCTCGGCCGCTTTCTCACCTCGGCCATCGCCATACTGCCCATGACAGCGGCGGCAATGATTCGTGTAGACCTCAATCCCGGCTGCGAGCGCAGCGGGCGTGGCAGGGAAGGGGTTCTTCAGTTTCCGCGCCTTGGCCAGCGCGCTCCAGCCTTGGACGGCCCAAATCAGTAGCACCAGGGCGAGTCCTGATAGAGCGAAGAGAGCGATAACTCCCGCGCGGCGGAGGCTCTTGCCAGCTAGTTGCGGCCGCACGCCCCGTGTCGTGGTGTCCTCCTGAAGAAATGGGTCTATCGATTTCGGCGAAATTTTCCCCTAGGGCTGCCCTCGTTCCCAGACCGGCTGCAAGCTAGAGCCCTGAGATCGGGCCGCCCGCTCCTACGGTGCCGAGTGAATGGCACGAATTGCAGAGATCAGAACCAGAATCACCATGACGAGCACATAAATGCGCAGGCCCCAGAGCATGATGCGCACGCCGAGCGAGAAATGGCGACGGCCAAAATGCGACCGTTGCTTTGCGGCGACCACTTGATCGGCCTCCAAAAGCGAAAGCACGACACGCGGATCTTTCAGATCCGGACGAGAGGTCTTGTCCGGACGGTCCTCGAGGGCGCCTGCACTGACATCCAGATGTGCGTCTCCTGGCTTCACCGTGTCTCCTAGCTCAGCTCGATTGAAAAATCACCGCGATACCGAATCCAATTCCGGCGCAAATCAGCAGCGCGGTCACACTAAGCGCGGCTGCGTTTTGCCCAAACGTGTTTACGTGCTCGCCCATGACTTCTCGATCGTTCACCAGCAACAGCAGAAAAGCGAGCGCTGGGGGCATGGCCAGTACGGCGATCACATTCACCATGAGCACGATGAATTCCAGCGGAGCATGGGGAATTAGCACGAGAGCCGCAGCAATGGCGGCCGAACCCAGCAGCGTTGAATAGAACGGCCAAGCCTCGCGAAGGGGGCGGTTCAGGCTGTGTCCGGTGCGCAGCACTTCGCCAAATGCATACGCGGATGAAGTGGAAATGGCAATCGCCGCGACGATCCCAGCTTCAAAGATTCCGAGGGCGAAGAGCGTCGCGCCGACATGCCCAATCCATGGTTCCAGTGCTTCCGCGAATTGTGCGGCCTGGAATTGTGATGCGTCGATGCCATGGTGAAACAGCGGGGTGGTAGCGACAATCGCGGCGATTGCGAAAATGGTGGCCAACAGCGCGCCGAGCAGCGTGTCGAAACGCCCCGCGTTGATGTCCCGGGGCTGAATGCCTTTGTCGACAACGGCGCTCTGCTGAAAGAAAATCATCCACGGCGTCACCGTCGCACCAATGTCGGCCAAGATCAGCAGCAGAATATCGAAGGCTTTCCCGTGGGGCAGCGGCGACCAGGTTAGCAGCGAGTGGCCCAGAGCAGTCCAATGGGGACCGGCCAGCAGCGCCGCCGGAACGAACAGGCCGTTGAAGATGGCCAGACCCATGGTGATTCGTTCCCAAGTCCAGTAGCGGCCTGTCGTAATCGCAGCGACTACGACTGCAAGTCCTGCGCCCACTGCAAGCACTGGACGGATGCCGAAAAATCCCAGGCCGGCACGAATCCCGATGAATTCCGTGACCAGGGTCAGAAAGTTTCCGAAAACCAGGTCGGCCAGGGAGAAAAATCCCCAGAATTTACCGAAGCGGTCGAAGATCAGCTCTGCGTGCCCCCGGTGAGTTACGGCGCCGAGCCGCACCGTCATTTCCTGCACGACCAGCCCCATGGCGAAGGTCAGCACCACGAAGGGAACGAAGAAACCGATGCCGAAGCGGGCGCCCGTTGCGGAGTAGGAAAGCATGCTGGGCGCGTCGTTTTCTCCGAGAAACACCAAAACGCCCGGTCCCACAAGCAGCCACACCAGCGATAATCTTCCGAGCATCTTCGAACGGTGTTGCGCGCCGCGGGCACGGCTCACCGCCCACCGATCGCGCGCGCGATCCAAATCCTCATGGGTGAGCAAGCCAGCCAGATCGCGAGCCAAGGGAGATGCGGCGGCCGCATCCGTCGTCGGCTGAGCAGGCCCAAATGAGGCGGCCGAGTCTCTTTCTTCAGAAGCGGACATATTAACTGCGCTAAACTCCCTGAATAAACTACGCTTAACTAGTGCCCGCGGTCAATAGATACCGGATACCTAGGTAGCCAAAAGTGACCGGCCACAGGTCGGCCTGTTATAGTGAGATGGAATACGCAAAATGCGGGCAGAGGGAGAGCGCGATGGCTGAAGCACCGAAAGCGCAGCAACAGCAAGTGCAGATCAAGGCCGACGAGAAAGACTTAGTCGGGCAATACTCGAATCTTGTGGTGGTCCACCACAACGCCGAAGAGTTTACACTGAACTTTATTTATCTATTTCCTACCGTGCCGCAGGGAAAACTCGTCGCGAGCTTAATCATCAACCCCAGTCATGCCAAACGGCTGCTTCGCGCATTGCAAGAGAACATCACCAGGTACGAGGCGCAGTTCGGACCTCTACCGGAAGGGCCACCCGCCGGACAGGAGCCCAAAGTAGGATTCATTCAGTAAGGAAGGATCAAGTGAGCCGGATGCTTCAAGCGGAGGAGAGACTGTTTCCGCCGCCGACAACCCAGCGACCGCTAGGTTCAGTGAATTCCAGCCCCACGGCGTAGCCTGCCGCCCGCGGTACCGGCTGGCAGTATGCCACGCGTGCAACCGAGCGAAACGAGCCCGCGGCGGTCGAAATCACCAGTTGATCGTTAATCTTCCATCGGCGGGTGGTTAAGACCCGGGCGCCCCGTGCACTCACGTTTTCTGTGAAGGTGGATTCGGTCCCCGGCAATTTCGTGTGCCCGAATATCTGGACTTCTACCTCCATGGGAATGCGGGCGTCGCGCCGCGAAACGGCAAAAGGCTTCGTTTTAGGAACCCCAATTCCCAGCGGCATAGTCGCCCCCGCCCCTGTCTGCTTACAAACAAGCAGCAATCTGATGTAAGCGCAACTTGCCCACACCCCGGCGTTTCATCCGATAAAGCGCGGCATCGGCGGCCGCCAAAAGCTGCTCGATCGAAGTTCCATCGTGCGGATAAACCGCCTGGCCCACGCTTACCGATATCAAAGGTTCTTCACCGTCTTCAAGAAGTCGCTCACAAATGCGCATCGCGGTCTGCTCGGCTTCGTGTGCTCCCGTCTCAGGCAGCACCAGCGCGAATTCGTCTCCTCCATAACGCGCCGGGGTGTCGATAGCGCGGCTGTTGCTGCGCAGGACACTTCCCAGCCGCTTGATCGCTCGGCTTCCCGTCAGATGGCCAAACCTGTCGTTGATCTTCTTCAGGTCGTCGAGGTCGAAGAGCAACACTGAGAAACTGCGATTCGTGCGGCGCGACCGCTGGATCTCGTTTTCCATTGCTTCGAGCAGACGCCGATGATTGGCGAGCCCGGTCAATGAATCGGATGCCGCCATCCGGCTGACCTGATCGAATAACTGCGCGTTATCGAGCAGCGTCCCGCCGAGAACGACCACGTAGCTCATCACCATGAGGACGTGGGAAAGCATGTAAGGCGCGTCGAGAGTTCGTTGCGACTGACTGATGGTAACGTGACACAGGACATTCAAGGCAGCGCCGGCGAACAGCGCGCGGTCCAGAGCAGTACTGGTCCGGCGTAAACGCCACCGGAATCCAACCGTCGCAGCCACGAAAATCGCCGCTGGCAGGATATCCCATGGCCGCGGCAAAAGGGCGTCGGCGTGAATCTTGGGTGCACGCGGCAGCATGAAGTAGAAAATGCTGGTCAAATAGGCGGACGCGCCCACAATCAGCACCACGCCGGCGATTTCCTTGCCTGGGTCTCGCGCCACCGGGATCCGCTGCTCGACGAAGAGCGCGGCTAAGAGCACGACTCCCAACAAGGTGCGCCCGGCCAGCCATCCGATGGAAATCTCTTCGTTTACCGTCGGTGTGACCAGCATGCCGTGATAGAACGCCATGCTGGCCCCAGCCTCTATCAATCCAGCTACGACGAAGCCGAAGGCCAGGATCAGTGACATACGGTCGTGCATGCCGCGGAACCGCACCAGAGCATTGGCGGCAAAGGTAAAGGCGATCAGGCTGCCCGCCATCAGCAGGTAGGTATCGAGAAGGGGTTCGGCCTCGTAAGAAGAGGTGCGCAACACCCACAGCAGCGCGCAGTACGCAGTGCCTGCCACAGCTAGCAGCACGACCCGGGCGCGCAACTGCCCCCCAATTTTGCCCTTTGAAACCACGGCTCCCCCAGACGATGACACTGCCCCGCACTCAAACCTGCATTTGGTGTGCCGTTCTGAGGCGTGGCTGCGCTCGCAACTAAGTATATCTGTTTGCTTGGAGGTATTTAGATAAGAAGTCTCGAATGTATCAAACTGATACACATCGGACGGGGTAGCAAGCGTAATTCATACATGGCTATGGACTTATTGCCGCGGCAAAGATTCGGTTAAGGCTTGCTGGGGGGAGTAGGAACTTGGGGAGGCAGGTCATGTGCCTGAATCACGCTTTGAAAGTTTATCTTCTTGTGCGTGCCGTCGCAGAACGGCTTCGTTTCCGAGTGGCCGCAGCGGCACAGCCCTATCTTGGTGCGGCCGCCAAGCCCGAACACTTTGCCGTCCTGGTCGACGATTTCGAAGTCTCCTTCAACCCGAATTGACCCGTCCGTGCGCACAGTAATTCTGGTTCCAGCCATGCAACCCTCCCGCGCTCTTGCTCCGCGTCCTGTTTGTATGCCGATCAGTATTTCGGCACATTCGGATCGATTTGATCCGACCAAGCGAGGATACCACCCTTCAGATTCCATACCTTGCGGAACCCGGCCTTTTGCAAGAACTCGATCGCTTCGGCGGAGCGCTTGCCGCTGCGGCAGTGCGCGACGATTTCTCGTGAGCTATCGAGTTCGTGGATCCTGCGCGGCAGTTCGCCGAGCGGGATCAGATGACCGTGAATGTTGCAGATCTGATACTCATGCGGCTCGCGCACATCAAGAATGTACAGATCGTCGCCACGATCAAGGCGCGCTTTGAGGTTCTGGGGCGTAATTTCCGGAATATTCGTCACCGTGCTCGGCGCCTCCTCACCGCGGATGCCGCAGAACTCGACATAGTCGATCAGTTTGGTTACGGTGGGATGCGCGCCGCAAACGGGGCAATCCGGATTCTTGCGGAGTTTGAGCTCGCGGAACTTCATCGCCAGCGCATCGAAGAGCAGCAACCGAGCGACGAGTGGCTGGCCCTTGCCAATGATCAATTTGAGTGTCTCGGCGGCCTGAATGGTGCCGACGATTCCCGGCAACACGCCCAAAACGCCACCTTCTGCGCATGAAGGAACCAATCCCGGTGGAGGCGGCTCCGGGTATAAGCAGCGGTAGCACGGCCCGCCCGGATAGCCAAAAACCGTGATCTGGCCTTCAAACCTGAAAATCGATCCGTAGACATTGGGCTTGCCGAGCAGCACACACGCATCGTTGACCAGGTAGCGGGTGGGAAAGTTATCCGTGCCGTCGACGATGATGTCGTAATCGCGAAACAGCTCGAGCGCGTTGTCACTACTCAGCTTTGTTTCGATCGCCTCGATCTGGATGTCTGGGTTGAGATTCCGCAGTCGATCGGCCGCCGCGCCGATTTTCGACCGACCTACATCGTTCGTGCCAAACAGCACCTGGCGCTGCAGATTCGTAGAATCGACTACGTCGAAATCGACCAGGCCGATTTGACCTACCCCCGCCGCCGTCAGGTAGAGCCCGAGAGGCGCACCCAGGCCGCCCGTGCCGATGCACAGAACACGTGCTTTCTTGAGCTTCAGCTGTCCGTCCATGCCCACTTCGGGCATGATCAGGTGCCGGCTATAGCGCTGGATCTCCTCTTTTGAGAGTGTCACCGCCTGCTTGCCGTCTCCCGGCGCCGCTACCGGAACTCCCGTTTTGGTTGCCATCTTCAGATCTCCTCTTGCCCGACATCCCGCCGGCCAGGGGCCAACAGACAACGAGCCGATGAGAGCCCGCCCTGGTCTGGTTCGTTCATCAACCTTCGCCAGTTTTGCGCTGGCAGGCTTGGGGAACAGAAGCTAGGTGCCGCCGGCGATCGAAGGCACGATGCTGACCGTGTCGCCGGGTTTCAAACTCGTCTGGTCCTTTTGCAAGTAGCGAATGTCTTCGTCGTTGACGTACACGTTCACGAAGCTTCGCAGCTTTCCATCGTCTGCAAAGAGGTGCTTTTTGAGATCGCCAAACTTCGTGGTAACCGCCGACAGGGCCTCGGCCACTGTCGCGGCCTGCACTTCAACGCTTTCCTGCTTGCCCGCATAAGCCCGCAGAGGCGTTGGGATGATTACCTTTACCGCCATCGATCCCCTCCCTAGCTTTCGATTAGATGCCCGCCGGACGCGCCACGGTTTCGATCTCCTCCGCGTCGTACCCGCTGCGATCGTCGTTCAGACGCCACGAAGTTGTGTTGCGCGCCCCACCTTGCTCGACGCTCACAATGATATAGCTATACCATGGCCAGGCGTGATCCCGGTCATATTCACTGGGACGGGCCGGGGCGTCGGGATGGGAATGATACCACCCGATCAGTTCCAACTGCTTCTCCCGGGCGGCTTTTTCGGCCAGGCGAACGTCATCTGCGGTCACCTCGAATCGGTTGCGCGGCGAGTCATTGCGCCGATTCGCTAGGGGCAGGAGCTCCACCACTTCGCGTTTTTCATCGCCGTCGCGCCCGAGCAGCGCTCCACAGCATTCGTGCGGGTACGTCTGGATGCCATGCGCATGAATGCGCCGCATCATCTCTTCGCGAACGGAAAGCCGCGGTGCGCTCACGGCTCGCCCCAGAACCGTTCGCTCAAATACTTCTCGCCTGAGTCAGGGAAAACAGTCACGATCAGCGCACGCTCGTCGCGCCGAATCCGCCGTGCGACATCAAGGCAAGCCCATAAGGCCGCTCCCGCACTCACGCCAGCGAGAATTCCTTCCTCACGCGCGAGGCGCTTTGCTGTCTGCTGGCCGTGCTCTGTTTGCACCTCCATATTTTCATCCGCCACGCCTGGATCGTAAATCGGTGGCACCATCGCCGTGGGCATGTGCTTCAATCCTTCGAGGCCGTGAAAACCTGAATCGGGTTGCATGCTGATACAACGGATTCGCGGGTTCAATTCTTTCAACCTCCGCGTTGTCCCCACGAAAGTGCCGCTCGTGCCCAACCCGGCGACGAAGTGCGTGAGACGCCCGCCGGTCTGCTGCCAGATTTCAAGAGCAGTGCCATTGTAGTGCGCCGCTGGATTGGCGGGGTTGCCGTACTGATCGGGGTAGAAGTATCGGTCGGGATCGGAACGATAGATTTCTCGAACGCGCCGGATCGCGCCATCGGTCCCCTGGTCCCCCGGCGTGTAGACGATATCCACGCCATAGGCAAGGAGAATCTGCTTTCGTTCCGGGGACGCGCTGGTCGGCAGGCACAACTTCACAGCATAGCCCAGCGCAGCGCCAATCATGGCGTAAGCGATACCGGTGTTACCGCTCGTCGCATCGAGGATGGTCTTTCCCGGCCGCAGTTTGCCCGAGCGCTCCCCGTCACGGATCATCGAGTAGGCCGCGCGGTCTTTCACCGAGCCGCCAGGGTTGAACCACTCTGCCTTGGCACAGATTTCCACATGGGAGAACTCGGCGGCCAGGCGCGAAATGCGGATTAGCGGGGTATTGCCAATACGTTCAAGCAGATGTTGGCCCGCTGTGGACTGACCCCCAGGCGCAGCCACGCCGCCTTTTTCATCCGATACGAGCGGTTTGTCGGTGGTCGTCAATCGCGTTTTCCTGCCTTGGAACCGATCACCTACGGTTGCTTCGACTTCGCTAAATCCGGACGGTTTAGCAGATCAGAGATGGGGCCTCTAGCGACAGGCGCAAACTGGGCGCCGGGCGAGAGGGCAACCGGTTGGCTTAGAAAGCGGCAACTCCACAGGCATATGATGCGCGATGGTACTGCCTCGAAGCAAGTCCTATCAATGGTCGCCCGTCGGCGCCATCTCGAGCTTAAAGGCCAGCAGCAAATTTCCGGGCATGCCGGCGGTTACGTCAAAGCCGGAAGTGATGTACACCATATCGCCGACGACCACCGGTCCGGAGCCGCTGATCGAGCCGCCGTGCGCTTCGACGCCGTTCACCGTCCTGAACTCGGGCTCGGTGTCAAAGTCCCAGATTACGTTTCCGTTTTCTGTCGAATAGGCGCGCAGATGACCGTCCATCGAGGCGGACAAGACCACGCCGGGAATCAAGGTCACCGCCGCGAGCTGGCCCGCGCTGCAACCTGGCTTGGCTGCGCACGCAGGCTCCGGCGGCATCACTTTCCAGATCAGTTGCCCCGTACTCGCCTCGATCTTCGCTAGTCCTCCCGGTTGCCGTGCCGGAGCCCCGGGCGCAAGCGGCGTCAGAGTGGAGATGTCGGAATTTGCAGCGTACACGTATTTCCCGTCGGAAGCTGAACCCCACTCGATTCCGCCGAGCCCGCTCCCTTGCCCAATGCGGACCTGCCAAAGCTGTTTACCGTCACGATCGGGATCGAGGCCGTACATTACCCCCGTCTTTTGTCCCGCGAGCAAGACTCGCCGCCCATTGCCCAAATCCGCGAGAATGGGCGAGGAGCCAAAATCCACGTCCGGGCCCGGCTTTGGCGGGCAGTTGATGTGCTGTGGCCCGACGCATCCGAAGTTAAACACGTCGTCGGGAGTCTTTTGCTCAACCCAAAGCCGTTTTCCGGTGACGAGATCGAAAGCCATGATCGCGTCCGTGCCCTGGGGGGCGGGATCGACGTAGGCGTCTCCTGTGCCGACATAAATCCTGCTCAGCTTTACATCGATAGTCGGCGAATCCCAAATCGCTGCTCCCGCCGGGGTGAATTTGGCGTGGCTCTCGCCCGGCCGTGCTTGGTGCGGTTCTTCGCTAATGGCATACCCTTTCCAGATCATCTTGCCTGTAAGCGCATCGACCGCCGTCACGCTTCCGCGAAATGTGCAGCAGGGATAATCAGGATCGCCGCCGCTCAGTTCCTCATTTCCCGCAGCGCCGACATAGAGCCGCCCGTCATAGAGGGTCGCCGCACCTGTGATTCTGGCCGTACGATGGGCATCGGTTTTCATCTTCCAAGCGAGGGCCCCGGTACTGGCATCGACCGCGTAGAGATTGGCCTCGCCATCGGCAAAATACGCAAGGAAGTTCCCGCGCCTAGATGCGGGTCCGACCGTGACTGCGGTTCGCACCGTCGTTTCCGCTTGATACACCCAAATCGTGCAGCCGGTCTTGGCATCGAGCGCGTACACTTGGCCGTCGCCCGACCCGATAAAGAGTCGCCCGCCGACGATCGTTGGCTGGCCGTAGGCCGTGCTGGTGTCTGGCACGCCGAATGCCCATTTTAGTTTCAGGCGGGAAATATTCTCGGCCGTAAGGGAGGTATGCGTCTGATAGCGCGAGTTCACGATATCGACTCCCCAGCCATTCCATTTTTCTGGGCTACTCAGCGCGTCGGCTGGAATGGGCTGCTTCACGGTACAGAGGTTGGCTTTCGCCTGGGCAGCACTGTTTCCGGGATTCGAGGAAAGAGAGGCCGCGATCGCTTTGCGCTCGACTTCAGTCAGTCTGTTTCCGTAAATGACCATTAGGCCCGATTCGAGCGCACGTAAGATCTCTTCTTGCGTTTTACTTGCTAGCAGGGCCGGCGACGGCGCCCGATTCGCGCCCGTTGCCGTGTCGTTGTGGCACATCGCGCAATGTGCCTGAAACAGCGCCGGGCCGCTGGGCGTCTGCGCCGCAGCCACACGCGTGACCCATAGCGACGAAACCAGCAGCAGGTGGGCGAGGAAGACTCGATTGGCGTTCATTTTGTGGCCAGATCCAATACCAGCTTTGAGTCTCCGGCGCAAGGCAAATGCAGGGGAAGGGGATCGGGTACTAGTCGGCTAACTCGAAACGGAGGCAGTCTTTTCCGGGCTGCGCAACCGGGCGAAATTACTAGCCGCCCGACCTGCTCGGTCCAACATACTTTTTGCCTTTACATTCCGCCTAGTCAATCCATATCCTGATGGGCCATGTGGTACGTCAACAAGTCCTTCCTGCAAGCGCAAGTTGAATCGCTCGGCGCAAAAGGATTCACCGTCCGCAGCTCGGGCGGAGTGGCGCGCATCGAGAAATACGGCTGCGGCGCGGAACTGCGCAAAGGCCCCGATGGCAATTTTCAGATGACCATCATCCCTTCGATCATGTTTCAGGGACAGTTCACCCATCTCTGGGATGCGGGCTATCAGAAGTTCCTTCTTACCCATGACGGGCGCAAGATTCCGATTCGGGTCAACCAGCTGGGCGATCTGCGGCGTTTCAATGAAGAGTTGCGCACTGCGCTGCATGTTGCCACCTATTACAACGAAGCCCTTGGCTCAACCTGCCACTACAGCGTCTATGACCGCGTGAAGGGACGCGTCGGCGATGTGCCGGACGAGACGGTTGGCGCGCACGAAACAGGCGATCACTAAGGCTCCCCGAACGGCCCCCACCCATTTCTTTCAAGAGAACGAGCCCGGGGTCTTTGCCTGCGGAAAGGAAGGTGGGGACAGGCGGCGCAAAATGGCGATGGGTCTTCGCTCTGCGGGGATCGTTGACAAGACAATCTTACGCGGCTAGCATCCTGCCGAATAGAGCTCCGGCCGAAAGCTGCCGCAGCCTAAGGAGTGCACACCATGGGCAGCAGTATTTACCTGGAAGAACTGTCGACTGTCGGCGCGGTGCGTTTTCCCGAGATTCCGCTGTATCAGGGCTTTGGCGCGCCCGTGCGCTTGGAAGCCGATCTGCGCGATTGCGAAGTCACCTACGGGGAGGTTCCCAAGGATCTGAACGGCATCCTCTACCGCTGCGGTCCCGATCGCCAGTACCCGCCCCTGGGTGGCGACGACATTTTCATCGATGGCGAAGGCATGGTGGTGATGTTTCGCTTCGATCATGGCCACGTCGATTTCAAGAGCCGCTATGTGCGCACCGAGCGCTTTCGCATTCAGCAAAAGCACCGCCGCGCGCTGTTTGGCCGCTATCGCAACCGCTACACGCGCGACCCGATCGCACAGAGTTGCAATCCCGGCACGGCCAATACGAACGTCGTATGGCACGCGGGCAAGCTGCTCGCGCTCAAAGAAGACGACATGCCGTACGAGCTGAATCCCTATACGCTTGAGACGATTGGCCGCCACGACTACAACGGCGCGATCAAGTCCGTTTGGATGTCGGCGCATCCGCATCTGGACCAGACCACCAACGAGCTTCTGACGTTCGCCTATCAGGCCAAGGGGGACGGCACGACCGATGTTGCGTATTACGTGATTGGGCCCGATGGCAAATTGAAGCATGAAGTGTGGTTCAACGCGCCGTGGGCAGGCATGGTCCACGACTTCGCGATTTCGGACAAGTTCGTGATCTTTCCATTCTTCCCGCTGCTTACCAACGTGGACGTGCTCAAGAAAGGCGGGCCGTTCTACACCTGGCACCGCGATTTGCAGACGGTTGTTGCGGTCCTGCCGCGGTATGGCACGGCCGATCAGGTGCACTGGTTCCGCGGCGACACAAGCTTCGCTGGTCACATGATGAACGGCAGCAGCGATGGCTCGAAAGCGAGCCTCGACGTCTGCCTGTCGCGCGGCAGCTCATTTTTCTTCTTCCCCAATCACGATGGCACGCCACCGGACCCCGCGCAGGCCATTCCCCATCTCACTCGGCTAACTTTCGATCTGGCGGGCAGCACGGAAGCG
>Ga0306925_10002837_pt1 | contig 15072 bp, 12 predicted proteins | sample flu12Cox44000176_FD_203755 | JGI IMG/M metagenome (GOLD analysis project Ga0306925, IMG submission 203755) | Lab enrichment of tropical soil microbial communities from Luquillo Experimental Forest, Puerto Rico - flux8day.12C.oxic.44.000.176 (v2)... | ecosystem: Environmental > Terrestrial >... | reverse complement strand
GCCCTTTGCAGCAGCACCTCATTTGTGCTGCGCCATGCTCGGTCATTAGGATTAGGGCTTGGCGTCCCCGACAGGACTCGAACCTGCGACCCACAGTTTAGGAAACTGTTGCTCTATCCTGCTGAGCTACGGGGACGACGTCGGACAATGTACACTTCCGGTCGGATCTGCGCCAGCATTAGCACAATTGATCGCAGCCCCGTGCAAGACTGGACGTCAGGTAACGCTGGCAAAGGTATCGGAACGAATGTCGTCACGGGCAGCACTGCCATGAACCTGACGCAAAAACGCCTCGAACACCGAGAGCGACCACAAGGCCGCGCTGTGGTCGCGCTCGCCGGTCTGGTGCTGATCGAGCAGCGTCTCAATCGTCGCCATGTCGAACAGGCCCGACCCGATCAGTAGCGGCGCCTCGAGCATTTCACGCAGACGGCGGCGCAGCGGGCCGCGAAACCAGGCGGCCAGCGGCACCGCAAAGCCCTGCTTGGGACGGTAAAGGATCTGCTTGCCGACATAGGGTTCGAGGGCGGCCTTGAAAATGTATTTGCCCTCGCGCCCGTGCAGCTTCAGCCGCGAGGGAAGCCGTGCCGCCCACTCGACCAGAGTGTGGTCGAGCAGGGGAACCCGCACTTCGAGCGAGTTGGCCATGCTTGCACGGTCGACTTTGGTCAGGATATCGCCCGGCAGATACGTCTTGAAATCGGCGTACTGGACCCGCGACAGCGCATCCTCGCTGTTGCACCGCGTCATATGCGCGGTCAGCAGCTCGACGGCATTATAACCCTGCAGCTCACGTCGAAGGCTCGGGGCGAATAACCGGCGGCGCAATCCGTTGCTGCAAATAGAAACGGACGAAAAATAGGCTTCGATCGAATCGCGCCCCAACTCCTGCAAGGTCGCCTTCGCGCGCAATGGACGGGGCGCCCAGTCGAGCTTGGGGTAGACAGCGCCGAGCAGCCCGAACAACGGGCGGCGCAACGCTCCCGGCACCCAACTGCGCACATGCTCCTCAAAACAATGCCAGCGATAGCGTCTGTAGCCGGCGAAGACCTCGTCCCCGCCATCGCCGGACAAGGCGACGGTAACATTCTCGCGTGCCGCGGCGCAGACCCGGAAGGTCGGCATCGCCGAACTGTCGCCGAACGGCTCGTCGTATATCGTCGCCAGCCGATCGAGAAGATCGAACGAATTTGGATCGACGGCTCTGACGTGATGATCGGTGCCGTAGCGCTCGGCAATTTCGCGCGAAAAGATCGACTCGTCCCATCCCCGAGCGCCGAACGAAATCGAGAATGTGCTGACCGGCTCGGGCTTCAGCCCCGCCATCATCGCGACCACGCCGCTCGAATCGACGCCGCCGGACAGAAACGCGCCGAGCGGGACATCGGCGATCATTCGCATCCGGACCGATTCGCGCAACCGCGCGATCAGCTCATCTTTGATCTCGCTCTGCTGCGCCGACGCGCCGTCGATAAACCGCAGGTCCCAATAGGGGCTCGGTTCGGGCGGCGGCTCGCCGCGGCGGACCAGGAGATAATGCGCCGGCGCAAGCTTGCGGACGCCGCGATAGATCGAACGCGGATCGGGTATATAGCCGAACGCGAAGAATTCCTCGATCGCCTGGGGATCGAGTTCGCGATCGACTTGCGGGCTCAGCAGCAGCGATTTCAGCTCGGAAGCAAAAAGCAGCCGACCATCGGCGAGAAAGCTGTAATAGAGCGGCTTCTCGCCGAGGCGGTCGCGCGCCAAGAACAAGACCTGGCGCGCGGCATCCCACAATGCGAAAGCAAACATTCCGTTGAAGCGGTCGAGGCATGCCACGCCCCATTCTTCCCAGGCGTGAACAATCACCTCGGTATCGCAGCGGCTGCGGAATATATGGCCCAGGGCCGCGAGCTCAGCCATCAACGGCTGAAAATTATAGATCTCGCCGTTGTAGACGACGCAGATCGTTCCGTCCTCATTGAACACCGGCTGATCGCCGGTCGCGAGGTCGACGATCGCCAGCCGACGGTGGCCGAGCCCGACCCCTGGCTCGATGTGGTAGCCATCACCGTCTGGTCCGCGATGACCGAGGACATCGGTGATGCGCCGAAGCAGGGCGCGATCGATATCGGCCCGCCCGCGCCAGTCGAAGATGCCGGCTATCCCGCACATCGTTGATGACCGGGCAATGGGCAATTCGGCAAATGCATAGCGCCTCAGTGTTGTCGTTCGGCGGACAAAATATCCTGATATGCGGCGAACATTCGCTCCTGCGAGAAATGGGTGGCAACCCGTTCTCGGTTGTTGAGGCCGAGCGTGCGGCGCCTTTCCTGATCTCGAAGCAATGTTGCGATCGCCGCGGCAAATGCCGGGGTATCATCTCTGGGTACGACAAAGTCGCGATTGTCCTCGCAAACGATACTCTTTACGTCTCCGACATCTACCGCGGCAACGGCCCGGCCCGCCGCCATCGCCTCGAGCAGAGCGTTTGGCATTTGCTCGGTATCGGATGACAAGGCAAATACGTCAAATGTGCCGAGCACCGCCTCGGGGGCTACCTGGCCGGAAAAGACGACGCGGTCGGCGATGCTCAGTTCGGCCGCCAACCGCTCGAGCCCACGCCGCTCGACGCCATCGCCCGCGACTACGAGCCGCGCAATGATCGAGGTATCGAGGGTTGCGAATGCCCGTAGGAGGCGCCCGACATTCTTCTCGGGGCGCAATGGCGCCACCGTTCCGATGACGAGTTCGTCGCGTCGCCGCGCGAAGCCGGGCAGCACATCGCGGACGGGCGAGGAAAAGCGCGCAATATCGACACCATTCGGCACATATCTGACGCGTTCCAAGGGCAATCGCCATACCTCGCGGGCCAAATTCTCCAGCGAGCGCGAGGGGACGACGATCAAAGCGCATTTGGCGAGCGCCCAGCGCCGAAACAGCACCCGGCGGCGGATCTGCGAATCCGCCTCGCTTTGGCTAAAGCCGGCCTCGATGTGGACGTGGCGGAAACTCGGCCACAGTCGATTGGCCATCGCCCACTCGATCGCCCCCCAATTATAGGTGATCAAAAGGTCGGGGCGTAGCTGTTGCAATACGCGAGTACTATTGACCACGGCATGAAGCGGCGCCCGCTTCGAGGGCCGCACCGGTGACAACGCCACGTCGATATCCCGGACGAGGCCGCCCGCGGCTTCGAAATTGTTGTCGAGCGCGATTACCGTGTGACGGAAGCGCTGGCCAAAATGATTGATTATGCGAGCCATGCGAAGGGGCACGCCGCCGACGCCGAAACTCGGGAAGATATGGAGCAGGTGCGGACGCGACGGAGCGGGTGCCGGGTCGCTGGCCGCCGTGGCGGAGGCTTCCATCATCGTAGCTGTAGTGAATGGTAACTCCCTGACAAACCGCGTAGGGGGAGAAAAGGAGGACAATTTACGCTAAGGTAGTTGCGGAGCAATGTGATTCTAGACATATTTCGTGACAGGTTGGAGAAAGGTTAACGGCGCGTAGTATGCTTCTCGTTCTCAGATGAGATCATCGTAAGCGTCATAGTCTCGTCGATAAACAGGCAGGCCGTTGAACATTCGAGTGAGGCATGCTCGACCCTAGCACATGGCGGACTATTCACTGGCCGGCCGAACAGTCGCCGATGGTTGTTGTGGTGGTCGATACCGAAGCAGAATTCGACTGGGCACGACAGCGGCCGCGCCGGGCGATGGGCGTGACGTCGGTTAAATCTCAAGTGAAGGTGCAACGGATCTTCGAGCGGTATCAGGTTCGACCGACCTATGTCCTAGACTATCCGGTGAGCAGCACGCCGGAATCCTATGAGATTATTCGTGAGTTGTATAAGTCGGGCACATGCGAAATCGGCGCGCACCTGCAGCCCTGGGACAATCCGCCCTTTTTTGAACCGAAGACAGACGAGAACTCCTATCCCGGTAATTTGCCGGCCGAGCTGGAGCGCGAGAAACTTATGCGGCTCAGCCGAATTATCCAAGAGAATGTCGGAGTACGGCCACGCATTTACAAGGCGGGCCGCTATGGGGTCGGTCGCGCGACGGCGCAGATCCTCGCCGAGCTCGGCTACGAGATCGATCTGAGCGTGGCTCCCGGAACTGATCTTACACGCCAGTTCGGACCCGACTTCTCGCATTGCGGCGCCCGTCCCTATTGGTTTGGCAAAGCCCCGGCGCTGCTCGAGATACCTCTTTCCATCGGCTACACGGGGCTGCTCGCGCATACTGGCAGCCTGGCCCACGCTTTGACGATGAACGAGCGTCTCAAGGCGTGGCATGTGCCTGGGATTCTCGCGAGGCTTCGGCTCGTCGAGCGCATTACGCTGACACCGGAGGGGATCTCCTTCGACGAGCAACGGCGGCTCACTCGTGCACTCCTCGACGAGGGGCAATGCGTCTTCAGCTTCAGCTATCACAGCCCCTCGCTTGCACCCGGCAACACGCCCTATGTGCGGAACGAGGCGGATTTGCGCGGCTTCTTGCGACGCATAGAGCAATATCTGGAGTTCTTCGCAGGAGAACTCGGCGGGCGAGCAGCGACGCCGTTTGAGATCAAAGCGCTCGCCGAGCGGTGCAGCTCGTCGCCAGACACCGTTCCCGAGCATGCTCGGGAACGCGGCTGTCCGCGGGAGGATGGCTAGCCGAGACCAAAGCTCGCGGCGTGTCGCCGGTCGGGCTGGCCAGCCCGATCGGCCCGCACACCCGACAATCGGAAACAGGCCGGAATAGCGAACCCTAGCCGCCCGATTGGGGGGCAACGAGGCGAAACGAATCAACCGTATCAACATACCGAGCCAGTGGCTCGCTTGCCGCCAGAAAACGGGCGAGCTGCTCGCCAGCGGGGGTGCCAGGTTCGTCCATACTCGCAGAGATCGCCACCAACGCAGCCACCGGCGTTCGGCGCAGCAACACGGCGCGGGCCTGCAACAGCTTGGCTTCGAGAATCCGGGCGGTAATTTTTCCATCGACGATATAGAAGGACCAGACGAGCCGACGATGCGGTCCGTTGACGATCTCGGCACTCGTCACCGTGATCTTCCCGCCGTTCAAGGGAACGGCGGTTTCGCCGCGTTCGGCAATGCGCCACTGCTGGTCGTCCGCCAGCCGATTTTCGGTCGTCGTCAGCGTGTTCCCGATCGCGCGCAGCCGATAGAGTGCGACATACCGGATGACGGCACCGGATCCCGGCTGCTCAAATGCTTCGAGAAATTCACGGTCGGCCGCATGCACCACGGGGCGCCAGTCTGGGAGGGAGCCGGACACGGAATGCCATGATGCGGCGACATGCGGGCTCTCGCTCCCCGGCAGCTGAGCAGCAGGAAACAGGCTGTCCAGCCGATACGCATAGGCCGGGCCGGTCAGCGCGAGCAGGACAGCAGCCGAGACGGCAACGGCGAACCGCCAGGGAGAGGGCTCTTCGATGGCCGTCGACCTGGTCGGCTGAGGCCGTCCGGGCTTCTCCGCGAAGGCCATTCCGATCGCAATCAGAGCCATGATCACGACCGTAAAGAACAGCCAGCCATAGACGATGTGGTCGGCTTCGACTGCCGCCGCACTGCCTTCGAGGTGAGCCAAGGTGATAATGCCGAGCGCTCGCAATCCATTGGCGAATATCGGGACGGTTACCGAGATGATGATAAACAGTATACGCCGGAGAAAGCTCCGATACATCACCAAGGCAAAGAAGACTCCGAAGACGCTCGAAGCAATCAGGAAGCGCAAACCGGCGCAGGCCTCGGCGATTTCGAACGGGCCCTCCGGTATTTCGATCATCAGGCCGTCCGAGTAGACCGGAATGCGAAAGAACCGCAACCCCGCAACGGCAATGTCGGCAGTAATCGCCTGCAGGGAAGGCACGAGGAATGCGCCGGTCGGGACGAGAAAGAACAGAAACAGCAGCGGTGCCAACAGCTGCCAAAACACGCGAGGCCCGAGCGCCACCAGAAGCACGACCTGGAACATTGCCATCATAGCGAGCTGGCGGCCTTCCTGCAGGTCGAGAACTGCCGCGAGAAGCCAAATCGCTGATAGCGCCGGGATCGCCAGCAACGCCCAGAGCGTCGGGCGCGGCGACACCGAGGAGATGATCGCTCGGTTCTCCCAAAGCAGGAAGCCGACGAGAGGCAGGACCAAAAAGCAGTGATTATACGCAGTCGAGTCGACCCACACTCGCACCGCTCCTGCGATCTCGGGCCGGAACGCGATGCCGAAGACGATGGCCGCTATGCCGATGAGGATCAATGCCGGCCGCCATCCCGGCGCCACCAGCGAGCCGGCGATCGGCTGCCCGTTTGGAGTAGAGGGAAGGACTGTCACAGATTCATCCAGATACGAGCTGGCTTTGCGTGCGCGGACGAGAAACCTTGCCTGAACAGTGTCGCATTGCTGTCAGCCGATGCCTCTGACGATTGAGGGGCCGAGCCGGGTTGCGACCGCCAGCGGCAATCGCTTCCAGACCGCGATAAACATCCCCAGCTTGGGGTTAAGAGGGTTCAAATCGGGGAGCGGGGTCCCCGGCGCCAAACGGAATTGGTAAACGAGTGGCGTCGACTGAAAGCCCCAATTGTGTTTGAACGCAAACGACCCGGTGCCGATTTTGCTGCGCCCAAAATCAAAGATGCGGTGACCCCGCTCACACGCCCGGCGCATCACCTCCCAATACATGAAGTCATTAGCCGCGAGGGCTCTTGCCGCGCGCACTCCGCCCCCATAAAAAGGTAGGACTTCGTCACGGAAGTAGAAATTGAGCACCGAGGCCACTGCCTGCCCATGGCAGGTGACGGTCACAATATCGGAGCATGTTGAAAATTCTTCGCGCAGCATGCGGAAATAAGATTTGGAGAAGACTGGTGTCCCGAGATTGCGGACACTCTCGGCGTAGATGCGATACAGCCGGTCCACACCGTCATCGATCTCGGACCTCAATTTGTTGTGCACGCCCTTACGAATCATGGCGCGCTGTTTGCGCGGGATCGATTTCAGATTGTCTTCGACATTGGGATGGAGCGGCTTGCGGAACGAAGTGTAAAGATCCTTCCTGCTTGGCCAATCGGCGCGGCTGGCGGAGAAATCGCGCAGCTCGAGCACCGGTACCGCGATCGTGTCCATCAATCTGACAGCTTCCGCTTCGAGCTTGCCGAGCGCCTCGCTGTCTTCGGCGATCGGTCCGCCATAGACGCTGAATGCGTTCGATATCAGGGATGACCCGAACAGCAGCGATTTGACGTGGGTCAACGGCATGACCCCGACCACCGCGGGACCACGCTCGGCGATCAGGTAATAGGTGCGGTGACCAAACGCTCGCTCGATCACCCGCTTCCAGCCGGAAAGATGAAAAAATGTCCCGCTCGCGTGGGTCCGGACGAACTGGTCCCACCGATGCTCGTCGCCGTCCCGAAACGGCCTCACCGAGACCGTGGTTTGCGATCCATCCATGAGGTGATCAATGGAACCGGTTGCGCGTCATCGCCCAGGAACAGACGGTCCATTCGTGTCCAGCTAAAATCCCCGAGCAGACGCCGCAACCGATGCTCGGTCCGCCCGAGGTTCAGGTAATGGCGAACCCGCGAACGGAGGGGCGCTTGGTATTGGCGAGGCTGATCCAGATCGACTTCCCACGGATGCATATAGAAGACGGCGGACGTCCCGCTGGCTCGATTGGCTTGGTTCAGCAGCCACCGGGTCAGCCGATAGGGAAACAGCCGCCCGCCGCCGGCACGTCGATCTGGAAGATACGAACGGTGGTCAGAGGTACTTCGACAAATCCCGGGATCGGCGCAAAGGCGGTACGGGGTGCGCCCGGGCTCCCATAGAGATCGTGCTTTAGCGGATACACGCTCGAGCTGTAGCGGTAGCCTTCTTCCAACAGCACGGCGTGAGCCCAGCTGCTGTCGCGGCTGATCGAAAAGGTCGGCGCCCGATAGCCGCTGACAGGAACACCGCCGGCATCCTCGAGAATACGTTTGCTGCGGCGCAGATCGGCGCGAAAGGCCTCGGGCGACAGCCGATCGACCCGCAAGTGGTCGCACCCGTGGCTCGCCAGCTCGTGCCCATCCGCGAGGATCCGTCGCACCAGCGCGGGGTGCCGCTGGGCGATCCAACCCAAGACGAAGAAGGTCGCCTGAGCCCCAGACGCGCCGAGAATGTCGAGAATGCGATCGGTGTTGCGCTCGACCCGTCGCGGCAGGTGGTCCCAGTCCTTGCGATCGATCGTCGAAGCAAAGGCTTCGACCTGAAAATAGTCCTCGACGTCGATCGTCATGGCATTCGTGATACCCCGGCGAACATGCGTCTCGCCCGCCAAATCCGGCGAGGGAGCCAGCCGCCTTCCTTCCAGAACCGCCCTGCGCCGAAGCGCTCTGGCTGCGGTGCTCACGATCGTTTACCTTGAAGATAGCTTGCCACGATCTCGATGCCGCGCTTGATCACCCGTCCGTGCTTATCGACAGTGTCTTCCAACACGGCGAGGCGATGACTGATTTGCGACAGCGTCTCGCCGCTGCCAACCGGATCGGCGGTGGTGTAGCCGACCGCCGAGGGTGTCGCCACGACCGCGATTTCCTCCCGCAGGTCATTGGCGACCTTCTCTACGGCTTCGCCGGTCAACGTATGCAGCTCCTCCAGGAAGCCAAAGAGAAGTAGCCGCGAGCACAGTGTATTGATCTGCCGGGGCACCCCGGCCGTGCGCTGGTGGATCAACGGAAAGCAATCTTCGGTTAAATGCGGATCACCTTTCCAATCGGCCCGTCGCAGCCGATGCTCGACATATGCTCTACTCTCGCTTTCACCCAACGGGCCCAAATGATAAGCGGCCGTGACCCGCTGCCGCAGCTGGTCGAGCCGTGGGCTGCCGAGTGTCGCGCGGAACTGCGGTTGACCGAGCAAAAAGCTCTGCAATGCCATCGTTCGCCCAATAACGATATTCGACAGCATTCGCAGCTCTTCGAGCGCCTCAAAGGACAGGTTTTGCGCTTCGTCGACGATCAACAGCACGCGCTTGCCGTTGCGGTGCTGAGCGGTGACGAACTCGCTGATGCGCTGCAGCAGCGGTCCCTTGGCGAGCCCTTCCTTGGCGATACCGAAGCCGGCGGCGACCATATGGAGAAGATCATCGCCGGCGAGCTGGGTCGTCACGATCTTCGCAGTAACAAAGTTGCTTCGGTCGATCGTTGACAACAGATTTTCGACGAGGATCGTCTTGCCGGCGCCAACCTCACCGGTAATGATGATAAAACCCTCGGCATGGTGGAGTCCGTAGACCAAATACGCCATCGCTTGCCGATGAACCGTGCTCTCGTAAAAGAAACGAGCATCGGGAGTGAGCTGAAACGGCGGCGCGGTAAGTCCGTAGAATTCGGCGTACATCGTCGTTTCAAAATGTCTTGCTGAGTGAAAAGGTCAACTGATTGACCACGATGTCCTGGCCCCTGCCGATGGCGCCGCCAAAGCCGTTTGGCTGATACGAAAAACTATAGAGAATCGAGCCGGTCAGATTCCGGGCAAAGGAATAGTTGATGCCGAGATTTGCGCTTACCGTGCTCTGGCTGCCGGTCTGGCTCACGACGCCCGTCGTCGTTATCACATTTGACGAGTAGTAGTAGCCGAGCGAGGTATAGCCGCCGAGGTCAGGTCTGATATCGCGATACCAGCTCAAGTTTATCCCGTAGCTCTTGGTGGGAGCTGTCGCTGGGGGCGTCAGCGACTGGTAGTTGGCGACCGTGCCGTAAAGCGAATACCGGTCGCGCTCGATCGCCTCGGTCACGCCAAAATTCAATAGATGCTGCCTGTAAACGTTGTTCGACAAGCCCAATCCAGGGCTGTAGAAAGCGGTCGGCAGACCCGTGTACTCATCGGCGATCGACCCATAGGGGTCGAGAGTCGAGGTTGCAATGGTGCTCGCGAGGTATTGCGACTGCCCGCTGACTCCTTGGGTCAGACTGGCAGTAAAAAGCATCGTCGGGGTAATATTATAATTCGCCGAGCCAGTAAGTCCATAGACGCCCTGTTGCCGGCCATATTGCAAGGCGAAGTAGCCTGGGCCAGCCCCATAATGACCGATAGCGTAGGTGCCGATGGCTCCGCCGATCAGCCACGTCGGGCCGACAAAGGTCGCCGCCGGGGCAAACGGGTAATGAATGTTTTGATAGCCGACCCGCGCGAGCGCGGCGATTTGCGGCTTAATCCGATACTCAAGGTCGTTGAATGCGCTGAACTGCGAGTTCTGGCTCGTCACGCCAGAGTTGTAATTCGAGGCGTCGAGCGTCAGCCGAGACAGGGTCCGGCTGAAATCTTGCCCGGTTGCGGCGATGAAGGTACCTTCGTTAAAAGTGGAGTTAGCAAGGGTGGTCGGGGTTCCCAGAGGGGTGGGCACAACCGTCGTCGTATTTCCCCCAAAATTTGTCGAGTTAAAGGTATAGCGCAGCTCGCTGTCGACCAGACCGTCGTACGACTTCCGCAAGAAGGGGGAAAAGGTAGTGGAGTAAACCTGCGTCTGGTTATTCGGCGCGACCTGCGAGAGATTGCGAAAGCCAAAGCCGGGTAGGGTGCTGGACTGGGTGACGACGCTGTTGGCATTGATGAACAGCGTGTCGGGCACCACAGTTCCGAAACCGTTTGCATAGAGAGAACCATAGACTTGGTTCAAATTCGAGGAGGACGGAATGTAGAGCGCGGTGTTCAAATTGCCGGAGAGCACGGCTTGGAGTCGCGGCGTGTCAGCCGAGAAGGACAACCCGGGCGCAAGGTTGGTGTAGGCGGCGAAGTCCCGAGGAGAGTGCACATTGTGCGCGTTGTCTGTGAAGGTTTCCGAGATCGACAGGTATGGTGTGATCAGATAGGCGGGCGCGTTAGGATCGTTCGCCTGCAGCGGCACGACGCCGAACCCGAGGGGTGTGAGGCCGAGCGGGCTGAAGGGCGCCGCCGCCGCTGTTGGGGGAGCCGCGTTGTTTATTGCATTCGGCGGGTTGAGCGGGTTTGGAAATCCGAACCCTCCTCCGGGTACCAGCGGCAGGAATTCGGGTCCGCCTCCGACCGGGGCTGCCGGAGCCCCACCGGTAACCGCCGGCGCTTCAGGCCCACCGGCAGGGCTGCCCCCGCCGGCCGGCGGGGTTTCCGGTCCGCCTTGCGCCGCTGCGGGTATCACCCGGGCGACGCTGGCCAGCAAGACAAAAAGGAATGTCAGACGGGTATTTAGCTGCCGAAACGTGCACGCCGCGGTGAAGTTACGCGGGCTTGTCCGAACGCAGCACATCACTCTCACGACCTTGGGAATAATAGTAATACTCGTAAGAGCCAAAATGCTCGCCCGCCGCAGCGTCGCTCTTGTTCAGGAGAAGGCTGATCCGGGGGCAGGCGCTGAGCATACTGAGGCTTGCTTCGATTTCCACCTCTTGAGTGTGATGCGCTTCGACGATGAAAACGATCTGTCCGACCAACGGAGCCAGCGCGGCGGCGTCGGTGCTCGCCATGCAAGGGGGGGTATCGATAATGATGTAGCGATCGGCAAAACGTCGCGTCATCTCGTCCATCAGCACGGCCATCTTGTTGCTCGAAAACAGCTCAGGCACGTGCGGGCCACCTCGGCCAGAGGGGAGCACCATCAGATTGGGGATGTTCGTTTGGATCAGCACCTCGGACAATTCGTGGTTTCCCGCGAGGACATCGACAATGCCGAGTTCGCTCGAGATCCCGAGGATCGTCTGCAAGGCCGAGTGTTGCGTATCGATATCGACGAGCAGCGCCTTGACATCTCTCTCCGAGGCGAAAGCCAGCGCAAGATTGAGAGAGATGAATGTCTTGCCCTCGCCCGGCCGGGCGCTGGTAACCATGATCAACCGGCTGGATCGCTGATCCCCACTCGCATCGCCTTGCACAAATTGGGTCATCAGGTTGCGTTTGACGAGACGGAACTCCTCGACGGTTCGCGACCGCGCGGATGAGGGCATGGTAATCCCATAGGTGGCCAGGCGGCCGCGATCGAGGATCAGCTCGGGGCCGCTATGCCCGGCATCGGCATCGCCGGCGGGCAGTGGCGGCGGGTCGGATTCGGTCTCGTCGCGCTGGCGCAGCAACCCCGCGGCGCGTTCGATCAATCCGATAGATTCCGCCATTTACGATACGCCTACTGAATGGAGGCCGATGCTGAGCATAAGCAAGGTTCCGTATACCGCGACCAGGACCAAGGCGCTTGCCGTCACGCCGATCGCCTGGAGCGCGGACCGTCGCTGCGCCGCGCCGATCGAGAGCCTCGATACGCTTCCCAGAATCGGCAGCCCGAGGTTACGCAGTTGACCGAGCGTCGCAAAGGAGCGGTCGAGTTGCATTACCAACAGGGGTGCTACCAAGCCGGCGGCGAGACCGAGACCGAGCACATAGGTTACGAGCAGCGGCCGGTTCGGCGCTGATGGAACAACCGGCACCTGAGGGGGATCGACGATGCGAAACTGGATCTTTTCGGTCTTGGTGTCCGCGGCGTTGGCGATTTGCGTCGATTCGCGCCGTGCCACGAGTTCCGTGTAATTTCTCTTCAGGACGCCATAGTCACGGTCGAGATCCTCGGCTTGCACCAGCACTCCGGGAGCCGACTGCGCGATCTTTTCAATTTTTTCCTGTTGGGCTTGCGCCTCGTCGAGACGCCGTTGGACGGCGGCGACGGAGGCGTCGGCGTCGACGAGCTTCACCTTGATCTGGTCATAGGCTCCGTTGGCGATCTGTCCCTTGTTTGTCGCGTTCCCGGCTTGCCCCCCACCCCCGCCCGACGACTTCGCGGCCTCGGCCTGGACCTGGGAAATCGCTTGCCGGGCGGCCTTCACGTCCGGATGTTGCTCCGTGTATTTCAACAGCAAGTTGTCGAGATTCTTGCGAAGATCCTGAAGGCGCTCTTCGGTCGGTGACAGGTGGCCGCCGTTGACGATCACCTGGGGGGCATGATCAACGCTCAGCGTCGCCGGCACTGAAGCGAGTTCCTTTTGAATCGTGTCGCGCTTGCTGGTGGCATCGGCGAGCTCGAGCTTCAGTTGCGCTACCAGCGCGTGAGCCTGTTCGAGCCGATTGCCGCTATCGTCGCCGCCCGGAGCGTCCGGTGTCCGGCTCCGCACGATATCTGGAAATTTCTCGGCCAAATCGGCCCGCCGCTTCTCGGCAGCGCGCAGTTGATCTCGATAAGAGGCGATCTCGTCGTCCAGAAACCGCTGCGCGCTATCCATTTCGGCCCGGCTGCTGCCGGCCATCTTCTCGGCGAAGATCGTCAGCAGCGATTGCACCATATTCTTGGCCATCGCCGGGTCGCTGTCGCGGTAAGAGAGGGCCAGCAGGTTCAACGTGATCGGCGCGACCGTGATATCGCTGGCCAGACGTTTGAGCAGCTCTTCCTTTTCTGCTGGGGTCCGGATCCCGGTGTCGAGGTCGGTAAGGCGGATCAGCTGTTCCAGGTTGGGCCGGCTCAGCAAGGTGCGCTGCATAAAATCGAGATGTCGCGCAGGGTCGGTGTCCGCCGCCAACCCCTTGAGCAGCGGCGTCAGAAGCGGATCGGCATTAAGATAAACGCGCGCCGTTGATTCGTATTTCGTCGGCACAAAGGCGGTGCCGATCCATCCGGCGGTGCAAACCAGCCACGCGGTGCCGACGGCCAGCCACCGATGGCGCCACATCGCTTGCACGATCGGCATGGCTTGCGACGGTATCCACCTCATGGTCGGCTCCGATAGCGTTGAACGGGCGGGACAATTCCAGCCAATGCCCTGGGTTGTATCAGACGGCCTTGCGACGACAATCGATCACCGAAGGACACGCCATACTAGAATAGGCGTTGTGGAATAATCAAAATGTCACCTGGACGGAGAGCGACATTGCTGTCGATATCGCCATCTCTGATCAGGCTGTTGAGATGGACCGAATAGGTATTCTGCTCCCCCTGGGCAGTACGAATGAGCACGGTGTCGTTCCCTGCCGCATATCGGGTGAGGCCGCCGACTGCGATCATGGCATCGAGCACCGTCATGTCCGCACGATACGGAAGCGCGCGTGGCTGCGCCGCCTCGCCGATGATGCGGATCTGGTCGGGGATCGGACCGCCGAAGCCGGTTACGATGATGGTGACGAGCGGTTCCTTGATGTATTTGCCGAGCAGCTGCTCGTACTCGCGAGCGAGCACCGTCGGTGTCTTGCCGATTGCCACGACGTCCTCGACCAGCGGGATCGACAGCCGCCCGTCCGGCCGCACCGGCACGGTGATCGACAGCTCCGGGTTACGCCAGACAAAGATGTTCAGATTATCGCCGGGACCGATGCGATACTCCGCCGATGGCAGCGACGAGGCCGGTGGCGCCGGCGGCAAGGTGGGCCCGCCGCCGCATCCGGCGACGAACAGCACAGCGACCGCTGTGATGGCGCGAAAACACGGGCGATGCACTCTGCGCTCCTGTCCAGCGTTCTCAAACCTCGACGAATATTAGCCGTCGGCAAATGGCAGGTGCGGAACTACGGCCCCCGATCATGCCGGTTCGCAGCTGGCGACTAGCATCTGCTGCTGCCTATAGCACTAAGGCGCTTGCGGCGCAATGTAGTTGTCGGTTTTTCGGTTGCAGTTGTTAACGAAATCCTGACACTAACAGCCGCGTTTTCGCCATTTGCTCGGGGTCGAAGCCCGGATCGTATGGTGCCATTCTGCGCCAACTCGCTTGCCAAAGGATTAACTGCCGAGAAGGCGGTCGCTCCGGTTCCACCAGGCGTGGCAGGAGCCGCCGCGGCATGGCCACGAAGAGAACAGGAGAAAGGGAATGCATCGAGTGCTGATCACCGGCGCGGGCGGCGGCATCGGCCGGGCGCTGCGCGAAACCTTGCGCGGGGCCTACCCGGTTTTGCGGCTCTCCGACCGTGTGCCGCTCGGCGCAGCGCGCGCCGGAGAGGAGGTCGATTGCACCGAACTTTCCGACGCGGCAGCGGTCGAGGGCATGGTGGCCGGTGTCGATGGCATCATTCACCTAGGCGGCATCTCCGGCGAAAATGAGTGGGAAGCGATTCTTCAATCGAACATCATCGGCACATACAACCTGTTCGAGGCCGCACGACG
>Ga0306925_10002836_pt1 | contig 15074 bp, 9 predicted proteins | sample flu12Cox44000176_FD_203755 | JGI IMG/M metagenome (GOLD analysis project Ga0306925, IMG submission 203755) | Lab enrichment of tropical soil microbial communities from Luquillo Experimental Forest, Puerto Rico - flux8day.12C.oxic.44.000.176 (v2)... | ecosystem: Environmental > Terrestrial > Soil... | reverse complement strand
ACCGTTGCCTGTCGAGTTGAGTTTCTTGCGAGATCTGAAGAAGATGTTGGCGGGCAACCTTAAGTTCCGCTCGATAAAGGTCTTCTTGCTCGCGATCCATCGAAACCCGAATGTCTTCCTCAATCTTGGGCGGAAGTTCCCGGGCAACTTCCTCCTTGGTTCTACGCAGCAGAAAGGGACGGATTCGCCGGGCCAAGCGCGCCCTGGCCGGATCGTCTGAGTGCTCAAAATCTCGTTTGAACGAACTCTGGGTACCTAGCGCACCAGGCATGACGCAATGCATGAGGCTCCACAGATCGAGGAGTTTGTTCTCTATGGGTGTGCCGGTGAGAAGGATTTTGTAGGTCGCGTTCAACTTGCGAGCCGACTTGGTAGTCTGCGAGGTAGTGTTTTTCAGATTCTGACCTTCATCAAACACGATGGCGTCCCAGCGGATATTCTCCAGGTCGTCGGCCAGGAGCCGAAGCTGGGTGTAATTGAGGATCAGCACCTGGCCAGGCATCAAAGAAGCAGCGGCCAGATCCGGTTTCTTTAACGCCCCCACAGGGAGTAACGGGAAATAGTGAGCTGCCTCCTCTTTCCAGGTTTCGACCACCGACTTTGGCCCAACGATAAGGCTGGGACCAGTTACGGGATAGGTCTTTTGCAGCCAGGCGAGCCAAGTCAGCGTTTGAAGCGTTTTTCCCAGCCCCATGTCATCGGCGAGAATACCGCCAAAATGATTTGAGCTGAGGTAAGCCAGAAAGTGGAAGCCCGCGACCTGATAAGGCCGTAGGGTGGCTTGAATCGTGTCAGGAACACCGGGAGCGACCTGCATTTTGATCTCGGCCAGCCGGGTTTCCAACTGCTGTTCTAGTCCCTTCGGCGCCACGCCCGCTTCGAGCAGCGCCCTTAAATGCATGATGTGAAGCCGCTGCGGCGCGGTGGCGAGCTCATGAGCGGATATCCCAAGTTCATTCAGAGCGCTCAGAAGTTTATCTGATCGTCCGATTCGAAACCTTCGGTAAGCCCGCGAAGGAATCTGAACCGAATCCCCGCGGGCGGCGAGCAGCAGCTGCAGTTCTTCGGGAGACAACGTCAGATCGGCCTCCGACCAGGAAAACCGGAGATCAAACCAATCGTTGCCCGCATCGGCCAGATCAACAGAGAGATCGATCTGAAGTGGTTTCTCAGTCAGCCCGCGCAAGGCGTTCGGCGTCTGTAATTCGACATCGCCCGGCAGCGATTCCGCCCATTTTGCAACGAGCTCGACCGATCGATTCCTCTTGAGGCGCCACTGCTTCGAAACCTCATCGTACTCCGAGGGCAATCCGGCAAGTAATTGCTCGAAACTCCCCCCATCGGGAAATTCATAGGCAACAAAGGCATCTCCCTCGCAAACAATATGCTTGCCCGGCAGAGGCCAACCGGTCGTTTCGGTCGCCGCGATTTCCTGCCCGTTGCGCGGATCGACCAGCCGAGGCAAAAGCGCGATGGTATTATCCTCCGGTTGCGGCAGAATTTGCACCATGCGCTTTGGTTGAACTCGCGATACGCGTGCCGCCAAGGATCCGGGAAGTGTGCATACACCGTTAATGGTACATCGGATTCCCGGGAGTGATTCGACGGCTGCTCTGGGAATTTCAACGACCGGGGGACACCACAGTGAATCTACAGGGAACGGCGGCGCGCCGGCCTCAAGGAGAGTCGATCCCGATAGGTAGAGCGTCGTCGGACCCGGAAACATCAGAAGACTTGAGTCCGCCACTTGACCGTTTTGTACCAGTTGGAATCTGTACGAGCGCGGTGAAGCTTCGGTCATTTCCCATCTGGCAGGGGCCAGATCCAGGGCTTGCCCGTTTTGCCCTACCGTCCGGCACCTGATGTCGCTCGAGCGAAACAACGCGTTGAGTCTGGCCGCCAATCCTGCGCCGACGGTCAATCGAGCGGGTGGCTGAAACCCATCAGCAAGAAAATGCTGCAGCAACAAAGGCAGCCTTTCATTGGGAATGTGCACCCGGCCGGTACGCCAATCGGCTGCCAGCCGTTGCAGCTCGGCAGGGCGGACGGGCAGGTATTTAGAGTTGTTTTGACTATTGACCTCGAGGCAGAGGTCTCGCCCGTCGATTACCCAGCGAAAATCGGATAAACATTGTCTGTAGCCTGCCGGTTCACCCTCCCGTTGGTACCTCTTCGTCCATTCCAGCGCTGCCTCCTCGTTTCTCCACTCGTCGATCAGACATTCGGATTCGCTCGCATCGTTCAAGTCGCCGAACAACGCGGGAATGTTCAATCCTCTCTGTCGCAGGCTGGCAACCGCGAAATGCCAGAATTGCACCCGCGACAGTTTGCGGCGTGGCGCGATCTTTATTTCAGACCAGTACTCATGCTCTGGCCATTTCGGGAACAGGCCTTTCAAAACCCGCCCATTGATCTGGCTGCCCTCCACGTGGGTTTGGTAGAGGGATTCTAGACGTTCAACCCAATCGGTTTCCTTTTCAGTCAAAGTCGCCGGATTTTGCACCAGCGCAAAATAGTCATTCCTTTGTCCTGGCGTTTGTGCGCCTCTCTCCGAGACAACAGCCTTCTTTCGCAACCGCTTTGAAAGGGAGAGCAGCGAGGCGTAAACATGTTTGCACTCCGTTCCCACCTGGCAAGTGCAAAGAAGGTTCCATGAGGATCCGCCGTATGAGAGCGTGACGGCATACAGTTTTCCGTTCTCCTTTACCTCGGCTTCAAGGGTATTGAAATGGCCGGTCTCTTTCAGGGATCGCACACGGTTCTCTTCAAAAAGTCGTCTACCCCCGTTTACCACCGCCAGGCCGAACGTGCCTAAAGCTCTCTCAACGATTTCGGAATCGATCGAAAGTTCCGCGCAACGCATTGGGTATCTATTTGAAATCGGAAAGGCCGGAAACCGTAACCGAATACCGGCCGCTATTTATTTAAGCTCTTCGTCAAAAACGACCGCCAACATCCGAGGCTTGCCGCTGTCCATGAGCGCATAGGTTTCGTCCGGCCACTGGCTGATCCCGAAAACAGGGTTGCAGCCCGTTGCCTTTGGACTTAAATAATGCCTTCTTGGTATCCAAAGCGCGGTTAGCTCAGTGGTAGAGCACTACCTTGACACGGTAGGGGTCACAGGTTCGAACCCTGTATCGCGCACCAGCCGTCCGCATCAAGCGCTTACGAACTTTTAGCGAAACGCTAATCCATAACTTCGGATTTCGAATCGTATTTGCCTTTGAAAAACTCTTTTAAAGTCGTAGGCAGTTGTGGTGCTCTCATATCGCTCAGGCAACTGGCACCACGACATCGCTGTATGATGCGGGTCCCGTTTCGACCTTGTGGATGACGCGGTCCTCTTCGGGGAAGAGAAGGGCTTTACGGTCCGCAAGGTAGAAGAACATCTCCACCCCATCGGAGCATGGGAACAGTTTGGGTATCTCAATTAGCATCTCTTCCTGCTCAGTCGGTTCCAACAAGGTAAAATTCCAAGCCAGCACCGTGAGCTTGAGGATCGTTTCCTTGGACTCGTAATCCGGTGCGGACTCCAGCAGCGGTTCGGCTACCAGCCAGATCATGTCGGAAACCTTTAGGCGTCTAGGCGGATTGACCTGACCCGCCGGGCCGGGCTGGCTGGGACCAGTGAGGGCGCTTTCACCGTTTTTCTCCTCGGCGCCGAACGGCTCGAAGCCATCAGCGGCGACAATGTAATGGTAGCCGCCTTTGCCGCACCGGGCTTCGAGCACACGCAGAATCCTCTCTGCGCGCGCCGGCGAGTCCGACGGCCCCTGGAAGTAGAATGGTTTGCCGTTTTTGCCGAACATAAATTGCTCATCGCAGTCTGCCGTTGTGATACCTCCGAAAACCCGGCTCGCCTTTTTGTAATCGGCGCCCGGCGAAAAACCGAGCTCCCTGGCGTAGCCGATGGCGCCCTCGGCCAGCTTGCGCGCCGCCGCCGGCGTCATTCGCACCGGGGTCTGGTCGCGGAAGAGTCTATCTAGAAGGCTTTCCTGGTAATCGGCAATACTGTTGAACTCGTGAAAGCCTGCGTCCTTCACACCCAGGCAAAACACGTCGAGCAGGAAAAACCCAGCCTCAACGCGACCGTTGGCTTTAGACCTGCTCACTACAAGATAGCCGCAGCCGGAATCGAAAAGGTTGGCGGACCGAAACGCTTCGGAAGGATGTTTCATGGTGGACCTAAATACAATATTTAGGGGTATGGCTGCAAGAAAATATCTACAGGTTGTGTTTAGACTCTTTGCTCGGCCACGGCCAGGGTAGGCCATTCGATGTTCCCATCACGGCCCTATTGATCCAAAGTGCCTCGGAGATCAGCCCTTTAGCGGCTTAGCTAAGCCAAGTTTTTAACGCTGGCCCAAACCAAGAGGGTCTCCGGTTAACTTGACAACTTGTCATATAGAAATCAAAATCAAAAAGTGAAATCGATGACGGTCGGAGAGTTTAAGGCCCGCTTCTCAGCGGTCCTGGATGCGGTAAAGCAAGGTGAGACTATCGAGATCACCTTCGGCAGGAAACGTCAGACGGTGGCCATTCTGCAACCACCGGCTTCCACAAAGCGCTCACGGAAGCGGCCCCTTGGATTGTTCACGGGAAAGCTCAAAGTCCGGATCTCGAAAGATTGGGAAATTTCAGATGAAGACTTCGTCGGTTCACAATAGTCAACGCAGTGTTTCACATTGGGCATTGAAGAAACAGGCGTTTCCAAGCCCACGCCCGTCCTTGAAAAAGCACGAAAATGGCGAGCGCTTAGCTTTAGGTGCGCCTTAGGGAAGAAAGATGCGGTTGCTGCTTGATACATGCTCTCTTATTTGGCTTGTGCAGCAGCCCGAGAGACTTGGAGCTAAATGCCAGAGAGCCCTTGCTGATCCTTGGAATGATCTCTTCGTGAGCGCCGTCTCTCTTTGGGAGATGAGCATTAAGTCCAGCTTGGGTCGCCTGGACCTAGAGAACGCGACCGTAGAATCCTTTATTGCCATGGCAGAAGCACATGGTTGCCAATGGATCGGTCTGCAGCCAGACGTTGCCGCCTCTTTTTATCGTCTGCCCATCGTCGGTGATCATCGCGATCCCTTCGACCGCATACTCGTCTGGCAGGCAATCCGCTCAAATTTCGCCCTGACGTCTCGTGACCGGGTCATGGCGGCCTACGAACCCCATGGGCTGATCATCATCTGGTGAAGAATGCTGAAGGGCGCTAGCCTGCATTAATCACAAATCCTTTGCTGTAACCATGCAGTTGCGTCAAATCGGGTAAGGATTTGTGCTGAATGCAGGCTATGGCAGCAGAATTCTCCGGCTGCCGCCGGAAACCACCTTCGCTCTTCGAGCTACGCCGTGTCCGCAACGCGGGTAAGGTCGCGCCATACCGAAGCGACGGCGGAATTCCGCTGCTCTATGTACAGAAGAGATTTAATAGCTCGTGTCGATTTATCTACTTTAAGAGCTTTCTAGCCCGCAATATGCGCATGGCTTCTCATATCGCGTGATTTTTGCGGGCTAGGAAGCGATCGGTCACCCCGGGAATGCGACTTCTACCGGCTTGCAACTCGCCCCCTTGCGACCTTCCATCCGCCTTGACAGGCAGTCTCGTAATCTCTTAGGCTTGCCAGCGTTTTCCCCCGAATTTCGAGTCTCACTTTTAATGGAGGCAAGCTCATTAATGCTGCGCAAAATCCCAGGGATCCATTTACCGCAGCTGAACTCGGCATGCTCGCACACCTGTACAGGGGCGAGATGTACCGGAGCAAAATCTGGCGGACCCGCCTGGATGCGACAACCAACTGGGCAGTAGCCACGACCGGAATTGCCCTCTCAGTCGCCTTTAGCAGTGCAGGCAACTCACCGCTCCCGCTTGTTCTTGTAGCTCTGATGTCCCTGCTGTTTCTCTCCATCGAAGCCCGGCGCTACCGCTACTTCGATATCTGGCGTACCCGCGTGCGCGTTCTGGAAACGTGCATGTACGTGCCGATCCTTCGCGGCGAAGGCGTGCGGATTGACAACGGCTGGAACCAGGAATTAGCCCGCGACTACGAGCACCTTCATTTCCATATCAGCTATTTGGAAGCCTTTGGACGCCGGTTGCGCCGCAACTATTCGTTTATGTTCGGTGTTCAAGCGGTCAGCTACGTCACCAAGATTAGCATTCACCCGACGCCGATTAAGTCGCTTGACGAGCTGTGGCAACACGCCGCGATTGGTCCAATACCTGGCCAGGCAGTGCTGACTTTCGGATTTATCTTCCACGCCGGATTGGTGGCACTTGCAGTTCTCACCCTGAAAGGACAGCGCGCAGCCGGACGAGTGGAACGGCAGGCCCCGTAATCATTTTAATTGATTAGGCACGCCGCGACAGCCCTGCCGTCAGTTCAATGGCACGTCTTCTGGCCGGCTCAAGCTGCGATACATCCTTGCCCGCTCCGCGCGCAAGGTCCGGTTTCCCCCCTCCCCTCCCTCCGAGCATGCCAGTGAGCTCTTGCACGATCTTGCCCGCATCGACTTTCCGCGTCAGGGACGGATCCACCATCGCCAATACATGAACCTGGTTTGCCTCACTCCCGAACAACACTGCGACGCCGGTAAATCCTTTCGCCTTCAGGGTGTTCGCGACCGCCTGCAACTGTTCCGCATTTGCATCGTGGATAACTTCCACAATGGGCCCTTGGTCGATTGGGAATTTCGCTACGATCCGCTCCGCCTCGCGTTGCAAGCCTTGTGCTCGATCTTTTTCGATAGCTTTCTTCAATTCGAGCAATTGAGCGCTAAGCTCATCGATTTTTGCCGATTTCAGATCCAGCTTTTCCTGCAAGTATTCCAAGGCAACAAGCCCCGTCAGCGCCTCAATCCGGCGCACTCCGGCCGAGATAGCTCCCTCGCTTGCTAGGTGGAACAAACCAAGCTGGCCAGTCCGGAAAACATGCGTCCCCCCGCAGAGCTCCATTGAATAACCATCCAAACAACCCGCGTTTCCTCCGATCTGCACCACTCGCACGTTTGCGCCGTATTTCTCCCCGAAAAACTGCATGATATCCGCCCGTGATTTCACTTCCTCGTATGGAACTTCAACCCAGCTAACTGTTTCATTCGCAATGATTCGGCTATTCACTAAATGTTCGATTTTCCGAAGTTGCTCCAATGAAACTGCTTTGCTGCTGAAATCGAACCTCAATCTGTCCGGGCCCACATACGACCCCTTCTGGCTGACGTCGCGCCCAACAATTTCATGAAGCGCCCAATGCAGGAGATGAGTAGCCGTATGATTAGCCTCTATCTTGCGTCGTCTTGGCTGATCCACTTTCAAAATAACATCAACCGGTAAACCATACTCCACCGTACCAGCGACCTTGAGATAAAAAGTCTTTCCCTGTCTGGTCACGAACACTACGGGAACAGAACTACCATCCGCAAAAACAATTTCGCCCGTGTCGCTCACCTGACCTCCCATCTCGGCGTAAAGAGGAGAACGGTCGACCACAGCCAGCTCACTTTTATCCTTTTTGACTACCTGGATGAGATGTGCTTTCGCTTCGTCATGATAGAATCCAACAAACTCCGTGGCAGCAGATTCCTCGGCTGCCGTGACTATCTCTTTCTCCTGAGCCGCACGCGAGCGCTCGCGCTGCTGTTCCAATCTCATCGCGACCGCCTGCAGGTCGAGTTGCAAACCGCGTTCCCGAACTAGCACTTCTGTAAGATCGACCGGGAATCCGTAGGTATCGTATAACCGGAAAGCTGCTTCTGCAGGAAACTCGTTGCTAGTCCGATTACTAAATTCCTCCTCGAAGATTCGCAATCCGCGATCCAGCGTGTGATTAAATAGTGATTCTTCACTATCCAGAACCGAAACCAGCCTCGCCCTATTCACTTCCAGTTCGGGGAAGACTGATCCAAAATTCTGGGTCACAGTTGGAGCCAGCCTGCTCAAAAATCCTTCGGAAGCAAAACCGAGATACCGACCGAACATGACAGCCCTCCGAAGAATGCGCCTCAGCACATAGTTCCGATCCGTGTTACTCGGAATAATCCCATCCGCGATCGCAAAACATAGCGCGCGCAGGTGGTCCGCTATCACCCGGAACGCAACATCTACCTTCTCTTGCTCGGACAGGTTAACGCGCGATCTTGGCAAAGTTTTTCCATAAACTTTTCCGCTAAGAGCCGCGATCTCTTCAATGATCGGATAGAAAAGGTCACTGTCGTAGTTCGAGATGGGACCATCAAATCTGCGGAACTCATCCGTACACGCCACGATACCGGCGACCCTTTCGAACCCCATGCCGGTATCCACATGCCTAGCAGGGAGCGTTGAGAAGCTACCATCCGCGTTGGCGCTGAATTGGATAAAGACCAGGTTCCAAATTTCTATGCACAGCGGGCTCCCCTGGTTTACCAGCGTGCCTTGCGTTTTCCCGTCTTTGGTAAGATCCATGTGGATTTCGGAACAAGGCCCGCACGGCCCCGTTTCGCCCATCATCCAGAAATTGTCTTTTCGGCTTCCGTCAATGACATGAATGCGGGGATCCAAACCAGCCAGTTTGAAAAGCGCTGCCCAACTGGCGTGCGCCTCCTCGTCAAAATCCGCCGGGTCCCCTTTTTCCGGTTGATAGACCGTCGCGTAGAGCCGATCAGGCGGGAATTTCCAGCGCTCAACCAGTAACTCCCATGCCCAGCGGATTGCCTCTTTCTTAAAATAGTCACCGAAACTCCAGTTCCCAAGCATCTCGAAGAACGTGTGGTGATAGGTATCAAAACCGACATCATCGAGATCGTTATGTTTCCCTCCTGCCCGGATGCACTTTTGCGTGTCAGCAGCCCGCGGGGGCGAAAAGGGCGGCTTTTCCTGCCCGAGAAAATAAGGCACGAATTGATTCATGCCGGCATTGGTAAACAGCAAGTTTGGCGATTCCGGCAACAAACTTGCAGAAGGCACAATCGCGTGCCGCTTTTCCCGGAAGAAATCCAAAAACGACTGCCTGATCTCTGAAGCATTCATGATACAGATGGCCTGAGCCGAGTCGCGAAGATGCGCGAAAAACCGGCGTTCCTCAAGTCGGACTCTCAATCCTGAAGAGTCGAGCGATCCCGGCTCGCGGGCCTGAAAGGGTCATAGCCGTTTTCTGCCGCGCGCGCCCACAGTAGCGCCATCCGACCCGAGCCGCTCGCCCTTCGTGTAGAATCACGGCAAAAGGACCGTCGTCATTTTTCTCAATGACGATCGAATTGATTTTCCTCGAACGGGTTGCGCACCCGAAACTCGAAAAACCAAACCTCATAGCCGCGGATCTGCCTTTTCATCGGCGTTGAACCAATCAGTCGCTCGGCATCGGCTTTTGAAGTGTAACCCTGCAAAAGTCCGCGCATCCTCCGAATCCAAAACTGTTCCGGCAGTATCGTGTAAATATAAACCGGCGCGAACGCTACTCGTCCGCTTCGATCAAACGGAACGGCCAATACATCGACTCCCTCCCCTTGATTGAATCTGCTCGGTTCAATCAAAGGCGCCCCTACGAGGCCAAACCGGCGCCATTTGCTCGAATCGACCGAGATCACAAACAAGCTGCATCGTGGACTGAGTTGGACGTACTCTGGATCATTTGGAAGCCGGGGCAGAAAGCCCGCCTCGCTATGCTCGAGCAATCCTAATGCAATAACCGCTAGCAAACATGGTAACTTGTTCATAGCAATACAATAACTGACGGCAACCGAAAAAATCGGCCCTATGCGAGATGGATTTCTCGCCCGGTCAAACTGGATTGATAGATTGCATCTAACATTTCCATTAGTTGAACTGCTTGAATTGAGCTATTGATCGCTGCTTCTTCTCCGCGGATTGCTCGCAAAAAGTTCCGCATTTGCGGAACAAATTCATGCGGTACGCGTTCAAACGTCAGTTCCCGGTCTACAAGCGTCCCATTCTGATCTTCAAAGAGCGCCAAGGCCGGTATTTTAACCGAGGGATGAAGCTGGAGCGTATCTACAACCCGGATAGAACCCTTCGGCCCGAACACTGTGGTACTGAAAAGTTCGCGCGTACCCCATTTTCCAAGCGGTATATCATCGGTAAGATTTGCAGCCCAGGAAACTTCAAATAAAACAGACGCTCCATTTTCAAACCGGATCATTCCGTAGGCGCTGTCCTCGACATCAAAGACTGGCGCTTTTACAAGTTGCGGAAACTTTTGATAGGTCTGAGCTGAAATTGTCCTTGGCTTGGGGTTTCCCATTAAATACCAGGCAGCGTCGATCGCGTGAACACCAAGATCGATCAGAGCTCCACCGCCGGCGCGCGCTCGATCGGTGAACCAGCCGTCAATGCCTCCGGGCGTTCCACGCGATCTTACCCACATGGTCTTTGCGAAATAGATTTCACCGAGGCGCCTTTCTCCCACTGCCTTACGCGCAGCCTGATTAGCTCCGGAAAAACGCATCTGCCGGCCAAAAAAATAAACCAGACCTCGGTTCTCCGCCTCCGTATGCAAATGGCGCATTTGTTCCGCGTTCAAAGTTGGCGGCTTTTCGCAGAGAACATGTTTTCCCGCCTCAAGGGCCTTTAAGGTTGCCGGATAGTGCAGGGAATTGGGCAAGCTGACAACGACCGCCTCCAGGCTGGAATCAGAAAGCATTTCGTCATAATTGCAGTAGATCTTTTGAGGCGAATATTTCGCTGCGAATTTCTGGCGCCGATCCTCGTTCAGATCACACGCCGCATACAAATGGCCCAGCCCGCAGCTCTGCACCCCTTCTGCGTGCCGTTCACCAGGCCAGCCGAGTCCAACGATCCCAATATTGTGTTTGTCCATGGCTTGCCCGAAAAGGAAGAACAAAACCTCGGTCCGCGCAAATGCCTCGCCATCCGTAACTCACGGACTGGCCTTACTGCCCATGAGCGACACAAAAGCGCTTTTCCTGCCGGTAAAGGCTCAATTCCGTAGGCTATGCTAATTTCGGAAGACCGTACAGTAGTGTATAGAAGCCTTGAAAAGCAAAACCAGCGCATGTCCAATGTTTCACTATCGATAGAAGAGTTGAAGTTGAGAGCCATTTCGGATCATGGCCGTAGCGCCGTCTACGCCCAGATCGACGGTGTCCTGGAGAAGCAGACACGCGAGCAGAAGCCCTATCTCGAAGTTTTATTGCGCGATCTCACCTCCAGTTTTGTCCTGCGAGTCTGGAGCGATCACCCACTTTACCTTTTTACCCGGGAATTGCGCGGTGGCGCGTTCGTCGAGATAGAAGCTGAGTTCTCGATGAGCCCGGCTTATGGGCTCGAGGCCAAAAACTGGGCGATACGCCATTTGACGGCTGCGGAACAGACCCATCTTCTGGCCGGACCCTCCAAGGTGCGCGAAAAGCAGGAGCTGGACTATTCGGACATCTGCAAGTTTGCTGACTCCATTCGCGATCCACGTTTACGTACGCTGTCCATGATGTTTCTGGAGGAATTTGGAGATCGCATGCGGCGCTCGGCCGGCGCGCGAAACTATCATCACGCACGGCGTGGTGGTCTGGTTGAGCATATCGCTCAAATGATGAGAGCCGCCGAAGCGTTAGCCTCGGTCTATCCGCGATTGAATCGCGATCTGCTTCTTGCCGGAATTCTCTTTCACGATTCCGGAAAACTCTGGGAAAATTGCTACTCGAAAGAGAGTTTCATCATGCCTTACGATGTTAGAGCAGAATTAGTCGGACATATCTCGATCGGCGTTGAAGTAGTCAATCGCCTCTGGCACAAGCTCAAGCAAACCGAAGATTTTCCAGGTTGGAATTCCATTTCACCTGATTCGGATTCCGTCCGGCTTCACCTGATTCATTTGATTGCCGCCCATCACGGTGAACGACAATACGGGTCGCCGATCGAACCGAAAACTCCCGAGGCTATCGCGCTGCATATGATCGACAATCTCGACGCCAAGCTGGAAATGATGTTCGGAGCTTACCAGCATGGCCGGAGGCTGCACCCGGAGATTATCGAGCGGGTAAGGCCGTTGCCAGCCAATCTCGTCCAACCACTTCCCGGCTTTCTGTCAGAGGAGATTATAGAACGGCCAAATCATTAATTTGGCCGTTCTCAATTCCGCCAGAGGCTTCACGTTGTTAGCAGATAGAGATTCTCGCCGCACCATATTCGCGGCCAGTCACTCAAGATCCAGCGTTGCTCTTCATTAAACGCTCGTCGGGTCCAACACGCACCCAGGCAGAACGAGCCTCTCGACTCCATCAGCATTTAAATCCAAATGCTTGCGATTAAGCAAGCACCGGTTGCAATTTTCTCTCTTCCGTTCGCGAACGCCGTTCATCGCGGGTCTCCAGATCCTTGTTCTGATTTTTGGCCACCAACATATAAACAGCCGGCACAACGAACAGGGTAAATGAAGTTCCGATGATCATACCGCTAACCAGCATAATTCCGATGCTGTTCCGCGCCCCAGCGCCCGGTCCGTGAGCAAATACCAGCGGCGTATGCCCAGCAACGGTCGCAACCGAAGTCATCAAAACAGGTCGCAAACGGGTTGACGCCGATTGTACGATCGCCTGGAACTTTTCGACCCCCTGTTCCTGCAGTTTGTTGGCAAACTCCACAATCAAAATCCCGTTCTTACAAACTAACCCGACTAACGTGACCAACCCGACCTGACTATATACGTTCAAGGTTGTAAACCCGAGAAAGCTAAACATTAATGCACCGGTTAATCCAAGCGGAACCGATCCGAACAGGATAATGAGAGGATCCCGGAAACTTTCGAATTGAGCAGCTAGCACCAGGTAAATCAGGATAAACGCCAGGAGCAGGGTCGCATTAAACGAATTTCCTTCTTTGCGCAATTGGCGCGATTCTCCCGTATAGTCAATCGAATACCCCTTTGGCAGGATTTTGGCGGCTTCATCTTCCAATACTTTTAACGCATCGTCCGGTGTTCCACCCCCTGGATTGTTCAATGCCGATATCGTCGCCGAATTCAATTGCTGGAACCGGTTGAGCGATCGGGGCTGCACGTCGGTCGTAATTTTCGCGATAGACGAGAGTTGAATCGGTTGCCCCGACGGCCCGGTAACAAACAACTTCCGCAGGTCGTCCGTGGTAAGGCGCTCGCTTCTCTGGACCTCGGGGATAACCTGATAACTGCGACCCTGAATGCTGAAATAATTTGTGTAGCCCCCGCCAAGCAATGTGGCCAGATCCCCCCCGACCTGCCCAAGATTGACACCCATCGATGCAACCTTATCGCGATCGAACTCGATCTTGGCCTGGGGTAAATCATATTTTAAGTCGCTGTCGGCAAACACAAACTTACCACTCTGCATTGCAGCTTTGACAAGTTGCTGAGAAAACTCGTAAATCTCTCTTGGTTCGGCTGTCGATGAAATAACAAAGCCGATCGGAAAGTTCGTTCCGCCGGGCAGCGGCGACGGTGTCGTGGCAAATATCTGCACCCCGGGAATCCGCGCAAGTTTGTGGTTCACATCCACAAGCACCTCGTCCATTGTTCGCTTACGCTCGTCCCACGGTTTGGCAACCATCCCGGAAAATCCCTGGGTCGCAAGGGTGACCTGAAACGTTTGCGCAGTCTCTGGAAAGCCCATATAGATGTCATTCATCTGCTGCGAAAAGAGCATATTCTGTTCGATAGTCGCATTGGGCGGCGTCTGAACGATCCCGAAGATCACACCCTGATCTTCTGACGGCGCGATTTTATGGGCCGAGAACATGAAGAACGGACCACCCATGCAGACGATGATAAGCAACGCTATGATGCAGGTAACCGGCCAATACTGGAGCGAGCCGCTCAGCGCCCTTGCATAGCTGCTTCGCAGACCCTCGAACCGCTGGGTAATCCAGCCCGCCAACCCCTTTTCCGCAAGCCCAGGCTTCAAGAGCTTGGAAGACATCATCGGCGACAAAGTCAAAGCGACAACTCCCGAAATCACCACGGCGCCGGCAAGGGTAAACGCGAACTCCCGGAATAAAGAACCGGTCAAGCCGCCTTGCAGACCGATCGGGGCGTAAACGGTCGCAAGGCTGATCGTCATCGCGATAATCGGTCCGAACAGCTCGCGCGCACCTTTGACCGCAGCGTCGAAAGGCTTCATGCCTTCCTGAAGATGCCTCTCCACATTCTCAACAACCACGATGGCATCATCGACGACTAACCCCACGGCCAGCACAATCGCCAGTAGCGTCAGCAAATTCAGCGAAAACCCAAAGACCAGCATCAGGAAGAAAGCGCCCACCAGCGACAATGGAATCGCTACGATTGGAATGAGAACCGAACGGAGCGATCCCATGAAAAGGAAAATAACAACGATCACAATGGCAATCGTTTCCGACAGTGTCTTCACCACATCGTCGATCGCGCTTTGAATGTATTTCGTCGAATCATACGGAATCGCGAGACGCATTCCGGTGGGTAGCTCCCGTTCGATGTCCGGAAGCGCTTGGCGGACCCTCTTGATGACATCCAGCGTATTGGCCGTCGGCAGCACAAAGATTCCCATGAACGTCGCCGTCTTCCCGGAGAAGCGAACGTTGGAATCGTAATCCTGCGCGCCCAGGTCAACATCAGCGATATCTTTCAGCCGGATAACCGCGCCGTTCTGTTGCTTTATTACAAGTTGTTTGAACTCCTCCGTGGTCCGCAGATTTGTGTTCGTCAGGAGATTGACGGTCACCATCGACCCTTTTGTTTGACCCACTCCGGCCAGATAGTTGTTATTCAGCAACGCGTTCTGAACATCTGTCGGCGAGATGTTTAGCGCCATCATCCGGTTCGACTTGAGCCAGACGCGCATGGCAAACGTGCGTGCACCAAGAATCTGAGCGTTTTGCACTCCACTGATCGCCGAAAGCTTCGGCTGCACGACCCGCGTCAAATAATCGGTGATCTGGTTTCGATCGAGGTCCTCGGAGAAAAAGCTCAAATACATCGACGCAAATTGGTTATCGCTCGATGTGATCTGAAGAACCGGCAATTGCGAAGCCGGAGGAAGCTGATTCCTAACCTGATTGACTTTTGTTTGGATCTGCGCAAGAGCCGCGTTCGGGTCATAGTTGAGCTTGAGGTGCACACTGA
>Ga0306925_10002834_pt1 | contig 15075 bp, 14 predicted proteins | sample flu12Cox44000176_FD_203755 | JGI IMG/M metagenome (GOLD analysis project Ga0306925, IMG submission 203755) | Lab enrichment of tropical soil microbial communities from Luquillo Experimental Forest, Puerto Rico - flux8day.12C.oxic.44.000.176 (v2)... | ecosystem: Environmental > Terrestrial >... | reverse complement strand
GAGCCCGCAGTTACCCGCAACAGCTTTGCTTGAGCAAACGGCGGAATTTGGAAATGGAGACCGCGAACAACTCCACTGTTGACCGATAAAGAGTGATTGTCCTGTACGAAGTGAATGTCGATTCCGTGTTCTCGCAGTATATCTTCCTTGAAAACTTCAGAAAAGAAGCCGCGAGCATCGACATGACGAATCGGCTTGATAAGCTTAACGCCGGCAATATCGGTGTCCAGGACTTGCATGCTAACCCTACCTCGCTGGTCATCTCGAAAAGTCGCTGTTGTTTGTGTTGTTGCAACTCACAATTGAGGGGTTAAAAAACAGGTTGAAGGTACTATTAAATACGGCCGTGTTGCTGGTCACGTTGGAGGGACACTGCACCGTTATTCCAATCCCATTATTCGTGGCGGTATTCTCGATCACCGTACTACCCCCGGCGATTACAAACCCAATCCCATTATTCGTGGCGGTATTCCCGATCACCGTACTACCCTCGGCGATTACAAACCCGGTCCCAGCGTTGAAGCTGGAGAAGTTCCCCGTCACCGTCCCACCGGCAGCAATTCCGGGCGTATCGTTCCTGCTAATATTGATGACGGTGTTGCCCCTCACGATCCCTGTCTTGATCTGTATCCCGCCTTGCAGGCTCTGTGCAACGCGCAATCCCTCGACGATGCTGTTGTCAGCAAGGGCTACTCCAACACCGAAACCTTGGATTGATCCGTTCCGCACCGCGAGCCCTTGCGACAGGGGGCTTCGCCCCGGCGCAATTATTCCACTCGTGCCCAGGACCGCCGGCCCGCTGATTGTGAAACCGGCAAGGTCGATAGTGACAAAGTCGGTGGTAATCACCAGGCAGTCCCCGGAGCGCGCGGTGAGATGACTAGTTTATACGAGCCCGGCTTGTCGATCATCGTTTGGCATTTCTCGATCTCCCTCGGTCCTTCTTCTCGGCCCGGGCGTGAGCGTTGTTGCCCCAACGGCGAACGCAATTGCAAAAAACGATGCTGGTGTTTTCATCCTATCTTCCTAATCGAGCGCCGTTCGACGCGCCTTTTCGGCTTTGTTCCTTCGGCGCGATTAAAGCAGAGATTGAACTCAGCTCCAGAGTCAACAAGGATTCGCTCCGCTCGGCGAGATTTTCGATCTGCCTTTGGGACCGCATCAGGCGGATTTCGAAGAACCGGTGCGGGACCACGCGCTCGCGATCTTTGGGCACCTTGCCGATACCGAGATGCGGGTACATGGCACCCTGCGGAGCGCGTCATTTTCCACGAAATGGGCGCCTGGGGCTCGATCGTGGAATCGTCGCGGTCTCATCCCTGATCGGCACTCTTGGCGCGAATGGTACCTCGACAACAAGCCTTGCTGGCATGCGGTGATGGACCGTAGTTATTGGCAGAACCGCCCTGCTGAAAGGCTCTCGGTGTGAAGTTGCCGCTCTACTTTCCGGCGGCCACTGCGTCGCAGCGCCCAGCCGCCAGCATCTGACGCACTAATTTTGCGCTCTTCCGGCCGCTCAGCATCGCCTCGTGGCTCCAGAAATAGGTCCATAGGCCGTAGCGCCCGCTTGGCACGATGTCGATCGAATGCAACCAGTCGCGGATGGTCCGGATGGCGGCGCGCCGATTGTGGTCGTAAATGCAGTACGCGTACTTGATGTCGTACGCCCCGGTGGCGATGATCCGATCCTCCGGCAGCATGGCACCGGCGCGACGCAGATCGGCCTCGACCCGCTCGATGAGTCCTTCCTTGGGCAAAGGTCGAGTGGCGGAATGAGCGATCTCGGCACAAATTCCCCGCGGGCCCGACGCCGATGGCGGGTCGGTGAAATTGTGCGGGTAGCTGATGCGGAAGAACACAAATTCGGGCTCCGGGAAATGCACCCAGTGCCGCCCCTCGACACTCGGTCCGTCGATCGCCAAGCCCACCGACAGCACGCTGTTGGCCCTGAGCAGGGCGGTTGCCGCGCGCACCTCGGCCGGCACTTCTGACAGGATGGCGACGAGCTCCGGCAGCGGAATGGCTGAGATCAGCACGCGGTAGTCGGCGTCGCGACCATTGGCGAAGTGGACGCGGTGCCGGCGCACATCGATGCGGACGGCGCGGTGGTCGAGGTGGAGCCAGCGCACCCGGCGTACCAGCGCCTGGGCGATGGTGGCATAGCCGGTACGGGCCGAGGGATATTGGAACACGGCATTGCTGCCGATCGCCGTCCGGCGGTCGACAAACGCGCGGAGGGTTGCGGCACGCGGCCGCCGGTCCATTCGTAGGTCATCTGCTCCAGGTCGATTGTCCAGAACTTTTGGCTGTACGGCAGCATGAAGGTTTCCGCGAAGCCTCGCCCGAGATTGGCTTCGATCCATTCCGTATAGTTCTTCGGATTGGCCGCATCGCCGGTTCGGCGCAGGAAGTCGTAGACGCAGCGCAGCCGGAGCGCCAGCGGCAACCCGGTGGTATTCACCTGGAACGGATAGGCAGTGTAGGTGCCACGTGCATAGATGTAGGCTTGGCGCCTGATGGTCGACAGCTCTACCCCGAGCTCCGCCAGCAGCTCGAGGATCGACTGGTTGCTGGTCTGCAGCACATGGATGCCGCGGTCGAATGCGATCCCGCCGACCGGGTCCGACCAGGCGGCGCCGCCGGGATGCTCGGCGGCCTCGTAGACCGGCGCCCCGGAGTAGAAAGCCGCCGTGAGCCCGGCCAAGCCACCGCCGAGGATGACGGCGTCGCCGGCGATGGCCCAGTCGCATTGCGCGCTCACGCCGTCTCTTCGCCGTGACTTGCCAGCTGCAAGGTCGGCGGTGAGGCCCGCTCCGTGGCCGGGGCCGGAGTGCCGTTCGGTGCAGCTGGCAGGAAGGGATTCACTGCCAGCAACACCAGCATGCGCAGGTTCAATCCGAGCCAGCCCAGCCAGGCGCGCGGATCTCCAGGGCCGGCAGTGAACCGCTTGCGGAACAGCCGATTTGCGCTGGCGTGCCACAGCAGGATGCGACGCGCGCTCTTCCGCTTTCCGCGCCGGTTGGACTCGTGATGAACCAGTGACAGGCGCGGCAGGCAGTACATCTGCTTACCGAGGTCGCGCAGGGTGAAGCACCAATCCGTATCCGCCCAATAGCCGAAGAAGCCCTCGTCGAAGCCTCCGGCATCGCGCAGCACCGACGCCCGGATCAGCATGCAGGCGGCCGAGATCTGCTCGACCCGATAGTGGTTGGCGCGCAGCTTGTCCTGCGCGAGATAGCTGCGGGCGAACGGATTGCTGGGCCAGAGCTGGGTCAGCACGCTCTGTCGGCCGAACAGGGAGTTGATCGGCCGCGGCAGATTGCGCGCCGTCTCCTGTACCCTACCGTCGGTGTTGTAGGTCCGTGGCGCGACGACGTCGACCTCCGGATGCTCGATGAGGAATTGCAGGAGTCCGTCGATCATATCCGGCGGGAACTCGGTATCGGCATCGAGCACCAGCAGGAACGGCGACCGCGCCAAAGCGAACCCCTGATTAATGCCGCGGGTATGTCCGAGGTTCTCGGCATTCGCGATTAGCCGCACCCAGGGATAGTCGCGGCGGAGGCGTTCGACCGTGCCGTCGCTCGAGGCGTTGTCGATCACTAGCACCTCGTCGGGACGTCGTGCCGATCCAACAATCGAGGCCAGGCACCGCTCGAGGTCGCGCCAGCCGTTCCACGAGACAATGATGATGCTGACCATGGATTCACTCAGCGGATGCCAGGCCTGCACGGCGCGGCGCGGCTTGGTGATGAGGGCCGGATATTCACGTTTGAGGTAGTCGGCCAAGGCGGCCTGCCACGGCCGCATCTGATTGATGCCCAGCGCGCACAACTTGGCATTTACCATCATCTCCGAGTGCGGACGCGGCGCGAAATACCGCTCGCTGAAGAAGCTCGAGGCGACCGGCTCCACCTGGACGTCGTCGCGGCGGCAGATGCGGACGATCTCGCGGGCCACGTCGTATCGCGTTCCGACGCCTTCGCACACCATGTGATAGGTGCCGTATTGCTCGGTCGCCAATAATGCCCAGAGATTGGCGGCAAAATCGTGGGTGTAAGTGGGCGTGCCCCATTTGTCGTCGACCGCGTGGATGGTCCTTTGGCCGTTGGCTATCTGCTCCACGATCTTTGACACGAACTTATGGTCGCGACCCGGACCGCCGCCGACCATCCATCCGGCCCGGATGACGTAGTGGCGCTTGCTGTTGGCCCGCACCAGCTTCTCGCCAGCAAATTTGGTCGCGCCGTACACCATGATCGGATTGGGCTCGTCGGCCTCGGTGTAGAGGCCCTCTTTGGCACCATCGAACACGCCAGCGGTGCTGATATAGACATTGGCGATGCCGCGCTGCTCGGCCAATGCCGCGATCCGGCCGGCGGCAAGCGCGTTGGTTGCTTCCGCGATGTCCGGATGCCGCTCGCAGAACTCGAGGTCAGTCTCCGCCGCGAGATTGACGACGAGATCCGGCCCGAAGTCCTCGAATGCCGCAAACAACGCATCGTCGTCACGAACGTCCAGTTTGGTCAGCCAGCGCGCGTTGGGCGCTTTGTCAGTTGCCGCCACCCGGCAAGCTCGCGCGGTGAAGCCTTGGTACATCGCCTGGCCGAGCATGCCACCGCAGCCAGTGATGAGCACACGTTTTGCTCGGGTCCACATGACGCAATGCCCCCTAGCTAGGTGCTGTCGTTATCCTTCCCGATCCGCCTTGCTCCCGTTGGCGCCGCACTTGCGATTAGCCGCTCGGTCCGGCGAACGGCCCTATCCCAAGACGGAGGCGCTGCGCGGCTCATCAGAATGCCCCATGTCTCGCGAACACCAGCCAGATCGTTCGGATCAGGATCTTGATGTCGAGCCGCAGGCTTCGCGTCCGCACATACTTGATGTCCCACGCGATCGTCTCGGCAAAGCCGAGATTGCCGCGCCCGTTGGTTTGCGCCAGCCCGGTGATCCCTGGTTTGACCGAGAATTTCACCATCTGCTCGGCGGCGTAGTTGGGTTGGATCTCGGGAAGCTCCGGACGTGGTCCGACCAAACGCATGTCGCCGGTCAGCACGTTCCAGAAATTCGGCAACTCGTCCACCGTGAGCTTGCGCAGGATCCGTCCAAGCCGGGTGACGCGCGGATCGTTGCGGACCTTGAATTGCTCGTGGTTGAAGCGCTTCGGCGACAGGTGGTAGTCGTAAAGCTCTGGAAAGCGCTGCGCTGCATCGTGGTATAGGGTGCGGAACTTCACGAACAGGAACGAGCGCGGCACTAGATAATAGCGGTCGTGCTCGAACTCGCCTTGCGGTGGACGCAGATCGCTGCGGCCGATCAGATCGCGGCCCAGTATCGGCACGCTGCGCCCAGCCCGGCGCTGGAAGAACAGCGCCGGCCCCGGCGAGTCGAATCTGATCAGCGCAGCCTCGATCAGCATGACCGGCAGCAACAGCACCAAGGCAACTGCTGCGGCGATGATCTCGGTGAGCCGATAGGCGGCGTCCGCGATCCGGGTCGCCGGTGACACGCGCTGCAGCGGGACCCAATCCACCGGGATCGCGAACACCGGGCGCCGTGCGGGCCGCGGGTTTTGCCGCTGGTTGTTGTTGCGCGGCCGCGGCCGCGGCATCGCCGCAACCTCGGCCGGAGCCTCGGCAATGTTCGTCGCGACTCCGCTGCTGGACCACATCATCTACTCCGCCGCGAGCTCTCCGTCGCGGGCACGCGGCGTCGCTGCCGCCCTTGACACCAGAACCTCACCGTCGACAACCTTCACCGCGAATGTTCGACAGGCCGGGATGCTCTCGCCGGCATCGGCGTCACCGATCTGGATGCTGCCATCGACGCGACAGGCGGTCGGGCTGCCAAGGCAGGTTCCGGTGCGGATGTCGAATCTCGCAGAGTGCCATGGGCAGGTCACTTGGCCATCGTCTACGTTACCTTGTCCAAGCGGACCCTGCTCGTGAGTGCAGAGGCCAAGCGCGAACACCGCGCCGTCCATGCGGAACAGCGCGACGGTCTCGCCGTCGATCTCCACATCGCTCTCGAAACCCTCGCCGTCCATGAGGTCGTCGATGTGCGCCGCGCGCAGCCACTCCGCCTGATTCATGGCGCTAGCCCGCTCGCGCGATGATCGCTGACCGCCTCGCGCTGCTCGTCGCAAACCGGGCAGCGGTACTCGATCCGCCATCGCCGCACTTCCTTGACCACGATGTCCGGCACCTTCATCTCGGTCCAGAACTCGGAGCCTTCGCGGTCGAAGTGCTTGATCCGCTCGACCACGTGCACCACCTCCTCGACCTTCTCGCGGAACTCGGTCTGGCCGGCAATCGCCATGGCATGGCCGCGCGAGCACCGGGTAATCGCCTCACCTGCTTCCTGTGTCATCCTGCCCTCTGTAACTGGGATTTACCGAACTAATGCGCGCGCTCAAGACAGGTCGTAGTCGTATTCCTTGGCCCAAAAGATGTTGACGTACTTCTTCCCGACGTAGTGGTCGACTATTTGGCGGCGGTACTTCTGGTCGAGCTCGTCCTCGCGCTCGCGCCAGATCTTCTCGGCCTCGCCGGACATCCACGCGTCGGCGCTCATCGCCGACAGCTCGGTAATGTTCCGGCGGTAGTCGTCGGAGCACTCGTTGCCGAGCGCCTCGTTGAGGTGCCAGCGGAACATCACCCGCACCTTCTCCAGGTCGAGATGGGTGAACGAGGTCTCCTTCAGCACGGTGCCGCCGCGATAGCTGCGCACCTCGTCCCAGCGGGTGATGTCCATCAGGTCGTTGCCGCGGCAGAAGTCCCACAGCCCAGTGCCGGGATAGGGCATGAAGGTCGAGTACCAGACGATGTAGGCGCGCAGCTGGGTGTTGAGCCGCGCCGTCTGGATCATGTCCTCGTTGGTCTCGGTCGGCAGGCCGATCATGTTGAAGGCCTGCGGCTTCAGCCCGTGCTTGCGAGCGATGGCGAAGTCCTCGATCAGTACGCTGTCGGGAATGTTGCGGTTGAGCACCCGATTGCGGATCGCCGGGTTGCCGGCCTCCACTCCCATCTTCACCACCTTGCAGCCCATCTCCTTGAGCAGGCCGGCGATCTTTTCGTTGAAGGCGAGCGGCTGCGAGGTGCAGGCAAAGGGCAGGCCGATCTCGCGCTTGTAGACCGGCGCTAGGTCCGCCAGCCAGCGCGAGTAGATCGCGAACACGTCGTCAACGAAGGTGAAGTACTTGACGTTGGGATAGCGCTCCTTCACGTCGCGCAGCATCGCCACAGTGCCCTCGACGCTGCGCCGGCGGATGAAGTCCTTCATCTTCACCGCGTCCTGCGTGCCCTTCAGGTCGTCCCTGTACATGTCGAAGAACGGTACGTTGAAACAGTAGGTGCAGGCATAGGGGCACCCGCGCGAGGCGATCACCTCCGCCCAGCCGGTGCGGGTGTCGATTATCCGCGCGTAGTCGAACACCTCGCGGTCCTCGAACGGCAAGTCGTCGAGCTCATCCGGCCAGCGCTTGACCTTGCTCTCGAACACCCCGGCGCCGTTCGACAGCAGGTAGGTGGGCGAGTACCGGCTGACCGTGGGCCCGGTGCCGGTGGCAAGCGCCGCCGCCTCCATGTGGCGCGCCGACACCTTGCACAGCATGTTCGGCACGTCGATCGTGCTGGCGCCCTGCTCCAGGCGATTGACCAGCTCCAGCAGCGCCTGCTCGCCTTCCCCCTTGCAGACGAAATCGACCGCATCTTCGGCAATGATCTCGCGCGCCGACGCGTTGGCGTGGTGGCCGCCGACGACGATGGGAATGTTGCAGGCCCGGCGCAGGAACTTGGCAATGGTCTTAACATAGAACCATTGATTGGTGACCGTAGAGAACGCGATCAGGCCGGGATTGTAGGCGAGCACGTCGGCGACGATGCGGCCAACATCCAGCGAGTAGTCCAGCTCGTCGGTGACGTGCAGGAGCTTGGTTTCATGGCCGTGTCGCTTGAGATAGGCCGACAAGACGCCGATGCCGCAGGAGTAACCGACCGAGATGCCGATGTCGGTGTAGATGAAGAGCACGCGCATTGTTTCTCTCCATGGTCGTTGTACGCCCTATCCACCTCACAGCGGCGAACCTGCGGCGACTCAGCACAACGTTGAGCTCGGTGTTTTGTGTCGTCGTTGCCGGAGGCAGTTCTCGTGGAACCAGGAGGCGTCACCCAATTCGATGACACCCCAGGTGAGGCCCGAGGGCGTGCTGGGGTCCAAGCGTGCGTCCAGCGGATCGGGTGTCCCGCCCGGTAATGCAGGGCCGCCTCGAACCAGCTTCGGCATAGGTACTTCGTCCCCCCCCCCTTTTTTGACGAGAGCGCTTCTCGTCGGCGGAAATATTAACCAATTGGTCGGAGCATGGCAAATGTTTGGACGAGCGTGGGTAAATATGGCTAAAAACCTCGATTATTAGGGCAGCAGTTGCGGCCTGGAACTGGCCGCTAGCGGGCGGGGCAAGTCTGCGCCGGCCGGCGATTGGAAAGCGGGGGGCTTATGACGACGTATTCGCGAGCGGCGTTCGCTGCGCTGCCGTTAGCGGTGCTGTTGTCGGCCGCTGTACTGCCACTTGCCAGCTGCGATAATCTAAAGCAGCAGGGCGTCAGCCAGCCGGGGCAACTGCAGAACATTCTCGACAGCGGCGAAATCCAGCCTGTCGATCCGGCCGCGGCGCGCTTTGTCGACGCGCGATATTTGGTCACTGCCGGGGACCAGCTTGACTTGGTGTTCCCGTACAATAAGGAGTTCTCGACCGTCGTCGTGGTGCGCCCGGACGGCATGGTGACAGCGCCGGAAGTCGGCGCCGTGCGGGCTGGCGGCCTCACGGTCGAGCAGATCGAGAACGACCTGCGAGAGCGCTATCGGCAGCTGGCAGCTAGCGAGCCGTCACCGGAGAAGCGGCACTACCGCATCCATGCGCGCGACGAGCTCGAGATCAAGTTTCCCTATGCGTCGGAGTTCAACGAGCAGGCCACGGTGCGGCCGGACGGTCGGATTTCGCTGCCGTTAGTCAACACGGTGATCGCCGAGGGCAAGACCCCGGAGCAGCTCGAGCGTGAGCTGTACAACAAGTACAAGGAACTGATTCCGAATCCGGACCTGGTGCTGATCGTGCGACGCTACACATCCGACGAGTTCGAGTATGCCGGTCGTCGACAGCGCGAGCCAACCCGCAACCTGGACGACGTGCAGGTCGCGGTGCGGCAGTTCTCGCCGCTCAAGGTATATGTCGCCGGAGAGGTCAACCGGCCCGGCGCGCAGGCGCTGACCGGCCCGGTCACGGCATTGCAGGCGATCGTGGAGGCGGGCGGGCGGCAGCCCTCCGGCGAGATGCGCAACGTGTTGATCCTGCGCCGCGGCCTGAACGACAAGCCAATCTACATCGTGCGCGATCTTGCGGCCGACCTCGACGGCACTGCGATCAATGACATCTTGCTCAAGCCTTTCGACGTCGTTGTCGTTCCAAAGACCGCAGTCGCCAACGTGCGCGACATCCTCGACCAGTATGTCTACAATCTGATCCCGGCGCTGCGGAACAGCAGCCTGGGGTTCTACTTCACGGATCAGATCAGCTCGCAGCCCATCAAAGTCTCGCCATGAACGGTCCGTGCAACCTGCTCTTGTGCCCCGGCGTGATGGCGCGTGGCTGCCGCCGGCGTCCGTGTCAACCGGTCGCACATGGCCTACGTTCCGCCGCCGCTTCAGGTTCGCTGCCACCCCTTTTGGGATCGTGACCATCTCGCCATCGCACCCTCCTGTCAGAGACCCCCACACCGGTTCATTACCCACCTGTAAAATTTACCGACGATGAGGATCGGTACCGGCCACTTCTGCTGGCCGCAAAGAACTCTCACTTGCGGCCAGTGGCGATCAGCACCGGCCAGTAATCGAAGCGACCGCCGCTGGCGCCGCGAAGCAGGCGCGCCGCGAGCTCGCACGCCACATAGCTGATGCTGAAGCCCGCGTTCGGCTTCATCTCCGAACGATAGCCGGCCAGATGGTGCAGTTCGATCTGCCGCAAACCGGCCTCGCCCATCGCGCGGCTCAAGGTTCGCGGCGACCAGTGATAAAGGTGATCAAAGGGGACCCATGGCAGGCCGGTGCGCTTCGTCAATGCGGCGTAGAGGGGAATTAGGAAGGGCAAGCGCCTTTCGATCAGGTAATGCGGCTCGTAGTTCACCGTCTCGAGGAGCAGCAGTCCTCCTGGCTTCAGCACCCGGCGAAGCTCGCGAAGGACGCCCATCGGTTCGGCGAGGTGCTCGAACACGTGCAGGATCGTGACGACATCGTACCGTTCGCTCGGCGCGTCGATGGCTTCCGCTGCGCAGCGGATGATGTCGACCCCGAAGTGCTCCTTGCCGTACTGGACCGCCTTCTCCGCATAGTCGCATCCTGTTGCGGCGAAGCCTTGGTCCTTCGCCTCCTTGACAAACAGGCCGGCCGCGCATCCGACATCGAGCAGCGAGGCGCCGGCCGGAGTCTGCTGCTTGAGCAGCGCGAGCATGCGATGGTACCCGACCAGCCGGGCCGGGTCCGGCGCGTAGAGGAAATCCCGGCCCTGCGCCTCGATATAGCCGTTGCAGGCGGGATCGTAGAAATTCTCCTTCCAGATCGCGCTGGGACGGGGGTTGGTCCGGATCAGGCCGCAGTTGTCGCAGCGGACGACCTGAAAATGCTCGCCGAACACAAATTGAGTCGTCACCAGCCTCGATGCCGCGTGACCACAAAGACCACAATCGCTCGCCTCGAGCGCGCCGAAAGATGGCACCTTCATGAACGCGGCCGCGGGATCGCTGGCTTGCACCACCATGTCTACTAGACCGCGCCGACTGGCATTTTCGATGCCCCTCGCAGCAGCAAGAGATACTTGAGCTTGTTGGGCATATGCACCGTCTCGATCAGCCAGGGCCGCAGTGCACGCGGCAGGCCCAGGGCGAGGCCGTATGCTGCGAGCAAAATGATCTTGTGCGGTAGCCGGTGCATGTCGTCGCGGCGGAAGATCCCGACAAGCGAGGTATATTGCTGCAGCAGCCTGCCGAAAGGCGTTGTTCCCGCGAGCAGCGCCAGCGAGAAGGTCCTCAGCCGATAGTCGAGATTGCGGCCGAGGTCGATGGACGGCACATCGAGGCCCAACTCATCGATCCGAGCGTTGACGGCCTGAATCGCACGCTCGACGGTGCGGAGAAAGGCCGACGCCGAGCTGATGCTGCTGTCCAGCGACGAATAGTCTCGGATGTCACTGGACATATTCTTTCCGTGAAGGGTGTAGTACGCAAGGTACTGGCGTATGACCGCGACTCGGGTGAGCAGCGGCAAAAGCGTGTTGAATAGTACGTCAGGGATGATTCCGTCGGGAACCGGAAAGACATAGCACGACAACTCGCGGCGAAAGCTAACGCCGCTGGCGGTCATGCTGCGCCAGCGGCCACCCCGACGAACGATACGCTCGGCGATGAAGCCCTCCTCGAAATTGTCGACCAAAGTGAGCGGTTGCATCACTTTTCCGGTGCCGTCGACGAGGAAGAGAGGATGGATGACGTAGCCGACATTGGGCGAGCGGCTCAGGCATCGGACCACCGAGTCGAGCTTATCCGGATGGAAATAATCGTCCGCATCCAGGATGCAGAAAATCTCGCCCCCTGCCTCTCGATACGCCGCAGTCAGCGCCGCAGGCTGGCCGGCATTGGTGGGCTGACGCAGCAGCTTGATGCGCGCATCCTTCCGCGCGTATAGTTCAATGATCGCGCAAGATTCGTCGGTCGAGCTGTCGTCGCAGACGATCAGCTCGAAATGTCCATAGGTTTGCGCCAGAACGCTGTCAATGCAGCGGCCGATAAAGGCCGCGTAGTTGTAGCTGCAGACCAGCACCGAGACCAACGGCGCCGCCGGCAGCGGCGGGAGGTCGACCGGCTGCATCTCTAGCGCCCGGTCAAGCCGGCGCACCCCGCGGCCAAACGCCGCGGCGGCAAAGACGAGCCGTCAAACCATTGTACGTCGGCTTTGCCGTGGTTTCCACTCGCCACTATAGTTTGGCTCATGGCAGATGCTGTCAAGCCCGCGAGCGCCCATGCGTTCAAGCGCCGCATCAAGGCAGCCGCCTTCGAGATCATCCGCCGCTATCATCGCGCGGTTCCCGGCTTTGTCGAGCTCTATGCGGGCAAGCCGGCCCGACCCGGCCCGATCTTCGCCAAGGAAGCGCAACTGCTGCACGTGCTGACCCGCCTGCTGATGCCGCAGGCGGTAGTGGAAATCGGCGTTGGTGGCGCAGCGTCGACGCTCGCCTTCGCTGAGGCGCTGCGCCTCAACGGGAGGGGGCGGCTCATCAGCATCGACGTCAATCAGTGGCTGATCGATCGCGCGCGGTTGCTGCTCAGGTCGCACGGGCTTGAGATGCACGTCAGCATCATTGAGGGCCGCTCGGACGATCCGGCAACGCGCCGGCAGATCGAGGGGCATGCGCCGCGGATCGACATCCTGTTCATCGATGGCGATCACTCCTTCGCGGGCTGTCGCGGCGACTTCGACCGCTATCACGACCTGGTCGCGCCGGGCGGCATCGTCGTGTTCCACGACACGGCGCCCTTTCCGGCAGATCAGGCGGAGCTGGTTATGCGTCTTCCGCCGGACGAGGGCGGCAGCCCGCCGGAATGGAACCGCGACGGCTCCGGCATCTATCATCGGCCGGACGTGGCGAAGGCCATCGACCAAGTGATGGCCGAGCAACCCGAGTATTCCCTGCTGTCGCTGCAAACCCTGGCCGAGCCGTCCTGCGGCATGGCCATTCTGCAGCGGACGCAAACGCTCTATCAGCCGCGGGTGGGTCCTACCGCGGCGGTCACATCGCAGGGTTCTTCCGGCCTGAAAAGATGATCCGGGTGCCGGGCTGGGAGCTCTCGCCGGGGAAGAAAGCCGGCATTGTGTAAAAATAGCCGTGCATCAGCGGGACGCGCTGACGCCCCCGCCCGTCGGCTCGCACAGTATATAAACCGGAGCTGTGCAAGTCCTTCGGATCGACGTGCCAGAAGATCAGCAGCTGGCCGTCGCTCGACCATTCCGGCACACCGTCGACCGATTCCGGCGGCGACAGGTCGACCTCCTTGCCACTGCCCACATCGACCAGGACGATGTGCCAGTTGTCCTGGCCGATCCGCCGCATGACCGCCACCGTCGCGCCGTCCGGCGAAAGCTTCGGATCGAAATCGACGGGGAACGGCTTGTCGGGCGCGGGATCGGTCAACTGCCTCTGGTTGCTGCCGTCGGCATTCATGACCCAGACCGCATTCTTCTTTTTATGCTTGGGATCCTGCGCCGGGAAGACGATCTGGGTTCCCACCTGATGCGGCTCGCTTAGCCACATGCCCTTGGGGCCGGACACGGTCGTGATCTTGCCGCTGTCGAGATCGTAGCGGCGGAGTTCCGTCGCCTCGTCGGGCGAGCGCCCGACGAACAGGATCGCCTTGCCGTCGGGCGTCCACTGCCCGTTGGCGGCAAACGAGTCCTTCTGTGCCGGGACCAGGCTACGCAACTCGGATCCGTCGAGCCGCATCAACATGATCTCGGTTTCCTCGTAGCCGTTGGTCTCCACCGCCACGCCATCCCATCCCTTCTTGTTATAGCGGGTGAAGGTGACCCACTCGCGGTCCGGCGATACGCGGGCGTGGTTCATCTCGCGCGACGGATCGGAAATCAGCCGCTTCATCCCATTGCCGTCCAGGGTGCTGGTGAAGATGCCAAAGCTCTCGGGATCCTGTTCAGCGCAAGAGGCAACGCCGCTGGCGAGGAGCATCAGCACGGCCGGCATTAGGAGTTTCCGGATTATGGCTTCGCACCCTTGAGAAAGCGGCGATCCTCGCGCTCGATGCCGAACAACCACAAAGCGGCGAGCAATAGTATGCCGTCTAGCCCGGCCGCGACCAACAGCCCGATCGGGCTAGCCTGATCGCTTCCCAGCGCCCGGTGCGCCAGGGCCAGTAGCAGAGTCGCAGCACCGCCGACTAGGACCATCCGCAGGAGAAGCCTCCAGGGAGCATGGAGCTGCATCAGACGCCGGACTAGCCAGACCCGCAGCAGGTTGAGCGCAATCTCGGCCGCGGTGGTGGCGACCGCCGCGCCAATCAGCCCGAATAGGGGAATCAGCGCCAGGTTAAGCGCCAGGTTGGTGGCACTGGCGGCGGCGGCGTTCCGCGTCTCGGTCGCCTGGCGGCCGCTGAGGATCAGCACGAACGCGGCGGTACCGAGGCCGTTGCGGAGTAATCGGCCAGTCGCAAGGATCAGCAGGGCCGTCGCGCCGTTGGCAAATTTTGGCCCGAGCAGCGCCAGCGCCGCTTTGGCATGCAGCGTCAGCAGCAAGAACACCGGCGCCGACAGCAATAGGATGATCAGCGTGACCTGCCGAAAGGTCTGATTGCGCTCCTCGAAGCGGCGCTCGTGTTCGAGAACCGGGAACACGTGTACCGCGGCGAGATTGGTCGCGAATATGATCATGTCGAAGACGGTACAGATCTGCACGCAGGCACGATAGACGCCGACCTCGTCGGCTGCGACAAAGCGGCCGAGCAGCAGGATGTCGGCCCATTCCATGACCAGATAGAGGCTGGTGCCGAGCAACACGGGAAACCCGTAGCGGTATAAGGCGCCGAAGGCGAACCGCGGTCGCGTGCGCCGGACCTCGGGCCCGGCGGCGACGAGCACGCAGAGCAGGCCTATCACGGCGGCCGTCCCATAGGCAGCGCCGACGGCGCGGCAGATCCAGTACGGCCCGGCACCGGCGGCATGGATCAGCAGCAGCAAGGCGAGCAGCACCAGGGGCGGCGTTAGGGTGGAGACCAGCACGTAGTAACGCGCGTAGCCGAGGCCCCGCGCGAGGAGCGCCAGCACCTCGGACATTGCCATCAGCGGAACGGCGATCGCGAGCAAGCGGATGTAAACTTCCGCCGCGGGCTTGCCGAACACGTCGTTCGCCAGCCAAGGCGCTAGGAGCCTCAACAGCCCGCTCGCCGCCAGCGCCAGGGCCGCCGGCAGCAGCAAGGTGGCGAGAATGGTCCCGGCAACTTGATCGCTGCGTCCATCTCGGCGATG
>Ga0306925_10002833_pt1 | contig 15075 bp, 10 predicted proteins | sample flu12Cox44000176_FD_203755 | JGI IMG/M metagenome (GOLD analysis project Ga0306925, IMG submission 203755) | Lab enrichment of tropical soil microbial communities from Luquillo Experimental Forest, Puerto Rico - flux8day.12C.oxic.44.000.176 (v2)... | ecosystem: Environmental > Terrestrial >... | reverse complement strand
CGAGCAAGCCATTCGATTATTCCAAGCGCACCGATGTGCAAAAGAGTGAACTCGATCAGGCTTTGCACGACGGCTACGACGCCATCGTGCGTCAGCGCGACAGCATCGGCAGAAACGTCAACGGATGGACTGTGGGCTCGGCATTCGGCAACCGCGACTTTTATCACGGAGACTTTTTGCTCCGCGCCGCTGCCGCGTTGGCAGGCATTTACGGCAACGACCCCGACGAGGCGATGTACCCGATGACCAGGACTGACAGCATCGGGACAACTCTCGACGGCTGCAAGCACAACTACACGCTTACCTTCGCAGCCGACGACTTTTCACCGGTGAACGGCTTCTGGTCGGTCACGATGTACGACGGCAAAACAAAGTTGCTCGTGGAGAATCCGATAACCGCTATCTGATCAATTCACCGATGGTTCCAGCCCTGAAGAAGAACGCCGATGGCTCGCTAACGATCTACATTCAGAAAGACGCACCTGCGGAGGACAAAAAATCGAACTGGCTTCCAGTGCCAAACGGCCCGATTTGCCTGGTGATGCGCTTGTACTGGCCGCGAAAGATTCCGCCGCCATCGATCCCGCCACCGGGTGAAGGAAGCTGGCAGCCGCCGGGAGTGATCCTGACCGATTAGGCCGTCAAGACTTGCTGTGTCAGAACTTGCTATGGCTCTTCCAGTGTTGCCAGTTCTCTGTTGCCGATTGTCAGCGGAAACCATTTGGAAGACATGCGCGACTTCCACCGACAACTGATCCTTGAACTGACAACTTGGCCACCGTCTTCACCGCCCTGCCAGGTTCGCGGCGATGTCCCCCGCCATGGGAACCATGAAGTGCTCGCCGTGGTACGCCTTCAGCATGCACATGATCCACAGGGCGAACGTGAGCAGGCTCAGCAGCACGAGGAGCGCTACACGGACGCCGAATCCGCCGAAATGGCCGAAGCCGTAGGCCCCGCCATGCCACCAGCCCAGGCCGAACATCACGCCGACGATGGCGCGGATGACATGCAACCCACCAAAGGTCACGATTGATTGCGCAGCGTGAAAACGAACATAAGGACGGTGATCGATCAGGTAGAAGATGATTCCCGTGACCCATCCGAGTGCGTAACTCAGTGTCGCCGCTGCGTTCTCCGACAGGCCGGCGGTCGCCGGCTGATACGGCGGTGTGGGCGGACGGAATCCCGGATTGGGCGATGCGCCAACCTGGGGTTGTCCACACTTCTGGCAGAACTGCGCGGTATCGGGAACCTCAGCACCGCACTTCGTGCAATGGGCCACCTGTGCCTCCTAGGTCGCTTGCAGGCATCATACGCCAGACGGATGCGCGAGGCGTCTCAGGCGCTATTTGCCGTATACACTTCAGGTGCTATAGCCGAGGCAACGGGTTTCTTTTGCTACGGAGGCACGAAGGGCACTGGAACTACCCCGGACAACAGCATTAACGGCGGAGACGCGACGAGATTCTGGGGCGTGAGCCCACGCGCAGAGGAATGGATCAGCATCCAACCGCTGCCAGGCTTTGTGCAGGGACTGGATTGCGACCGTCGCACCAGCGAGGACCCTCACCTGCGGGTTACATCAACTCTGGTAGTTTATGCTCACCCCGCACTCGTCGTATATCACGGGCGCTTTGATACTCCTCGAACCTACGCGAAGGGAGTCCTCGCGGAACTGTGGCGTCCTCGGCAGCTGGGTGGCCATTCCCCAGTGCGGACAAATTCACGAAACGTTAATGCTCGCCTTATACAGTCCGTTCTGGTGATGTCGCCTTCTGATCACGATAACGAGCGGCGGGCAGCGATATCGGGCATGTATATATTGCAACCTTGAAACCAGTCGAGCAGTGAGGGGCCTATGAGCGACGGGCGCTGGGTGCTGTTGATTGCCAGCGAAGTGGGAGGTACGGAGTCGGTTTCCGACCGGGCGATGGAGCGCTTGTGCGAGGCGATCCACGAAGAGGGGTATCGCGTGGTGCGCACGTCGACGCCGGAAGACGGGCTGGCGCTGGTGAAATCGGACCCGTCGTTCAGCGCGATTCTGCTGGACTGGGACCTACCGGAAAACGTGCAGTTCGACGAGCGCGCAGCGCTGCGGATCATTCGCGCAGTGCGGCGGCGTAATGGCAAGGTGCCGATCTTTCTCATTGCCGACCGCACGCTGGTGAGCGAGTTGCCCATTGAGGTGATGAAGCAGGTGCATGAGTACATCCACCTGTTCGGCGATACGCCGGCGTTCATTGCCAACCGTGTGGATTTCGGCGTGGTGCGGTATCACGATCAGCTCCTGCCGCCCTATTTTCGGGAACTGACGCGCTACACCGACCAGGGAGCGTATTCATGGGACGCGCCCGGACACATGGGCGGCGTGGCTTTTTTGAAACATCCGGTGGGCATGGCATTTCACCAGTATTTCGGCGAGAACCTGCTACGCTCGGACCTTGGCATTTCGACGGCAGAGCTCGGCTCGCTGCTCGATCATATTGGGCCGCCGGCGGAGTCGGAGCGCAATGCGGCGCGCATCTTCGGGGCCGACTGGACGTTTTACGTCCTCAACGGATCGTCGACTTCGAACCAGATTGTCGGGCACGCGGCAATTGCCTGGGACGAGATGGTGCTGGTCGATTTGAACTGTCATAAATCGATTTGTCATTCCATAACGCTGACGGGGGCACGTCCGGCATACCTGAAGCCGACGCGAAATGGGTACGGGATGATCGGGCTGGTTCCGCTGGAGCGGTTCAAGGCGGAGAACATCAAGCAGTTGATTGAGCGCAGCCCGTTCACAAAAGACGCGCCATCGAAGCAGCCCGTGTATGCGGTGGTTACGAATTCCACCTATGACGGATTCTGTTACGACGTTGAGGCGGTGGTGAAGGAGCTGGCAGAGTCGGTTCCGCGCGTGCATTTCGACGAGGCGTGGTACGCGTATGCGAAGTTTCATCCGCTATATCGGGGGCGATTTGGGATGGACGTGCCGAATGACATGCCAAACCGTCCGCTGATCTTCGCGGTGCAGTCGACGCACAAGATGCTGGCGGCGTTTTCGATGGCGTCGATGATCCATGTGAAGCTGAGCTCGCGCGCACCGATGGAGTTCGACCAGTTCAACGAGTCGTTCATGATGCATGGGACGACGTCGCCGTTCTATCCGATGATCGCGTCGATTGACGTGGCGACGGCGATGATGGACGAGCCGGCCGGGCAGACATTGATGACGGAGACGATCCAGGATGCGATCAACTTTCGCAAGGCGATGGCGTCGGTGGCGCACCGGTTGAAGGCGGCGGGCAACGGAGATAGCAGCGGTTGGTTCTTCGGGATGTTTCAGCCGGATTCTGTGAAAGACACGGCGAACGACGAGGTGTTTCGCTTTGAGGAGGCGCCGGACAGCTTGCTGTCGCAGTCGGCATCGTGCTGGGCCTTGAAGCCGGGGGAACAGTGGCACGGCTTCGCCGACTGTGACATCGCGAATGATTATTGCCTGCTCGATCCGACGAAGGTCACGATCCTCACTCCCGGAATCGATCCGAGGGGCAATATGGCGGAATGGGGAATTCCGGCGGCGATCCTGACAGCGTTTCTGGATGCGCGGCGGGTAGAGATCGCCCGCGCCGGCGACTACACGCTGCTGGCGCTCTTTTCCGTCGGTACCAGTAAAGGAAAATGGGGCAGCTTGCTGGAGACACTGTTTGAGTTCAAGCGGCTGTATGATCGCGGGGCTCCGGTGGCGGAAGCGATGCCGGATTTGGCGGCAAAGTTCCCGGACCGCTACGGACTGATGACGCTACGCCAATTGAGCGATGAAATGCATGCGGCGATGAAGACGCTGCGGCTCCCTGCACTGCTGCAGGAGGCGTGCGATGTGGAACCGGATTCGTTGCTCACTCCGGCGGAGACATACCAAAAGCTGGTGCGCGATGGAACCGAGCGGATCAAGCTGACGGAGATGGCGGGACGCATTACGGCGGTGATGCTGGTGCCGTATCCGCCGGGAATTCCGATACGAATGCCGGGAGAGCGGCTGGGCGATGCGAACAGTCCGACGATTCGGTTTCTGCTGGCGCTGGAGGAGTTCAGCAAAAAGTTCCCGGGTTTCGAGCGCGAGGTGCATGGGATTGAGGTCGATCCGCAGGGAGACTTTTGGGTGCGCGGCGTGATTGAGGCGCCGCCAGGGACGGTACAGCCTGCGAAGCCGAAGCCAAGGACGAGGCCGTCGGCGAGGGTCAAGAGGAGAAGGTGAAGTACTAGCAGCTGGCGTTAGCCGATCGCAAACGGCAGCAGACTTCGGAGGTTGCAAACATCAAAGGGCACGGAATGGCTTCCGTGCCCTTCTTTATCTAGCGGGTTTGGGCCGAATTACGCTCCGCTAGAAGCTGCATGCAGAACGCGGAAGCTGCTGCCGCCGTTGGCCCAGACCAGGACCATTGCGTCCTGTCCTTTCGGTACGTTGCCGAGGGCCTTCTGTACGTCGGCGGCCGTGGGCGTCTGCTGACGGTTCACGCTCTCAATTACGTTGCCAGGCTGAAGTCCGGCATCCTCGGCCGGACTTCCCGGCTGTACACGCTGGACGACGGCACCCTTCAGGTTCGAAGGAGCCTGCAACTGCTCGCGCACGTCAGAGGTAAGGTCGGCGATACCGATTCCCCAACGCGGTTTGCCGTTGTTGCCGCTGGCGGAGAGCTCTTCGTCCTTATCTTTCGAGCCGAGCGCTTCGAGCCTGACCGACACATTCAGGTTCTTACCGTCGCGGAGGACGTCGAGCGTGACCTTGGTTCCGGGACGCTTGGAGCTAACTTCGGCCTGAAGTTCGCCGGCACCGGCGACTTTCTTCCCGTCGAGGCCGACGATGACGTCTCCGACTTTGAGACCGGCGTTTGCCCCGGGCGAGTCAGCCTGCACTTCGCTGATCAAGGCACCGTTGGCATCCTTCAAATCGAAAAACTTTGAGTTCTCGGGCGTCACGTCGGAGATGCTCACTCCGATATAGGAGTGCTCAACCTTGCCGTAGCGCACAAGCGAGTCCATGACCGGTTGCACGATCTGCGTGGGAATGGCAAAGCCCATGCCGCTGAACGCGCCGGAGGACGAGACGAGGAAGGTGTTGATGCCGATGACTTCGCCACGCGCATTGACCAGTGGGCCTCCGGAGTTGCCTGGGTTGATGGCCGCGTCGGTCTGGATGTACTGGCCAGGCTTGCGCGGATCATCGTTGTAGGGGTTCGGACGATTGAGCGCGCTGACGATGCCGCGCGTCACGGTGAAGCGGAATCCGAGAGGGTTACCAAAAGCAAGAACGGTTTGCCCGGGGCGAAGCTGCGTCGAGTCGCCGAGCGGAGCGTTGGGGAAGTTGCTGCCTTCAATTTTGATCACTGCGAGATCGGTGAGGGGATCGGTGCCGATCAACTTAGCGGGAAAGATGCGGCGGTCGCTGAGCGTGACCTTGATGTCGGTGGCGCCCTCGACGACGTGGTTATTGGTAATGATGTAGCCGTCGGGCGAGATGATTACCCCGCTGCCGATGCCGTGCTGGAACTGGGGCTGTTGCGGAACCATCTGCCCACGGCCTCCGTTGCCGCCGAATCCAAATTGACGCTCGAAGAACTGCTCCATGTCATCCGACGAGCCTTCGGAAGTGCCCTGCTGCTGCATCATCTTCTTCTGGTCAACCTTAGCGGTGACGGCGACATTGACGATGGCCGGGGTCACGCGGGCAGCGACGGTTTCCATTGCCTGATCGAGCGAGAGCAAAGCATCAATTTTGCTGTCGTCGAGGGGGGCGGTGTTGGAGCTCGCAGCGGCGCGCGCGCCGGCGGGCTGAATGAAATGATAGGCGAGGAGGCCGGCGATCGTGGCGAGGGCCAGGACAGCGGCTCCGATGCGGCGCTTGGTGGACTGGGAGGACGTGCTGTTCATGTTGCGTTTCGGCTCCTGTGTAGCTTGGTCGTGCGATTGATTGCCTTGCTGCATGCTGAATATGTTCTAAGTACTAAGCAATTAGTTGACGTAAAAGTTTCCCTCTGGTTAGCAGAAAAAGCGATTAAATCCGTTTGGCGATGCCTCCGGTGATGGCGCGACGCTGCGCAGGCGTAAGTTGAACGATCGTCACTCGCCAAAATACGGGCTCGTTTCGGCCGAACTGCTCGCCCTGAAATACGACGAGCACGGGCGCGGGTTCGAGCTCCATCGACCATCCGGAGGATGGAGTGAGAACGGCGCGACGGACGAGGAGAACGCGCATGCGTTCAATGCGTTCGACCCGATGAGTCCTCGCATGCGCGCGGTCCTTGCGGACTGAAGCCCGCTCGGAAGCGTTAATATCGGACGAGTCAAGAAAGGTCGGGGTAGACACTGGCCTCAATGCCAGTTCTACCGGTGAGCCGCCTGTTGTCGGCGATACGGAACTATCAGTGTACCGGGATGCAAGTTGCTGCGCGTCGGATGAGAACGATATGAGACGAGGCGCGTGCGCGATGCCGTAGGAGAAGCCGATTCCGACGAGCGACATGAACACGACGGCGGGCTTCCAGACGCGAGCGCTTGTCTGAGGCGATCTGTCCTTGCGTAGGATCTCCGCGAGGCGCAGCTTCAACTGCTGAACGTGACTGACAGCAGTTTGGGCCAACTGCACCCCGCGACGCAGGAAGCTCTTCTCGGCAAGGCCGACCAACGACTCAGCGTAAGCGCGTGGACTGAAGCTGGCGGCAAGAACGGCGTCGTCGCAGGCCATTTCGCGCTCAAGCGTGAGGCGCGACTCGATGAACCATACGGCAGGATGAAAGAAGAAGATGGCCTTGAGGGTTTTCTGCGCCAGGTTGGTGAAGTCATCCCAGCGGCGGAGGTGCGCGAGCTCGTGCAACAAGATCGCGTTGAGCTCCGCGGGCGGAACGTCGCTGAGCGCCCAAGTTGGGAATACTACTATGGGGCGGATGTATCCGATGGCCGCCGGAACGCGGAGCGCATCAGAGGTGCAAAGCGTGACGCCACGATACTTCTGAACATCGGCTAAGATGGCACGCGAAGCAGCGTCTAGTTGATCGAGGTCCACCGCAATGCAGGTTGCGCGGAGACGGCGCAAGCGACAAAGACCGTGGGCGAGGTGCAAGAGTCCGAGGGTTGCTCCGATCATCCACGCAACAAATAAATAGCTTGCGAAGGACTGGGGGAGGGTGATGCTGCTCGGTGCGGCACCCCCGGCGGCAGCATGCGATGCGCGCGCAAAATGGCCTGCGAAGGGGAGCACGCCAATGGCGACGAGCGCAAGAAACCAGACGGCGAAACGTGTGCCGGAGCCTTGGCCGCTGAACAAGCGTGTGACAGCCCAGGCGAGCACGGCAATGGCGATGCCCGCAAGAAGGCTGTTAAGCATTCCGTTGGCGGCGAAGCGAGTGACAGCCGCGAGGTTCATGGCTATTCCCGCTCCTTCAAGTATTGCTTTAAGCGCTGCAACTCATCTTCAGTAAGACCAGAGTCTTTCAGAATGTTCAGTACGAGCAACTCGTGCGAGTTTTGGAACAGGCGCTGCACCAGGTGGCGCACCTCGGAGCGAGTGGCTTCGGAGCGTTCGACGACGGGCGCGTAAACAAAGGCACGGCCGTCCTTGGCATGCGCGACGTAGCCCTTTTTCTCGAGGATGCGGATCGTGGTCAGGACGGAGTTGTAGGCCAGAACCTTCTCGCCGGGTAGATCGTCGAGAACCTGCTGGACGGTCGAAGGCCCGCGTTGCCAGAGGACTTCCATGAGCCGGAGCTCGGCTTCGGTCAGCGTCGCAGATGGTTTCGGAGGCACTGGCTCGTCGTCCTGAATTTCGATGGCTCCAACAGCACCCGACATCCGGCAATTGCGCGCCAGCTGTCGACTATATAGACGCAAGGGGCGGAAAAAGGTAACTAAGGAATTAGTTGGTGAGGGCAACAGCTAATGTTATCGGGGGGCTGGGATCAGGCGTGAGGGGAGTCTCAGTGTGTGGGCTGGCTGCGTTGGGCGAGGAAGTGGTTCTGACAGCCTTTTGCGACGGAAAAGCAGTTTGGGCGAATTCGGGGCTCCGGGGAGCTTCTCCGGAAGGCGATCGTGTTGTAGCGTTTCGTAGGCGCAGTAGTTCTTGTTGATCGGGTTCGTAGTCAGGCGCACAACCCATCTCCCCACAGCCATGGTGCATCGGCGCAATGTCGCCCCTGAATCATCAACACCCTACCCACAATATAGTTCGCAAAGGAAGCTACCACCCTCTTTCTAAGTTGCTAAGAAAAGGATAGTTATTGCTTATACCCTTCTCCCGTGCGAGACCCCCTCCACCCATCGAAATTTCGGATACCATGGGGCAGGCCGTGGGCTGGCGCTTGTTGCTCGAGAATCCTGCCGATGGAGTCAAATACCCAGCAAGCGAAACGAAATGCGGGTCCTGACCGTCGATCAGGCGAGGACGGAGCATCTATACTCTCGCCATGCGTAGTTACGTGTTTAGTGCTGTGATTGTGTTCGCGGCCTTATTTCAATCGCCGGAAAGCGTGCAGCAGCAATTCGAACAACTGCGTCAAGAAGCAGACACACAGCGCAAATCAGGCGACTTGCGCGGACGTTTGCAAACAGTCCTCAAAATGGAGAAATTGCTCAACGAAGCGCCCGATGCGATTGAAGCCGCAGCTCTAGCTTACGCTGAACTGGGGGACAAGGACCACGCGCTGGCCGCCCTAAACCGCTTCGCCGATCTTGGTCAAGCGGACGATAACCTGATGGCAGGTAAGTCGAAGGCATTCGCGAACTTCGAGAAGCTGCCCGAGTACAAGCTCCTTCTCCAACAATTTGCCGAAAATAAGATGCCTATCTCCCACGCCGAAGCCGTGCTCACTCTTGTGGATCCGAATATCTTGGCGGAAGACATTGACTACGATTCGCACTCGAACGCGTTCCTCATCACCAGCGTTCTCGAAAAGAAAATCATCCGCGTCACCATGGAGGGAAAGGCAACAGATTTTGCGCAGTCCCCGAGCCATTGGCCGATGCTCGCCATCAAGATTGACGCCAATCACAACCTCGTCTGGGCGACCGAAGTGGCCATGGATGGTTTCAGCGCCGCTCCGAAGTCGGATTGGGGACGCTCTGCCGTTGTTTGTTTCGACCTGAAAACCGGAACCCTACGCCAGAGGATCGAGGCGCCCGCGAAATCCGCATTAGGGGACATGGTTCTAACCGGCCCGGGAAGCCCGATCGTTAGTGACGGAGGGGGCGGAGGGGTATATCGCGTCAGTGGTGACCGATTGGAACGAATTGACGCCGGAGACTTCATCTCTCCGCAAACATCGGCCATGCATCCCGATGGCAGTCATGTGTTCGTGCCCGATTACGCTCGCGGCATCGGAATTCTCGACCTCGCAAGCAAGAAAATCGTTTGGCTCGATCAGAGTGTCCCAAAATTTGCCATCAACGGGATCGACGGACTGTATTTCGATCACGGGTTCCTCATCGCCACTCAAAACGGAACTTCGCCCGAGCGTGTCGCTCGTTTCAAACTCGACTCGACCATGACTCAAATCGTTTCAGAGGAGATCATCGAGCGAGCGACACCCACTCTCGGCGACCCGACTCATGGAGTCGTGGTCGGCGACTCGTTCTACTATATTGCGAATTCGGGCTGGAACAGTTTGGATGACGCCGGAAACGTAAAGGCAGATTCAAAGCTCACGCCTGCTCGCATCATGCGTTACCGGCACCCGTAACCCGTTTGCGGATCGGCCAGGCGATAGAGGCTCATTGAACCTGTTGCGGATTTTTAGCGTAATCCGGATTCTTCCTCAAGGACCGTATGACGGGCTCCGGAACTCCGGAACGGACTGAATTGCTGTCACGGGATGCAAGCAATAATATCCTGCTGGTACCGCTGGCAAGGGATGGGTAGAAGCGTTTGAAAACCAGCATCATTGAGATTTTTAAGATCGGTGTGGGGCCATCAAGCTCGCATACGGTGGGGCCGATGCGGGCCGCGCGGCGGTTTGCGCTGGATTTGCGGGAGTGGGGCCTTCTTCGTCCGTCAGGGGCTAAAGCCCGGGAGTCTATTGCATACGATAACGGCAGGGCTGAACCCGCGCCCCTCGAAAACCCGCTGCTCAATGATCTCCACAATTGCGAAAATCGGGCAATTGTAAGCCACTCGAACAACCAGTCGACCGCAGATCCTTCGACGGCGCTAGTTCCGCACCCCGGAAGCGGCGCCGCTCAGGATGACAAGAATAGAGAGTCCGGCAAGCGTGTGGCGCGGGTGAAGGTGGAGTTGTTTGGGTCGCTGGCACTGACGGGGCATGGGCACGCGACGGACCGCGCGGTGCTGATGGGGCTATCGGGCGAGGAGCCGGAGACGATCGATCCGGCGACCATAGAGCCGAAAGTGACGACGATTCGGGAGCGACGCCAGCTGCCGTTGCTCGGAAAGGTCGTAGTTCCCTTCCATGAAGACGACGACCTTTTGTTCCTCAAGACGCAGACACTGCCTGGACATTCCAATGGCATGCGGTTCACGGCGTTTGATGACAGTGGAGCGGGTTTGTATTCGGCCATCTTTTATTCGGTGGGTGGCGGGTTCATCCAGCGCGCGGGCGAAGAGGAGGGCAAATCGGAATTGGAGACGCCTCCCTTCCCTTTCGCCAGCGCGGACGAATTGCTGGCGATCGGCGAGCGGGAGAAACTGGCGATCTGGCAAATCGTACTGGAGAACGAGAAAACATGGCGCACGGAGGTGGCGATACGCACCGGCTTAATGCGCATTTGGAACGTGATGCAGGCTTGCGTGAAGCGTGGGCTCGAGACCGAAGGGGTACTGCCGGGAGGTTTAAACGTGCGGCGGCGTGCGCCGCGATTGGCGCGCAAACTGAGCGAACAGGGAGGGAGCGATCCGCTGGCTCCGATGGACTGGGTGAATGTGTACGCGATGGCGGTAAATGAAGAGAATGCCGCCGGCGGACGCGTGGTGACGGCTCCGACAAATGGGGCGGCCGGGATCATTCCAGCGGTAGCGCATTATTACGAGCGCTTCATTGATGGCGCGTCGGACGAGGGACTGTTTCGATACTTTCTGACCGCGGGGGCGATCGGCATCCTCTATAAGGAGAACGCGTCGATTTCGGGTGCGGAGGTGGGCTGTCAGGGCGAAGTGGGCGTGGCGTGTTCGATGGCTGCGGGCGGGCTGGTGGCGGCGCAGGGTGGATCGAACTTGCAAGTGGAGTATGCCGCCGAGATCGGCATGGAACACAACCTGGGGATGACATGCGATCCGATTGCCGGGCTGGTGCAGATTCCGTGTATCGAGCGCAATGCGATGGGATCGGTGAAGGCGATCAATGCGAGCCGCATCGCAATGCGCGAGACAGGTGAACATAAGGTGTCACTCGACCAGGTGATCGCGACGATGTATCAGACGGGCCTGGACATGCAGTCGCGATACAAGGAGACGTCGCTAGCGGGGCTGGCGCTGAACGTGATTGAGTGTTGAGCTGTGCCGCTTTGTCAGTGCGCAGTTGTCGGTTGTCCGTTCTTTAGCCTTTAAGATTTCCACTTGACGACCACAAAGGTCGGACATAGGTCGCGTCGCGTAACCTCTAATTAACTGTTCGTTACAAAACGACACAGAATTCTCCGACGTCAAATAGGAAAATTAGACGTGAGAACTTCCCATAAGCCCGCCCACTGGGAGGACTGCAACCTTATTCAGGGGCCAAAGCCCGCCGACCACAGTAACTTAGTCGGCACGGCTGAAGCCGTACCCTGATACGAGACTGGCGGTCAACGGAATTTTTCGCGTCTACGGCTGGGCCTTGAGGCCAGGACTTATGAGCTCATTGCACGAAACATTGCTTATGAGAAGGACCTGTATCCGTGGTGCTGTGTGGTTGATTTGCCTATGCCTCCTGCTGGGCGCAGTAACACTCGCAGCGATGGCGCAAGCGGCGCAGTCGAGCACCACGCCGATCGTAAAGGCGGTGGGAGAGATCAAGTCCGTTGGTGGAAACAATATCCTACTGGCGACGGATGATGGGAAGAGCGAGAACATTGCCCTGCCGGAAAATGTCCAGGTCGTAAGGGTCGCTCCAGGTGAGACCGATCTTAAGAACGCCGTGCCGATCACCGTACGGGATCTGCAAAACGGCGATCGCGTTCTGGTACAGGGCAAGACGGCCGACGACGGGAAGTCGATGATCGCGCTACGCGTGGTGGTGATGAAGCAGTCGGATGTTGCCGCCAAGCAGCAGAAGGAACGCGAAGACTGGCAGAAGCGTGGCATTGGCGGGCTGGCGAGCGAGGTCGATCTCCCTGCGGGGACCGTAACAATTTCAGTGACGTCACTGGCAGGCAGTAAGAAGATGCTGATCCAGACGACGAAGAACACGTGGATACGACGGTATGCGCCCAATTCGGTGAAGTTCGACGACGCGCAACCGAGCAAGCTGGCCGACATTCATCCGGGCGACCAGTTGCGTGCGCGCGGGAACAAGAATGAAGACGGAACGGAGTTCACGGCGGAAGAGATTGTGGCGGGGAGCTTCCGCAATATTGCCGGCACCGTGACGGCGGCGAACACAACGGAAAATACGCTGACCGTGATGGATCTGTTGAGCAAGAAGGCTGTGGTGGTAAAGATCGCACCGGATTCGCAGATGCGTAAGCTGCCACAGATGATGGCGCAAAGGATTGCGATGCGCCTCAAGGGTCAGACGCCTCCGGGCGCACCCGGAGCGGGCTCGGCTCCGGCAAACGCGTCGGCCAGCTCGGCCGGTCCACAAGGTGGCGCCGTACAAGGAGCACCGGGCGGGGGAGCTTACCCCGGTGGAGGGGCGGGCACGCGTCCCGGTGGAGTGGATTTGCAGCAGATGCTGCTTCGCTTGCCGGCGGTAACCGTCGCAGATTTTCAGAAGGGCGATGCCGTGATTCTGGTATCGACACAAGGAAACGATGCGGAAGTAACCGCGATCACGTTGGTGGGAGGCGTGGAGCCGATACTGACCGCTGCTCCCGCGGGCGGTCAGGCGATGGTGCTGTCGCCGTGGAGTTTGAGCGGGGCGCCGGGAGAGGCGCAGTGAAGCGGTTGTCGGTAGGTCTCAGTCGTCGGTTTTGAGTGGATAGACGGGCTGCCGGAAAGACAGGAAAGTTCATGAGAGTCGTTCTGTGCCGGAGACTTGTCCGGTTTGCTATTTTGGCGCTGTTCGTCGTGACTTTCCCGGCTGCTTCGTCGTTCGCGCAGGCGGCGCTCGGGTCAATGCATGGGACGGTAACCGATCCGTCGGGCGCGGCGGTAACCAAGGCGGATGTTCAGATCACCGCCCCGGATGGCAGGGTTCTCGATACCGCCACAAACAACACCGGCGGTTATGAAGTAAAAGGGCTGGCTGCGGGAAAATACGGCATCAAGGTTACGGCCAAGGGATTTGAAGTGTACGAAGTCGACGGCATTGCTGTCGGGCCCGGGCAATCGCAAAAGACCGATGTAACCCTATCCATCGAGGTGCAGCAGCAGAACGTCAATGTCTCGGAGAACACTCTTGGGTTGGACGTGTCTGCCGAGAGCAACAGCACGCAGATGGTGCTGACGGGCAAGGACCTGGATGCGCTGTCCGACGATCCGGATGAACTGGCTGACGATCTGCAGGCGCTGGCGGGGCCGTCGGCCGGACCCAACGGCGGGCAAATCTACATCGATGGATTCACCGGCGGACAGCTGCCGCCGAAGGCGTCGATTCGGGAGATTCGCATCAATCAGAATCCGTTCTCGGCGGAATATGACAAGCTGGGGTATGGACGCATCGAGATCTTCACCAAGCCTGGAGCTGACCAGTATCACGGTCAGGTTTCGGTACTGGGGAATTCATCGTACTTCAATTCAACCAGCCCATTTGCGACCAGCAATCCATCCTACGATACGACGCAATACTCGGCTAACTTTGGCGGACCGGTCGGGAAAAAGTCGTCGTTCTTCGTCAACTTCGAGAGGCGCAACATCGGCGACAACGCGATTGTAAATGCATTCGTGATCGATCCCACGACGCTTGTGGAATCGCCGTACAACACCTCAGTTCCGATTCCGCAGGAGCGTACCGTCGTCAGCCCGCGCATGGATTTTCAACTCACCCCAAACAATACCTTGAGCGTGCACTATCAATACTGGCTGAACAATCAGGAAAACAAGGGCGTTGGGCAGTTCTCATTGCCGTCGCAGGCTTACGGCGTGAACCACACGGAGCAGACGTTTCAGCTCAGCGATACGCAGCTGTTCGGGCAAAAGATCGTCAACGAGACCGGATTTGAATACCTGCGTGACCGCAACAACATGACGCCGGCTGCTACCGATGTGACGCTCAACGTGCAGGGGGCGTTCGTCGGAGGCGGCAATACGCAGCAGTTCAGTCTCGACAAGCAGGATTATTACGAGGCACAGAACTATACGTCGTGGTTGCATGGCAGCCATGTGTTCAAGTTTGGTGGCAGACTACGTGCCCTGCGCGACGCGGGCTATGCCGACCCAAATTTCAACGGCACATATACCTTCAATTCGCTGACTGCTTACCAGATCACCGAGCAAGGCGTGGCGAATGGGTTGACTCCGGCGCAGATCCGTGCGACAGGAGGCGGCGCCGGACAGTTTTCGATTACGTACGGAACACCGTCGGTGATTGTCACCTACTATGACGTTGGGCTCTACGCAGCGGACGACTGGAAGTGGAAGCCGAACTTCACGATCAGCTATGGACTGCGATTCGAGACCCAGACAGATATCAACGATCACGGAGACTTTGCGCCACGCCTGGCGTTTGCGTGGGGACTGGGAAAGGGTTCGACGCCGAAGACGGTGCTGCGCGCTGGATGGGGCATGTTCTATGACCGGTTCGACGAGCTGTACGTGTTGCAGGCAGAGCGCCTGAACGGCACGAACCAGCAGCAGTATATTGTTGATCAGCCGAACTTCTATCCTCTCGTGCCGTCGCAAGGCAGCCCCTTGCTGAACACCGCGAGGACGTTTCCGACTTCGTATCAGTTGGCGCCGAATCTTCGCGCTGCCTACACGATGCAGGCGGCGATCAGCGTGGAGCG
>Ga0306925_10002825_pt1 | contig 15086 bp, 14 predicted proteins | sample flu12Cox44000176_FD_203755 | JGI IMG/M metagenome (GOLD analysis project Ga0306925, IMG submission 203755) | Lab enrichment of tropical soil microbial communities from Luquillo Experimental Forest, Puerto Rico - flux8day.12C.oxic.44.000.176 (v2)... | ecosystem: Environmental > Terrestrial >... | reverse complement strand
TACATCTCCCGCACGGTCCAGTGTGAGTACTGCGGCAACCAGCGCTCGGTCGCGGCCGCGGCCGCGGGCCTGTCCGAGGGCAAGTACGACGAGCTGCTGAACTTCGAGACGTCGGCGGGCTACAGCGACCGGGAGAAGGCCGCGCTCGCCTACGCCGAGGCGATCGCCTGGCACCTGCCGACGCCGGATGAGTTCTGGGACCGGATGCGGGCGCATTTCAGCGAGCCCGAACTGGTCGAGCTTGGCTGCTTCATCGGGCTCACGTTCGGGCAGCAGAGCTGGCTGCGGATGCTCAATATCGGGCACCACGAGGTGATGGCGGGAACGGACGCCTCGATGGCGCCGGGGTTCGAGACGCCGGAGGCCATGGCGAAGTCGCTCGCCTCCGGCGACTACTGGGCCAAGCACTGACCTCCGCACAGCCGGCACCCGGCTATCCCGCCTTCTCCGCGGCCGAGATGGCCCGCCGCTGGGCTGTGCTGGAAGGGCTGCTCGGCGAGGAGGGCTGCGACGCCGCGCTGGTCTACGGGGCCGAACGGGCCGGCACCGCGGTGCCGTGGCTGACCGGGTGGCCGGTGACCCGGGAGGCGGCGCTGGTGGTGCGCGCCGGCGAGGCCGGGGTGATGTGGGTCTGCTACGACAACCACGTGCCCAACGCGCGGGCCATGGCGCGGGGTGTGGAGGTGTGCGCCGGGGGCAGGTCGGCCCTGGCCGCGGCGCTGGAGTGGATCCGGGGCTGGCCGGGACGGGTGCGGCGGCTCGGGGTGATCGGGCTGGTGCCCGCGCGGGCCGGGGCGGCGCTCGCCGCGGCCGCCGGGGACGTCGTGTTCCTCGACGGGGAGTATGCGCGGCTGCGGCTGGTGAAATCCGGCGAGGAGATCGGGTGGCTGCGCCGGGGCGCCGCGATGAGCGACGACGCCGTGCGGGCGCTGGCCGGGGCGGCGCGTCCGGGGATGACCGAGGCCGAATGCTGTGCGGTCCTGGAGAGCGGCTACATCGCGGCCGGCGGGCTCACCCACATTCACTACCTGGGTGTCACGCCGATGGCCGACCCGGGGCTGTGCGTGCCCGCCCAGTGGCCGTCGTCCCGGAAGCTGGCCGCCGGGGACGTGCTGAGCTGCGAGATCAGCGCCAGCTACCACGGCTATCCGGGGCAGGTGCTGCGCACCTTCGCCGTCGCCGCCGACCCGGTGCCGCGCTACCGGGACCTGCATGACGTGGCCGACGCCGCGTTCGGCGCCATGACGGCCCGGCTGGCGCCCGGGGCGACCGCCACCGAACTCACCAAGGCCGCGGCCGACGTCATCCTCGGCGCCGGGTACACGATCTACGACGACCTCATGCACGGGTACGGGGGCGGTTACCTGCAGCCGGTGGTGCCCCGGGCCGGCCTGGAGGCGCGGCGGGTGCCGGGCTTCACGTTCGCCGCCGGCATGACCGTGGTCCTCCAGCCCAACGTGATCACCCCGGACGAGCGGGCCGGCGTGCAGACCGGCGAACTCATGCTGGTCACCGAATCCGGTTGCGAGTCACTGCACGACTACCCCCGCGGCTTCCGCCGCATAGGCGGCTAACCCAGCGGACACCCGGAGCATCTCGCTGAGTACATGGTTGAGGCGGACGCCGACATCGCGCGGGCGCTGAGCGGCGGGGGCTGACCGGGCCGGCCGGGCTGGATGCGGATGGGCTATACCTGGGTGCATGGACGTGGACCTGCCGATCTGTGCGACCTGCGGAGTGCAGTACCCGGCCCCGCGTGAGGACTGCCCCATCTGCCTGGACGAACGCCAGTACGTCGGCTGGGGCGGGCAGCGCTGGACCAGCCTCGCCGAACTCGCCGCCGAGGGGCGCAAGGGCTATATCGCCGAGGAGGGACCTGGTGTGCTCGGCATCGGGGCCCGGCCCCCTACCGCCATCGGGCAGCGTGCCCTGCTGGTCACCACCCCCGCGGGCAACGTGCTCTTCGACATGATCAGCTACCTGGACGAGGACCTGGCCAGCCAGGTCCATGCCCTGGGCGGGATCGCGGCCATCGCGATCAGCCACCCGCACTTCTACGGGTCGATGACCGAGTGGGCTCACGAGTTCGGTGCGCCGGTCTACATCCACGCCGCCGACCGGCAGTGGGTGGCCCGGCCGGACCCGCTGGTCAGGTTCTGGGACGGCGAGACCGAGCAGATCGGGGACGACCTCACGCTCATCAACGTCGGCGTGCACTTCGAGGGCGGGCAGGTGCTGCACTGGGCCGGCGCGGACGGCGGGGCGGGTGCGGTGTTCTCCGGGGACATCATGACCGTGGTCCAGGACCGGCGGTACGTGTCCTTCATGTACAGCTACCCGAACCTGATCCCGGAGCGGCCCGAGGTCATCCGGCGCGGGCTGGCCAGGCTCAAGCCCTACCCGTTCGACCGGGTCTACGGTGCCTGGTGGCGGCGGGTGGTGCACACCGACGGGTCGGCGGCGGTCGCCAGGTCCGCAGAGCGGTATTTGCGCTTCGCGCTCGGCGGCGATGGGGCGCAGCCCGGCGGACTTGGGTAAAAACGGCGGAACCCGGTAGGCTCCGGCCCACTATCAAGGACGACCCGCGCCCTCGGCACGGTGGGGGAAGTGATCATATGCGTCGCATCATCGTTGCGGCAGCCGCCACCACGCTCATCGGCTCCGTCGTGGCGGCCTGTGGGAGCACCACATCCAGCAGCACCGCCGGCGGCAGCAGCCCCGCGGCCGGCACGGCCGCCAGTTGCACGCACGCCAGCATCCAGAACCAGCTGTACACCAAGGGCGTGCTCACGGTCGCGACCGACAACCCGGTGTACACGCCCTGGTTCGAGAAGAACAAGCCGTCCAACGGCCTGGGCTACGAGAGCGCGGTCGCCTATGCGATCGCCCACCAGCTCGGCTTCTCCCCGTCCCAGGTGACGTGGGTCAGCGAGCCGTTCAGCAGCTCGTATGCTCCCGGGCCGAAGAAGTTCGACTTCGACATCAACGAGATCTCCTACACGGCGCAGCGCGCTCAGGCGGTCACGTTCTCCAAAAGCTACTACGACGTCCAGCAGGCCATCGTGGCGCTCAAGGGCTCCCCGATCGTCACCCACCACACGTCAGCCGACCTCAAGAAGTACCTCTACGGCGACCAGGTGGGGACCACCGGCCTGACCTACATCACCAACAACATCCAGCCGACCCAGCAGCCCAAGGTCTTCGACACGCTCAGCGAGGTGTCCGCCGCGCTGGAGGCGCACCGGATCGACGCCCTGATCACCGACACTCCCACCGCGCAGTACATGGCCTCGGCGCAGCTCAAGCACGCGGTCCTGGTGGCGCAGTTCCCCACGGTGGGCGAGCACTACGGGCTGCTGTTCCACCTGGGCAACCCGCTGGTGAACTGCGTCAACAAGGCGATCGGCGCACTGAAGGCCAACGGGACGCTGCAGCAGCTGCAGCAGAAGTACCTGCAGATCTACCTCACGTTCCCGACCATCCAGCCCTGAGCCCCGGTGGCGCTGACCGGGAGCCCGCCACCGGGTGCGGCCGGGAGCCCGCCCCCGGGCTCGTTCGCGCGGACCGGGCGCGGGGCCAGACTGCTCGGCGGGGGCCGCAGCGGGACGGTCATCTCGACCGCCAGCACGCTCGTCGTGCTTGGCGTGCTGGTCGCCATCTTCCTGCTGGCGCCGGGCGCGCGGGCGGTGGAGCACGCCTTCTTCAGCCCGCAGCACATGTGGCAGTCGTTCATCGGCAACCCGCAGCAGGGCTACTACTCGGTGGGCGCGGCGATCTGGCTCAACATCAAGATGTTCCTCGTCGCCGAGGTGCTCATCCTCGCGCTGGCCCTGCTGATCGCGCTGATCAGGCAGTCTGCGCATCCGGCGCTGTTCCCGATCAGGATCCTCGCGACCGGTTACGTCGACTTCTTCCGCGGCGTGCCGCTGATCCTGGTGATCTTCGCCATCGGCCTCGGCGTTCCCGCGCTGAGCCTGCCGGTGGTCTCCAGCCAGTCCAACGCGGTGTACGGGGTGACCGCCCTGGTGCTGTCCTATTCCGCGTACGTTTCCGAGGTCTACCGCGCCGGGCTGAACTCGGTGCACCAGAGCCAGGTGGCGGCGGCGCGGTCGCTCGGCCTGCGGCACTGGCAGGCGCTGCGCCACGTCACCCTGCCGCAGGCGGTGCGGAACATCATCCCGCCGCTGCTCAACGACTTCATCAGCCTGCAGAAGGACACCGCGCTGGTGGGGATACTCGGGACGATCGAGGCCAACAAGGCGGCCGACATCTACAGCGAGCAGGTGTTCAACTTCTCCAGCTTCACCGTAGCCGCCATCCTGTTCCTGATCCTCACGATCCCGCTCGCGCGGTTCACCGACCGGCTGATCGAGCGGGACCGGCGCCGTCGTCTCGCCGGAGCCACGGCATGAGTGCTGGCGCGGAGCCAGGCCCGCTGCCGGTGGCCGGCGATGAGGCGATCAGGATCGAGGGACTGCACAAGTCGTTCGATACCAACGAGGTGCTCAAGGGCATCGATCTGTCCGTGGCCACGCACGAGGTGGTCTGCCTGATCGGGGCGTCCGGATCCGGCAAGTCCACGCTGCTGCGCTGCGTGAACCTGCTCGAGCCGATCAACTCCGGGCGGATCAGCCTGTGGGGCCAGGAGATCACCGGGCCGGACATCGACCCGAACCTGGTGCGCAGGCACGTCGGGATCGTGTTCCAGTCGTTCAACCTGTTCCCGCACATGACCGTGCTCCAGAACGTGACGCTGGCCCCGGCAAAGGTCCGCCGGATTCCCAAGGCTGAGGCCGAAGAGGAAGCCAGGGCGCTGCTGGGCAGGTTCGGGCTGGCGGACAAGGAAGCTGACTTCCCGGACCGGCTGTCGGGAGGGCAGCAGCAGCGGGTCGCGATCGTCCGGGCACTGGCGATGAAACCGCAGATCATGCTGCTCGACGAGGTGACTAGCGCGCTCGACCCTGAACTGGTGGCCGAGGTGCTCGATGTGATCAGGGAACTGGCTGGCACCGGCATGACCATGGTCATCGCCACGCACGAGATGGGCTTCGCCAAGGACATCGCCCGCCGCGTCTGCTTCCTTGAGGAAGGGCGAATCATCGAGGACGCCCCGCCCGCCGAGCTTTTCACCAGTCCAAGGGACGAGCGCACCCGGCGGTTCCTGCGCCGCATCGTGGACGCTGGCCGGCTCTGACCTGACCCTGGACCGACGCGGGATTAATCCGTTGATGTCCGAACGCTGTGCTGGGATATACAGATAGCGACACTCGGCGGTCCCGGGATGTCCGGCCCGCCGAACAGATCAAGAATCTAGATGCGGGGCATGGACGGAGAGCCGCAGCGGCCCAGCGCGCGGAGCGACCGGTTCCTGGCGCATAGAGGCCTGATCGCGCTGTGCTGCGGCACGGCCATGGCAGAAGCGTTCCTGCTCATCGTGGTCGCACCGGCTGCCCGGGCCCTCGCCCCCCAGGTCAGTGCGCTCCCCCCGCTGGCGATCTTCCACGACCTGCGCTGGCTGTACAGCACTGAGCGATCGTGGCTGTGGTTCGCCCTGCTGCTCGCCGGGCTGCTCGTGGCCCGGGCCGCGCTGAACACGGCGCTGGTCAGGCTAGCCTGGCCGACCCACTTGACGCCGCCGCCGCTGGCTGCCATGCGCGGCGCAATCGTCGTCACGACGCTGGCCTGCCTGCTGATCTCCCCACTGGTCAGCCTGACGTTCGGGGTGGCCATCCTGCCCTTCTCCTGGCCATTTCTTGCCCTGCTGCCCGCCATGCTGCTGATCGCGCTGCCGCTCAGCCACGCCGGGCTGGCCGGGACCTGGTGGCGGACCCTGCCGCCTGCTTCGGCGGCGTGGTGGCTGCTCGCGGAGTTCGCGGTGCTCACGGCCGCCGCCGCGCTGAGCACGGCACTGCCGCCGCCCGACGCGGTTCCCATAGCCGGGCTGGCCGGACTGGTGAACGCCCGCGCCTGGTACGGCCTGACCGCTGCCATCGCCCGGGGCGTCGGCCAGACCCACGCCGAACTGGATAGACCGGCATCGGCCCAGACCGCGCCGGCCGGGGCAGGCCTGGCCCAGACCGCGCCGGCCGGGCCAGGCCTGGCCCTGTCCGCGCTGGCACAGGCCGGCCCGGCAGCGGAGGACCCGGCCGCGCTCGCGTTGCCGGACGTCCACCGGGTTCCTGCCGGGCCGATGGCGCTGGCTGCGGTCATCGCCCTGGTCATCGCGCTGACCAGGCTCGTCTTCTTCTTTGGCGGTCCCGCCGCGACTGCAAACTCGCAGGCCCCCGTGGCGTGGGCGGCCGGGACACAGGGACCCGCTCACGCGGGCGACACGGCCGCCGACGCTGGCGACCACCCCGTGCTCGAGATCGCTGGCTTCGGCTCGTGGTGCTGCGGCCAGGATCGGGCGCTGGCCAAGGCGCTCCCGGGCACCCTGGTGCAGCAGTTCTCCTACCTGGGGACGAACCGCCGCGGGCAGCCCAGGCCCTACGGCGCGAAGGCAAGCAACATCCCGTTGCCGGAACTCGGCGACAGAATCGCGGCGCAGTTGTGGCGGCTGCACGTTGAGACCGGCAAGCCGGTGGACATCGTCGCTGAAAGCGAGGGCACCCTCGGCCTGGACGCGATGCTCGCACAGCACCCTGACGCCCCGGTGGGCTCTGTGGTCCTGCTCAGCCCGATCGTCGCCCCCGGTCAGTACGGCTACAAAGGAACCGGCAGCAGTCTGTTGACCAGGGACGAGTTGGAGGCGCTCATCTGGTTCGTGGGCGGGCTCTCCCCGTTCGGCTCGTCCGGCGCACAGACCTTGATCAGCTCGGTGAACAGCGTCGGCGCCCGGTTCGCCTCGGCGGCCGCGGAGCACGCCCCGGTCCGCATGCTGGAGGTTATCCCGCTCGCCGACGCGGTGACGTTGCCCGCCTGCCCGCTGCCACGCAGCGTGGTCGTCATTCCGGCGTTCCATGGCGAGCTGCTGGACGACCCGGTTGCCCTGCGCATAGTCCACCGCTTCCTCACCGACCGGTCGGTCACCGGGGTGCCCAGCCTGCGCACCACCGCCGAGATCGTGGCCGCCGCGGCCACCGCGTGGCGGATGCCGGAAAGCGCCGCGCCCTCCCCGCCGTGCAAATCGGCGCCGGCCGGGCCGGCTCCCGGGCACCGCCGCGCCCGCTAGCCGCACGCGGGAGCCGCACAACCGGCCGGGCGCCACCCCCATCAGGGGCGCGCCACCCAGGGCACACACCCCTGCGGCCAAAGCGCCCCGGCAGGGCCTTAACCAGCGGCGCGCCATCGGGCAGGCGGCAATAAAGTCGCCGGCCGGGCCGCGTGTGCGGGGTGCAGCGTCTCCCAGCGCCCTTGCTGGAACCTCAGGTCGAAGCGCTCAAGCTCGGGTCCCTTGGCACCGAAGCCCGCCACGGAATCGAGCAGTTCCTCCCGCGGCAGCAACAGCGCGGCAAAACGCACCTCGGGGATCTCGCCGCAGTCATACAGCGGCACGTTCCGCGTGCTGCCATCGTGCACCCGCAGTTCCAGCCGCCGCACGCTCGGATCCACCCGGCCCAGCAGCGCCCGCGGCCCCTCCTCGCTGCCGTTGGTCGTGATGTTCAGCAGGCGGCCCGGGGACAGGGGTGGCCCGGAGGAGACCCCCACGTGAACGATGCGCCCACCGGCATCAGTGAGCCTGATCATGCTTAACAAGTCGCCGTCGCGCGGTGCATTTCGCCGCGCCCAGATGACCCACGACACCCCGGTGTCGTCGGTTCCCTCCGCGACCACGCAGCGCCCATCCATGTGGCCCTCCCAATACCCCCGCGACCCATCCCCTGTGGTGGCACTTTACCGTGAGTGACAAGAGTTTCGGCACCAAATCTTGAGCCCACCTGGAAAATGGCCAGCTGACCTGGCCTTTCATCGAATGCCGGGATCGTGAAAGTTATGAGTTAGGTAATGCTTTATTGCGCCACTCTAATGACAGAACGTAATCAGCGCACCCTACGCCGGCGGCGCAGGCCGAGCGTGATCAGCGCCAGGCCGGCGAGCGCGACGATCGGGCCGATGACCGCCCAGACGGTCGCCCCTGACATGAAGCTGCCCCCCACATAACCCAGCCCCTGCAGCGTCCAGACCAGGCCCGCCAGCGCGGCAACCAGCCCGATCACCACCAGCACGATCTGCCTCATCGCCAGCCTCTTCCCAGGGTGTTCCAGGGACCTGTCTCCCCGGCATACTCTCCCGACACGAGTATGAACGGCCCGGCCCGGGCGCCCGTTCAACAAGGGCAGCCAGATCCAGCCTCACGCCCGAGGGGAATCCATGCGTGGATTGGGATTGGCCACGATCGTGACGGCCGCTGGCGCGGTCCTGCTGGGCGGTGTCCCCGCGGCGGCACCGGAATGGGCCGCGGCACCGGCCCGGGCCGCGGCATCTGGCTGGAGGGTGGTCCCGTCGCCGCCGTCGGATGGCGGCTTCTTCAATGCGGTGCACCCGGCGCCGGCGCCGGTTCCGGCCTGCTGCTTTCCGTTACCGCCACCGGCCCGGCGAACGTGACGGCGGCCGGGCATAACACCACGGCCAACGGGCCCACGGCCGCGATCATCCTGTCCTGGAACGGCTCCGCGTGGACCAAGGTCAACGTTCCCAAGGTGGGCGCCACCGAGGAACTCGACTCCGCCTCCGCCGCCCCCGGCGGGACGATCACCTGGGCCTTCGGGCGCAGCACGAATTCACAAGGCGTGGTGAGCAACCTGACGCTGCGCAACGGTTAGGAATCAGTAACCACACGGGTTACAAGATCCATATCTGGCATGTTCGTTTACCTTGGCCAGATCGGGCACGATATCGTCGGCATCCACGGCCGGGCGGCCCGCTCCCCCCGCATATCACCGCCCGGAGCCGGCGGGGACGGCTAGGGAGGGCTTCAGGCGTGTTGACCGGGTTCAAAAACTTCATCATGCGGGGCGACATCGTCACGGTGGCCGTCGGACTGGCTGTCGCGCTCGCCTTCAGCGCCCTGATCGCCGCATTTACCTCCAACATCATCAACCCGATCGTGACCCGCTTCGAGGGAGGCAATGCGCCCGGCCTTGGCGTCCAGCTAGGCAACCACAGCAACAAGGCGACGTTCTTGGATTTCGGCGGGCTGATCTCCGCAATCATCTACTTCATCATCTTCATGCTGGTCGTTTACTACGTGATCGTCGTTCCTTACCGGCGGATCCAGGCCAAGCGCGGGGTCGCCGTGTTCGGCCCGCCCGCCGCGGTCAAGACCTGCCCGGCGTGCCTGTCCGCCGACCTGCCCGCCGCGGCGAGCAAGTGCAAGTACTGCGGCACCGAGCAGCCTTCGACCGCCGCGGCCTGATCGCGGCCCGGGCGGGTCGTCCCCCCGGCCAGCACCTCCTCACTTGGCGTCGGCGTAGCTGCGCACCACGGCCGTGGTGACCGGGAACCGGACCGGGGTCGGCCCGAACACCAGCCGCCCCGCCTCCGCCGCCGCCTCGGCGATCGCCGAGACCACGGCGGCGGCGAGGTCCTCCGGGCAGTGCACGATCACCTCATCGTGCTGGAAGAAGACCAGCCGCGGCTGGCGGTCGCCCACAGCACCGGCCCCGGGCAGCGCGGGTGAAGGTGGATGGGGAGGCGGGTGGGGGATGGCGGGTACCACGCCCGTTGCGTATGGCAGCGAAACAAGCGCCAGGCGGCGCCGCAGGCCTGCCAGGAAGACAACCGCCCAGTCGGCCGCGCTCGCCTGGACCACGAAGTTGCGGGTGAACCTGCCGCGGGCGCGCACCGACCGGCCCGCACGCGGTTCCTCCGCGCCCGGCTTGTCGGGCTCGGCGGTGAGGCCGCGCCAGTCACTGGACGGCGGCGGGCAGGTCCGGCCGAGCCGCGACCGGACCACCTTGCCCTCCTCCCCCGCCCGCGCGGCCAGTTCCACATACTGGGCGGCCAGCGGGAACCGGTGCCTGAGTATCGCCAGAAGCTGCCGCGCCTGCCCCGCCGTCCCGCCGTACATGGCGGACAGCAGGGCGATCTTGGCGTTGCCACGTTCCCCGCCGAATGCGCCGGCGAGCGCCTGGTAGAGGTCGCCGGTGCCGGCCGCGGCGGCCAGCGCCTCGTCCCCGGCGAGCGCGGCCAGCACCCGCGGCTCGAGTTGCGCGGCGTCGGCCACCACCAGCGTCCAGCCGGGGTCGGCCACCACCGCCCGCCGCAGCACCCGGGGGATCTGCAGCGCGCCGCCGCCCCTCGATGCCCAGCGGCCGGAGACCACCCCGTTGACGACGAACTCGGGATGGAACCGGCCGTCGGTCACCCACTCCTCCAGCCAGGACCAGCCGTACGCGGCATACAGCCGGGCGAGCTCCTTGTACTCCAGCAGCAAGGCGGCGGCCGGATGGTCCACCTCGCGCAGGACGTGCGCGCGGGTGGACGGCACCCGGATCCCGTCGGCGGCCAGGGCACGGAGCACCTGCGCGGGCGAGTCCGGGTTCACCGGGCGGCCGCCGAGCGCGGCGGAGAACTGTGCGGCCAGATCGGCCAGCCGTGGCGGGCGCAGCCCGGGCAGCGGTTTGCCGCCGAGCAGGCTGGTCAGCAGCTCCGAATGCACGTCGGTACGCCAGGGCAGCCCGTAGAACCCCATCTCCGCGGCGATCAGCCCGGCCGCCGACTCCGCGGCAACAAGCAGCGCGAACCTGCCCGGGTGCTCGTCGGCCGCGATCCGGCGCTGCTGATCGGCGTGCACGGCGACCAGGGCGTCCAGTGCCGCGCGCGGGGACGGGAAGGCCGGGTCGGCGGGCTCGAACAGCACCGCCTGGCCGGCCGCGGCGGACCGCACGGCAGCGGCCTGGGCGGCGGGCGCCGTCGCCCCGCGGGCTAGCCCCGACCTCGCCGCCCCGCGCTCTGCCAGCCCCGACCTCGCCGCCCCACCCAGGCGGGCCCAGGCCGCCGCCAGCGTGGCCGGCTCGGCTTGCCGCCCTTCCCTGGCCAGCAGCAGGGCTTCGGTCAGCGCGACATCGTGACAGCGCTCCACCCTCACCCCGGCACGCAGCAGCGCCGGGTACACGTCACCGCAGGCCGCCCACACCCAGCGCACGTCGCCGACCCGCTCACGCTCCGCAACGGCCGCGGAAAGATCATCATGCATAACGATGCGCCCATGGCCGGTGCCGTCCTCGGCGGACTCGGACATCAGGCAACCGCCCTCAGGGCCGCCGACCACAGCGATGCGCACGTATCAGATTGTGCGCCTCACCTGCGACAGCCCACACCCCGCGCTGGCCTGGCGCCGATGGCGGTGGGTGCCGGGGCCAGGCTGACAGCCGGCCACGCGGGCCAGGCGCTCTGCTTGATTCTCTGGGGCGACCGGATCGACCCCGGCGACGTCTGACCGGCCCATCGCTTGTGCGATGCGACCGGGAAATGGCGCCCAACGCGGCTAGTGACCGCCGGGGCCGACCCCCCTCACTACTACTGCTGGCGGACTGCCTGGCAGTCCGGTGCGGAACGCTTCGCAAGAAGGCCGGGAATGGCGGGTCCGGCCGCGGTGGCGTACCGCAGATGAGCGGGAACTACTCTGACCTGGGCTGCGGGATACCCGCGAGCAGCGCACGGACCTCCGTCTCCCGGTACCGCCGGTGGCCGCCCAGGGTGCGAATCGACGTGAGCTTGCCGGCCTTGGCCCACCGCGTCACGGTCTTGGGATCCACGCGGAACATCGTGGCAACCTCGGCTGGCGTTAGAAGCGGTTCAGCTTCGGGTGTGCGTGCAGACATGTGTACGGCCTCTCCTCCTGGACCAGTGTTGCGATCCTGCGTCTTGTAGGTTTCCTGGCTCCGGGGTGGAGCCTGCCGTGGATGTCCTATATGGCCCACTGAGACCATATTGCCATCACCAGCGGTGACAAGTCGACCACCGGGAGCAAAGATTCTGCGAGGCGTGTCCCGCTTTGTCCGCTGATTTAAGTCACGTTACGTAGCTCTAGTGATACGTATGAATATGACGGCGGGGATCCGGAAAAGGCATCTCATGCCGCTAGGACGCTTGTTCGAGCGCCTCCAGCGCCCGCCAGCGCCGCACGAAGCGCTCATACATGGCCGTCGCGAATTCGACTTCCCCGGCGGCCACCGCACTGATCGAGGCGGATACCTCAGCAACGGACTGATCCGAGCAGAGTGCGCCGTCGTCGAGCAGGTGCACCAGCCCGCCGTAGTCCAGTTCCACCAGCGAATGCTGGTGGAACTCCTCCAGCCAGGCGCCGACCTCGCGCAGTTCGGCCAGCAGCGACGCTGGATCGCTGCCCCACGGCGCCGGGGCCCGCGGGCTCCTCGCCGGGCGGATCACGGCCAGCGCCTTGGCCACCCGCGTGCGCGCCTGGCTCATCGCGGTCGCATAGACGAGCGTGCGCGTCCCGGCGGCGGTCGCACGGCCCCCCTCGCCCGGCTCGCTCGACGCCCCGAGCACGAGCCAGCGCTCATCCGCGGCGAAAGGGACGAACCAGGCAAACGGCACCGACCAGGTGCTCGCCTGGATATACACCCGCGGCGAGTACTCCCGGCTGCGCCAGTGTGCGAAGTCGCGCACGGCCGCGTCGGCATGGTGGGTGGAGAAGGCGGCCTGAGCCAGAGACGGCGCCGCCGTCCGCAGCCGGGACAGCACCAGCCAGGACCGCAGCCTGGTCTGCCACGGGCAGATGTAGGTAACGCCCTCCGACCACCGGACGTAGGCATCGGCGCTCTCCTGCTCGGGGGCAGGCCGCGGCGGCGATGCGATCGCCCGCGCCAGCGACTCCGCCTGTTCCGCGGCGAGCGCTCCGGCGCGGCGGGGGCGGCCCGCCGATGCCGCGTATTCAACCCAGCGCCGGCCGTCAGCCTCAGAAAACGCCGAGAGGGGCTCATAGACACGCAGGTATGCGGCGTAGGGAAGCACCCAGGAATCCTGGCATGCAGCGATCGCGCGACATAGACACGACACGTAACGACATCATTACCGGGCCCCGGGTGTTCCCGGGATACGCGCACCCTCCTCCAGCAGGGCCACGGCCCCGTGACGAAGGAACGGGGCCGTAGGCCATCGGGGGGTTCCAGGGGGGTCGCTCCCCCAGGCCAGCAGAGCTATGGCACGGGGATGGGGTTCGCGGTGGCCGCACCGCCGAGCAGTGACAGCCCGTAAGCATTCTCGATCCCCGCCAGCACCGAGTAGTGAGAGTAACTGGTGCCGTCGGACCCGGGTGTGATTGCGGGGCCGGTCTCGAGCGCATACATCGGGCTGAGAGTGGCCGCACAGCACTCGTCGAACGTGATGAACACCGTCGCCCCGGCCGCCGTCAGGTTCGGCACGATCTGAGACAGCCACTGGTCGGAGCGCTGCTCCAGCGCGTCGGAGGCCGTGAGGCAGTCGGCGAAACCGGTGCTGGCGAGCTGGGCGGCGGGCAGCCCGTGCATGTCATCGCAGGCGTTCGGGGTGATGAAGCTCACCGCGGGCAGGCTGGCGTAGTTCAGCGCGGTGAGCGGCGTCACCTGCTGGCATTCGGCGCTCAGGTAGACGGTGCCGAACGGGATGCCGGGGTCATGCCGGAGCAGGTATTGCCCGTCGGTCACCGGGTCGTTGTAGGTGACGCGGGGCGAGCACGTCTTCTGCATGCCCTCCTCGAAGATCCCCCAGGACACGCCGGCCTGGGTGAGCTGGTCCCAGATCGTCGGGCCCGCGAACTGGCCGGGGCGCACCGCATCGGCGCCGGTCTGGGTGAACCCCGAGGCCATGCCGAGGTAGTTAGGCAGGCTCGGGTGAGTAAGCGCGGCGTAGTGGGTGAAGTCCAGGCTGGTGCCGCCGCGCCACAGGCTGTTCAGGTAGGGCATGTCCGTGCGGTCGTTCAGCACCGGATGCAGGCCATGGTTCTCCATCATGATGATCACGAACGGCGCCGGAGCCGTCCGGGCAGGCGCAACCGGGGTGGCGCCCGCGGCCGGGACACCGGCACCCAGCGCGGTCAGCAAAGCGGCCGCAGCAACCACAGCGCATGCGAGCCCGATCCGGGACTTGTCCATGTCCATGCCTCCCCCTCATTGTGCCCGAAGGACGGATCGTCTCTCGGCGCTGGGAGTAGGAATACGCTTGTCGCGAGCCCGCGTCGACGAGGACGTGGGACGACGCCAGGAGAGGGAGTCACCAACGTGACGAACGTCTTCGCGAGCAATCCCAGCGGCAGCGCCTCCGGTTACCCCCAGGACGCTTCCGCAACCGCATCCGCATCGACCCCACGCGGCGGGCACGAGCAGGTCGTGTTCTGCCAGGACCCGCAGACCGGGCTGCGGGCCATCATTGCCATCTACTCCACCACGCTCGGCCCGGCGCTTGGCGGCACGCGCTTCTTTCCCTACCCGTCGGAAGACGCGGCCCTGACCGACGTGCTGAACCTGTCCCGCGCGATGGCGTACAAGAACGCCCTGGCTGACCTCGATCTCGGCGGCGGCAAGGCCGTGATCATCGGGGACCCGGCCAAACTCAAGACCGAGGCCCTGCTGCGGGCGTACGGCCGGTTCGTGGAGTCCCTCGGCGGGCGGTACGTGACCGCGTGCGACATCGGCACCTACAGCGAGGACATGGACATCGTGGCCCGCGAGTGCCGGTACGTCACCGGGCGGACCGTGCTCAACGGCGGTGGCGGCGACTCCTCCATCCTGACCGCGATCGGGGTGTTCCACGGGATGCGGGCCGCAGCCGAGCACACCTGGGGCTCGGACAGCCTGGAGGACCGCCTGGTCGGGGTCGAGGGCGTCGGCAAGGTGGGCCACCGCCTGGTCGGCCATCTGATCGACGCTGGTGCCCGGGTCGTGGTCTGCGACGTCAGCCCCGCGGCGGTCGAGCGAGTACGGACGGCCCACCCGGGCGTGCAGGCCGTCAGCGGCCAGGCCGAACTGCTCGCCTGCCCGCTCGACATCTACGCACCGTGCGCAATGGGCGGCGCGCTCACCGACGATTCGGTGGCGGCGCTGTCCGCCCGCATCGTCTGCGGCGGCGCCAACAACCAGCTCGCGCATGCCGGGCTGGAGAAGGTGCTCGCCGACCGCGGGATCCTGTACGCCCCGGACTACCTG
>Ga0306925_10002824_pt1 | contig 15088 bp, 16 predicted proteins | sample flu12Cox44000176_FD_203755 | JGI IMG/M metagenome (GOLD analysis project Ga0306925, IMG submission 203755) | Lab enrichment of tropical soil microbial communities from Luquillo Experimental Forest, Puerto Rico - flux8day.12C.oxic.44.000.176 (v2)... | ecosystem: Environmental > Terrestrial >... | reverse complement strand
GCTGTTGTTTTCGGGCTCGTGCTGCTCTACTCCGCGTGGACCTCGGTCAAGCCGATCCCTGACGTTTCCGCTGGTGAGAGCCCTGATCCTCTGGCGCAAGGCCTCAGACTCGACGGCACTTATCCCACGCCCGAAGGTCTTATCGAATACCACGTTCGCCATGTCCCCGCGGGTTTCGTTCTGATGTACCTGGCGGGTGCTCTTTCCGGGCTTCTGGGAATCGGCTCGGGAGCAGTCAAAGTGCTTGCCATGGACCGTGCCATGCGAATTCCTTTCAAGGTTTCGACCACGACCAGCAACTTCATGATCGGCGTGACCGCCGCCGCGAGCGCGGGAATCTACCTCCACCGCGGGTACATCGACCCGGGACTAGCGATGCCCGTGATGCTCGGCGTTGCCGCCGGCGCGTTGAGCGGCGCGCGCATTCTGCCGGGCGCCAAAGTGCGCACTTTACGCATTGCCTTTGGCGCAGCCCTGGCCGCCATCGCCATGCAAATGATTTACCAAGGCATGGGAGGCAAGATCTGAAGGCCACAGGATGGCTGAATCATCCATCGAACGAGACAGGCGATTCGAACTGCTGTTGGGCCGACTTCTACGCACCGGGTTTCTGCTCTCGGCGGCGGTGGTGCTTCTAGGGGGCGTGCTTTACCTGATCCAGTATCGCCACCGATCGCCGCAGTACCAAATATTTCGCGGCGAGCCAGCTGATATCCGCTACGCGCGAGACGTTCTGCGCGACGCATTCCGAGGGCACTCGCGCGCCCTGATTCAACTCGGACTCCTGCTGCTGATTGCGACGCCGATCGCCCGCGTGGCCCTTTCGGTCGTCGAATTCGCACGAGAACGCGACTGGCTGTACGTTACGACAACGCTCATCGTCCTGGCCGTTCTAATTTTTAGCCTCGCCGGCAGGTAGCTTCGTTAACGACATCGTGCAGCGAAACGGTCACCTTTCCTGCTTGACACGTGAAGCCGCGCTGCTAGGCTGGGCACGTGGATGGATCGAACCGCTAATCACCCGACACGTGACACCCAGAATTGACGTCGAAACGGTCAGCCCGGAGGAATTCCAGGTTCGCGTGGCCGACGCCAAAAGTGAGCGGTCCTACCGTGTGACCCTGAAAAAGCCCGACTACCATCGTATTGCCGCCGGAACTGTCGAGCCTGCCGAACTCGTGCGCCGCTCGTTTGAATTTCTGCTCGAGAATGAGCCGAAGGAATCCATCCTGGCGCGATTTGACCTCCCTATCATCGGCCGCTATTTCCCCCAGTACGAACGCGAAATGAAGCGCAGGCTTACCGAGAAAAGCTGATTGGCTAAAGTACTCTCCACAAGGCGGCCTCTTTCACCGATCAAGGTTCCGTCGAACGTGAAGGTATATTCCTATTGGTTGAGCAGCGGGATCTTGCTCGCAGGCTGCGGTGGCGGGAACGTTTCAAGGTACGCGTAAATATCCGCGAGGTCCTGATCCGCTACGACCTTCGCCGTATACGGAGGCATCTGCCCGGTCGGTGCGCGAACGTAGTGGATCACGCCGGAAAGGCTCAGCGCCGGAGGACCGATACGCGGCGCGATCGCTGCTCCCGCTCCTCGGCGCCCGTGACACTCATAGCAGCCGTAGGCGACGAAAAGCTTCTTGCCGTTCTCCGCGTTACCCTTCAATCGATCGGCCGCAGAGCCTCGCGGCGCAACGGCCTGCAGATAGGCATAAATGTCGGCGAGTTGCTGATCTGAGGCGGTCGACTGCGCCACCGGGGGCATTTTCCCGGTCGGCTGGCGAACATAGGCGATCACTGCTTGCAGATCGAGTGGCGGTGGCGCGATTTCTGGCGCGAGATTCGTGCCTTGGCCTTGCTCTCCATGACAGGTCGAGCAACCAGCACTCGCAAACATCTTTTTGCCATTTTCTATACTGCCCGCGGATTTCGCCGTAACTGCCTGCGCTTCCACTCGGCCACCTGCCATACCCAAAGCGCACGCGATTGCCAAGACGGTAAGGTTGCCCACGGTGTTCTCCTAGCGAGGTTGGGTCAGCACATCGACCAGCGCCGGATCGCCACGCTTTACCACCTCCATGGCACGCTGGATCGCGGGCGCGAGTTCGCTCGGGTCGCTGATCGGCCCTTCGCCGTGCATGCCCATGCTCTCGGCAAGTTTCGCGTAATCGATCGGCGGATCGACTAGCACGCTGCCGATACTCGCATTTCTGATCCCGCGCTGGTGTTGGCTGGCCATGACTTGAATCTGCATTAACTCCTGGTGGTAGGCTCGATTGTTGTGCATAAGGATCAGGAGTGGGATGCGATGATGTGCCGCGGTCCACAAAATGCCCGGCGCGAACATCAAATCGCCATCGTTCTGAATGCTGACCGTAAAGCGCCCGTGCTTCCGATTGGCCAGTGCCGCCCCAACCGACGCAGGTGCACCGTATCCTACCCCATAGCCCCCTTCGGCTCCGATGTAGTGGTAGTGTTTGCGGAAGTCCCACAATCGCAGCGGCCACCGACTGACGAACTGGCAGTTGGAAACAAACGACCAGTCTTGGTCCTTGATCTGCGCCCAAAGCTCCATCGAAAGGCGCGCGGTGCTGATCGGACTGCCATCCCAGCCAGACGTCGCGGCGTCGCGTTGCGCCTGCATCACCTGCTGATGCGCCGCAGCAATTTTCGCTCCACGATCGGCGAACGCGCGTTTCCGATCATCTGTCATTTGTCGTTTCACGGCTTCGATCAGCGACGGCAGCGTCGCCTCAGCATCGGCCGCGATGGCCAGATCAACTGGGGTGTAGCGCTGGAAATCCTGGTAATTGCTCTTCGCAAAAAGATCATTCGCGGTGATGCTGATCAGCTTTGTGCCTGGCTTGGTGACCCGCCGGTATTGCGGGTACACCTGGCCCTGCACCGAATTCACCACACTCCAGAAATCCGTCAGCTCGAGACCCGCAACAATGTCCGCCCCAGCGATCGTTGGGCCAGCATGTTCGGTCAGGTTGAGTGGATGGCGCGTCGGGAAGTTCATTCGGCCATTCCGGTCGATTACGGGCGCTTGCAGAAGTTCTGCAAGCTCAATCATCCCCGCTAAACCCGCGGGAGTCCGGGCGACGCGGTCGGTCACGAGCACCGGGTCTTCGGCGCCCACTAGCAGACGAGCCGCCTCGGCAACTGCTCCGGAGTCCCCCGCTGGCGGCGCCGTCAGCGAAAGTCTCGGCACGCTAAGGTTCGCGCCGTCCGGAACGGGATGCTCCTGGAGTGTGTGGCCGGCCACCAACGCGACCGGCATCGTCGGCGGGGTCGTACCGATTTTGTAGGCGCGCACGGCAGATTCTGCGAATGCTCCGAGCGAAACGGGATTGTCGTCCCATTTCGTGTAGTCGCGGACCATCGCCGCGGGGTCTTGCGCGCTGTGCGTCCAGTCAACTTGGCCGAAGCGTTCAGCGGCGTCAGAGAAATTGCCGAGGACAATGTAAACGGGAACGCGGTCGCAGAATGCGTCGTAAATCGCCATCGAGGCGTGCTGCAAGCCAACCGTGCCATGCACGCAGACCAGCAGGGGCTTGCCTTCGATCTTGGCGTAACCGTGGCCCATTCCGACCGACGACTCTTCGTGGCAGCAAGTGATGAATTCGGGAGCCTTGTTGCCGCCGTAATTGATGAACGACTCGTGCAAGCTGCGAAACGAGTTTCCGGGGTTGGCGCAGAGATATTCGAAATCGAGCGATTTCAGCACATCGACCATGAAATCCGAGCCGGGGTGATCGACGGTGAGAGCGTCGACGCTCGGCTGGCCATCCATCACTGCCGGCTTTAAGAGCGGCGGCGCAGCTCCGCCATGCGGCGACTTAGCCGGCGCGGCATCCGCCGAAGACGGATGAACCACGAGTGCCGCGGTGCTGGCCGCGGCACGCAAAAAATCCCGCCGGTTCACTGAGTCTTTTCTTGATTTCCTCATTTCGCCACCCCCGGGGTCTTTCTGGAGACGAATTATTACTCCGATTCAAGTCTTCGTGCAGCAATCACTTTGCCGCCTGACCGCGACTGCCCATGACCCGGCCCGCTCTTCGCTGGGCAGCCCAATTGAGAAAACGGCGAATGCGGGCGCGCTCCTGCCACATCAGGTGACAGAATTTGCGGGCATCCAAGTCCGTGGCGTCCGGGCCAAAGAACGTTTCCATTCGCCACTGTATGTAGGGCGATTTCCACGGCCGCAAGCGATATCCCCTGGCGATGATCCAATAGTAGCGCAGCGCGTTAAACATGTTGGCGTGCGCTTGGTTTCTTCTTGTCGACGGGCAATAGCGCACGAATCGCCGCTCGATTTTGATTCAAGAATCGCAGAATGACCCGAAGTTCGCTCATACGAAAAAGCCTCAGCGCACGATTCGCGGCAGTCACGACTCCTCTTAAAATCGGCCGCACTTTCGCCCTCGCACGTTTGCTCGGTTCTATCAGGATCCGGCGGCGATCGTGTCGATCACGCCGACGCCTTAAGTACCTCGCTTTCTCGAGCCGATCCAACAGCGCGGTGATGGCCCCCGTGGTTAGTCCCAGTTCCGTTGCCAGCTGCCCTGGGGTTATGGCCCGCCCTCGCGAAACGATGTCCAGGCAATGAAAGTCGGCGCGATGAATGCCCAAACGATTGGCTGCGACCTCATCGAGCCGGTCCACATCGCCATCCATGGCTCGGAGATTTGCGACGATTGCCTCGATGACCTTACGTTTTAGTTTCCTTGTCAAGTGAGAATCTCAACAATTAAGGTAATGAATCTAAACGACGACAGTTTACACTGTAAGAAGCTAGGGGGCCATGAGTTTCGCCGGTTGGCACTCGTTTTCAGGCTGCTTTTGGCCTGGTACCAGGTTGACCGGCCCAGATCCTCGCGTGAGCCTCTTTTCGGCCACCTCGGCCGCGCTCCATCCGAAGCCAATCAGGCCGCTCGGGTGGCCAGGTCCGGGTAATTTTCCCTCCCGGCGGAGCGACGATTGCTCTCGTCAGGCGAATGGGCGCTTACGGTGAGCTCCGCGAGCTTAGCCGAGGCGGCGGACCCAGACACGCTCGGTCGCGGGCTTGCCCAGATGGATCCGCCCGGAGCCGCGCCCGGTGACGGTCAGCGACATGGTCTCGTCGTATTCGCGATCAAGAACTCGCACGCGAGCGGAAGGGCACAAATTTCGCTGCTCCAGAAATTCGAGAAACGCGGGATCTTTCTCGTACACGCGCAGAATTTCGTAGGAGTGCCCTATCTTCGCCTCGGAAAGCCGCAGGGCGCCATGCTTGCGGCGAAGACTGGACATTCCTCCCAAAAGCGGAACGCCGTGCGGGCATCGGCTGTCGCGTCCGAATCGTTCAAGCAACAGGTGCGCGACTTCGGGCGAAATGCCGTGTTCGAGGCGTTCGGCCTCTTCATGCGCGCGAGACCATTCCAGACCGATAATTTCCGTGAGAAGTTTTTCAGCGAGGCGATGCCGAAGAACAAGATGTTGTGCCGCTCCCTTCCCTTTTGTCGTGAGCTGGATTCGTCCGTCCCGTTGCACGCGCAGATAGCCGTCGCGAGCCATGCGTTTCAGGGCCGCGGTCACGGCAGGCGGAGTTACGCCAAGGTCCTCAGCAAGCCGGGCGCTGATGGGGACCTGCTCTTCTTGCACAATCTCCCAGATGGCCTTTAGATAGTCCTCTTGGGAGACGCTGGTTGTTTCTCGTCGCATGAAATTCGCTCTGAAGAAATCGTTCGGCTCCCGCCGCCCGCTGGCGCCCAAACTGGACCCGGCCGGTCATGGGTTCTCGAGCCAGAATGTGGCTTCCACAACGATGTTATCGAGGCTTCTGTCATTTTCAAGTATTCTCTTGCCCACGGCCGAACGTGCGGACGACGATGGCTCTTGCAGAAAACCGTGATGAATCTGATGCGGGTCAGAAACAGCGAACCCCACACGCCGGCAGGTCTTCCACCGGCAATGTATCGAGTCCGGCCGTCAGACTGGTCTCACCTGCTAACGTCAGGCGATTTGCAGGACGATCTTGCCGAATTGTTCGCGATTTTCGAGGCGGCGGTGCGCCTCGGCGGCGCGTTCGAGTGGAAAGACCGTGTCAATGATCGGCTTCAACAAGCCGCGTCTGACCAGTTCGAGCGCCGCATAGAGCTCCGATTTGCGTCCCATAAACGACCCCAGAATTGAAAGCTGACGCGCGAAGAGATAACCAACATTGATTTTGCTCTCGAACCCGCTCGTTGCGCCGCAGGTGACTAAGCGACCACCAGGTGCGAGGCTGTACACGCTCTGATCCCATGTAGCTGCCCCCACGTGCTCGAACACAACGTCCACTCCGCGGCCGCCGGTCCGCTTCTTCACTTCGCGCGCGAATTCGCCCGCGTGTAGCAGCACATCGTCTGCGCCGAGTGCTTTCGCTTTGGCGAGCTTCGGCTCCGAACCGGCCGTGGCGATCACCCGCGCGCCGGTGGCCTTGGCGATCTGCACGGCCGCACTGCCGACTCCGCTGCCCGCTGCGATGACCAGCACATCTTCGGCAGGCTGCAGATCGGCACGAGCAAACAGCATGTGCCATGCGGTAAGAAAAACGAGCGGAACTGCGGCTGCTTCTTCAAAACTGAGATTGCCGGGTATTGCCATCACGTTCACTGCAGGAGCTTTCACGAATTCGGCGTAACCGCCGTGGATGGTCGAGCCGAACAGGACGTATTCTTTGCAAAAATTATCTCGGCCCGCGATGCACTGCGGGCAATGACCGCAGGAAACGCCCGGCGCGAGTAAAACTCTTTCGCCCACACTTACGTTCTTGACCCTCTCGCCGGTTCTCACAACTTCGCCGGAAATGTCGCTGCCGGGAATGTGCGGAAAAGGTACGGTCCGCCCGGGCAAACCGCGCCGAACCCAAAGATCGAGATGATTGAGCGCGCAGGCTTGCACGCGGACGAGGACCTCATCGGCGCCAATCATCGGCTCCGGAAAATCCGTGTAGCGCAGGACCTCAGGACCGCCGTGCTCGTTGATCACGACCGCCTTCATGAGCACCTCCAGATGAACAGAGCGCGCTAAAGTAGCATTGCCGTTGAGCAGTGTCCAGGCGATGAGACATCTGAGGGAATAAAACACGGGCGCCAATCCTTGGCTGGACAAATAGGAAGACCCGGCTGCTGAGCGGATCCTAGCGAGTCTGAGAGACGAGCGGTAGAGGTAGCGCGCAGGCCGTCGCACACCGGTGGGATCGACTGCCCAATGGCGCGGAAACAGGGAGGGTGGCGAGCGGTTTGGCCCCTGCTAGGCCACCACCAGACCCCTCCTACAATGAATTGACAGAGGCAGGCAGGCGACGTAGTCTCAAGAAAACGCATGGACATCTTCGAAGAAATCGTGCGGATGAGAAAGGCGGGCGAGCGCGGCGCGCTGGCGACGATCGTGCACACCAACGGCTCGATTCCCAGCTATGAAAGCTCGCGGATGCTGGTGCGGGAGGACGGCTCGATTGCCGGCACAATTGGCGGCGGCTGCGTCGAAGCCGATGTTTGGGCGGCGGCGAAAGAGGTGATGCACGCCGAACAACCGCGCAAGATGACTTTCAACTTGAACCACGAGGCCGCCTACGACGCAGGATTGATTTGCGGCGGCACTTTGGAAGTTTTCGTCGAGCCGATTTTGCCGCAGCCCCTGCTTTACATTTTCGGTGGCGGGCACGTGTCGCTGGGGGTATCGCGCGTAGCCCATGCAGCCGGATTCGCAATCCGGGTGATCGATGATCGGGGGGCCTTCGCCAATCGGGATCGTTTCCCCATCGCGAACGAGCTGTACACGTCGTATGAAGAGGCCTTCGCGCGCATCAGGCCGGACGCGTCGAGCTATCTGCTCATCGTGACGCGTGGCCACAAAGATGACATGCGCGTGCTCGGCTGGGCCGTGCGGACTGACGCGCGCTATATCGGCATGATTGGCAGCAAACGAAAGGTGCTGTCGGTCTACAAGGCGCTCGAGAAAGAGGGCTACCGGGCCGAAGAGTTCGAGCGTGTGCATGCCCCGGTGGGATTGGATATCGGCGCGCTTTCGCCCGAGGAAATCGCGGTCAGCATCACCGCCGAGCTGATCGCCGTTCGACGGAACGCCCTGAATCTACCGCACAAGTCCGTGAAGCTCTCGCACGCCGCTCTCGCCCAAGACTGAGCGCCAATGCCTGCCGCGGTCGCTGACAAAAGACCGCTTGCTGTCACCCTTATTTCCGGGGGCGAATCGCGACGAATGGGTTCGCCCAAAGCGCTGCTGCCCTATCATGGAAAAACCTTCATTGAACATCTTATTCAGGTAACACGGCATCCGCGCGTGGGAACCCTGCGCGTGGTCTTGGGCGCCCAGGCCAACGAGATTGGTAAGACGCTCGGCGAGCACGCAGCGAATGCAATCGTCAATGCTGACTGGCAGAAGGGGCAGCTCTCTTCCATACAAGCCGCCATTCGAAGCCTCCCCCCCGGCAGTTCAGGACTGATTCTCTGCCCAGTCGACCATCCAATCATTTCCGCCACCCTTATTGGTGAGTTGATCGAAGCATTCGACGCCAGCGGAAAATCGATCGCTCTGCCGATCTACCGCCGCAAGCGGGGGCACCCAGTCATCTTCCGCTCGACCCTTTTTGACGAACTGCTGGTCGCCTCGCCCGACATAGGCGCAAGGCAGGTCGTCTGGGCGCATGCTGGCGATATCGCCGAGGTTCCTACTGAAGAGGAAGGCGTGCTGCTCAATATCAACGACCCTGAAACTTGGAAAAGAGTTCAGGCCGGGAAAACGTAGGCAGGTTCACGGGTTCTTTCGCAAGAGGGCGGCGACGGCGTCCAGGCAAAGCTGCACGGCGTGAAAGCTGGCCGCCGGCAAGCCGCCGAGCGCATCCGCGATAGCCTGCGCGGTGACTTCTCGGGCTTCCTCGACAGACTTGCCCTGCAGCAGGTCCGTAAGGCATGAGCTCGCTGCAATCGAGGCCACACAGCCCTGCGTGCGAAAGCGAGCCGCAACGATGTGACGGTTTTCGATGCGCGCTGCTAGTCGCAGCACGTCTCCGCAGACGGGGTTACTAACCTCTACGAGGGCGGTCGCATCGCTAAGATCGCCGCTATTTCGGGGATTGCGGAAGTAGTCAAGAAGCGTGTCGCTGTACATCAAGCCAGTATAGGGCAGCCACGACTCATTTGCCCTGCCCTCCGCTCGCCCCCGCACGGCTGCATTCAGAGAGATTCATCGCAACCCTTGGTGGCCTCTCTGAATCTTATTGACAGCCAGAGGCTTAGGACGATATTTTGGCTCCTGTCCTAGCCTAGCCGGCGTTCTCTCGTCAGGGCGCGGGGGAACGGTCTTTCACTTTAATCCGCCTACAATTTGATGCTTAGGAGACCGCAGATGCGATTCTTACGCACGCTCAGCCTCGTGACCGCCGTCGCGTTAGCTGCGACAGCCGCTTTGGCGCAGGATGGAAAGCTGAAACCGAACCTCTCGCCGAAACAGGCGTACTTGTTCGTGGATGGGAACGCGATCCGCGAAGGCAACCATACGATCAGGCTCAGCCCCGGCAAGCATACCGTGGTGGTTGTCAATTACGGCTATAAGTCAGTAACGCAGGACGTCAATATCGAAGCTGGAAAGACCACGCCGCTTGACGTGAAACTCGAAGCGGTCGGCGGCACGGTGGCCGGCCCGTTCGGCTACGTACAGTTCAAAGGAGACGAGCGGGCAGCTGTGCTTTCCAACGGAACGACGCCGGCCTACTTCGTTGGGCATGTGGACGAAACGAACTGGGATTGGATCTGGCACCAGAACCTGCTGCTGCCCCCTGGCACGCATCACATCACCGTAACTCGCCAGGGCAAGACGATTTGGTCGGGCGATGTAAATGTTCAGGCAAACAAAAAAGTCAGCATCAACCTCAATAAAAACGGCGAATCGAAAACAACTGACTGGAAGCGCGGTGAAAAGATGAAGGATCTGTCGCGCTTCACGGCCGGCGTCGCCAGCGCGCGAATCGCCGTGGCACCAGTCAGCGGACAGTTCGCCGCATCGGCATCGCAGATCAACTGCGGACAGTCCTCCACCCTAAACTGGACCACCAATGAAACGGCGGAGGCGAACATCAGCGGCATCGGCGCGGTACAGCCAAGCGGAAATCAGTCGGTCTCCCCGCGCCAGACGACCACCTATGACTTTACAGCGTCGGGACCGGGCGGAGTGGTCAAGAACAGCGCGACCGTGAACGTGAACACCAAGGTCGACGCCAGCCTCACCGCCAATCCGAGCGAGGTGCACTACCGCAAGATTGGCGATAAGGTGCTGACGCAGGATGCGACAACCCTAAATTGGCAGACCTCGAACGCCGACAGCATTACGGTGGATGGCAAGACCGTCGCCGCCAGCGGTTCTGACAGTGTGAAACCGGAGCCGTCCGATACCAGCCCCATAGCGGAGGGCGGCCAGCCGCGCACAATTGACGAGAACAAGTCATACACCCTGAACGCAACGAACGTCTGCGGCGGCTCGGCCACTCAGACCGCCTCCGTCCACGTTACTGGAACCGTCGAGCCTATTCCGGCGGTCACGCTGCAGAGCATTTTTTATCCCACGGACTATCCCGACAAGCGCCGTCCGCAGGTCGGCCTGGTGCGCAGCCAGCAGCTTGCGCTCGCCACGCTCGCCGGCGGATTCAAGAAGTATCTCGAATATGATCCGGACGCCAAGCTTTCCGTCGAAGCGTATGCGGATGAGCGCGGGTCCAAGCCGTATAATCAGGACCTCAGCGAGAGACGCGTCGAGCGCATCAAGCAGTATTTGGTCGATCAGGGCGTCGCCGCCGATAAGGTCGAGACGGCAGCGTACGGCAAAGAGCGCCCGATGGATCGTGCCAGTGTCAACATGCTTGAGATGACCAACCCGAACGCTCCCCCCAAGGCTCGTTTGCGCGAAAAGCGCACCGATTGGCTCGCTTACAACCGCCGCGCAGACATCGTGCTGCTGCCGTCTGGCAAAAAGTCGACGCAGTACTTCCCGCACAATGCGGACGACTCCAAGCTCATCTGGCAGCTGCCCAAACCAACCATCAAGAAGGTCGAAGCAGATCAGTAGTCTGCTTGAAAGGCAAAAACGCGCCGGAGAAGGCTCTTCGGCGCGTCTTTTTCTTGAGCCTCGAGCTAGCCGGCAGCTTTCGCCGAGGAAACGATGGAGCGATATCCCGATGTGGCCGCCTTCTTTGCGGCTTCCATCCCTTCCGCTGTGGTGAGCAGCGGCGTCGTCTTGACGCTCCTGCAGGCCCCGCCGGAGGACACAGCCAAAGCAATCGCCGCAGCCGCCACGCTGTCGGGCATCTCGATAATGGCGACTGCATCGTAGTCGCCGAATGACAGGAACATTTGGTGAATTCGTCCACCCAGTTTTTCGACCGGCGCTTTCAGCGCAGCGGTGCGATCTTGTGGGTTGTGGAGAAGAGCCTGCACCGCTTCGGCAGTGTAGGCGGCCTGAATCAAAAAGTGAGCCATCCTTTTCTCTCCTTTCGAATGTGGGAAGAGGGGCTGGGAACGGTCGGATGGTCACACACGCCTCCGCTCAGGTCAAGTGGTGGCCGTAGCTTGGCTGCGACAGCCCCGATCACCCCCGCGGATCGATTGCTTACCGAACCAGCCCTTTCATGCTGACTGTTGTCGCAGCACTGATCGAGCATGAGGGCAAGGTTCTCGCCTGCCAGAGGGCACGCGGACGGTTGTTCGAATTGATGTGGGAGTTTCCGGGAGGAAAAATCGAGGAGGGCGAAACGCCCGAGATGGCTCTAGCACGCGAACTGCGAGAGGAGCTCGGCGTCAATGCGAGGATCGGAGACGAGGTCTTCCGCACCAGATATCGTTACGCCGAGGTGGACCTGCCCGTCGAGCTGATCTTTCTTTCCGCCAGTGCGTTGGCCGAGGAGATTCGCAATCTCCAATTCGAGCAGATCGCCTGGCGAACGCTCGAATCGTTGCCCGAGCTGAATTTCGTTGCGGCCGACCGAGAGCTGATCGCCAAACTGGCCAGCGGGGCGATTCGCCTGGCCTCTCAGAGATAGCAGGTGGGAGGCTACTTGGAAGGGAAGATTTTGCGGAACATCATCGTCAACGGATCGTAGAACTGATCGACCACGCGCTCTTTGAGAGGAATAATCGCATTGTCGGTGATATGAATGTCCTCCGGGCAAACTTCCGTGCAGCACTTGGTGATATTGCAATAGCCAATGCCAAGCTCGTTTCGCAAGATAGGGATCCGATCCGCGCCATCGAGCGGGTGCATTTCGAGCGCGGCCGTTCGCACGAAGAAGCGCGGTCCGCCAAACTCCTTTTTCATCGCGTGCTCGCGGAGCACATGGCAGACGTCCTGGCACAAAAAGCATTCAATGCACTTCCGAAATTCCTGCACCCGGTCCACATCCGCTTGATCCATTTTCCACTCCACATTTGGGCGCGGGCGAAATGGCGTGATTTTCTTGTTCACCTCGTAATTCCAGGAGACGTCCGTCACCAAATCCTTAATGACCGGAAATGCCTTCAGGGGGAACACGGTAACGGGTTGATCGAGAGGCAGCGAATCCATGCGCGTTTTGCACATCAGCCGCGGCCGGCCATTCACTTCCGCCGAGCACGACCCGCATTTCGCCGCTTTGCAGTTCCAGCGGACCGCCAGATCGGGTGCTTGATGGGCTTGAATCGAATGAACAGCGTCCAGCACGACCATGCCGGGCGCGAGCGGCACCTGGTAATCGACGGCTTGGCCGGTTTCCCGGTCGCCGCGATAGACCCGCAAGGTTGCCGTTTTTTCCGCCATCTACTTCCTCCGCAAGCTCGCTACTTGCTCTCCTCCAGAATCTGCTGTAGTTCCGCAGGCATGGATGGCCGCGCCAGCTCGAATAGATTCATCTGGTCGTCCTTTTTGACTAGCAGGTGATTCTTCCTGCCCCATTCATCTTCCGTCTTCGGAAAATCAATCCGACTGTGCGCTCCGCGGCTCTCTTTGCGCGCAAGCGCCGCACGTGCGCAAGCCTCGGAAAGCGTGAGCATCGAATGCAGGTCGAAGCACAAGTGCCAACCTGGATTGTAAACGCGCGATCCTGTCGCACTCACTCTATGGGCTCGTTGCTCTAGCTTCTGCAGGGCGGCCCGAGCGCGGCAAAGATCCTCTTCTGTCCGAAAGATTCCGACGAGGTTCTGCATTACTTCCTGCAAATCCTGGTGAATCGCATAGGGGTTCTCGCCTGCGCTACATTCGAATGGCGCAAGTGCTTGCCGTGCGGCATGGTCGATTTGTGCGCTTTCGATTGGCGGGGACGTCTGTTTGTTTGCGTACTCAGCCGCCGCCAATCCCGCGCGGCGTCCAAAGACCAGCAAATCGGAAAGCGAATTCCCTCCCAATCGATTTGCGCCGTGCAGCCCGGCCGCGGCTTCGCCTGCGGCGAAAAGCCCGGGCACCGACGACTGGCCGGTCTCGGCGTCGACGCGAATCCCGCCCATCACGTAGTGGCAAGTCGGTCCCACTTCCATCGGACCCTTGGTGATATCCACGTCAGCGAGTTCTCTAAATTGGTGATACATGCTCGGCAGTTTGCGCTTCACATACTCGGCCGGCTTGTGCGAAATATCGAGGAACGCGCCGCCGTGCGGACTTCCTCGGCCTTCTTTCACCTCCGTATAGATAGATCGCGCCACCACGTCTCGCGTCGAAAGCTCGAGCCGCTGGGGGTCGTACTTCTCCATGAAACGCTCGCCATTCTTGTTGCGCAGAATCCCCCCTTCGCCGCGCACCGCTTCAGTGACCAGGATTCCCATCACGCCGGGCGGCCAGACCATCCCGGTGGGATGAAACTGCACGAACTCCATGTCCATCAGCTCGGCGCCGGCGTCGTAGGCAAGGGTCATACCGTCACCCGTGCACTCCCACGAATTCGACGTGATCTTCCAGGACTTCCCGATGCCACCGGTGGCCAGCACAACCGCCTTCGCTTTGAATACGACGAAATCGCCGGAATTGCGCCAGTAAGCAAACGCGCCTACGACGCGATCACCATCCTTCAGTAGCCGCGTCACCGTGCACTCCATGAAAACGTCGAAACCCATCTCGACGCCGCGGTCTTGTAGCGTGCGGATCATTTCCAGGCCGGTGCGGTCACCTACATGGCACAGCCGTTTGAACGTATGACCGCCGAATGCGCGCTGCAGAATTTCTCCCTGTGCCGTGCGATCAAACAGCGCACCCCACTGCTCGAGTTCGCGGACGCGGTCCGGCGCTTCCTCGGCGTGAAGTTGCGCCATACGCCAATTGTTTAGGCGCTTGCCGCCATTCATCGTGTCGCGAAAGTGCGTCCGCCAATCGTCTGCTTTATCGACATTGGCCATGGCGGCCGCCAGGCCGCCCTCGGCCATCACCGTGTGCGCTTTACCGAGCAGCGACTTGCATACCACGGCCACACGCGCGCCCCGCGCAAGCGCTTCAATGGCAGCCCGCAATCCCGCTCCGCCTGCACCGATGATCACAACGTCGTGTTCGTGAGTTTCGTATTGAGCAGGCGAAGTCACAGCAGTCGAAAGTCCTTGAGCACGCCCGCCGAGACGAGGCAGATGTAAAGGTCTGTCAGCGCCACGCTAAACAGGCTAATCCAAGCCCAAAACATATGGTGTTCGTTGAGCAGGGTCACCCACCGCCAGGCCGCGCGGCGAGGCTTGCCGAACGTCGCGCAAGAGAAGCAGTCGAGCTTGCCGCCAATCAGGTGTCGCAGCGAATGGCACGACGCGGAATAAATCGTCAGCAGAATGATATTCACCAGCATGATCACAGAGCCGATGCCGATGCCGAATCCCGCGGGCCAGTGAAAAGCCACGATCGCGTCATACCAAAGAAAAGCCAGAAAAATTGTGACGATGTAGAAGAAATATCTATGCACGTTCTGCAGAATCAGGGGGAATTTTCCCTCGCCGATGTAACCCCGGTGCTCCCCCTCTGCCACAGCGCAGGCCGGCGGATGAGCCACAAAGGCCCGGTAGTAAGCCTTGCGGTAGTAATAGCAGGTGAAGCGAAACCCCGCGGGACCGCC
>Ga0306925_10002812_pt1 | contig 15115 bp, 17 predicted proteins | sample flu12Cox44000176_FD_203755 | JGI IMG/M metagenome (GOLD analysis project Ga0306925, IMG submission 203755) | Lab enrichment of tropical soil microbial communities from Luquillo Experimental Forest, Puerto Rico - flux8day.12C.oxic.44.000.176 (v2)... | ecosystem: Environmental > Terrestrial >... | reverse complement strand
ACGTAAAACCCCTGCGAGACGCGTTCTGCGAAGACGGAGCGAACGTCGGGAAGGGTTGAAAGGGCCTGCTGGATCTGCGCGCCCGCTTGTTGGATTCCTTCGAGTGTGGGCCCCTGAACCTTCATGCCGAGCGGCGTTTTGATTCCGGTGAGTTCCATATCCAAGCGGTTTTCGACCGGCATGGTCCACGTATTGGACAGACCTGGGAATTGCAGTTTGGAGTCCATCTCCTGGACCAGCTTTTCGTAGGTCATTCCGGGTCGCCATTTCTCCCGTGACTTGAGCATGATGGTCGTGTCATACATATCGAGTGGGGCGTTATCCGTCGCGCTGTCCGACCTGCCAATGGTTCCAAACACCGTATCCACTTCCGGAAACGAGCGAATGATGCGGTCCTGTTCCTGCAGCAGTTGCGAAGCCTGGCCGATCGAGATTCCCGGCAAGGCGGTAGGCATGTACAGGGCCGAGCCTTCAAAGAGCGGCGGCATGAATTGGCTGCCGATCTTGAGCGCCAATGGAAGCGTGACGACCAGAAAAATCAGATTGAGCAACAAGGTCGTCTTCCGGAATCGTAGACACAGCCGCAGAAGTGGAAGATAGAGCGCTTGTGTGACGCGGGAAATCGGATTCCGAGACTCGGGGCGCAGACGTCCGCGAATGAAAAGAACCATCAAGATGGGTACCAGCGTAATCGCGAGCACGGACGAGAACCCAACGGCCAGCGTCTTTGTCCATGCAAGGGGCCGGAACATACGTCCTTCCTGGGCTTCAAGTAAGAAGACAGGAAGAAAAGAAACCACGATGATCAGAAGCGAAAAGAAAATAGCGGGCGCGACCTGTTTGGCGGAATCGAGAAGAATCTTCCTCCGTTCGGACTCGGAAATCGGCGCCGATGCGCTTGCCTGATGTTCCGAGAGCTGGCGATAGCCGTTCTCAACCATAACAATCGCGGCATCGACCAGAACACCGATGGCCAGGGCCAGGCCGCCGAGAGACATGATGTTCGAGCTGACATGCAGGTAGTACATCGGGATGAACGAGGCGACCACCGCGATCGGCAACGTGAGGATGGGGATCAGCGCGGAGCGGAAATGAAACAGGAAGATGATGATGACGACGCTGACGATGATCGCTTCTTCTAGCAGGTCGCGTTGGAGGGTTTCGATCGAAGCGCGGATCAACCCGGACCGGTCGTAGCCGGACACAACTTCCACACCGGGCGGCAGGGAGGATTTGATGTCCGCAAGCTTTTTCTTTACACCATTGATCACGTTCAACGCGTTCATGCCATCACGCATGACGACGATGCCCGCGACGGTTTCTCCCTCGCCCTGCCACTCGGCGACGCCTTCGCGGATGTCCGGACCGAAGCTAACCGTCCCGAGGTCGCGAACTCTGACTGGTGTTCCGTTTTTGGTAGCGACGGGGACGGTTTCGAGGTCGCTGAGCGAGCGCAGATAGCCCAGGCCGCGAATCATGTACTCCGCGCCGCCCATTTCGAGAACTCGTCCGCCGACTTCGTTCGTGCTGGCGCGAACTTTCTCAGTGACCGTCGCAAGAGGAATATCGTAGGCACGGAGCTTGTTGGGATCGACATTCACCTGGTACTGCTTCACGAACCCGCCGATGGTCGCGATTTCGGCAACACCAGGCACGGTTTCCAGTTGGTAGCGCAGATACCAGTCCTGGATGCTGCGCAGGTCGGCAAGACTGCGCTGATGCGTGCGGTCGACCAGAGCGTACTCATACACCCAGCCTGCGCCGGTGGCGTCTGGTCCCAGGACGGGTTGGGCATTAGCCGGCAGGTTCCCCTGAATCTGCTGCATGTACTCAAGAACCCGCGAACGCGCCCAGTAGAGATCGGTGCCATCTTCAAACACGACGAACACATAGGAATCCCCGAACATGGTCTGCGCACGCACGGCTTTGACGTGGGGAGCGGCCAGCAACTTCGTCACAATGGGGTAGGTCACCTGGTCTTCGATGAGGCTCGGCGGCTGGCCAACCCAACTGGTGTGCACGATGACTTGCACGTCGGAAATATCCGGCAGTGCGTCCAAGGGGATGTTCCGCAGCGACCAGATTCCCGCCAGTACCAGCAGAAGAGTCGCCACGAAAACGAGGAAGCGGTTTTCCGCGCACCAATCGATCCAACGGGCGATCATGTTACATCCCTCCCGTGGCGTTCAGGCTGAGTTGTTTCGTAGCGATCGTTTGGCCGTTCTTTTTCGCGATGATGGTGACCTGCCAGGTGCCTCCGCTCTCGAGTTGGCCGGAGCCCTCGTAGATTCCGTTCCCTTTGTCGGCAAGAGCGACCGGGGTGCGCATCGCGGCCATGCCCATTGCGGGCATAGCGGGCATGAAGAAGGTGACAGACACTTCCGCGCCAGAAATGGCGGCACCACCCGCGTCGCCAAGTTTCACGCGGACGATGTTGCTGCCTCGTCGTGGAGGAGTCGGATCGGTCGTGAGTTCGGCGGTCACCTGTGGCCCGTTCGTCGCGCCTGTGCTCCCGGCCCCGGGAGGAGGCGGCACGAAGGAGCCGAGCGCCGCCTGGAGTTGGCTTTCCGAATCGATCAGGAAGTTCGCGGAAGTAACGATCCCTTCGCCCTCCTTCAAGCCTTTCAAGACGATGAAGCCGTCGCCGCTTCGAGCGCCGAGTTCAACCTCGCGCGGTTCGAGATAGCCGTCGCCGCGATTTACAAAAACCATTTGCCGGGACCCGGATTGCAGAACCCCGCTCGCTGGAATGACCAGCTGCTTTCCCTGCGGGGCTTCGAGAGCAACATTCACGAACATTCCCGGCGTGAGTTTGAGGCCCGGATTGGGGAAGGTAACGCGAGCACGCACGGTGCGCGTTGCCATGTCCACCTGCGGATAGAGAAAGTTCACGCGGCCCTCAAAGATCCGGCCGGGGTAGGCGTCCACGGTAAGCTTCGCGCGGTCGCCTATCTTGATCCTTCCCAGGTCGTTCTGAAACACTTCGGCGAATACCCACACCGTGGATAGGTCGGCCACGGTGTAAAGCCGCGTTTCCGGCTGCACCGTTAAGTTCGGCAGAGCGTTCCGTTCCGTGATGTAGCCCGACACTGAAGATTCGACAGTGAGTTCCTGCTGGACCTGGCTAGTGGTTTCGAGCCGCGTGATCTCGCTTTGCGGCACGCCCCACTGCCTCAAGCGTTCCGTGGCTGCCTCGACAAGCGAATCGGCGCCTTCGGTCACTCCAGGAATGGTGCTGCCCGCCACTCGCTGCTGGTTCTGCTTCGCGACCAAATACTCGCGTTCTGTTGCCGCAAGGTCCGGGCTGTAGATGGTAAAGAGCGGCTGGCCTTTGCGCAGGTATTGATAGGTCGCGTCCGCAAATACCTTCTCGATGTAGCCTGGATAGCGAACCTGGACGTAGGCGAGCCTTGTTTCATCGACAGCGACATTTCCAGTCACGCGAATCTCATCACTCACGTTCTTCCGCTCGACGAGGCCCATGCGGACGCCGATGCTCTGCAGTCGTTCCGGCGAGAGTTGCACGGGCACGAGCGCGGCTTCCTGCGACGCCATTGCGGGGGGCTCCGGCGTGCTCGGAGGACTGCTGGTAGCGACGTTCGCTACTGGTTGCATTGCCTTTCCGGCTTGCGGGTGATGCATGGACCGCCACCAAAACGTGGCAAGAATTCCGATGAACACGAGGTTACCCACAAGGGCGAGAAGAAAGGCAGTTCGGTAATTTCGCATGGTCGATCTCCTCTAACGCAACGCTAGTCCCGTGATTTGTTCGATCCGCCCGATGGCGGTTTCATATTCGGCAAGGTTCTGCCAGTACTCTTCATCGAGCCGTAGCACATCCAAAAACGCTGTGAGTACCGCCTGGAAGTCTTGCTTGTTCGATTGATAGGAGGCCAGACCCGCTTGAAACTCGGAGCGCGCCTGGGGCGACAACCCTTCGCGGTGAATCTTGAGAATGTCGGAAGTCTGTTGCGTGATGACGTACTGTGCGCGCAACTCCGACGCGACTTGTTGGGATTGCGCCTCGAATTCGCTCCGAGCGCGAAGTTCTTCCGTTTGTGCCTCAGCGAGTTCCGGTTTCTGCTTGCGGCTCCGGTAGATGGGTACGCGGACTCCGAAATTCAGCATGTAGTAGGCCCGATACTGCGAGGGGTCCGTGCGCTGCCACATGTATTGCACGTTGAAATCGGGCTTGAAATCCCTGCGGGCGAGATCGATCTGCAACGACTGCTTTTCGATCATTTTCTGTGCGCCGGCCAATTCCGGGCTCTGAGCTTTCGCCGCGGTAAGGAGCTCGTCGTAGCTCTGAGGGAGAGGCGTCTCGGTTAGATCCGCAGCTTCAATTTCCGGTGACTCTTGGGGGCGATTGAGAAGCTGCTTAAGTCGGGCTTCGACCTTACCGACCTCCAGATGATGCATGGCAATTTCACGGACGAGCTTCGTCTTCTGCAGCTGCGCTTGCAGGACATCCTGCTGCGTGCCCATACCAGACCGGTAGCGGGCGTCCGCGGCTTGCGCGACCTGCTTCAGCAGTTCTCCGTCGCTTTCGAGTATTCCCAGGGTTTTGGACAGATAGGCGAGTTGGAAATACGCCGCCTTGACTTCGGCCAGTACGGCCCGCCGGACGGATTCGACCTGCTGCTGCAACACATCCGCTTCTCGCTTCGCGATCTCGCCCCGCAGCTTCAGTTTGCCGGGATAAGGAATATCCTGGGACACGCCAAGCCCGATATAGGCGAAATCGCTGTTGGTGTAGCCTGCGAACGGCCGCGGGCTTCCGACATTGACCTGCTGAATCTGAAATTCCGGATCGGGCAGCGTCGAGACTTGCGTGGGAACTTGCTTGGCGGCTTGCCAGCCCTGCCGCGCGGCCTCGATCTGCGGATTGTTTTTTTCCGCTTCTTGCAGCAGGTCCGCGAGTGGTATCGCCGATTGCGTGGGCTGCGCCATGGGCTCTTGCGCGAGTGCTTGCATTCCGAAGATTGAGAACAGCATTGCGGCAAGGGTCGGTGCCAGCGCGCCCCATAAACTGTGCAGCGGCGTCTTTTCGTTGGTGAGCAAAAGCATCTTCCTTCTCCTGAACGGGTCACGTCTGGGTGCCCTTGACGCTCCGAAAGACGCGAGCCGAGCACCGGCGAAGTGTCCGAAAAGTTGAGCGTTAAAGCGGAGTCAGGTCGCAAGTGCAGCGCGCGTCCAACGGTTGACTCTGTCCGCCTGGAACGACGGCAAAGCGACCGCATCGGGCGTTAAAGGTTCGCAGCCAGCACGGGTCTCGGCTCTGCCCGAAAAGGGAATCAGAAAAGACACACCCGTGCGCGGCGACGAAATTCAGGTGTGGATCAGATTAGGAAAGAGGAATGAAGCGTGTAGAGTTCTGGAGGAGAGTATTCGGGCACTGCGAAATCGGAACGGCTTGTATCGGAGAACGCTAGGGCTGCTTGTGGAGGCAAAACCCCTGCCACCATCATGGCCGGTGGAGGGAGTGTTACATGCGATGCCGGCAGCACGCTGGGCGATTGCGAAGTAACCATCGTCTTGCAGCACTCATGGCTCTGGTTGGACCGGTCGCAAGGCATTGAACCACAACACTGCATAGTTTGCTGGTCCTGCGGCATGGCCGACATGCAGTCGGCGAACTGCAATAGCAGTATCGCGACGAGCGCCGACAAAACGAAGGCGGATTTACGAAGCATCTTTCTTGACTTTACGAATATTAGACGCCCGAAGTCAAGAAAGGATGCAACAAAGACGGGGCAAGCCCTGTAGTCCGCAGTAATTGGGCGCGCTGCCCCACCAGGAGCTTTACAGCACGGGCTTGCTGCGTCCGGGGTTACGTCCTTTTCTTTCACTGTGGGCCTGACGTCGACTGCGCGATTAACTTACCCACTTCCTCTATCACGGGTGTTCGTTGAAGGCTTTCTCCAGCGCCGAAGCAATTCGAAACACCGGACCGTTCCAATACACCGGCGTCGGTCCATCACCCCATCGTGCGTGCGGCCCATAAAGAGCGACCTCATCCCAATGGAAACCCTTCTTGACACAGCAGTCCGGTCCTGACTGGACCGATTTCTGCTCTGCGATCCGAGCGATCTCCACTGCGACAAGATGCTGCGGATCCCAAAACTGTCGCACTCGGCCGTCGGGGATTCTAGCGAGTGTACTCTTGCTCGGCGGCCGCCAATCCGTCGCGAGGATCGGCTCCCAAACGACGAGCACGCGCACCTTCCTGTCAGGGTAATGCGCAAGAAGTTGCTCCGCTGCGGAAGACCCCCGCAGACAACCGGGTCAGGTGGGCGATAGGAGCAACACCATCCGGGGCACGTTCGAGTCGGCATCAAAGGCTCTTTCAAACGTCGTGAAATTCGCATTGGAAAGTGTAAGGAGAGGCTCCTGGCCTGAAGGCACCGATGAAGGCCCCCACAAATACGCGGCCGCCAGCAGCACAACGAGCACTGCAATTCCTGCGAAAATGGCCCTCCCCTTCATTGTTTCCATGCTCCGCCAAGCTGGTCAGCTATGAAGGCTGCGATTTCCTGAGGAAACAGAATCATGCTCAACACAACGGCAACCGCGGCCCATAACAGAACATTGCCAAGCATCCTTCCTCGGACGGCGCATTGTTTCGCCCGACGCTGCTGCCAAAATCCGAGCGCGATCAGAGCGACCGAAACTCCCAAGAGCCAAGGACGCAGCGTTGTGAAGAAGGCACTCGCAGCACCAGCGCCCAACGCCGCCGCAAAACCGAGAGGCAAACAGCAACTAATCGTTGCGACGGAACTTACGATCGCTCCCAACGACGCCGAGATGCCTGTTCCTTGTCTCACCGCTATTGCCCTTGCAGTGCTTCCCGGACCGCTCGATGAACCATCTCTGCTGACGGAAGACCGATCTGCTTTGACCCTTGATAAAGACGGCAACTAAGGGCGAAATTCTTTGCCGTCTGGGACTGTTCAGCCACATCCCGCCCATCAATCCGGATGGTCGGCGAGCCGGGAAACTTGAGTTCACCGGCCATTCGTTCGTCCCTTACAAGAATTTCATCGATCTCCGCTATGACCCCTTCTGCAGCCAAAACGCCTCTGACCAGCTTCACCGCCGCAGGATGCGACGGGCAATCCGCCACATACAAGACTTCCACTTTCACTGTTCGCTCTCCGGTCTGTGTAGATTTCTGTCCCTCAAGATTGGGCAATGAGCGTCCCGCTTGCGCAGTTCTTTGTTGCAACTACGCAGCGCCAATTGGAGTTCGTGTTCCAGCTTCCGAAGGTCACTCAGTTTTCGCTGCACGTCCGCGAGCTTCGCTCGCAAGCGGCGCTGCATCGGGGCGCAGGGCTGTAAGCGATTTCCTCGGAGTCGCAAGAGGTCCCGAATCTCGCTCAGTTTGAATCCCAGACCTTGCACACGGCGAACAAAGGCCAGGGTTTCTACGTCGCTGTCCCCGTATCGACGGAAACGTCCCTCCGTCCTCGGCGGTTGCGGCAGCAAGCCGTTGCGCTCGTAGAATCGAATCGCGTCGATGCTGAGCCCGATCTTCTTTGCGACAATTCCAATTTGCATTGCCGTGGCTCCTTTCTAGAAGCTACACCCTGGAGTATAGTCCAGAGTCAAGCGCCCTTTTCGCGTCTGGTGGCACCACTTGAACCGCTGAGGCCGTTAGGTCCGACAATGCTGTCTTCGGGAAAATTGCCCTGCCGCTGGGAAAAGGAGTCTCGGTTGGCGTTCTGCTTTCGCATGAGACGTCGCAATTCGATGCTGCCGCCCAAGCGAACCCCGGGCAAACGGTTCATTATCAGACGGTGTGGCGCCCGTCTGGCGGGTTCGGAGGAGCTTGGCAGCCCCAAAAGAGAATGGTATTTGGTTTCCGGGCGTCCTGAACAACGACCTGGAGCAAAGAACCGATTCCGCAGGCCTCACGAAGGGCAAACTCACTGAACCATTGGTTCGGACCAGTCCGAACGTGTTGGGAAAGGGAAACGACTGGAAGTCCGAACATTAAGTGGGCAGCGATTGCACCGCTGATTCCACCAAGGATTTGAGCCAAACTGTAGTGCACGGCCTCCGGCCACGGGATCCCGCCTTCCCACGTGTCGGCAAGCGTAACGACAGGATTAAAGTGGGCACCTGAAATCGGGCCAAACGTCAGAATCAAAGCGACGAGGGCGGCGCCCGTAGCGATTGTGTTCGCCAGAAGCGCAATCGCAACGTTTCCAGAAGCCAACCGTTCGCCCATGATCCCTGAACCAATGACGGCAGCAAGCAGGAACGCCGTCCCGAGAAATTCCGAAGCGAGGCGGGTATGTAATGTCTTCATTGGTGGCCAATGTCGTCGATTTGTTTCTGAATGGCCAGCTTGTCGAGACTAGACAGCGGGAGGCATAGGAAGAGGCTGATTCGTCGGTCTAGAATGACGAATGCGTCGCGGAATGCTCGTTCGATTTGCTCACTTGTGCCTGCAACCGCGGCGGGGTCGGGAACACCCCAATGAGCCGTCATTGGTTGACCGGGCCAGATGGGACAGACTTCTTTTGTCGCGTTATCGCAAACCGTGAAAACGAAATTCAACTGGAGCGCACCCGGTCCGGCGAACTCGTCCCAGTTCTTGCTGTGCAGACCTTCAGTAGGCAGTTTCGCAATTTCGAGCTGTCGAAGAGCTTCGGGGTGGACTCGTCCCTTTGCATGACTTCCTGCGCTATATGCCGTGAAGGTCGGAAATCCCTTCTTGTTCATTATGGCTTCAGCCATGATGGAACGAGCGGAATTACCCGTACAGAGAAACAACACGTTATAACGTCCTTGCATTCCTAATCTCTCAGGAACAGCAGGTCGGTCCACAGCAGGACTTGTCTTGTTGTGGCTTTACGGCTCTCACGAAAGCGCTAATGAATCTGTCCTGCACCTCGGCGGCGATCGCGCCCGCATCAATCCCGCTTGAACATAAGAACTCACGAGCATCGTTTACGTCGTAAACACGAGTGGCTTCTATGTCCACGGATTCAAATCCGGCAGCGGCAAGTTTCTCCCTGTACTCGGTTTCAGATAGTGCTCCGGCAACGCAACCTACCCACAACTCCATGCTCTTCCGAATCTTTTGGGGAACTTCGCCGCGTACCACCACATCCGAAATAGCGAAGCGGCCTCCAGGCTTTAGAACGCGAAATGCTTCCCGAAGCACTCGATCCTTATCGCCAGATAAGTTGATGACGCAATTCGAAACGACTACATCTACCGTATCGGGCGGCAGCGGGATGTTCTCGATCTCTCCCTTGAGAAACTCCACATTCTTCAAGCCAGACTTGACTTTGTTCTGCTCAGCCAAAGCAAGCATTTCATCGGTCATATCGAGGCCGTAGGCTTTGCCTGTTGGTCCAACTCGTTTCGCTGACAGCAAGACATCGATGCCACCTCCGGAGCCAAGGTCCAATACCGTTTCGCCCGGCTGGAGCTTTGCCAACGCGGTCGGATTGCCGCAGCCGAGAGAGGCTCGAAGCGCTTCCTCGGGAATGGCGGATGTTTCGTTGTCTCCGTAGAGATTCGAAGTAATAGGGTCGCATCCGTTTATGGAAGCCGGACTCGTTCCGCAACAAGAACTCTTACCGGACGCGGCACGAACTGCGGCTTGTGCATACTTATCCTTCACCACCTCTTTGATGCTTTCGCTATCCATTGAACCTCCTACTTGATCTGTGATTTCCCCGAAAGCCGTGTTACATCGATGGTGCAGCCCCGACCACCGCAACAGTTCTCCATCAAATAATTCATCAAGCGATTCACGTTTCTAAAATTCGCTGAGTAGGAGATAGACCGGCCATTCCTTTGCGGCTCGATAAGCTCAGTCGCAGCCAGAATGTTGAGGTGAAACGACAACGTTGGCCCGGGAAGTTTGAGACGGCGTGCGATTTCTCCTGCCGGAAGGCCCTTCGGAGCGTTTTGGACGAGTAAACGAAAGATATTAAGGCGTGTTTCTTGCGCCAGAGCAGCGAGCGAATCGACAGCGGACGACGTATTCATATTTCCAAAACAATGGAAATATATCAAATGCGCTTACCTTTGTCAAACGTCGATGAGGCCAAGGTTGAATCTAGACTTCTACAAGAAATGTCTTGAGACCGCGGAAAGTGAAATTGGGAAGCCACTCAGCTTCTGCCGAAACTCGGCGCATATGCGGGAATTCCTGGAGAATCTTCAGGATGGCCACTTGACCCTCGAGTCGTGCAAGTTGATTCCCGATGCAGAAATGTGCGCCCGCACCGAAGGCGAGGTGCGGATTGTTCATGCGTTTCAGGTCAAGGCGGTCTGGATCCTTAAACTGGCGTGCATCGCGATTGGCCGCCCCGAGCATGAAAATAATCTCCTGACCGCAGCGTGCTTCGACGCCACAGAACTCGAAATCCTGCGAGGCTATGCGGCCCGTGTATTGCACCGGACTTTCGTAACGAAGCAATTCCGATCTCCATAAGAAGGCTAATTAGATCGTTGCCTTTTTGCTTGCGGCGTACCCCAACAGCTTCACGAAAGTAATCTCCGAGGCTGTGGATGGCACGCTGTGCGGCATCGAGATGATCCACTGTGCGATAAGGATTGCCGAACAAGGTAGCGATAGCGTTCGACCAATGAATGAACCGCTGGTGCAGTGACTCCGGAACATCCAGCATCTCGGCGATCACGTAAGCTGGAAGTGGGTGAGCGAACTGCGGAAGGAGATCAATCTGGCGGTTTCGGCGGAGCGGTAAGAGCAGACGCTCGACCAGCTTCTCGACCTGCGGCCTAAGAGACTCGATTGCAGCGGGAGAAAAGCCTTTGTTCATGAGCTTGCGAAGGCGTGTGTGCTCCGGAGCGTCGAAGAAAAGCATCCAAAGACTGAGCGTGCGGGCAAGTTCGGAAAATTCCTTTTGCTTCTCCGCAGGAAATTCGTCAATCAGAGTGCTGGTGCGCTTAGCGGAGAGTCTCGGGTCCCGAAGGAACGTCGAGCAATCAGCGTGCTTGAAAACGGTCCAGACGCCACCGTGAATATCGATGTATTGAAGCCCGCGTCCGTCGAGGTACCGACGGTAGGTAGAATACGGGTCTCTCAGGAATTCCTGCGTGAAGAATTCCTTTGCCAATAGGGGTACGGGAACATCGGACATTGCCTTGGCTCGTCCGCCGTGAAATGTAAACGCTAACACAAGGCTATCAGGTGAGACGACGCCGGACCACCGAGTTCAAGGGTGCCACACACCGTTTGCAGTAACAGCGGCCGCGTAAACGCTAGCACTTAGTAGCCCTCCATCGCATCGGAACCGAAATTGACCGCCTCCAACCAGGCGGTCACACAGTATGGCGCTTTTGGGGTTTCTGGCCCGACCACTGGCGCAGATTGCCGGCATCGGATGGATCGCCAGGCTCATCGAGATCCTCGTCCATAAGATGATGAGGTAAGCGTGCCCATAACTGGGGGCACGGTAACCCTTCCAGGGTCACGCACTATTATTCCGTCGCCGAAGAATCTTGGGATAGCAATGGCCGACACACGCATTCTCAAATCGAAGATCGAAGATCGAAGACTACGTACGCGACTGGTTAAAGGTGAAGTTCGGACAGCCTTTCCACTCCAAGTTTCTTGCTTTGTGTGGCGTTGAGGGCAAGCCCAGAACTCACGAATTCGACGCCGTCTCCGAAGACGGCGCGATTGTCTGCAGCATCAAAACCGCATCATGGAAAACTAGCGGCAAGAAGCGAGGCTCTGGAAAGGTGCATGGAGCTTACATGGAGCTATATTTCTTGGACCATGTATGCGCGAGCCAAAGATACCTGGTCCTCACCGATCCAGAATTTGTCGAGTGCTTCAAGCGCGAAACAGCAGGCAGGCTTGGAGCAACCATATCAAAATACAAGAGAAATCTGGTGCCGGCGGCGGGAATCGAACCCACGGCCTAGGGATTATGAGACCCTCGCTCTGCCACTGAGCTACGCCGGCACTAGGCAATTTTCCATCGTACGTAGTATCCGCGGAGAGTGTCAAGCAGACGAGCGCGCGTTCAAGCATCGGCACGGGGATGATTCCGCGCCGCACAAAGCGGTTCCGGAAGGGGCAAATGGCCACTAGTACTTTAGTACCAGGCGAGCAGGACTCCCGTACTGTTGCTGCTGCTGCCCTGGAACTGTACCTTCGGGCTGGTAAGTGCCCTTCGGGCGGTAAGTGGTGCCTGCACCCAACGCCATGCGAAGAAATGGCGAAAAAGGGTAAAGGCTGCCGTTTACATTTTCCTTACAGGACCCCGATGTGCCGTACTTGACACTATCCGCATAGGGGATAGAGTGTCTCCGTCCGTTACATTCCGCTCACGGAGGCACCATGTCACGCAAACTGGCGGCACTTGCTCTAGTTCTAGCAATTCTAGTATGCTCGATGGGTCTGAAGACGGCTCTTAGCACTGGTCATGCCGACAGTGCGGTAATGGTTGCGAACGGACCTGCGCCCGCCCCAACAGGGCCGCAGCCGCACCCGACGAGGTAGCCTGGTTCACATCTCGAACGCGATTCGCGCTCGCAGAGAAATGGAGCCAGGTAGAACGAGGATCGATGCCTGGCCCGCTAGCGCTCGCGATTTGGTACGTAGGCATAGTCCTAGAGATCGCATTTGTAGTGTGTTCGATCGCACGGAAGTCGTTCTTCCGCTACTTATTCCTGAATACCTATTTCCTGCTGGGGCTCGGCTCAGACGCTGCGCGCTACTACTTTCTGAGCAGATTTGGCCAGTCCTCCGGGGAATATTGCTACGCCTATTTTTACACCGATGCTCTGCTGACCCTGGCGCTGTACATCGCCCTAATCAGTCTTTATGCGCGTGTGTTCGGTGAACTCCGTTTCAACAGACATGTGCGGTTTGGGGCGGCGCTTCTGCTACTGGGAACCGCTCTATTTTCCTATGCCGTTGTCGCTCAGTCGGAGAAGAGACTAACGACCGATTTTGCCTACGAGTTATCCCAGAATCTCTATTTTGTCGGGTTGGTGCTGACCTACATTCTCTGGGGTGCGGTGCTGAAACTGCGCGAGACCCGCACTCGTCTGGTGCAGTTCATCCTCGCTCTTGGGCTCTATTTCAGCGCTTACGCGGCTTGTTATGCGCTAACAAATCTCAGCAGCCGATATTCGGTCGTGCAGTATATGTCGGGCGCGATCGGTTGCCTGCTGCCATTGACGTGGACGTTCACCATGTTGCGCCACACGGAAGAGTCGCGGCTTGAGCCGGCGCGTTTGCTGGCGGTGGCGCGATGATGGCGGCGCTCATTTTTGCGGTTTCCGTAGTCACGCTGCTGATGTTCTTTGTATCCTACTGCCGCTCGCTCACGGCCGCGTCGTCCAGCTATGCGCTGTCCAAGGAAGTGCGCGACGTAACCGGCATTCACGCTTTCGCCTCGGGACGGGACTTTGCGCGCGTGATGCAGCTACTGCAGCTGTGCCCGGAACGACCCCAGGATCGCCTCGGCCTGCGAGCCGTTGCGTACTACTTCGAAATCCTGAACCTCTTGCAGAAGACGCTGGCACGTCTTACTCCCTCCATTCAGTCGTGGGCAGAGCAGGAACGGGCTGGCTGCGCCAACTTTGCGGTCGTGGCCCTCGACCGGCGCATTGCCTTCAGCCGCGAGATTCTCGCTCAGCAAGGCGAGCTCTGACCTCGGGCGAAGCTGTCTTTTTCCGCACATTAGCGGTTCCCTTCTGTTTGACATTCCGGTGAAAGTGGTATGCTAATGAAGTCTCCTCCTCACCGGAGTGGGAGCGTCCGCAGCGCAAAACGCACCGGTGAATACAATCTGCACTCAGTGTGGCTCCGTGCTCGCCTCGGGCGAGCGCGGGTGTTGTTTCTGTGATTCGACGGAAGTCGTTCCATCAGAAGAAGCGCCCGGAGGCGTGCGAGGCCATCTCGCAGCGCACCGCTCCGTTAACAAGGAGTGGCGCGGCGAGCTGAATCAGCGCGTCCAGGCCTATCGGGCGAAGCGGCGGCGGTCCACGCCGAACGAAGCGCAGCACGCGCTCCCGTTCGATGATCGCGTTCCTTTTGCACCCGGATCGTTGGCCGCCGAGATGGAAGAGCGCGGCACCCCCGATCGAGCGCCCGGGGAAGATTTCGCTTTCACGATCGCCATCGGGCGGCCTAGCAAGCAGGAAGAACCGCAGGACCCGAGCGTCCTCATTGATGTTTCCGTTCCGCCGGAGGCCGAGGGGCAACCGGCACGACTCGATGTCGAGCCCTTGCCGTCGGTTCACACGGGATTGTTTCCCGTGGCCTCGCTTGAAGACCGCCGGCGCGCCCTGTTGATCGATGCGGCGTGTCTTGCATTCGCCTATGGCGGGTTCCTCGCTTTGTTCGGCTCCCTCGGCGGGCACTTTGCATTCAACAAACTGAGCGCCGCTGTCTGCTTTTTCTCGTTCGCTTTCGTGTACCTTCAGTACTTCGGGCTGTTCACCATTTTCGGGGGCAGCACGCCAGGAATGATGGTTGGCGGACTGCAGGTGGCAAGCTTCAGCGGTGATCTTCCGACGCCTCGTCAATATATGCTGCGCGCGATCGGATACCTGCTCTCGGCCGGCACAGGCTTTCTGGGCTTCCTCTGGGTTTTTTGGGACGAGGACGGGTTGACCTGGCACGACCGAATGTCAAACACCTATCTGGCGACGATTGAAACCTTCGTCGAGGGCGATTTTTCTCATCCGCTCGCTGCGCGCTGAAATCCAGGGTGCCAACGGAACGACCCCGCTGCGGGCCGATCGGAAGCAGGCCCAAACGAGGCGGGAGCGGTTCAGTCGCCCAAAGGCTTTTTCTTCACGACCTTCTCGTCCGAAGCAATCTTCCCGTCGCGGATAAAGATCACGCGATGCGCGTGTTGGGCGATGTCCATTTCATGCGTGACGAGGATGATCGTGTTTCCCTGGCGGTACAGGTTCTCGAACAGCCCCATAATCTCCTCGCCTGTTTTGGAGTCGAGGTTGCCAGTCGGCTCGTCCGCCAGGACGATCGAAGGATCATTCACTAGCGCTCGTGCGATCGCGACACGCTGGCGCTGCCCACCGGAAAGTTCGTTGGGCTTGTGATTCATACGGTCGCCGAGATCCACGCGCTCGAGCGCGACAGTCG
>Ga0306925_10002807_pt1 | contig 15125 bp, 11 predicted proteins | sample flu12Cox44000176_FD_203755 | JGI IMG/M metagenome (GOLD analysis project Ga0306925, IMG submission 203755) | Lab enrichment of tropical soil microbial communities from Luquillo Experimental Forest, Puerto Rico - flux8day.12C.oxic.44.000.176 (v2)... | ecosystem: Environmental > Terrestrial >... | reverse complement strand
CCCGAGCAGGCGGCCGTTCATCGTTTTCGATCCGCGGGCCGGGCATGGCCCCGGCATCGGCGGCATGAAGCATGATAGCGAAATCGGGGTTGTGCTCGCCGCGGGTCATCCCTGCTATTTTGTTGGGTTTCTGCCCGATCCGGTGCCCGGGCAGACGATCGAGGATGTGTGCGAAGCCGAGGCCCGCTTTGTCGAGGAAGTCGTCAAGCGCCACCCCAATGCCGAGGGTAAGCCCTGCCTGATCGGCAACTGCCAGGCCGGCTGGCAGATCATGATGACGAGCGCCATTCACCCGGAAAAGGTCGGCCCGATCATGCTCGCCGGATCGCCACTCTCTTATTGGGCTGGCGTGCACGGCAAGAACCCGATGCGCTATCTCGGTGGGCTGTTGGGCGGAACCTGGCTGACCTCGCTGGCAGGCGACCTCGGCAACGGCATCTTTGACGGCGCCAACCTGGTTGCGAATTTCGAGTCACTGCACCCCGACAACACGTATTGGAAAAAGATCTACAACGTATACTCAAAGGTCGACACCGAGCCGCCACGGTTCCTCGAATTCGAGAAATGGTGGGGCAGCCCGGTGCTGCTCAATGCCGAGGAAATGCAGGCGATCGCCGACCAACTGTTTGTCGGCAACAAGCTCACCTCCGGCGAATTGCGCAGCTCCAATGGATTGCGCGTTGACCTGCGTAACATCAAATCGCCGATCATCGTGTTCTGCTCGTGGCGTGACGACATCACCCCGCCGCAGCAGGCGTTGGACTGGATTCTCGATCTCTACGATCACGAGGACGAGATCGTCAAGGCCGGTCAGACGATCGTCTACTGCCTGCACCAGAGCATTGGCCATCTCGGAATCTTCGTCTCCGGCAAAGTCGCAACTAAAGAGCATGGCGAGTTCGCGCTGGCCATGGACATGATCGACCTGATGCCGCCCGGGCTTTACGAGGCTGTGATAACCGGCATCGACGAGGATATCGAAAACCCCGAGCTGATCCAGGGAAGCTATCTGTTCAGTCTTGAGAACCGAACGCTCGATGCCATCCGCAAGTTTGGCGGCAACAGCCCCGAAGACGACCTCGCCTTTGCAACAGTCGCCCGGCTTTCCGAGATCAATCAGGGCATCTACAGCACTCTGATGCGGCCGGCAGTCCGCGCGATGGTCACTGAAACTAGCGCGCAGCTGATGCGGCGCAGTCACCCCGACCGTCTTCGGTTCGAAATGTTCGCTAACGAGAACCCGTTCATGCGGCCGGTTGCGGATTGGGCCGAGGCGGTTCGCGGCAACCGCCGACCGGCGAGCCCGGACAATCCGTTCCTCGCGTTCGAGCGCATGATGTCGGACATGGTCACCAGCGGGCTCGAAATGTGGGGCAAGGCGCGCGACACGGCGACGGAGGCGTTCTTCTTTAATACCTACGGTTCTCCCTTTTTGCAGGCGATGGTCGGCCTGCGTGCCGACGAAACCTCGGTGAGCCGACGCACCGGGCGCGATGTCGCACGCGAGGCCGCTGCCAAACAAGCGGCCGTGCATCTCGAGCAGCGTATCGACCAGGGAGGCCTGATCGAGGCGGCGGTGCGCGCCCTGATCTACGTGCGCCTTCCCGAAGGCAAGGTCGACGAGCGCGGATTTGCCGCCCTGAAGCAGATCAGCGCCGAGCTGCCGGCGGCCAAGCGCGTCGGGCTCGCACGATTCAAGGAGATCGTGAAGGAGCAATACCTGATCCTGCTCTTAGACGCGGAGCGGGCGATTGCCGCGCTTCCTAAGCTCTTGCCGGCCAATCGCCGCCAGTGCGAGGAGGCGCTGGCGTTGGTGCGTCGGGTGCTGGCGGCACGCGGCCCCCTTCCCGAAGAGGGCCGTCGCAGGCTCGAACGGGTCGAGGCGGTGTTTGCCGGTCCGCCTCCCGAGCTCGGCCGGGATAAGGCAGCGTAACTCGCCCGGGGTGACACGAAGCGATGGATAAGGAACCGATCCGTTCAAACGAGCGGTACGAGCGGCTTCTGCGTCACGCGCAAGGCCTGCCGCCGGTGACGACGGCAGTCGCGCATCCTTGCGACGAGGTTTCGCTCAAGGGTGCCGTCGAGGCGGCAAGGCTGGGCCTGATCGCCCCGATACTGGTCGGTCCGCCCGAGCGTATTCGCGCTGTCGCCGAGCGGGCCGGCCTCGATATATCGGGCTTCCCGCTAAAGGCGTCGGCGCACAGCCACGATTCCGCAGCCAAGGCGGTCGAGCTTGTCCGCGAGGGGAAGGCCGAGGCCTTGATGAAGGGCAGCCTCCACACGGACGAGCTGATGGGTGCTGTCGTTGCCCGCGAGACCGGTATTCGCACGGCGCGGCGCATCAGCCATTGCTTCGTCATGGATGTTTCGGGCCATAAGGATCCGCTAATCATCACCGACGCCGCGGTCAACATCGCGCCCGATCTGGAGGCCAAGGTCGACATAGTGCAGAACGCGATCGATCTCGGGCATGCGTTGCTGTTCCCGGAGGTGCGGGTGGCGATCCTGTCGGCGATGGAGACGATCAATCCCAAAGTCCCGTCAACGATCGAAGCCGCGGCCCTGTGCAAGATGGCCGACCGCGGGCAGATCACCGGCGCGATCCTCGACGGTCCGCTGGCGCTCGACAACGCGATCAGTGAGGAGGCGGCAACAATCAAAGAGATCGTCTCTCCGGTCGCCGGACGAGCCAATGTGCTGGTGGTTCCGGATCTCGAAGCCGGGAACATGCTGGCTAAGAGCCTGTCGTTTCTGGCGGGTGCGGATGCTGCCGGCATCGTGCTCGGCGCGCGCGTGCCGATCATCCTGACTAGTCGGGCCGACTCGGTGCTGACGCGGCTGGCATCCTGTGCCGTCGCAAGCCTGGTGGCTGAGGCCCGGCGGCGCAACGCCGGCGCGGCGATCCCCTGACGGAGGCAGGCCATGCCGGAAGCAACCCCGGAGGCGGCGCATCCGCAGATCTTGCGCGGGCAAAAGGCGCTGATCATAGGCGTCGCAAACGAGCGGTCGATCGCCTGGGGATGTGCCCAAGCGATGCATCGATCCGGCGCCGAGATCGCCATGACCTATCTCAATGATAGGGCGCGGCCCCATGTCGAGCCGCTGGCGAAGGCGATTGAAGCGCCGCTGCTGCTGCCGCTCGAGGTGCGCGACGCGGCGCAGGTCGACGCGCTGTTCGAAGCGATCGCGACGAACTGGGGACGGCTCGACATTCTCGTCCATTCGATCGCTTTCGCCCCGCGCGAGGCGCTGGCCGGGCGCGTCACCGACTGCCCGCGCGACGGCTTTCTGACTGCGATGGATGTTTCGTGCTGGTCGTTGCTCGACCTGACGCGCCGCGCCGAAAAGCTGATGACCGGTGGCGGCACGATCTTCGCCATGAGCTATCATGGCGCCAACGAAGTCATCGCGAATTACGGGATCATGGGGCCGGTCAAGGCGGCGCTCGAATCGGCCGCGCGCTATCTGGCCGTCGAGCTTGGGCCCAAAGGCATCCGCGTACATGCCATCAGCCCCGGCCCGCTTGCTACCCGCGCCGCCTCCGGCATCCCCGATTTCGACGCGCTGATGGAGAGGGTGGCGGAGCGCGCGCCGGCGCGCCGGCTGGTGACCATCGAGGAGGTCGGCGCCGCCTGCGTTTTCTTGGCGAGCCCCTACGCTCGTGCCATGACCGGCGACACGATCTATATCGACGGCGGCTACCACATCTTGGGGTGAGGGTTATCTTGCCTGGCCGCGTCGCGGGGTGAAATACAACGAATATCGAGCTTTCACCGCAAAATGGCCGCAAACACTTGGCAAAATCTATCGTTCTCTCAACAGGTTACACAGCAAATTCGTCGCTAGGCGGAACAACGGAATTTGCACACCCGGATCAACGAATTGAGGCAGCCCTATCAATGGAATTTACAATGGAATTAAATGAGGAATGCTGGCCCTACCTCTTGAGATCTATATGACATGACGGACGCGGTTGCAGAGCCATTGATCGGCGTGATCAACGCCGGTTCCTCCTCGCTCAAATTCAGCTTCTACGAGGGCGAGAGGCGGCTTCTGACCGGCCAGGTGGACGGCATCGGCGTGCGTCCCTCGGCGAGCGCAACGGGCCCCGGTGGCGAGGCGATTGCGCCCCCGGATCTCGGTGCGACACCACCCTCGACGCCGAGCGACATCTTGCCGGCGATACTGCCCTGGGCGCGCGAGCGGCTCGGCGCGCGGCGCCTTGCGGCGCTAGGCCACCGCGTCGTTCACGGCGGGCTGCGCCATTCCCGGCCGGCCCTCGTGACCCCGGAATTGCTTTCCGAGCTGGAAGCGCTGGTGCCGCTTGCCCCGTTGCACGAGCCGCACAATCTCGCGCCGATCCGGATGGCGTTGAGCCTCAATCCCGACTTGCCGCAGGTCGCCTGCTTCGACACCGCCTTTCACCGCACCGCACCCGAGGTCGCGCAGGCCTTCGCACTCCCCTACGCGCTTTACGAGGAGGGGGTCCGGCGCTACGGCTTCCACGGCCTTTCCTACGAGTATATCGCCTCGGTGCTGCCCGAGCGCACGCCGGAGATTGCCGAGGGCCGGGTCGTCGTGCTGCATCTCGGCAATGGTTGCTCGGCCTGCGCGCTAAAGGCCCGCACCTCGGTCGCGACGACGATGGGCTTCACCGCCCTCGACGGCCTGCCGATGGGGACACGCTGCGGCGCACTCGATGCGGGGGTCGTATTGCACCTGATCCAACAGAAAGCGATGTCGGCCGACGCGCTGGTCGATCTGCTCTATCGCCGTTCTGGCATGCTCGGGCTCTCCGGGGTTTCATCGGATTTCCGTGAGCTGCTAACCAGCGAGGAGCCGCATGCACGGTTTGCTCTCTCGGTATTTTACTACCGCGCGGCTCGTGAGATCGGCTCGCTCGCGGCGGCGCTCGGCGGTCTCGACGGCATCGTGTTCACGGCCGGTGTTGGCGAGAACGCGGCACCGGTCCGCAGCGCCATCTGCCGGGCATGTGGGTGGTTAGGCCTGGAACTCGACGAGGCGGCCAACAGCGATCACCGGACGCGCATCAGCACGCCCGGGAGCCGTATCGCCGCCCACGTCATAAAGACCGATGAGAACCTGATGATTGCCCGTCACGCCCGCACCCTGGTAGGTAGCTGACCGGGCGGGAGGAGTTAACGTCATGTCATCCGATCGCAGCACGACACAAACGGCCGGGACGGGGACCGGCACATTTTCCGCCGCCGATCTCAAGCGTCGGATGGCCGAACGCGAGGCGGCGAAAGCCGCCGAGGAGCTGCGCCATATGCGCGAGCAAGAAGAAAAGCAGAAACAGGTGATGGAGGAATTTCACAAACCGCCGGAACGCACGCCCGAACAAGTGCTGCAACTCGTCACGCAGCTGGTCAACCGGGCCGCCGAGGCCGGACAGACGGAGGTTCAAGTCTACCGCTTCCCCAACGAGCTGTGCAGCGATCGCGGTCGAAGGATCAACAATTCGGAGCCTGAATGGGAAAAGACTTTGGAAGGCCGGCCCAAGGCTGCTTACGAATTCTGGCATGATCACCTGAGGCCGTTGGGCTTCGGACTGAAGGCCGAGGTGCTCGAATACCCGGGGGGAATGCCCGGCGACATCGGCTTCTTTGTCACCTGGAAGTAGACGCCCGCAAATCGCTCGTCGGGGTTGTCGGACGCTATGTCCGACGAAGGATCATTGGTTGGCGGGGATAGTCACGACCGGCGCGGACCCTCTCGTCCCCGTATCGGCGATTGAGAATAGCAGCATGATAATCCCGAATGTGTACTTGGATTGGACGTCACTGTCGGCGATCCAGAACCATCTTCCGTCGAATTGCACGGCAACATAGACGTCCTGCGGCGGCACGTCTGTGACCAGGACTCGTAACGGTGGCCCGCGCCCGAGGTTTCGACCAGCCCGGGGGTCGCTTTTCCCTGTGCGACATCCGACTCCGGCACCTGTACGACCGCCGCGAACTCGAGCATGATCTGCAGCATCGAGCGCGTCATCATGTCGATCTCGTCATCTTTTCCCGAATAGCCGCCGCAATTCACTCTGAGTTCCCGGATGTCCGGTCTGATTCCGAGGATGCTCTTTATTTCCTGCCATTCTCCGCGAGCTGCGGGTCCTTGCTCAATCCGAAAATCAGCACAGAGCTCTCGCCACCGCCTTTAGGACGCTCGATCCGGATTTGGATGGCGCCGGCGAGCTGGCCTTCGCGATTAAGGTCGACGAGGCCGGTAAATTTTGGGTCGGCTAGGCGCCTGGGCCGGTTTGACTCATTATTGGTGCCATTAATCGAATCCAACATGATCGGCATGATGCGGTCTGCAGCGTAGCCCGACTGGACCATAACAGCACCGAACCCGGCGGAATTGGCGTCATCAGAGCCTGACCCAAAAGTGTGTTGCGTGACGTCGGCCCTCGTCTCCACCCAGTATGCTCTCAGGCGGCTTGCCAGGGCGTAGGTCGTGCACGCCGCAATGATCGAGGTCCGCAAAAGGGCGCCGACCCGACCTTCATTAACGCCGTGGTGAACGGCGGGGTTGCGCCGATTGTGTTGAAGAAGTCGGGCGAGAAGTAAATCGTAAATCGCGGGGACGCGGGTTGGCGATCGCGGTGCGCCTGTGACAAGGCGCGCCGTCTCAAGCAGCTTCGGTCAAAACCGGTAGCGGGGTCAGCTTAGCCAGCTTGCGGAGGTTTTGGGCGGTGGCGGCGAGGTGGAATTCGTCGCGCGCACCGTTCGGCCCGCGTAGTCGCAGCCGATCCAGTTTCAGAATATGCTTCAAATGCGCGAACAGCATCTCGATCTTCTTTCGTTCGCACCGTGAGGTGGCATAGGCCTCAGTGCCTGCAATGTCGCGCGCCATATCGCGAGCGCCTTCGTGGATTGAGCGCAGGATCTTGCGGGCGGGCGCGTTGGGACAGCACCGCGGCTTCAGCGCACAGCCATCGCAGTCCAGCTTGCTGGCGCGATAGCGCATCATCCCGTTGTCATCGACAAAAGGGCGCGGCAGTCGGTAAATCTTTTGGCGCTGCCTGAGTTCCTTCCCGGCAGGGCAGATATAGCAGTCGCGCTTGTGGTCATAGGTGAAATCGTCGCGCGAATAGGTGCCGTCAGTGCGCTGGGAGTTGTCGAACACCGGGATGTGCGGCTCGATCCCTCGCTCATGAACCAGCCAGGCGAGGTTCTCGGCCGAACCGTAGGCGGCGTCGGCCGCCAGCCGCTCCGGCCATAGTCCGAAGCGCTCCTGTGTGCGATCGATCATCCGCTGCTGCGCCGTCACCTCGGCCTGTCGGACGGCGGTTGTCGCCTCGACATCGACGATGACGGCGCGCTTGAGGTCGATCAGGTAGTTGGTGCAGTAGGCAAAGAAGGCGAGCCCACCATTGGCTCCGGTCCAGCGTGCGGCCGGGTCGGCGGGCGAGACGAACTTCGGCACGACCGGCGTTGCCGCGGCGAACGCAGCATCGTCGAGAACCGCCAGATACTCCCGCACGGCGTGGCTCGCAGCCTCGGGAGCTTGCCACTCGCTGCCCGGCACGCTGCGCTGCCGGTTGGCATCGGCCTTGATCATGCTGGCGTCGACTGCGAACGCCTCGCCACCAACCAACCCCTCGGCCATGCAGCGCTGGACGGTCGTCTCGAATACCTTGCGCAGCAGATCGCTCTCGCGGAAACGGCCATGCCGGTTCTTTGAGAAAGTCGAGTGGTCCGGCACCGCACCATCCAGCCCCAGTCGGCAGAACCAGCGATACGCCAAGTTGAGGTGGACCTCTTCGCATAGCCGCCGCTCCGAACGGATGCCAAAGCAGTAGCCGACGATCAGCATCCGGATCATCAGCTCCGGATCAATCGAAGGTCGACCGATCTCGCTGTAAAACGGCGCCAGCTCGCGCCGCACCCCGTCCAGTTCAACAAACCGGTCGATCGATCGCAGCAGATGCTCTGTCGGCACGTGACGTTCGAGCGAAAACTCGTAGAACAACGCGCCCTGCTGGACTTGCCGCTCCCCCATCATCGACTGCCCCCCAGCCGTCGCGATGCGACATTATACTGCGTTCGCCACGCTGTTTTTCAACACAATCCGCCGATTCCGGACATTCCGGGTCGCCAAGCGAAACCGCTTAGGCGAACGGCTCACGCTATTGATAGTCGAGCGATGCCGTCGCGAAATGCCGCTCAAGCGCATCCGCCGATCTACGGCCCTGAAGAAATCGGTTTTACGCCGCGCGGCGCGGCCGCTAATCACTCGTCGGGCATGCCGGCCCGACGTAGGCCGACAATTGTCGTGCGCTCGCGTAGCGCCCAATATTCCGGACTACCCCAAGTCATATAGGCTCGCCATCGCGCCAGTGAGTTGAATTCCGGTCTGAGCTTGATCGCCTCAGCCAAAACGGCTCTTGCTTCGTCGATCTCGCCCTTCAACCCGAGCGCCGCCGCAAGCATCGTGTTCGTAATGTAGAGGCGAGGATTGCTGGCGCGGGCCTTTCTAGCGAATTCGATCGCCTGGTCCACGTGCCCCATTAGCAGGTGGGCTTGGCCCATTGTCATGTAACCGATGGGGACGGCCTCACCAGATGGGCTGAGACGTAGTCCCTTCTCACCCACTAGAATCGCGGCGCCGGGCTGCCCGAGAAGGATCAGTGTTGTGCCAAGCATCCAAAATGCAGCCGCGAAATTGGGTTCAAGCGCGATCGCCGTCTCCAACTCGATTCGCGATTCGTCCAATCGGTTCTGCACCCGTCGAAGGATGCCCAAGGCAGCGCGCGCCCGGGCGCTGTTTGCATCCTGCTCGATCGCTTCTAGCAGCAGCTGTTCGGCACGCGCCTTATCCTGTTCAACAGAGGTGCTCCAATAATTGGCTACATTCACGGCGAGAGTGTAGCCGACTCCTATCCTTGCGCCGACCGAGTCCGGTTCGATTTCCAGCACCCGCTCGAAAACCAGCTGAGCCTCGCGCAAAATCGCTGCGCTGGTAGCCCGATTGAATAGAGCCCACCCGTAGATGAGCAGGTCGCGTGGGTCGGCGTCGAGCGCTCCTTGCCGCCCGATACGGAGGCCCGCTGCCCCCACGAGTTTGCGGCTCAGGGTTCGTGCAAGGCGGCCGAGGGTCTCGTTTTGAGCCTGGGCGAGGTTGCCGGGATCGGTGTCGAACCGGTCCGCCCACAAATGCGCGCCGCTCTCTGCATCGGTCAGCTGCACATTGACCCGAACGGATTCGCCGGCTCGCCGAAGGCTGCCTTCGACAACATAGCAGACGCCGAACTCACGACCGACACCCTTTACGTCGACGGATTTGCCCTTGAGAGTAAAAGCCGTGTTGCGGGCGATCACGAAGCTGCCGGGTATCTGTGAGACATCGGTGGTCAGATCGTCGGTGATTCCATCGGCGAAAGATTCGAGCTCCGGATCGTTTGAGAGGTTGGTGAAGGGTAGCACAATGACCGACAGGCGAGGTGGAATAGAAATAGCCGGCTCGGCCGCGGCTCGCCGCTCTTGAACCGCGCCCACGAAACGAACGCCCTTGCCGATAGTTGTGCGGATCAACCGCTGTTGTTCACCGCTGTCGCCGATTATGCGGCGAGCAGCATTAATCCGAGTAGCGAGCGTCGACTCCGAAACGATTCGCCCACCCCAAACCGAGGCCAGCAGATCGTCCTTGCTGACGACCCGGTCGCGGTTGCGGACCAGAAATGCCAGCAGATCGAATACCTGCGGCTCCATCGACACCAGCGCCGCTCCGCGCCTTAGCTCGCGCCGATCAGTCTCCAGAGCGTAATCTTCGAACAAATACAGCATTTAAGACTCGAGCCGCGAGCCCCCCTCGGACTCGGAAAGAAGCTTAACGGATTTACCATACGCGGAAAATCAAGACGGTCTCAACAGCATATCAATGCCGCCTCAAAGCCACCCGGTTCGATGGGTGGTATTTGATCACTCAAGCACCATCGCGGTAGGCGTGCGTTGGCACAACCGACACCGGATGGTTGCGAATGCAGTAAAACGATGAAGCCATGGGTGGATCGCCGATGAACAGCTTTGCGATGATCTTTGGCCATTGCGTGTGGATACCGCCGTCGCCAAAGGCGGCGTTGGTAGCGCTTAACCTGTTCTTTGGTATCGGCACCACCACACAGCCGGATATCACTGCTGCCGAGGCGATCATCGCCGCCCAGTACGTTGCTCGCGGCGAAACCCAGGTCGAGGCACAGAAAGAAGTTGCTTCGCTCAACGCCTGCTTCGGAACCTACGAGGTGCCTCCGGAAAACAGAAATCATCCCAAGGATGCCGACCTAACGCGTCTCCAAAATACACAGACGTCGAACAGCAAGTAGTCGACCAGTTTGGCCAGTGGGCTGAAGTGTTCACAGAAACTGATGCGGGATGGGGGCGGATGGCGGCGCAGCTCGTGAGTATCGGCAGGCATCGCTGCGAAATGGCATTAAACGGCCGCTGTGGGGCAACAGTACGCGCTCAGAGACGCCGCGCGCGATGGCTCAGTAGCGCCGGAAGCTGCCATTCATTGGACGTTTGGGCGGGTGGCGCGGGTCGCGGCAAAGGGGGCGCCGGGACAACTAACAAAACAAGCGTCGCTCAGCCTCGCCGAGTCGCCGGGCGTCGTCGACTGCTTCCGCCAGCAGCCATTCGCGGAAGCGGCCAATCTTCGTGACCTTCGCCGTCGCCTTCGGACAGACGATCCAATAGGTGCCGGCAGGCCGCCACGACAGGTCGAACGGCCTGACGATGCGCCCGCCGATCAGGTCCCAGGCCGCAAGAGTGGTGCGGGCGAGCGCGATCCCCTGGCCGTCGATCGCGGCATCGATCAACATGCTCGCCCGGTTCAGGACCGGGCCGGGCAACTGCTCGGGCGCCACCACCCCGGCAAGAGCGAACCACCGCTCCCAAGCCTTGCTCTGATCCTCGAGCCGCACGAGTGGCCATTTCAGGACGTCGGCGGGCCGCTGCAGGCGATTGCGGCCGGCGAGCAGCTTCGGGCTGCAGATCGCAAAAATCTGCTCCGCGCACAGCCGCGTCGCGTCAAGACCCGGCCAATTGCCATCGCCGTGCCGCACGGAGACGTCGATATCCTCGTGGGCAAAGTCAACGGTATGCATCGTCGCCGAAACCCGCAGATCGATGCCGGGATGTGCCGCGGCAAAGCGAGCCAGGCGATGCACCAGCCATTTCGCGGCGAAATCCAGAGAGGTGCTGACTGTGAGGACGCCGGCGTTCTGCCGCTGCATCAGCCGCTCGGTGCCGACTGCGATTTGATCGAAGGCGTTACGGACAACGGTCTGGTAATCGCGGCCCGCCTCCGTGATCACGAGCCGTTGGCGCTCGCGGTTGAACAGCTTGACCCCGAGCGTGGCCTCCAGCGCCTTGACCTGCTGGCTTACGGCTCCCTGCGTGACACTCAGCTCCTCGGCCGCGCGCGTCACGCTGTTGCTTCGAGCTACAGCTTCGAAAGCCTTGAGCGCGTTGAGTGGGGGCAAGCGGCGCGCCATGGCCAACATCTATCAGAGAAACTAATGAGGTGAAACAATCTGTCGCAAGGGACAGCGTCACGAAGATCAGAGCCCGCCACCAGCACGAACACGGGCGTGCACGTTTTTATGAGATTTTCTAAAGCCTGGTTTAGAAATGATACATTGCATGTAGGTTCGCCAACCGCGAAATAACACCGCGAGCTTCGATGCTGAAGTGATCGGGTTGTCGTAGCAGCCACCCGGTTCTAGAGGACATCCCGTCTCAAGCGCTGCTCCCACCCCACCGGGGGAGGAGCACCCATGAGCGACCAAAGTCTCGCTGCAGCATCCCTTCCGCCGTCGGCTCCGGCTACCCCAGCCAGCCCCGCGCCCGCTAGTCCCGCGGCGGCGCGCACCAAGTTGCTGCTCGAAGGCCCGATCCTGCCCACGCTGCTGCGCCTGGCGGCGGCGAACGTCCTCACCCTGCTCGCGTTCGCCGGCGTCATCACATTCGACGGATTCTTTCTCGGGCGCATCGGTACCAACGCGCTCGCTGGCGCCTCACTGGCATTTCCCTGGGTGATGTTGGTCCTGCAAACGACCAACAGCGGCATGGGCGTTGGCGTATCGTCCGCGGTGGCGCGCGCGCTCGGCGCGGGGCGCCGCGACCGCGCCGATGCTCTTGTCCTCCACGCCTTTCTCCTGGCGCTCGCTGTCGCGGCGAGCTTCTCCACCGTGTTGCTGCTGGGCGCACCCTTCCTGTTCGGATGGATGGGCGGACGCGACGAAATGCTGGCGGACGCGATTTCCTACGCGAACGTGGCCTTGGGCGGCGCCGCCTGCATCTGCGTGAGCAATCTGCTGGGCAACACGGTGCGCGGCACCGGCAATATGACCCTGCCGGCGTCCGTCCTGGTCGGCTGCGTGCTGGTGCACATCGCCATATCGCCGGCGCTGATCTTCGGGCTCGGGCCATTGCCGGCGCTCGGCCCGGCTGGCGCGGGGTGGGGGCTGGTGATTCCGTTCGCCGGCGGCAGCGCCGTGATGATCTGGTATCTACGTTCCCGCGCGATAGTCCGACTGAACTTCCGCGGAGTGGCGCTGCGCTGGGAATTCTTCGCCGACATCCTCAAAGTCGGCGTGCCCGGCTTGATCAACATCGCCATCACCAATCTCTCGGTCGTGCTGCTGACGGGGATCGCCGGCCAGATGGGACGCGATGCTGCACTCGGCTACGCGATGGGCGCCCGTCTCGAATACATCCAGCAGCCGATCGCGTTCGGCTTCGGCACCGCGCTCGTCGCCATGGTCGGCACCAACTGGGGCGCCAGGCAGTATCGTCGCGCCCGCGAGATCGCCTGGACCGGCGCGGCGACGGTCGCCGCTTTGTGCGGCACGATCGGCCTGATTGTCGCCTTCCAACCCGGCCTGTGGATCGGTTTGTTCAGCGACGATGCCGATGTCGCGCGTCTCGGCAGCCTCTATCTCCACATCGTCGGCCCGGCCTACCTCTGCTTCGGGCTCGGCCTGGGACTTTTCTACGTCATGATGGGCGTCGGCCGCGGCGTCGCAGCCATGAACGCCAACGCGGTGCGCATGATGACGAGCGCGGGCCTCGGGCTCTTCGCTGTCTACTGGCTGGAGCTCGGCGTCGCTGGGTTCTTCGCCGCCGTTGCTGTCGGATTCTGCGTGTACGCCGCGTTGCTCGTCCGCGCAGTGTTCAGCGTGAGGGCCCCCGAGGCTGCACTTGCGACGCGTTCCTAACTGGGTTCGTAGCGGCCCTCACCGCGGCCATGATATGTCGGACCTGTCAGATCGGGAGATTGGGAATAGGAGCATGGGTTGGACCCCGATCTGCTGACTTATTTGAGAGCGGCGAAGGCGTGTTAAGCGAAATCAATCATGCACTTGCCATGTTCGGCACCGCCCACTGGTCGGAGAACTTCAGTACCGGCGCTCACCACGAGATCGGCGACAAAGTACCATTTCCCGAAAGCTGTGGCCCAGCGGTTGGGGGTTCCGTTTTAGCTGACGGCTGGATTAGGTGGCTTTCCGCGCTTTCGCGATCTCGTCCGCGCCGTACCGGTAGGCTCGCTGCACCGCGTTGACGACAAAGTTTTGCCGCAGCCCGAAATACGGATTGACGTACTCCCAGACGATTTCGCCGTCGCGGGCGACCTCGAAAAACCGACCAAACCAGCCTTCGTTGATCAGGGTGTTGCCGTTCGGCAGCCGCGGCGCGTTCGATAGCCTCGGGCTGAAGAAATCGGCAACGCGGGGTTCCTGGAATTTCCAGACGATCACTTTGTTCGTCGGATCAATTTCGATCACGCGAGAATGCGGGAACGACTGGTCGAGCCGGTGTGGGCCATTGTCGAACAGCAGCACGTTCCCATTGGCCAGCATATAGGGCGCGTGCTGGCCGGCGAGCGGCGGCGCGCCAAGTTTCCAGTAGATCGCTCCTGTCTCTCGATTGATCATAACGACCGTCGAGATGTCGCGGAAGCTGAGGAGGAGGTTCCCGTCAGGCATTTCCGACACACCATTGGCTACCGTCCATACATCGCGGTCGTCCTGGATGGCGGTGATCGGGTCGGCCACCGGGTCGAGATGCTCCCAACTGCGCCATTCCCAGACGATTTTGCCGTCGGTCGTCATTTCGACGAGGTAGGGAGCGTCCATTTTGCCGTTGTCGTATTCAGTGCCGGGCCGGCCGCCCTCAACTTTGGCCACGATTTCGTGCGGCAGCGGCTTTTGACAGATCAGCATCACGTTACCATTTTTCAGGCGGATGCCGTCGTGATTGTGATCAGGGTGCTTCACCTCCCAAAGAATGCGGCCGTCCCAGGTCATCTCCAATGCCGAGCCGCCTCTGTACGGAGCGCGGCCGACGTGGCTCTCATTGGGGATTTGGCCATTGTAGAACAGCGTGCCCCGATCGGTTAGATAACCCGACTGGCCCGGCGGGTACGGCATCTGCCAGGTGTGGACGACGTTCCCCTGCATATCGATCAGGTAGACCGTCTTGTTGGTGCTGGGTAGCGGGCTGAACAGGGTAAATCCGGCAAAGGTGCGGTCGGGATCGTAGCCGCGCAGGCCTGCACCGCGCCGCTTAACCGTGACCGGTTCAATGCGCGTCGAAGCCGGTGTCGCCGGCGACTGGCCGGCAGCGCCACCAGACCCGCCGATCGCCGTAGCTCCGGCGGTGATTAAAAGGAGATTGCGGCGGGTAAATCTGGCCGTCGTTGAAGAAACCCAAGCATCCATGGCGTGCACCCCTCGCATCGCGAGTAGCGCAGAGCTTGGGCGGATACCTGCCTGACGGGGGGTCTGCCTGCCCCCGAAGGCCGGCTATTTAATACCGGGGCTCCGATCTGGCAAGTGGGTCGATGTCAGAGACAGCGGACAGGGTGCCCAGACGGCAAATGACCGGATTGGGGCACTTTGACCCGTTCCGGCCCCCTAGGCTGAACGGCCGGTGTCCGTTCAGTTACCCGACCTCCGCCGGAGCGAGAGGGAAGGAGAAGGATGCGCCGATTGTGTTGAAAAACACCGGATCGGTCATGGTATAATAATCTGACTTTCTAAAGTCATGACGGCTGGGGGGCAGTCGATGATGGGGGATCGAAAAGTCCAACAAGACGCTCTGTTC
>Ga0306925_10002803_pt1 | contig 15128 bp, 9 predicted proteins | sample flu12Cox44000176_FD_203755 | JGI IMG/M metagenome (GOLD analysis project Ga0306925, IMG submission 203755) | Lab enrichment of tropical soil microbial communities from Luquillo Experimental Forest, Puerto Rico - flux8day.12C.oxic.44.000.176 (v2)... | ecosystem: Environmental > Terrestrial > Soil... | reverse complement strand
CAGGAAGTCCGCCAGGTAGTCGGAGTCGTAGGAGACCCCGCGCAGCGGGTTGGGCGGGGCGACCACGGTGTACCCGGCCCGTTGCAGGCGCCAGATGACGCCGTTCCAGCTGCCCGAATCGGCCCATGCGCCGTGCACCAGCACGATGGTGGGCTTGGGCCCGCCGGTCCAGGAGGCAGCGCTGGTGTGTGCGGTGCGGCCGGTGGCCGCATGAGCGGGCCCGGTCTGGCCGGTGACCGCGATGAGCAGCCCGGCGATGGCCAGGACCGCAGCTAGGATGATGAGCCGTGGCCTGGTCAGCCGTGCGGCGAAGATGTGGGGCATGGCGGGTTTCCTTTCGGCGACGGTGTTCTGACCGGCGCTAGGCCAGGAAGTCGAGCAGGGCCCGGTTGACCTGGTCGGCGTGGGTCCAGGCGATGGCGTGCGGGCCGCCGTCAATGACGACCAGGTGCATGTCTTTGATCAGGCCGGGCAGCCGCTTGCCGGTGTTGGGGAAGGGCAAGATACGGTCGGCGTCGCCCTGCACGACCAGCACCGGCACGTCGATCTTGGGCAGGTCATCGCGGAAGTCGGTCTGCCAGGTGGTGATGCATGCCACCGCCGCGGTGGCCGACGCAGCGGCGGCGATGTTCCAGCTGGAGGCGAAGGCCTGGTCGCTGACCAGGGTGCCGCCGAGCTGGTCGATGTTGTAGAAGTTGTCCAGGAACCCCTTCATCCACGCCGGGGTGTCGGCGGCGGCGGCTTGGATGAACCCGTCGAACAGGGCGGCGGGCAGCCCCTCGGGGTTGTCGCCGGTGTGCAGCAGAAACGGCGGGATCGGGGACACCAGCACCCCCTTGGCGACCCGCGCGGAGCCGTAGCTGCCCAGGTAGCGGGTGACCTCGCCGGTGCCCATCGAGTGCCCGACCAGGACGGCGCCGCGCAGGTCCAGGGCCTCCAGCAGGGCATTCAGATCCGCGGCGAAAGTGTCGTAGTCGTAGTCGGCCGCAGGCTGGCTGGAGTTCCCGAACCCGCGCCGGTCGTAGGTGATCACCCGGTGGCCCGCCGCCAGCAGGGCCGGGACCTGCCGGTCCCAGGCCCGGCCGCTGAGTGGGTAGCCGTGGATCAGCACGACCGGCGGGCCGGCGCCGTGGTCTTCGTAGTACAGCTCGATGGCACCGGAGTTCTCCGTGCCGACACCGATATACGGCATTTGGGGCCCTCCCATTTCAGCTGGACGTGCCGGACCCCCTCAGGGTCACGCGCCGGGCGGCCGCGTCGCGCCGGTCACCTCCCTGGCCGTCCACCCTGGCCATCTACCCTGGCCGTACCCTGGTCTGCGGTGTGGCGCAGATGGAGGCAGCGGCGCGTCAAGCTCACAGCGTTACCCAGCCGGGCGGGATCGCGCTGACAGGATCAAGCCGGCGCCCTGATCGCCGGTGCGAGGGGACTCAGTGATCTTTGACCCCTTGACTGGCGGCAGGGCTAGTTCCTCTTCGAGCCACGCCACGGCAAGGTCCGACGGGCCGGCGCATCGTTCTTAAGCCAGGCACGCGGACCGGCAGGCGGTTCGGGAGTCAGCTCCGTCGGGGCCACTCGAGACGCTACGGCAAACCGCGGCGCCGGTCGGACGGCCTCTATAAGGCGGCTCTTCGCGCGCCTGCCACCAGAGTGCGAGTCTGCACCCGCCCGAGCAGGGCCGCGACGCGCCCGGTGGGGCGGGTGCCGAAATCGGATGCTGGGCATCGCAGCGGCATAGTGTTGAACGCTCTGCGATGTCTCCGCTCGGGGAAATGTGGTCAGCTTCGCGGGCGCGACCGAGGATGAGATCACCGACGTGTTGCTGGCGATCGCCCCGGTTGCCGGGCTTGGCCGGGTCACTAGCGCTGTCCCCGACGTGGCGGAGGCGCTCGGGTTGGACGTCCAGGCTGCGCTGGTGTGCCCAGATGATCAGTAGAGCTGATCGTCCTGCTGAAGGACGCGGAACTCCGCAGGGACAACAAGGCGGAATCGCGTGCTCACGGCAACAATGCAGGACCCCGAAGGAGGCTCCCAGCGATCAGTCTGCTAAACGGGCCCGGGACTGTTAGCTTGGCCGCGCCGCGCAGGCCACCCGCGCACCCTTGCCGTTGTGTAGATCCGACGGGGCCGGTTGCGTTCGCTGATGTGGTGTTCGATGTTTCCGCTGATGAGCGTGTCGTCGTGAGGTGAGACGGCCATCGCGTGATTCTCATTTGAGTTCCGACCAAAGATCTCGATGAGAAGGAGCCACACGATGGCCGCAGGACCCAGTATCGATGTCACGGGCTGGCTGGAGGAGCAGCTGGCGCAGGCGAGCCCGGATCTGCTGCGCTCGATGGTGCTGACCTTCGCCGAGGCGCTGATGGGCGCCGAGGCCGATGCGGTCTGCGGCGCCGGTTACGGCGAGCGCAGCGACCAGCGCACGAATACTCGCAATGGCTACCGGCGGCGAGAATGGGACACCCGGGCCGGCACGGTCGACCTGGCCATCCCGAAGCTGCGGCAGGGCTCGTATTTCCCGGATTGGCTGCTGGAGCGCCGCCGCCGCGCCGAGGCGGCCCTGGTCACCGTGGTAGCCACCAGCTACCTGCTGGGTGTCTCGACCCGGCGGATGGAGAAGCTGGTGGAGACTCTGGGCATCACCCGGCTGAGCAAGTCACAGGTCAGCGAGATGGCCAAAGATCTCGACGCACAGGTCGAGGCATTCCGGACCCGGCCCTTGGACGCCGGGCCCTATACCTTCGTCGCGGCCGACGCCTTGGTGCTGAAGGTCCGGGAAGGCGGCCGCATTGTGAACGTGCACGCCCTGCTCGCCACCGGCGTCAACGCCGACGGCTACCGGGAGATCCTGGGCCTGCACGTGACCACTACTGAGGACGGCGCCGGGTGGCTGGCGTTCTTCCGCGACCTGGCCGCCCGCGGCCTGTCCGGCGTCGCCCTGGTGACCTCGGATGCCCACCGCGGCCTGACCGAGGCGATCGGCGCCACCCTGCCGGGCGCGGCCTGGCAGCGATGCAGAACCCACTACGCCGCCAACCTAATGGCCGCCACCCCCAAGAGCGCATGGGGATGGGTACGGGCGCTGCTGCACTCGGTCTACGACCAGCCCGACGCCGCCTCCGTGCACGCCCAGTTCAGCCGGGTGCTGGACGCCCTGGACGGCAAGCTGCCCGCCGTCGCCGCGCACCTGGACGCCGCCCGCCCAGACATCCTCGCCTTCACCGCCTTTCCCAAGGCGATCTGGCGGCAGATCTGGTCCAACAACCCCCAGGAACGGCTCAACCGCGAGATCCGCCGCCGCACCGACGTCGTCGGCATCTTCCCCGGCCGTGACGCCCTCATCCGCCTCGTCGGCGCCGTGCTCGCCGAACAGCACGACGAATGGACCGAGATGCGCCGCTACATCGGCCTCGATGTCCTGGCCAAAAGCCGCACCGCCACCACAGCCAATCCCGCCGAGGAGGTCACGCTCACCGCCATAACCGCCTAAAGTCCCAGCAGAGAATCATGCGGCGACCTCTTCACACACCACGCCGCTGGACGTGACCACGGGGCCTCTCACCAGTCGGGACGGCCGGATTTGATTTGAACCGGCGACCCCTTGACCCCCAGTCACCTCCCAGACGTCGCCAGACGTAGCTGGAGAGGGCTCACTGAGCACTTGAACTGCGCAAACAGTGGCTCAGCGTCGGCTGATGTCGCCTGATGTCGGCCTGTGTTGGCTCTTGGAATGGCTCTTTCGCGGGAGGACGACCGCCCGCCCGACGGGAAAGCAAAGGCTGTGAATAACGCACGCCGAGCCGTTATGGACGGGGCCGGCCCCGCTGCGTCCTTCGCTCGCAGCGCGCGCATATTAGGCATCTCTGTGCTTCGTGTGCGTGCCGTAATCTCGCGGCGCCCTGGGTGCGGGCCTTCTCTGCAGGGAGCGGAGATCTGCCGGCTCAGGTTCTCGTGGTATTGATCTCGTGAGGCGGACGTCGAAGGCGACCGTTGGGGTTTCTTGTCACCGAACCCAGAGTTGGTCGATCAGGATGCCCCATAGCGGGTGGAACTGGTAGTTGCCGGCCCGCTTTGAGATGAAGTCGGTCCACGTTGGTGTGACGGTCGGGAGCCAGGGCGCGTGGTCGACGATGTCTCGGTAGACGCGCTCCCACGCTCGGTTGGCGGCGGGCGGGTTGGTCAGCCCGAGCAGGCGCGCGCGGTCGGCCTTGGCCTCGATTCGCCGGTTGCAGAACTCGGAATCGTTGTTGTTGAACGGGTTGGCGGGGCGGTAGATACGGCAGCTGAATTTGGCGTCGAAGAAGTTGGAGGCTGCGGGGTAGTCGGTGCCCCAGCCGCCGCTGCCGATCTGCACCCGGTTGCGGGAGTCGCTGATGGTCAGCCCGTAGCGGCGCGTCCCAGGGACGATCCACGGCGATGCCCGGTACCCGAGGTCGCGGAGCAGCGCGACGATGAACGACAAGTCGGGGGTGCGCAGGTCGTTGATGACTTTGACCCGCATGCCCTTGGTCCCGGACGCTGCGATCAGCCGTCTGGCGGTGGCGAGGTCGGGCGCCGTCCAGGCGCCGTTCGCGTGCGGGTGCACCGTGTAGGGGCAGTAGGGGCGGAAGCCGGGCATTTGCGGCGGCACCACCTGGCAGGCCGGCCGGGCGTGGTAGATGCGCGCGAGGGCCGCCCGGTCCAGGGCGTAGTTGACCGCCTGCCGCACCCGCACGTCGTTGAACGGGGGCACACGCGTGTTCATGAAGTAGTAGTAGGTCAGTGGCACGAGTTCGGTATGGGCCTGGCCCGCGTACTGGGTCATGATCTGGCGGTGGCGGCTGGGCGGCAACGGCCCGTAGTTGAGGACCCAGTCGGCCTGCCCGCGCTGGATCGCGGTCAGCGCGTCGTCGAGCCGGACCCCGAGCTTCCACACGATCGCGTCGGGGTAGCCGCCGGGTTGTGCCGCCGTCGACCATTCATGGAATCGCGGGTTGCGGACTAGCTTCAGCTCGTGCCCGGGGCGGTAGCTCGCGATCATGTACGGGCCGGTCGCGGCCAGTGGTTTGCGCACCGCTTCGCGCGGCGCGCTCCCATAAGGCACGGCGTAGGTGTAGGGGAGGGCGAGTTTTTCGAGGAAGTCGGGGTCCGGTGTGCTGAGGTGGAAGGTGACGCGGCGGGTAGCCTCGTCGGTGACGATCCCGCTCGACAGGTCGCATGTCGTGGGCCGCGCTTGGCACGCGTTGGCACCGGCGATGCCGCGGTAGAAGGATTCGACCGGCGAGCCGAGCCGGAACACGCGCTCGAGCGCATAACGGAAGTCGCGCGCTTCGACCGGCCGGCCGGTCGAGTAGCGGATGCCTGGGCGCAGCTGGAAGGTGTAGGTCGTTCCGCCGTCGGCGGGCGCCGGGAGCGAGACCGCCAAGTCGGGCACGACCTGGAGCCCTGCGGCGCCCCCGGTGTGGTTCAGCGTCACCAGCCCGTCGTTTGTCAGCCCTAGTAGTTGCGCCGGCGCTACCGAGATGAGGGTCGCGGGATCGAGGGAATCGAACTCTGGATCCTGTTTCAGCAACGCGAGCGTCCCGCCGCGATGGGCCGCACCGGCCGCAGCCACGCCCACGAACAGGCTTCCCCCCGCGGCGGTGAGCACCTGCGGGCGCCCGCCGAGCCGGGCCGTCCGGATGACCCGCACCGCTTGGGGATCGACCTGGGTCAGCGTTCCGGCGAGCTCGTTGCTGACCCACAGGGAATGCGCAGCGGCAGCGATGTCGCTGGGGCCGTCGCCGACGGCGATCGTGTCTGTTACGACGTCCCGGCGTGGGTCGATCCGCGAGATGGTTCCGTCTAGCCGGTTGGCCACCCATACCGCGCCGCCGCTGACGGTTATCGCGGTGGGCCCGGTGCCGACCGGGATGGCCTCCTGCACCTCGCCGGTCGTGGGGTCAAGGCGGAGCACGCGATCATCTGACTCGCTTGCGACCCAGACCGCGCCCGCGCCGATCGCCAGTGCAGCCGGGCGGGTGCCGACCGGCGTGGTGCCCAGGACCGCTCCGCTACCCGCAGCGATGCGCGAAACGCTCGAGCCGAGCGCATTAGCGACCCACACCAGATGGGTGCCGACGGCGACCGCGCTCGGCCCGCCGCCGACCCCAATCGTCTGAACGACACCATCGGTTCCGGGATCGATGCGCGAGATCGTGCCATCTAGATAGTTGGCAACCCAGACCGCGCCAGCGCCAACCGCGACCGCATCCGGCCCGCCGCCCACCGCAACTGTCTGCCTAATAGCGCGCGAGGCGGGATCGACACGCAGGACCGCTGCGGCATCCGGTGTGGTGATCCAGACCGACCCAGCACCGTACGCGGCCGCCGCCGGCCGCGCGCGGAGCGCGGTCGGGGCTGAGGGAAGCCGGTTGGCGGTGTCCAAGGCGACCACGGCGTTCCCGTCAACTATGGCGCGGGGACCGCGAGGGGCGTCATGCCGCTGCGCGAGACCCAGGGCAGCCAGGAGGATTGCGGCAACCGCCACCCCGGTGACAGCAACCCAGCGCCGCGGCGCCCTTGTCGCCCGGGCCGGGGTGATAGGACTTGCCTGGGCAGCGGCCGGCCCGCGAGGCGCATGGGCCGAAGGAGCCGCGAGCGCCGGGTCCTGCCGCAGCACGGCCCGCTCGAGTTCTTGCAGCTGCGGCCCCGGGTCCACCCCAAGCTCCTCGCTGAGCAAGACCCGGCCCTCTCGGTAAACGGCGAGCGCTTCGGCTTGGCGGCCCGAGCGGTACAACGCCAGCATCAGCTGCCCGCGCAGCCGCTCGCGCAGCGGGTACCCGGTGACCAGCCTCTCCAGCTCGGGAACCAGCCGCGCGTGGCGGCCGAGCGCGAGTTCGGCCTCCACGCGCTGCTCGGTGGCGGCGCAGCCCAACTGCTCGAGCCGGTCCACGTAGGCGCGCGCGAACGGCTCAAACTCAACGTCAGCGAGCGGCCGGCCGCGCCAAAGCGCCTCCGCTTGCCGCAGCTTGATCGCGGCGAGCTCCGGTTCCCCTGCATCAAGCGCCCGCTGGCCGTCAGCCGTCAGCCGCTCGAAGCAGGCGAGGTCGAGCTGATAGGGCGCGAGACGCAGTACGTATCCGGGCGCCCGGGTGACAAGCCGCACCCCATCATCGCCGTCGCTGGCGAGTGCCTTGCGCAGCCGCGACACGTAAGCATCAAGCGTGTGGCTCCCGGTTGGGGGCGGCCGCTCTCCCCATAGCGCATCGATCAAGCGGTCCCTTGAGACGACCTCATTCGCGTTGAGGAGCAATACCGCAAGCAACGCGCGTTGCTTCCGGCCTCCAAGCTGAAGCCGGTGGCCGTCCGCCTGAACCTCGAGCGGGCCGAGGATGCGGAACTCCACGATCGTCCGCCCCCCTGTCGAGCCGCTTCCCCCGAGGCAAGCTTCCCACGGGCCCGCCCCGCCCGCCATCTGAGCGTCTACGTGCCTTGCGACGCCCTGCGAGCTTTTTGCGACCCGCAGCAGTGACCCTAGCTCTAGGACTCCGTGTAAGGGGCTTGCCATGAATCACGCTGCCTGGCGCAAAGCTTCGCGCCGTAACTATGCCGCGCTCACGATCGCGGCCCTGGCTTGTCTTTTCGGCGGAGGGCTTACAGCGTCGCCGGCCGGTGCCTCGCCTGGGCCCTGGGTGGTCTTCCAGACAAGCCTGCGCGATGGCCAGTTCGGCGATGAAGGAGTGTTCCTGGTGCGGCCGGACGGCACCGGTCAGCATGAGGTGGGCACGGCCGTGCCTGGCGAACACGTCCACCCAGACTGGTCCTCCGACGGCCGCACCCTGGTGTTTGCGGGCCTGGTCGGCGACCGGCACCAGATCATCCGCTTCGATCCGCTGAATGATCCAACCGGGGCCCACGCCCGGCAACTCACCGCGTGCGCCGGCTCCTGCCTGGACGACATGGACCCCGCCCTGTCCCCGGACGATGCCAAGATCGCCTACCTTAGGATCGGCGGACCGCTGATCACCATCGGCCAGGTCGAAGTGCCCGCCACCCAGAAGCTGCAAATCGCGACCGTCACCGCCGGTGGCCTCACCCAGGTGAAAACGATCTTCCAAACCACCACGACAACGGAATTGAACGCCCCGCGCTGGTCACCAGACGGCAGCCACCTTGTGTTCTGGACCGACCACGTCAACCCCGATACCGGACAAGTGGACGAGACGGCCGTATTCACCATCCGGGCTGACGGAACCCAGCCCCAGCAAGTGACCCCGCAGTCGATGGTCGCTGGAGAATGCGACTGGTCACCCGACGGGACACGCCTAGTGTTCGCAACCCACCCGCTCGTGGCGTTCAACTTCGATCCGGTCGTGTCCAACCTGTTCACGGTCCGCCCCGACGGCACCGGGCTGCGGCAACTGACACACGCCACCACTGCCAATGACCGCGCCACCCAGGCCCGCTACACCCCTGATGGCCGCATCATCTACACCCGGGTCACCCCCGCCGCCCGGACCCTGTGGCTGATCAGCGCTGACGGCAGTGACGGCTCTCCGGTACCAGCCCACGGCGAGCGAATCCGCACACACGGCGACTGGCAGCCCACCTCCGGCTGAGAACCCTGATAGGCGGACACATCAGGCGGGACCGGCTGTGCGAGCAATGATCGCCGCGCTGGGTGCCATCTGCGTGCTGATCACCCTGACAGCATGCAGTTCGGCGAATCCGGCTACGAGCAGCCCAGCCGCCCGGACCGCTGCCTCGGCTACGGCCCCACCGGCGCTGCTCGGCACGGCCGCGGGTACCGCGAGCGTGAAGCCGCGCGCTGGCTTGATCGCCTTCATGCGCCCCGGCACGGTCGGCGAGTACGACATCGTGATCGTCCCGTTCGCGTTTTACCTGTTCCGGCCGCTGGGCACCGAAGCGGCGATCAAGCGGTTCGAGAACTGGATCACCAGCCACGAGCGGCAAATCGCGGCCGCCGTCGCGCTGCTCGCCGGCGGGTACATGGTGATCAGTGGCCTGGTGCGTGTGATCTAACGGGCCGCCACCAGCTGCCAGCGTGCCACGGCGGTGAGCGGACGCGGGCTGCCTCTGCGCGGCCAGGTTCGCTCCTGGCGTTGCAAGGCCGGGGTGGGTCTGTGTGACGTCGACGGCTTCCTGGACGGTGCGGAAGTACTCGCCGGGGCCGCCGGGCCCTTCGGCGACCGCGAGCACGTCGCGGACCTGGCCGATGTCGCGGGCTATCACCAGCCGCACTCCTGTGCGTTGCAGGTCGGCGGTAACCTCGCCGAGCATGCGGGCCGCGGTCACGTCGACGAAGGGGATGGTCTCGCAATCGAGCACGACCGCGTGGACGCCGTCGGCTGCGGCCGCGTCGCGGTGCGACATGTCGCGCGGGGTAGCTGGGTGTCGCGTGAAACCTGCCCACGTTGGCTCTTGGAATGGCTCTTCCGCGCGGGACGCATGCAGCAGGATGCGCTACTGATTGGGCTGAGTGGCGCTGGTGTCTTGTGGCCGCCGGTGCCAGCCGCGGGTGACCGCGCCCAAAATGACCCTGGCCCCGAGCCCAAGGATGATCAGGTCGATGATCATCTGACCGGATACCACCAGCCGGGCCGCCTCGGTCTTGGCCGTGATGTCACCGAACCCGACGGTGGCGAATACGGTGACGGTGAAGTACAGCGCGTTGGTGCGGGTCATGGGCTGGCTGAAGCTACCGGCAGCGATGGTGGCCATAACGACGTAGGTGCTGGCGAACAGCAGCAGGAACAGCGGGACGCTGGTGGCGAGGGCTTCCAGTGCCCGCAGGCCAGGGTATGACGACCCGGCGATTGAGCGAACCTGGACGGTGACCAATCCGGTGAGCAGCATCAGCCCGATCGCTAGCACAGTGACAGCGAGCCAGCGGGAGAAGTGGTTGAGGGGCAGCAGGTAGTAGACCGTCACCAGGATGACAGTGGATGCCAGGCCCCGGAGCACGGCCCGCACGATCTTGCGGCCCGGGGGTCGTGCTTGCGGCGGGGCGTCAAGCTGCGGGCTTGCGCTGTCGGTCATGCGGGAAAGGCTAGTGGGATGGGTTAGAGGTTGCCGGTGGCACCGCGATAACCACGGCGATGAGGACCAGGCCGCCGGGAGAGTTCGCCTCGCTCGCCGGTTTGGCGCCGGCCCGGCTGCCGCCGCCTGCCCGTTCAGCGACAAGGTGGCGCTGACGGCGCCCGATGATGACCGCGGCGACGGCGCGGCGGACGTGGAAGGTGCCCGGGCGAAGCCGACCTCGGGGTCGTTGACGCTCAGCGCTGCCCGGTGACCAGCGTTCAGCGTTGTCTGAATCGGTCCGCGAAGGGCGCGGTGATGTGGACGCACCACCCTGGCGTCCGCGTGACGTGCGATGATGTGCGCCTGGCTGTTCCATTACCTGGATTGGGCGGCACTCGTAGATGTAGGTCTGGCCGCCCGGGTAATGTGCTCGTTCCACACATATCCGGTGTCCATTTGTTGTGTGCAGGTCGTGCTGGCTACCTGTCTGAGCCGGCGGGAACTTCGCTGGGGTCAGCGGGCTGCGGGCCGCGTTCGTTCCACATGCGGCCCGCTACGGCGCCTAGGTGGAGGCAGACGGCAAGCCCGATCAGGTAGGACAGCAGCACCGTCACCACGCCGATCGGCCGGGTTGACGCACGCGGGTGACCAGCCCGTGAGGCGTCCGCCCGTCGTTCGTCCTCGCGCGGCGCGATCGGCCGTTCCCGGCCTTGGCGGCGCTGACCGGCGGCGACGGAAGGGCTGTTCACGAAGTGATTACGGCGGGCATGCCCCTTTCGTCGGCTTGCCAGGCCTGGCGCTGTTCGAGCGCTGATCGCAGCACTGCGCGGACCAGCCTGTCGAGGGCTGGTTCGTTCGGCTGGCTGTCGCCTATGGCGTGAAGGAGTGCATCCAGTGGTGGGCCGCTGCCCGTGGCGGCGGCCGTTCGGACGGCACGGGCCATGCTGCTGATGGCGTGGTTCAGCGAGGGGGATGGTTCGGGGATCCGGATCTCGGCTCGCCAGGAGGCGCCTGCGCGCGCAGCGGCTGGCACGGCCTCAATGCGCTTGGGTGCGAACGCCAGTGCGTCGGCCACTGCCTCCGCCCAGGATGTCAGGATGGTGAGCTCATCGGCTTCCAGCACGGCCTGGGATGGCGCGGCCCGGGATGACCAGCAGGCACGCGAATCTGGGAGCACCGAGCCGGTACTCGAGGCCCGGATCTGGCGCACGTTCACGCTGACGAATTCGCTGCCGTTGTCGAGGGGCCGGCGGCCGTCGTAGCTGCGCTTGGCCGTGCGGGTGGCATTTGCCGACAGGAGGATGCCCTGGGCGCCGCGCTTGAGCGGGATCTCGCGAGTGGCCTGCCCGGGGCCTTTCCACAGTGCGACCACGGGCGAACGGCCGACGCCGGGTGGCCGGGAGCGGTGCGCCATGCCAAAGGACGTCAGCGTCAGGACGGCCGAGCCCGGGTCATCGGCCAGGACGCTGGCATACCGTCCTGCCCAGCGCGAGCCGAGCTGGGGCCCGTCGAGCAGGGGAGTCACCACGATCATCGGGCCGACGGAGCGGATGACATTGGCCACGTCGTCTGTCTGGGCGAGGTCCTCGCATACCAGCGAGGCGAGCGTGGCTCCGTCGCCGAGTTCGACGAACTGGACCGACCGGCGGGGAACCTCCACAGCTTCCCACCAGCGGACGTGCGGATGCAGCGCACCGCTGAGGTGGTACTGGCGGATCTGCCCGTCGTCGAGTGACCAGCGGTTGTGCTTGGGCTGGCTGATATGCACCCACTGCTCGCCGACTGACATGCCGATGTGCACCCAGTTGCGCGGGAACGCCCCCGGCTGCTCCGGGCGCTCCCGGACCCCGGTGATCAGCCCGGTCACGCCGTGCCGGCTCAGGAGTGCCTCCAGGTCATCGATCTCGCCGTGGTCGGCCGCGCTTTCCGGCAGCACGACGACGTCGACCGTCTCGGCCTCGTCCCGGGCGGCGATGAGCATTCGGTCCACCAGGTCCAGGTCGAGCGGTCCGGACGGCGCGAACTCGAAGAAGCCGAAGAAGTCGCCGGACAGTTTCTGCAAGGGCCCGGCTACAGGGCGGAAGTCTGACCCTCGCACCTGTAGCGGCCACGGCAGGAGCAGAAAGTTGATCCCCTTGACGTGAGATTGTGTGCCCAGGTGGCGAGTGGGCGTCTTCTGCCACCGGACCGCTACATCGGGGACGGTCACCGCGGCGTACCGGGACAGCGCGCGCACCGAACTGCCGTTCGGGGGGGTATGGACCTTAGGCAGCACCTGGATCGACTGTGCCGTCAGACGAGCCAGGGATCCCGTCCTGGCCAGGAGCTCCCGGCCGCGGGCCCGATAAACGAAACCATCAGCACTAGATGCGTCGAGGGCGATGCCCAGCCCGGCGCAGGCCTCGTCGGCGATGGCGTGCAGGGTCAGCAGCGCCTCACACAGCCGCCAGTCGCGCGCTTCCGCTAGCTCGCTGAGGGGCGCCCCCGTCCGTGCCCGGAGGATTCCCCACTCCTGGGCCAGCAGGCGGGGAATCGCCCCGTTTCTGTCCTCGGCCCAGGCGCACCACTGCCGGGCCGCATCGGTGACCGCATCGGGCCAGTCCGGAACGTCAGCGGGTGGCCAGCTGGAGCCGGCCGGCGGGGACAGGGCGAAGCGGTACGCTTCCGAGCGCTGGAGGATCACCTCGGTCAGCGCGAACAGGTCGGGCGGCCATTCGAGCAGCTCGTCGCCGATCGCGCTGCCCACCAGTGTGCGCCATACCGACGCTGGCGTCGGCTCCTGGTAGGCGTCGTCCCAGCCGGGTCCGGCGGGGGTGACAATGGTGGCCGGGCGTTCCAGGACGGCGGTCATGAGTCGTTCCCTTGAGGAAGGTCGGCGGTTGCAAGTCCGGGGCCTGGCCGGGCGGCCAGTGCGGCATGACGCTCGCCCCGGAACCTGCGCGGGTTCCACCCGCTGGTAACACGTCGGCAGTTGATGCGGAGCCAGGCTTCGGCGATCAGGCCGAGGGCGAGGACCGCGGTGAGGGCCGGCACCAGATAGACCGGGACGACGATCGCACCCATGAAGACCAGCCCCATCGCAGCGAGCGCTGTGGTCAGCCGGGCCGCCCGGGCCTGCCAGGTCAGCTTGCGTGACGGCAGGATCGCGCTGGCCAGCAGGTAGACGCTGACCCCGCCGTAGAGCGCGGCCCTGGGACCGGCGCCGATGGTCCCGCCTCCGTGGGCGGCCAGGATGGCGAGGTGCAGGCCCGCGCTGGCGGCTCCGATGCCCCCCACAATCGGCAGGTTGACGGCGGTGAACCGCGCGATCGCCTGCGGGGTGTCGAGGGCGTCCCGGTCTGCGGTGCTGAGCCAGGCCCACCACACCGCCGCCAGCGTAAGCAGCGCGGCGGCCAGCACCACGGCCAGCGGCACGCTCCAGGGCCGATGAGCCGCCGCACTGATCAGGCGGGCCACGGACTCGCCGAGCACGATCAGGACGAAGATCTGGAACCGGTCGGCCAGGTGCCAGGGGTTGACCGGGACCCGGCGGGACGGTGTCAGCATGGCCAGCGCGCCTACGGCGTCGGTAAGCAGCGCGGCTCCCCAGATGGCGTACCGGAGCGCGCCGGGGACTGCGAGCGAGCACAGCCACAGGGCGCCGCCTGCCCCGAAGAAGATGAGGTAACGCGTGTAGAGCGCCCTCGTCGCCGGCAGGTAGTGGCGGGCTCTCGCGTACAGCGTCAGCTGCAGGCCGCGTATCAGGATGAACGCGATGACGAATCCGGTGGTGTCGCCAGACAGGGCCCGCGGTGCGCTGGCGGCCAGGGCCACGCACAGCAGGATCGCGGTCAGGAAGGCGGTGCGGTGTGCCGCGTCCTCGGACTCGTGCCGGTCGGCGTAGAACGAGAGCTGGACCCACAGCCACCAGATCGGGGTAAATAGCATCAGGAACCGGGTCAGGTTGCCCAGGCTCGGGTGATCCTGGAGCGCCCCGGCGAGCTGGCCGACGGCCCCGGCGAACGCCAAGTCGAAGAACAACTCGAGCCAACTGGCGCGCCGCTCCTCCCGGTCGTGTCCGCTGGCGGTGCGCAGCGGCGGCGGGCTCAGCCGTACCGGGTGCAGCGGAACCCTGGCCGTCTCGCTGCGGCAGGGCGGGGACACAGGCACGGATGTAGCCGTTTGCTGGCAGGAGCGGACGGTAGCGGTTGGCATGGGAGGTTACTTCTCTTTCTTAATTGCTGTGGCTTCTGGCGGGGCCGGGGCGCAGGGCGCGCACCGTCTAGGGAGCGTCCTGTGCCCAGACCGCGTCTCCGGTGCGGAGCGCGGTGCGGTCACGATGCCGTCGTCGTGTGGAGCGCGCGTCCGGCCGGGAATCGAGCGCTGTTCGGCTTCGGGCCTGGCCGGTTCGGGCTGGCCGGGTGCTTGCCGCGTCAGGGGATGAGCGCGAGTTGCGGGTCAGCGGCTCGACCCGGTGACTGTGGGCTGGGCCGCTTGCCGCTTGCGGCTGGTGAACCTGGTCGGGGTGCTTGAGGACCAGCCACAAAGGCACCCCCACCCAGATTGCGAAAAAGGGTCCGGCCAGCAGCAGGTTGAGAAATAGCCAGGTCATCGTTCTGTTCTCCTTGTGGATCGATGTGCGCGTTGGTGCAAATCGGCAGATATCTTCAACGAGTCCGGGTGACCGTTGGCGTAGTAGAACAGCACCTGGTCGTGGCCCTTCCCGGTGAAGTCGCCGGTCCAGAACAGGTGCTGGCCGTCGTGCTCACTTTCTTCCACTCCCTACTGGCTTGTTGACCCGCCGCGATCCGCAAGCGAACCGCGCGTGCCCGGACCGAACCAGTGATATGCGGCATCACGCCGCTGCAACATCGCCCAGACGGGCCAATATCACCCGGCTGCGGAAGATGGCCCGACCGGGCCATATTCGCAGTGGCCCGGTGCGCACGCTCCGGGCCGCGGCCGCCAGCGGCCAGGACATGGGACAACAAACCGCCGCAAGGACACCGTTTTGCGCAATGATCATCGACGAGGTGTTCATGGGCGGCAGGTCGGCGCAGGAGCGGCTGGCGGCAGCCCTATCCGGCGTTCCGGTGGTGTGGGTGGGAGTTCAGTGCGATCCCGACGTTGCCGAGGCCCGGGAGCGT
>Ga0306925_10002802_pt1 | contig 15130 bp, 13 predicted proteins | sample flu12Cox44000176_FD_203755 | JGI IMG/M metagenome (GOLD analysis project Ga0306925, IMG submission 203755) | Lab enrichment of tropical soil microbial communities from Luquillo Experimental Forest, Puerto Rico - flux8day.12C.oxic.44.000.176 (v2)... | ecosystem: Environmental > Terrestrial >... | reverse complement strand
CGACCGACACCGGGCCGGTGGACTCGCCGCCCGTGGCGTTACGCTGGTCCATGGTGATGACGCGGAAGTCGTTCTTGAACTCCTCCGGGATGTTGATCACCGCGTTCGCCCAGACCGCGATGCGCGAATTCAAGCCGCCGCCGGGCGTCGCCAACAGCGGAAAGCCCGTGCCGATCTCGGTGTAGCGGATGCGGACGTTGCCCTTCTCGTAGTAGCAGCCGGTCTTGGCGCCCGCCGGTGCGCCTTGCGGGGCGCTTGTCTGCGGCGCCTGGGCAAACACCTGCGGTGCGGCTGCCGTCGCCGCTGCCGCGGCGCCTGTCGTCAGGACAGTGCGTCGGTTTGAATCGATCATCGCCTTCCTCCCGTATCGTTGTCGCGGGCACGCGCTCGGCCCCGGCGCCCCATCATTGGACTGATAGCTTCCGGGATCTCCGGTGGGACGCCACGACACTGTAGCACAAGATCTCACGGCGCGGGCGGGCACAATCGCCGCGCAGCGGACGCAGCCGGTTTGGGTGCGCACTAGTGTCCCGATTCCGAAGTTCGCAAACACCCTTGCCGCCCGATCGTGCGAACTTCGGGTTCGCGGCACTAGGGCGTGTACTCATAACGAGGCGCTATCCCACGTACGTTCGATGGAGTAAGCATCGACAACTCCGGTGAAGTTTTGACTGAATGAGATTCGGCGGAGCTTGCGACCTATGTCGTCGAAAAAGGCAAACCGCTTCTCGAGCCAGCACGCGTAACAGCGATTCGGGAGAGCGAAGTTTCCAATATCAGTAATGGTACGGAGCTTAAGAGGCGATACGTAACTGGAAGGTTATTGTAGTGGTGATTCAAATCTTTGCATGAACTTGGGAGCGAGTAAGGAACTTGCAGTATGTAGTCTTGCGGACGACCGTTTTGAGTTGGATCAACACGCCTGCCGCGGCGGCCGGTTAGAAGTTAGCCAGAAGCGCTGTTCGAATCACGACGTGCCTGGTTTGGCCGAGCGGGTGCCGAAGCGCGGGCTTAGTGCGTCTCTCTCTTTCTGGCTAGGAGGAGGCCATGGAAGTTCCTTCGGGGCGTAACGAGACTATCCTCATCGTCGACGACGACGAATTGGTGCTCACGTTCACTCAAAATCTGATCGAGAGCCTGGGCTATCGGGTGCTGTCAGCCAGTAACGGCCGCGACGCACTGGAGATGCTGCGTCAGTCTACGCCGATCGATCTTCTGTTCACGGATGTCGTGATGCCCGGCGCAATGTCTGGTCCTCTACTTGTGGCCGAGGCGCGTCGGCTGCGACCAGAACTAAAGGTTTTATACACATCGGGCTATCCGGACCACCGAATGCCGGATCGTCTGCCCGCCCCAGCGCTCCATGATATGCCGGACCCTGGAGTCGACCAGGTAGGCAAGCCCTATCGACGGTCTGAGCTCGCAGTGAAATTGCGCAAGCTCCTCGACGGTGACCGCAGCGAAGCCAGCATTATCGACCCTTAGAAGTCGGTTGAAGTTGCGGCCGTCGCTTACGACGCTCGGTCACGATGTGCGGCTGATTTCAGCGCAATACGTGAAAGCCGTTCCTCAAAGGACACAAGAACGACTACCGCGATGCCGAGGCGATCGCAGCAGGCTGCTTTGCTGCGTTGCATATGTCGGCTCCTGGCACAAAGCGGCGTTTTATTGCGACGCGCCAATTTCGGTCGCTTTTGGAGCAAAGCGGACATTACCTAGTCCTAGGCTTGCGGAAGAATCCTACGATCGCGGCCGCTAAAAGCCCACCGCCGAAAAACCCGACGACGACGGCTATCGGTGGTGCTGGACACCATAGGAGGCAGGCAGGAACTTCCGATGGCGCGCGCTGGAAGTTTGGTTTCGCGGGTTTTCCTTCCTTCCAGCCGTTTCCTCGGCGATGACGGGCCCGGCCTAACCGAGACGGCCGGGCCCGTTCATTGAAAAAAGTTTCAATTTCGTGTGGCCGCTCTCACGCACTGTGCGGTCGCCTTGCCGCCATACAACCCGTGAGTTCTGCGAGAAAACATTCACACCCGGATCCAAGGATTCACGCCGACGCGCGAACCTTGCGATGAGTACCTCCACGACCACGACAAGAATGACAAGAAAGACACCTGTGTAGATCAGTACGCTTCTTTCCATGATTTTTATTCCTTCGTGCGTCTAACGGACGCTATTTGGAACCACGATTCCATTTCTCCGCGCTGCCGCGGTTCCATGCGGCGCCCGATCGGTCGTCCATCCGACATAACGAGACCGTGCCAATGATGTTCCATGAAACCCGCGCGCGCGGCCGGAAGAAAAAGCCCCACCTACTGGGCGGGGCTAGGGACGAGAAGGCAACTAAGTCAGTGGGGATCGTCGGAAGCCCCACGCATCTAGATTTTCAAAAGACCATGCCGGAATTGCGACCGGGGGGAACTTCGACATCCGGGAGAATACCTAGCTTCGTCGCTAAAAATTCACCACGCTCACATCATCGAGACCGATTTCGATCGGCTCAACGATTGAAGCATCGTCGTTCTCGGGCTTGTTCACCCGCGTTGAGATCGGCCACATTCGCATCAGCCTGGATGGAAATGGTCGCATCTTCCTGAATGTCAGCCGGGAAGAAGCGTTTTACTCACTGGAACATTTGTATGAGTTGCGCGCCCTTACTCAAAATCCAAACATGATGCCGAGGCCGGGTGTCGCTGCAAAAGGGATTCTCTTGATGCGTGCGGTCAGGGATTGACTGTAGAGCAACGCGAGCATGTGCACTGAGGGTCGGGACGCGGGGGCGGGCAATGGCTTGCCCCGCGCCGCATCAGTTTGCGTTGTCTTACTCGTCTCTGTTTCGGTACCTTCGATCGCCGTCAAGGCTAAAATGCGGGTCGGCATCGAGATTGAATCGGAGATCGGTATCCAGATTGAACCTCGGGTCAGCCTTCAAATTTAAATATGTGGTTCGAATAAACTCGAGGATTGCAATGAAGCCTTGACAACATTGGTGAGCCCGGTGGGGATCGAACCCACGACCCCGTGATTAAAAGTCACGTGCTCTACCGCTGAGCTACGGGCCCGATGCCATGCGCGGAACGCGGCGGGCGTCGCCTTGGGCGACGCACGCAGGGACAGGTTGCGCGTGTGTAGGGGCCGGCACTGGTGCGGTCAATAGCGCGCAGCGCCGCCGGTTTGACCTGTCCAAGCCGCTGCAATCGACATATGTTCAATGCGAGGCCGCGCCATGGCGCAAGGAGGCACCGATGCCGATCGTCAATCGCGTCGCCGACCTGCATGGCGAGATCACGGCCTGGCGGCGCGACATTCACGCCCATCCCGAGCTGCTCTACGACGTCGAGCGCACCGCCGGCAGCGTGGCCGAAAAACTCAGGCAATTCGGTTGCGACGAGGTGGTGACCGGGATCGGCCGCACCGGCGTGGTCGGGGTGATCCGCGGCCGCAAAGGCGACGGCGGCCGGGTGATCGGGTTGCGCGCCGACATGGACGCGCTGCCGATCCAGGAAGCCAATGACGTTCCGTATAAGTCGATCGTCCCGGGCAAGATGCACGCCTGCGGCCATGACGGCCACACCGCCATGCTGCTCGGCGCCAGCCGCTATCTGGCGGAGACGCGCAACTTCGCCGGCACCGCGGTGGTGATCTTCCAGCCGGCCGAGGAAGGCGGCGCCGGCGGCAAGGCGATGGTCCGGGATGGGTTGATGGAGCGCTTCCGCATCGAGGAAGTGTACGGGATGCACAACTATCCCGGCTTGCCGCTGGGCCAGTTCGCCATCCGGCCCGGCCCGATCATGGCGGCGGCTGACCGCATCTACATCGACATCGAGGGGCGCGGCGGCCACGCCGCGCGTCCGCATATTTCCATCGACAGCATCCTGGTCGGATCGCAGATCCTCAACCAGCTGCAGTCGATCGTCGCGCGCAACGTGGATCCGCTCGACGCTGCTGTGATCTCGATCTGCCAGTTCCACGCCGGCAGTGCCGACAACATCATTCCGCAGACGGCGCGGCTGAGCGGAACGGCGCGCAGCCTCACGCCCGAAGTGCGCGACCTTCTCGAGCAGCGCGTCCGCGAAGTGGTGGAAGGGACGGCCAAGCTCTACGGGGCGAAGGTCAAGCTGGTCTACAAGCGCGATTACCCCGTCACGCGCAATCACGAGCGCCAAGCCGAATTCGCGGCTTCGGTGGCGCGAGAAGTGGCCGGGCGCGAGCGCGTCGACGATCAGGCCGCGCCTGTCATGGGTGCGGAGGATTTCTCCTTCATGCTGGAGGCGCGACCGGGCGCCTTCATCTTCGTCGGCAACGGCGACAGCGCCGGCCTGCATCACCCCGCCTACGACTTCAACGACGAGGCGATCCCGTTCGGGACGTCGTATTGGGTGAAGCTCGTGGAAACGGCGATGCCCGGGTGACAGAAGACAGTGATCAGTAAACAGGTGCCGATTACTGGCCACCGATTGCTGATTTCTGATTACTGATTTCCGACTCGGCAACCGCAGTCGGCCGCGGCAGCGTCTCCGCCACCTTGGCTTCCACGCTGCGCCAATAGGCGAATTCGTTGAAGCGCGAGCCTTCGATCGCCGCCATCGCGACGGCGCTCAGGAACGGAAGGCTTTGCACCACCAGCACCAGCGCGAAGATATTCACTTCGCGGATCTGCTTGTAATTGGTCCAAACCACGACCACGGCGCCGACCAGAAGCAGTGCCGCGACCAGCGCCTCCCAGAATGCCGGAAAATCCGGCCCCTTGCGCGTCGTCCCGCCCTTGGCGGTGCGCATGAACGGCATGCTTTCCTTCCAAACGCCGCAGGCAACCGCGCGCGCGACCGTCCACTGCACCGACATGGCGGCGATAACGGCGCCGGTCATCTGACCGAGGCGAATGCCGACACGCAGGCGATAGAGCGCGATGAAATGTAACAGCGCGATCACGAATGCCACCAGGATCGGCACCGTGAGAATTTTGTCGGGAATGGCGATGCCGACGAAGGCGACCACCGGCACCCAGATCAGATTGAGCAGCGTGACCGCCACCCCGATCGATTCCGCACCGAGCCAATTGAGCCAGCCAAGCGCGAATTCCTGCTTCTGATCGCGCGTAAGGCCGCGCGCCCGAGGTAGCAGATAGCTCCAGTGTTTGCGCAGGATTTGGAACCCGCCATAGGCCCAGCGATAGCGCTGCCGTTTGTAGGCTTCGAACGTGTCGGGCAGCAGGCCGTGGCCATAGCGCCGGTTGGTGTAATGAATTTGCCAACCGTGCTCGAGCACGGCGAGCCCGAGATCGCAATCCTCGACGATGGTGTCGCTCGACCAGCCGCCGGCCGAGAGCAGCGCTTGACGACGAATGAGGCACATCGTGCCGTGCACGATGATCGCGTTCGCCTCGTTGCGTTGAACCATGCCGATGTCGAAGAAGCCGGCATACTCGCCGTTCATGGCGTGATGCATGAGCGAGCGCTCGCCGTCGCGGTGGTCCTGCGGCGCCTGCAGCATCCCCACCTTCGGATCGGCGAATGCCGGCACCAGGTGTTTGAGCCAGTCCGGATGCACGGCGTAATCGGCATCGATGATGCCGATGATCTCCGCGTCGGGCGCCGTGTGCGCGAGCGCGAGGCGGAGCGCGCCGGCCTTGTAGCCGGTGACATTGTCCGCATTGACGAATTTGAAGCGCTCGCCCAGCGTGCGGCAATGCTCGTCGATCGGCTGCCAGAATGCTGGATCGGGCGTGTTATTGATGACGATCACGCATTCGAAATTCGGATAGTCGAGCCGCGCCACGGCATCGAGCGTGGCCTTGAGCATTTCCGGCGGTTCGCGGTGCGCCGGCACATGGATCGAGACTTTGGGCGCAAACCCTTCGGTGGCGGGTAGTGCCCCGGCGATCAACCGGCGCGGGCCGCGGCCGAAGGCGACCGCCGCGATCTCTTCGATGCGCGCGAGCGCAATGACGACCAGCGGGACGAGGAGAAAGACGCCAAACGCGAGCGCGAAGGCGGCGCCGAACACGAAGTAATGCGTCTGCCAGAATTGAAATACCGTGGCGAACCAGGCGCCGACCGCGTTGGCGGCAACCGCAAGCGTCGCCGCTTCGCCGAAGGCGATGCGGCTGCGCGCCAGGATCGGCAGTGACAGCAACAGGCCGAGCAGCACCGCAAGACCGGCCAGCTTCCAGTGGTCGGGATCCTGCACCAGCCCGGTCCAGGTGAACTTGGCATGGCGCGCGGCATCGAACATGCCCCAGTACATGCCCACGCCGCCTTCGTTGGTCTTCCAGGGCTGATCGAATGCTTCGACGATGTTGTAGTCGATGCCGTAGGCGTCGGCGCGGGCGATGAATTCGCGCAGCACCATGGCCTGCTCGATGCGGCCGGGATCGGCCTGCAGCATGTTGTAGCCGCCGCTCGGCCAGCCGAACTCGGCGATCACGATGCGCTTGCCGGGATGCGCGTTGCGCAGCTTGTTGTAGAACTCGATGGTCTTGGTGACGGCCTGCTCGGCGGGAAACCCGTCCCAGTAGGGCAGGATATGGGCAGCGATGAAGTCGACCGCCGAGGCAAGCTCGGGATGCTCGATCCAGACGGTCCAGATTTCGCCAGTGGTAACCGGCACCGGACTTTGTCGCTTCACGCGCGCAAGCAGCCGCATGAGCTCGGGCACCGACTTCTCCGCGCGCAGCGTCGTCTCGTTTCCCACCACGATGGCATTGACGTTGTTGTAGCGCTTCGCGAGCGCGATCGCGGATTGGATCTCGCGCTCGTTGCGCGCCTCGTTCTTGTCGATCCAGATACCGAGCGTGACCTTGAGCCCGAATTCGGCGGCGATGCCCGGCACCAGCTCGCTGCCGCCGGTCGCGCTATAGGTGCGGACGGTGTGGGTGTAGGGGCTTAAGATCTTCAGATCGGCGCGGATCTGGTCGGCCGTCGGCCGATCGCCGTAATCGGGATGCTGCGACCGGGTGAACGGTGAGTAGGAAATACTCGCCAGCGGTAGGTCGACGCTGGGTACCGCCTGTTGCCGTTGCAGCAGCGTCCATAGGCCGGCATGCACGCAAGCGACGAGCGCCACCACGGCAGCGACGGTGCGCATAAAACGGCAACCACGCGGGGCAAAGCAACAGGGACCCGAACCCGTCCCCTAGGTTCAACCAAGCACGTTTCGTAACGTACTTAGCGAGCGGCGTTTTAGCAAGTAGTCGCCAGTTGCGGCGAATTCAAGCAACAAACAGTGCGGAGGCAAAATCGTTCCGGAAGATTTTAAGCGGCGCAGTGTGAACGCGCGTACGGCTTGGAGGAGGCGAAGCTGAACGTTTGTACAGATTAGCGGTTGGTGGTGCCGCTCGGCACCGCCGCCGTTCCCTGCATCTCCGCCGTCGGATTGATCCAGCAGCCGTGCACCCGGCTGTTGAGGGTATCCGTCGCCTTCGGATCGATGTTTCCCTGCCGCACCACGCAGCGGAAGGTCGCCTGGATGTGGCCGGAGGGGCAGCCAAAGCGATCGTAGAGGTCGAGGTGACGGAACGCGGTATCGAGGTCGTCGCGCCAGAGCAGGCTCACCACGCGCCGGCCGAGCCAAAGGCATTCCGGATTGGCGGCAGGTCCGCCTAAGACCTTCTCGGCTTCGGCGAATTCGTCGACTTTTTTCGGCGCTTCCTTGCTATCGGCGGCAGGCGGCTTGTCCGCCTTCGGTTCGGCATTCTGGGCAAGTGTCGGATGGCTGACAAAGAGCAGGCTCGCGCCGAGGAGGCCGACGAGCACAGGCATTCCGGGAAGGCGCATGGTTACTCTGGATCTGGAGGACCTTGGGTGCTTGCTTCACATGCTGACCCATTCCGTCAGCATTGCGGCGGCGCCCCCTTAGGCCTTCCTTATGCGACGATTAGACATCCGCTCCGATGATTAAAGCAGCCGCGCGACCCCGCGCCAAGTAGGCGCGATGGAAAATTGCCGCTCAAGCTTCCTGACGGTGAAAACGTAGCAGCCGGCGGCACTCGCGGAGTCCGAAATCGGCAGCAGTAGCGCTTGGCACCACTATCCCGCCGGGATAAGCGAGGCGCCAGCATCCACCGGGAGGGGCGAGTCGCGTTGAAAGGCCTGGCGACCACGCTTTTCGCGCTTGTCGTGGTGGCGATCGTCTCTGCCTGGGCATGGCTCGGGGCCCCGGTGCAGATGCCGCCATCGCCGCTCGAACCGGACAAAAACCCGTACTGCATCTCCTATGCGCCGTTTCGGGGCGACCAGAGCCCGTTCGGGCCGGATGTCCCAATCGATCGCCGACAGATCGAAAGCGATCTGGTCCAGCTCAAGCCCATCACCAATTGCGTGCGTACCTATTCGATCGATCATGGGCTCGATCAGATCGCCGAGGTGGCCCAAGCCCACGGTATGCGGGTGCTACAGGGCTTGTGGCTTTCGAACCGGCCGGAGCGCAGCCGGCAGCAGGTCGAAACGGCGATTGCGCTCGCCAAACGGTTTCCGGACGTCATCGCCGCGGTTGTGGTCGGCAACGAAGTCCTGCTGCGCGGCGAGATGTCGGCGCCCGAGGTCATCCGGACCATCCGCGAGGTGCGCGGGCAAGTCTCGATGCCAGTTACCTACGCCGACGTGTGGGAATTTTGGCTGCGGTATCGGGATGTCGCCGCCGCGGTCGATTTCATCACCATCCACATTCTGCCCTATTGGGAGGATTTTCCGATCCCGGCGCGAGACGCGGCCGCCCATGTCGAGGCGATCCGTAGGCGAATGGTCGCCGCGTTTCCGGACAAGGAGGTGCTTCTCGGCGAATTCGGCTGGCCAAGCTTCGGCCGCATGCGCGCCGGCGCATTGCCGTCGCCGGTCAACCAGGCGCGTACCATGCACGAGGTGCTCGCGCGGGCGAAAAGCGAAGGATATCGCGTCAACCTGATCGAAGCCTACGATCAGCCCTGGAAGCGCCAGCTCGAAGGCGCAGTCGGCGGCCACTGGGGGCTGTTCGACGCGTACCGACGCGCGCCCAAGTTCGCCTGGGGCGGCGCTGTCTCCAATCACCCCGACTGGAGCTGGCAGGCTGCCGGCGGGGTCGTTCTCGCCGCCATCATTTTTGTGACCGGCTTTGCCGCCCGGCGCCGCCCCGTGGACAAAGTCCATACCGGCTTTTGGTTGCGGATCGCTGTCATCGCAATCGTCTCCGCATCCCTGTCCGGCTGGACGCTCAAGAACATCCCGCTGGAAAGCCTGACAGTCGGCGATTGGCTGCGTTCCGTGGCGTGGGCGGCGGTCGCGCTACTTGCGCCGATGTGTGTCGGTGCCGCTTTGGCATCCGGTGCCGGCATACCGAGTTTCGCTCGGATCCTCGGGCGAGCCGCACAGCGCCCGCGCGATCGGCTCGAGCTTTCCCTCGGCGTGCTCCTGATCGCGCTCGCTGTCCTTGCGCTGCAGGCCGCGCTCGGGCTGGTTTTCGACCCACGTTACCGTGATTTTCCCTTCGCGCCGCTCACCGGCGCGGTCGTTCCATTCCTCGTGCTGACGGGGTGGAAAGGCCGGCCCAAGGCGCCGGCGGCGGAGCGCGTGGCGGCTGCGGCGCTCGCCCTATCGGCGGTCTACATCGCGTTCAACGAAGGGTTCGCCAACTGGCAGGCGGTCTGGTTTTCCGCAGGCCTCCTTGCGCTCGCCTTCACTCTGCTGCAGGCGCGGGACGCGCCAGGCTGAGAATCAAAAGCGCCGCAGCGAGCCCGGCGAGGCCGGCATTGTGCAGCACCAGGCCAAATCCGCTGGCAGCGACGCCGATCGCCAGCAGCAGGATGGACGGTCGCACGAGATTGAGCAGGGCCGCGGCGAACGCCAGCCAGCCGAACGCCGAATAGTTGAATAACGCGATCACGAGCCGGAACGTGCTGCACAACCAGGTCTCGAGCCCTGCCTGGCAGGCGAGCGATACCGGCGCATATTCGAGTGCAAGATACCGCAGATAGACCGCTTCCCCGATCGCCAAGAAACCGAGCACCAGCAACCAGTGGATCTGGCGCGCGGTGGGTGAAAATAGGGGGGGCGGGGGCGGCATAGGGCACTATCTCTCGATCGCGTGTTGACGACAATCGTTCGTGCTGGGCCTCATCGACGGCAGACCCGCATGTTCAGGGACGCATGCATCTTTGCCATTATCGCGGGCTCCGATATGACGACGCCGGCGACCAAGGGCCGGCCATTGAGGATGTTGCTGTGAATGTTGAGCGCACCTGCCTGGCCATCGTGCTCGCTGCCGGCGAGGGCACGCGCATGCGTTCGGCACGGCCCAAAGTGCTGCAAGCCATCGCCGGCCGCTCGCTGATCGCCCACGTGCTGGACGCGGTACGGCAGAGCGGCGCGACAATGACGGCGGTGGTGATCGGACCTAATTCTGAGCCGGTGGCAAACGAAGCCAAATGCGTGCTGCCGAATTCCGAGGTGTTCGTCCAGGAGCAGCGCCGGGGAACCGCCCATGCGGTGCTGGCGGCCGAGCAGGCGATCGCGCGCGGCGCGGACGACGTGATCGTCATCTTCGGCGACACGCCGCTCATCCGGCCGCACACGCTTTCCCGCATGCGCGAACCGCTGGCGCAGGGCGCATGCCTCGTGGTGCTCGGTTTTCGACCGAAAGATCCGACCGGCTACGGGCGACTCATCGTCGAGAATGGTGAGCTCGTCGCGATCCGCGAGGAACTCGACGCCACGCCGGCGGAGCGCGCGATCAAACTCTGCAACGCCGGCTTAATGGCATTTGCCGGCGCGACCGCGTTGCCGATCCTCGAGCGGATCGGCAACGCGAACGAAAAACGCGAATATTATCTCACCGACGCCGTTGCCATCGCCCGCGCCATGGGATGCAAGGTGGCAGTCATCGAAACCGAGGAGGATGAGGTGCGCGGCATCAACACGAGGGCGCAGCTTGCGGAAACGGAAGCCGCGCTGCAGCAGCGTCTGCGCAAGGCGGCAATGGAGGCGGGAGTTACGCTCACGGCGCCAGAGACGGTCTTTCTTTCCGCCGACACCAAGTTCGGCCGCGACGTCGTCGTCGAGCCGTTCGTCGTGTTCGGCCCCGGCGTCACCGTCGAGGACAACTCGATCATCCGCGCGTTCTCCCATCTCGACCGCGCCCACGTGGGGAAGGGCGCGTCGGTCGGTCCTTATGCGCGGCTGCGGCCCGGCGCGCGCCTCGAGGAAGACGTGCACGTGGGCAATTTCGTCGAGGTCAAGGAGGCAGTGATCGGGGCCGGCGCCAAAGCCAACCATCTCAGTTACATCGGCGATGCCACGGTCGGCGCAGGCGCGAATGTGGGCGCCGGCACGATCACGTGCAACTACGATGGAGTCGGCAAGCACCGCACCGAAATCGGACGCGACGCATTTGTCGGCTCCAATTCAGCGCTGGTGGCGCCGGTGAAGATTGGAGATGGCGCCTATATCGGCTCGGGATCGGTGATTACGCACGACGTGCCGGCCGACGCGCTCGCCGTCGCGCGCGGACGGCAGGCCGTCAAGGAAGGCTGGGCGTTGCGGCTGCGCGCGCGCAAGGCGGCCAGCAAAAAGGCCAAGACCACACCGGCAAAATGATGGAGTGGCGGCATGTTAGTCTTAATTGTCTCAAGTTGAGAGTTAACTTGATTTGCCAGCTGCCATTCACGGCCGCTACACCCTCCTTCGGATATAGTCCGCGCCATCAAGGCTAGTGCCGCGAACCCGAAGTTCGCACGATCGGGCGGCCAAGGGTGTTTGCGAACTTTGGGTTCAAAAGCGGCACTAGAATTATAACCGTTGCTAGTGTCCCTTTGATTCCGAAGTTCGCGTCAGAGGGTGCCGCAAGGGTTTGCGAACTTCGGAATCGGGACATTAGGAGCCGCCGCTCGCATGTGCGGAATCGTCGGTATTCTCGGGCGAGAGCCGGTCGCCCCCGCGTTGCTCGACGCGCTCAAGCGGCTCGAATACCGCGGTTATGATTCCGCCGGCCTCGCGACCCTGGAAAACGGGCAGCTCGCGCGCCGGCGCGCCGAGGGCAAGTTGCGTCACCTGGAAGCAAGGCTTGCCCGCGAGCCGCTCGCCGGTACGAGCGGGATCGGGCATACCCGCTGGGCGACGCACGGAAAACCGACTGAGGCCAACGCCCATCCGCATGCGACCGACCGGGTCGCGGTGGTGCACAACGGCATCATCGAGAATTTTCGCGAGCTGCGCGACGAACTGGAGAAGAAGGGCGCAAAATTTCGCTCGGAGACCGACACCGAGGCCGTTGCCCATCTCGTCACTCAGGAGATGGCGGAGGGGCGCTCGCCGCTGCAAGCAGTGGCCGCCGCCTTGCCGCGGCTGCGCGGCGCGTTCGCGCTCGCCTTTCTGTTTGCGGGAAAGGAGGACCTGCTAATCGGCGCGCGCAAAGGCTCGCCGCTCGCAATCGGCTATGGCGACGGCGCCATGTATCTCGGCTCGGACGCCATCGCGCTCGCGCCTTTAACCGACACCATTTCGTATCTCGAGGACGGCGATTACGCCGTGCTTACGCGCACCAGCGTGGAAATCCATGACGCCAAAGGCACAAAGGTGCAGCGGCCGGTGCTCCGCTCATCCGCATCGGCGTTTTTGGTCGACAAGGGCAATTACCGCCACTTCATGGCGAAGGAGATTCATGAGCAGCCCGAGGTCGTAGGCCACACATTCGCGCATTACCTCGACATGGCGGCTGAATGCGTGCGCCTGCCTAACGAGCTGCCGTTCGACTGGCGTGCGGTGGATCGCATCTCCATGGCCGCGTGCGGCACCGCGTACTACGCCGGGCTGGTCGCGAAATACTGGTTCGAACGGGTCGCGCGGCTGCCGGTCGAGATCGATGTCGCCTCCGAGTTTCGCTATCGCGAGGCGCCGATGTCACCGGGCGGGCTTGCGGTATTCATCTCGCAATCGGGCGAGACCGCCGACACGCTGGCAACCCTGCGCTACGCCAAGGAGCACAAGCAGCACGTGGTCGCGATCGTCAATGTTACGACCTCGACCATTGCGCGGGAAAGCGACGTGCTGATGCCGACGCTGGCCGGCCCCGAGATCGGGGTGGCTTCGACCAAGGCGTTCACCTGCCAGCTTGCGGTGCTGGCGTGTCTCGCGATCGCTGCCGGCCGCGCGCGCGGCGTGCTGTCCGCGGACGAAGAGCGGGCGCTCGTGCACGGGTTGATCGAGGTGCCCCGGCTGATGACCGAGGCGTTGGGCCTCGAGCCGCAGATCGAGCGTCTCGCGCGCGATCTCGCGAAGAGCCGCGATGTTCTTTATCTCGGCCGCGGCACCAGCTACCCGATCGCGCTCGAGGGGGCGCTCAAGCTCAAGGAAATCTCTTACATCCACGCCGAAGGCTATGCCGCCGGCGAGCTCAAACACGGACCGATCGCGCTGATCGATGAAAAAATGCCGGTCATCGTCATCGGTCCGTACGACCGCGTGTTCGACAAGACCGTGTCCAACATGCAGGAGGTGGCGGCGCGGCGCGGGAACATTATTCTGGTTACGGATCCGCAGGGCGCCAGTGAAGTTCAGGCGGATTCGCTGGCCAGGCTCACGCTTCCCGCCATGCCCACGCTCGTGACGCCGCTGGTCTACGCGATCCCGGTCCAGCTCATCGCCTATCATACGGCGGTGGTGATGGGCACCGATGTCGACCAGCCGCGCAACCTGGCGAAGTCGGTCACCGTAGAGTGATATGCCCGCAGAGTGATGTGCCCGCGACTTTGTTGTATATCGCAGGAAGCCGTCCTGCCCGGTCTGACCCTGTCCTAGCCAGTATTGTTTTGTTTGCGTTTTTGGGTTTCACAAGTCCGTCGCGTCCTGCCCTGTACCGGCCTTTGCTACCCAGTTGGTTAGCATTTTGGTTAGCAGCCGGGCAGGCGTTCTCATTTGCGTCCCGACAGGCTGGTGGCCACTTCGCACGCTGCTCGCCAGAGCAGCGGGACGGCCGCCGTGCGCGAACACGACAAACTCAAGCCAAGCGCAGACGCCGGCTATCCTCGATCACGCGCGTGGCCTGCCGCAAGGTGACGGGCGCACTAGGCCAACGCTGACATGCGGCGCGGTAAGTCGCCAGCGCGACCTCATAGTCCTCAACGCCGGCTACGTGCTCCACAATGTTTTCGCCGTCGCTGGTCCAAGTATCGACGCGAAAGGTGAAGTGGGTCCGCGTCTTCATCGCCACTTTGCCTTGCCCAATCCTCCTCGGCCGACTTTGTTCAGAAGAGGTCAGGCGGCAGGATCACGCAACGAGTGAAAAATCGAGATGGTGACACTGACGGTGGCTCAAGACCCGGAGGATAGATGATGCCGCACCAATGTCCGCCATGGGTTTCGCCCGTGTCGCCATGAAGAGTACGGTGCTGGATTATCTCATCGGGTACGCGCACCCACTCATCATCGAGCAGCATTTCAATGCTTGCAGGAGTGGCACGGTAATGGGCCGCACGGCAATCGGTTTCGTTGCAGCAATCGAACTGACCACGGTGATCCTTTAGTCCGCTGTAAATGTCGTGGGCCTCGCCGCAGTGGGCAGCAAACATGAGCATCGCACATACCAAAATGCTCCCATTGCGTCGTATGGCCATCAAACGCCACCTAAGACTAAGAGGAGGGTGATCGCCCAGATCACGCTGGGTAATGAAATCAGACCGACCAAAGCGAAACTGAGGAGGGCCTCCTGCTTCTTAGAGGCCCAGCCCATGGCGATTGGCCGATCTGGGTCGCGCTGCTGGCTCACCATCAGCCCGGCTGCGGAAAGGTGAGAGATCAAGCGCATGTCCACACTCCAATTAGGTCGGGCATGCTATTGTGAACCAACACGCCTAGATGCAAGACGCGCGCCAAAACTGGAAAGCCGGGCCTATTGCTGGCCCAGATTGTCGCTACCCGAAATATTTGCGCATAATGACATCTCTATGAAGGAACAAATCAATGCGCTCGTCGATAGCTTGTGACTATGAAGACCCTTGTGCGCAGCAGCCATCACCTGTGCGCAATCCATCGCCGACGAGGTGATCGAGTGATGAAGCGGCGCGATTTCATCACGCTGCTCGGCGGCACCGTCGCGTGGCCGTTCGCGGCGCGTTTTCGACGATTGGAATGAATCCGCTCTACAAGCGCGCCACCCGGCAGGCGGT
>Ga0306925_10002801_pt1 | contig 15130 bp, 13 predicted proteins | sample flu12Cox44000176_FD_203755 | JGI IMG/M metagenome (GOLD analysis project Ga0306925, IMG submission 203755) | Lab enrichment of tropical soil microbial communities from Luquillo Experimental Forest, Puerto Rico - flux8day.12C.oxic.44.000.176 (v2)... | ecosystem: Environmental > Terrestrial >... | reverse complement strand
GTGGAAGAGGCACCGGCCGCCGCGACCGATGCTCCGGACGAAAATGTCGCTGCAGACCTCGTCGGCGGCACGGAGGTCATCGCGCCTGCCTTGACGCCGGGCGAGCACATGGCGTTCCGTGAAATATCGCGCAAGCTTGTCGAGGGTCTTACCGCCTTGAGCATGGAGCGTGACGCAGGGGCTCCCACGCCGAGCGAAGACAAGGGCGCCTTTGCTCCCGCCCATCTCGCCGAAACCCGGTCCGAGGCACGGCCGCTGCTCGAGCGCATTCCGGTCGGCATCCTCATCTACCGCCTCGATCGGGTGCTCTATGCCAATCCGACCTTTCTGCAGTGGTGCGGCCACCGCACCCTCGATGGGCTTATCGCAGCCGGGGGACTCGATCAGCTGTTTATCGAGCCGATCAGTGCCGCCGCCGCGGCGCGTGACCAATCCCTGACGCTCGCGGTGGGCTGCGGAACCCGTGTTGCGCTCAAAGGCGAGCTGATCGGCGTCGATTGGGAGGGTGAACCCGCCCATGCCCTTATTGCCGCGCCCCCGGACAGCGAGCCCGGCGCCAAGCTCGAAAGCCTGCAAAGCGAGATCGCCGAGCTCAAGCAAAACGAGCGGGAGCTTCGCGAATCCATGCGCCGGGCGGAAAGCGCTTCCTCCGCCAAGTCGGATTTCCTTGCGAAAATCAGCCACGAGATCCGTACGCCGCTCAATTCGATCATCGGCTTCTCCGAAGTCATGATGAACGAGCAGTTCGGCTCCATCGGGAACGAGCGTTACCGCGAATACCTCAAGGACATTCACAGTTCCGGCGCCCATCTCCTTTCGCTGATCAATGACCTGCTCGATCTGTCGAAGATCGAGGCCGGCAAGCTGCCGCTCACCTTGAGCATCGTCGCCCTCAACGACGTCACGGCGCAATGCGTCGCAACGATGGGGCCGCAGGCCAACCGCGCGCGCATCCTCATTCGCACCGCCTTGATGCCCGCGCTGCCGCAGATTGTGGCGGATGCGCGTTCGGTGCGTCAGATCGTGCTCAACGTGCTTTCCAATTCGCTCAAGTTTACCCCCGCCGGCGGGCAGGTGATTGTCTCGACCGCAGTCACCGAGGGCGGCGAAGTGGTCCTGCGCGTGCGCGACACCGGCATGGGCATGACCGACAAGGAGATCGCAGCCGCGCTCGAGCCGTTCCGGCAGCTGGCGACCTCGCCGCGCGGGGGCACCGGCCTCGGCCTGCCGCTGACCAAGGCAATGGCGGAGGCTAACCGCGCCACATTCCACCTCTCGAGCGCGCCGAAAGAGGGAACGCTGGTGGAGATCGCCTTCGCCGCGGCGAACGCCGCAGTGCAGCCTCCGAGCTGAATGAAATATGGTGCGGATCGGTCAAATTCCGTAAAGTATTGTCAAGACGAGGATCCTTTCGGGATATCGACACCATGATCGGCCTCATTCGTTTCGCGCTGGCGCTGGCGGCCGCCGTCCTGATCGCGCCCGCTTTGGCGCAGGCGGCGGAGCAGGTCGACCTTTTGCTCGTGCTGGCCTCGGATGTCTCGCGCAGCGTCGACCATCCAAAATTCCTGCTGCAACGGGAAGGCTACGCGACGGCCATTTCCGATCCGCATGTGCTCGATGCCATCAAGTCCGGTCCCCACCAGCGCATCGCGCTGTGCTTTGTCGAATGGTCGGGCTTCGGCGCGCAGAAGCTGGTGATCGACTGGAGCCTGATCGACGCCGCCGGCGCGGCGCGCAAATTCGGCGATCAGCTGCTGGAACTGCCGCGCTCCTTCGCCGACCGCACCTCGATCAGCGGCGGCATCGAGTTCGCAGCCGCACAGATGGAGCACGCCCCCTACGAGGCTGCCCGTCACACCATCGATGTCTCGGGTGACGGCACCAACAATGCGGGGCGTGACGTCAAGCTCGCCCGCGATGAGACCATCGCCAGGGGAATTGTCATCAACGGCCTCGTCATTCTCAGCGATCGGCCGGTGCCCTGGAACGCAGAGCACACAAATCCGCCCGGCGGCCTCGACAAATACTATCAGGACAATGTGGTCGGTGGACCCGGCGCCTTCGTTCTGGTCGCGGAGAACTTCAATTCGTTCGGCCGCGCGATCATCAAGAAATTGATTGCCGAGATTGCATACATGCCGCGTCCCTTTCACGCTGCGCGCTAGGGGAACCGAACGATCTACTCGTCGAATACGGCCACCGCACGGATCGGCGAGCCGGTTCCTCCGCGCCATTTGAGCGGCAGCCCGATGAAGCGGAACTCGCCCTGCCCGATGAGCGACTCCAGATTGCAAAGGCTTTCGATGTGGGTGATGTCGAGCTCGAGACATGCCTTGTGGACGAGCGAGTTGAGGACCCCCATGGGGCCCGGGCGCATGGAATCGATGCCGAAGTGAACGATGCCCTGCCGCGCCAGCCACTCGGTCGCGGCAACGTTCACCCCCGGATTGTCGGTCGCGTACGCGGACGTGGGGAAGGTGCGCTCATGATGGCCGGTGCACAGGAGCACCGTACCCCGATTGGGGATGGCCACGCCTGATTTTCTCACAGCTGCTTCCAGATCGGCGGGCACGATCTCGGCCTTCGGGGCGATATGGCGCAGATCGAGGCAAATTCCCTTCACGTAGCAATATTCGAGCGGGTACTCATCGATCGGGGTCCCGTTCTTGCCGAAGTGACGCGGCGCATCGATGTGCGTGCCGCCATGATCCGGCATGGAGATGAACATCACGCTGTTGCCGTGGACGTTGCCGGATTCGGCAAAGGCCTCTTCGTGGGTCTTCCAGACCCCGTGAATGATCGGCGGCTGTCCCGGATAGGTCGGGGTTCGATGATAGAGGTCACGGCTCAGGTCGATGATTCGCATTTCTTCACCTCCTCCCTCTTTAGCCTACTCGCTGTCCGGCCGGATGAAACGCTGCTGCGCCTGGATGAGCTCGATACCGGGCGGCCGCTCGAACGGCGCCGGCGGCGCTTCGCCGGAGCGGCGCGGACGGCCGATGGCACGGAACCAGTCTTCAAGACCCGCCGGCGCGATGAACCACAACAGGCGCATCTGCTCGCCCCCGGTGTTCATCACCTTGTGCTGGAGCCCGCGCCCGATGAGGATCATGGTCTCCGCCCGGACATCGTAGCGCCGGCCTTCCACCTCGGCATAGCCGCTGCCGCGGTAGCAGAACAGCAGCTCATGGCTGCGCTCGTGGGCATGGCGTCTGACATGCGCGCCCGGCTCGAGCACCTGCAGACCGGTGGAGAACGAGTCGTAGGGCGAATTATAAGGGTTGATCTTGTTGATGACGTAGCCGGTGGACGGCAGCGGCTGCCAGAGCGACTCTCCCTCCTCGGGGCCGAGCGCGATCACGATCCCCTTGGCGTATTCATTCATGTGTGACCGCCTCCTTCGGTGTCGAAGCGAAAACTTGAACGGAGGCGGAGTTCCCCCACCCGCTACCCGCCGATGCTCTCTTTGATTGCCTCAATTGCCTTCTTGAGATCAGGAAAATCCGATTTTATGGCATCCCAGATGACCCGGTTGGAAATGGAGTGGTATTCATGCGCAATACATTGCCGATGCCGGCAACGCTGCGCCATTCGATCTCCGGTCTTTTTGCCTTGACCTCATCAGGAAGCCGCCGAGTAGCCTCCGAAATGATTTCGATCGCGCGCTGAACGATGAAACATAACTCCCAATCATTCTCAAATTCTGCGAAAGTCTTGCCAGCAATTTTTCCCTCGATACGCTCGATAGTTTCAAGAATATCGTGAATTGTGTGCGAGATCTTGCGTTCCATCAAAATACCCGTACCGCGGAGCGCTCGATCTCCTCGCGCAACATCGGATGCAGGCTATCACGGGTAGTCACGTCGACCTCTACTCCCAACGTATCTTGAAGAAGGAACTTGATGCCGACGAGGTCGACCAGGGAAAATTTCTTGGTGGGATCGTAGTCAATGAACAGGTCAAGGTCGCTGTCCGCTGTTGCCTCATCGCGGGCAGATGAGCCGAATAAATAAAGCGAGGTTGCGCCGCGGTGCCTAACGGCGTCCGCGCAGCTCCTGAGCTTTGTCACAGCTTCAGTCCTTGTCATGGCGCGCAATCAATATCACCATTCATGTTGTTCCGACAAATCGCGGCATCGAGTCCCAGATTAGATCACTGCGTGCCGATGAGGTCATCGAATAAGCATTCTGGCTCCTGTGACGGGAAATATTGTCCCCGCTAGACCACCCTCACCTTGCCGCCTGTCTGCGTGCCGGCTCCTTTCCTGCCAAGCCGCCCTCGTCTACCCCATAGGTGCTCATGAACTCCTCCACCACGGCATGCAGCTCGTCCCACGGCGCGTTGATGAAATTGTAGTTGCGCACCGCGAACGCGGGGCCGACGAAGAACTTCTCGTAGGAGGCGGCGCGGCTTGCGTGGTCGGAGCCGATCAGGTCCCAGGCGAGCTTGAACAGCTTCATGCGGTCCACCGCGGCAAATTCTCCGGCGGTCCAGAAGGTGTCGAACAGCTCGCGCAGCCCGGCATCCTCGACCACCTCGATGCTGGCCGGGACACTGAAACTGGCCGCCGCCCATGAGCTCGCGCATGATGTCGATGAGCTCGGAATGATGCTCCATCGCCCAATGGATGGCGGCATACATGTAGCGCCGGTTGAAGATGACGAAGCCGTTGTCGAACGGCGCACAGGCCTCGATCTGCCCGTCGATCATGGCGTGGTAGCCCGCCTCCATGGCGGCGAGCCGGGCGAGCGTCTCGCGCACGGACGGGATGTCGCGCGCGCCGGTGAAGCGGGTGATGAGGCTCGCGACGCCGACCATGAAACGCAGCTTCGATCCGAACCGCACGTTCGATTGATGGTTCGAGAGGACGTGCGCCGCGGTCTTGATGTAGATGTCGCGCGACAAGCCGGGATTGTCGTGCACGATCACCTTCTCCCACGGCACCTTGGCATCCTTGAACACCAGCATGCAGTCCGATTCATCGAAGCGGGTGGTGAGCGGACGGTCGAATTCGTGCATGCCGGGCCGGTTGAACGGCTCGCGCGCCCACAGCATCAGCCCGGGCAGGTTGAGCGGGATGACGCAGGTAACGCTTTCCTTGAGCTGATCGGGCGCAAGCGGCATCACGTTGCCGACCAGCACCTCGTGCGCGTAGGCCGCCCCGCTCGCCAGCATCTTCATGCCGTTGAGGGTGACCCCGCGATCGTCCTCGGCGGTCACCCGCAGCGCGGGCTGCGGCAGGCCCTTGGCAAGATAATAGTCCCTGTTGCGCGCCGCCTGCGGCGGAACGATCGCATAGGTGGCAAACAGGTCGTTGCGCCGGATGTGCTGATAGATCGCCATGAGATTGCTGCGGCTGCCGCCGGGCGCGCTGTCGAGCACCTCCGGCTTCATCGATAGGCCGGTGAGATTGCCGGCAAACGCGTCCGGCGTGCGCCCCATCAGCCCGAAGCAGAAATCCGCGATCCTGCGGTGCGCGCGGCTGCGGCGGCGCAGGTCCTCCTGCGAGCGCGGCTGCAGATAATAGATGCTGTAGCGCTCGCCGCTATCGTCGAATGACATGATATCGCGCAGCGCCGGATCCGCTTTCAGGTCGAACAGCGCGGCATAGGTACGCGCGCCGCCGGCGAAGGCCGGGTGCGTGGTCTGATCGTGCACGCGCTCCTTGCCGACATAGAGAGCACGGCCGTCGCGGATGCTCTGAAGATATTCCTTGCCCGTCATGAGCATGAGTGAAACCTTTCAGGCCGGGACGGCGATGTCTCCGCGCCGGGGGGACATTGCAGCCCTCGCCGCAGCGCGATAGAAAATTTGCGCATGCGGCCGACCCTGCCGCGGCCAAGAATAGGCGAAATCCGAAATGGTGGATGCATGAAAAAGGTCTACCCCGATGCCGCCGCCGCGCTTGCCGGGCTGCTGAAGGACGGCATGATGATCATGGCCGGGGGCTTCGGGCTGTGCGGCATCCCGGAAAGCCTGATCAAGGCCATCCGGGATTCCGGCGTGCGCAACCTCACGGTCGTATCCAACAACGCCGGCATCGACGGCATCGGCCTCGGCCTTCTACTCGACACCAAGCAGATCAAGAAGATGATCTCGTCCTACGTCGGCGAGAACAAGACCTTCGCGCAGCAGTATCTGGCCGGCGAGCTCGAGATCGAGTTCAACCCGCAGGGGACGCTGGCCGAGCGCATCCGCGCCGGCGGCGCGGGCATTCCGGCGTTCTTCACCAGGACCGGTTCCCGGACCATGATCGCGCAGGGCAAGGAGGAGCGCGAATTCGACGGGGAGCGCTTCGTCATGGAGCGCGGGCTCGTTGCCGACCTCTCGATCGTGCACGCGTGGACGGGCGACACCGAGGGCAACCTCGTCTATCGAAAGACCGCCCGCAACTTCAATCCGATGATGGCCACCGCCGGCAAAGTGACGGTGGCGGAGGTCGAGCACCTGATGGCGCCCGGCGACATCAATCCGGACCATATCGTCACGCCCGGCATTTTCGTAAAGCGCATGATCCACGTCCCGTATGCGGAAAAGCACATCGAGCAGCGCACGGTGCGCAAGCGCACCGCGGCACCGGCCGGAACCGGGGAGGAGATCTGATGGCCTGGACCCGCGATCAAATGGCCGAACGCGCGGCTGCCGAGCTGCGCGACGGATTCTATGTCAACCTCGGGATCGGCATACCGACCCTGGTCTCCAACTACATCCCGGCGGGAATGAGCGTGCAGCTCCAGAGCGAGAACGGAATGCTCGGGTTCGGGCCGTTCCCGTACGAGGGAGAGGAAGATCCCGATCTCATCAACGCCGGCAAGCAGACGGTCACGGAGATTCCTACCACAAGCTATTTTTCGTCAGCCGACAGCTTTGCCATGATCCGCGGCGGACATATCGACCTTTCCATCCTGGGGGCGATGCAGGTCGCCGAGAACGGCGACTTGGCCAACTGGATGATCCCCGGCAAGATGGTCAAGGGCATGGGAGGGGCCATGGACCTCGTTGCCGGCGTCAAGAAGGTCGTGGTGGTGATGGAGCACTCGGCCAAGAACGAGCCGAAGCTGCTCACGCGCTGCAACCTGCCGCTCACCGGAGCCGGCGTGGTGGACATGGTCATCACCGATCTTGGAGTCTTCACCATCGACAAGAAGGGCGGCGGCGGAATGACTCTGGTCGAGCTTGCCCCCGGCGTCACGCCCGATGAAATCCGCGGCAAGACGCAGGCGAGCTACCGGACCGCGTTGCGCTGAGGTTGCGTTCGGCTAAGTCGCGGAAGATCGCGAGAAATTCCGCCGGCTTCCCATTGCCGGGCGGCCACGAAAGCGTCACAGAGCACTTGCAGAAGGTCTACCGGGAGCGGACCGCGCCCCCCCTTATTTTTTCTTCCCGATTGCCGGCCGCCAGAATCGGCAAATGCTCTGGAAAGACGAGTTGTGACAGCGCCCGTCGGCATCAGACGTCTCGGAGTTGCCGTTGTCGGTGTTCTTGTCGCCGGGCTCGGCGTCATCCTGATGCTGCCCTTCCTGATGCCGGCGGAGACCGTGCGTGAGGCGGTCAAGGCGGAAATCCGTGCGGTCACCGGCCTCGATCCCGTGCTTCGCGGCGGCGCGTCGGTGTCGCTGTTCCCGACCGGCCGCGTGCGCTTCGATGACATGAGCCTCGGCGACAACCGCACCGGGGCACCGGCGCTGACCGCCGAGCACGTGGTCGCACGTCTGCGCTTCTTTCCCTTCCTGATCGGGCGCATCGAGATCTCCGACATCTCGCTGGTGCGGCCGACCATCGCCATTGTCTTCAACGCCGACCGCAGCTCGAACTGGTCGGGCCATATCGAAACGCTTGCCCGCAACCTGCAACGTGAGCCCGGACGAAGAGCGTCGTTTTCGGAGATCCGCATCGAGGACGGCACCATTGAGCTGCGGGACACCGCGAACAAGGTCGTCGAGACGCTTTCAAGAGTGGAATTCGCCCTCGCCTGGCCATCCATATCGCGCAGCTTTGCCGGGACCGGGGAGTTCGACTGGCGCGACGCGCGCATCGCCGCCGGCATGAGTTTCACGGATTTCGCCGCCGCGCTTAAGGGCGATCGATCAGGCTTCAAGGTGCGCCTCGCGGGCGCGCCGTTCAAGCTCGCCTTCGACGGCTACATCAGCCACCGACCGACGCTGAAAATGGAAGGCACTTTTGCGGCGGATGCAGCATCCCTGCGCGACATGATGCGCTGGGCCGGGCAGCAGCCGCCGCCAGGAAGCGGCTTCGGGCGATTTGCGCTCAAGGCGCAGGCCAACGTGGTTGCCTCGACCATCGGATTTTCCAACGCTCATGTGGAGCTCGACGACAATGTCGCCGAGGGCGTGCTCACCCTCGACGGGCGCGATGCCCTGCAGGGAACCCTTGCCGCGGAAGGGCTTGATCTGACGCCCTACGTCTCCGACATCCGCCTGCTGGCTGGGGCCGAGCACGGATGGGACAGCGAGCCGATTGCACCCCAGGGACTCGACGGCTTCGAGGTCGACCTGCGGCTCTCCGCGGCCCGCGTCACCATCGCGAGCGCGCAGCTGGGGCGAACCGCCGTGGCGGCGACGCTGCGCGGCGGGCATTTCACCGTGGCGATCGGCGAGTCCGAGGCGTTTGGCGGCCTGGTCAATGGGACCGTGACCATGGCCAAGGCGCCGACGGGCGCCGATCTGAAGGCACAATTGCAATTTTCCAACGTCGATCTCGAGCATTGCCTGGGTGAGCTGTTCGGCATCCGACGGCTCGAAGGCAAGGGCAATCTTGCATTCGCGGTCGAGAGCTCCGGAGGGAGCGTCTACGAGCTGACCAAGGCATTGAACGGAACAGCATCGCTTTCGAGCAGCAAAGGTGCGATTGCCGGATTCAATGTCGAGCAGCTGTTGCGACGCATTGAGCGCAGCCCCCTCTCCGGTGGCCGCGAGCTGCGCGTGGGCCGAACGCCTTACGACACGCTCACCGTAAAGCTGAACATTGTCAATGGAATTGCTAATGTCCAGGACGTTCACATGGCAAGCGCTGTGGTGGCGCTCGGGCTGAGCGGCTCGGCGTCGATACCGGCGCGCGATCTCGACCTGCGGGGGACCGCCAGCCTGCTGTCGGCCAACCCCAATGCCGCCTCCGGCAACTCTGTGACATTCGAGCTGCCATTCACCGTGCAGGGACCATGGAACGATCCCCTGACGCTGCCGGATCCGCAAATCCGGATCGAGCGCTCGGGTGCGGCAGCGCCGCTGCTTGACGCGCTGCGCAACCAAGGCGCGCCGCAGGCGGTCCGCTCGGTCATCGAACGATTGACGGGCTCGGCGCAGCCAGCTCCCCCCTCGGCACAGGCGGCTCCCGCGCTCGCCGGCACGTCGGCGCCCGCGGAGGTCGCCCCGCAGCCGCAAACGGCGCCTGCAGCGACGTCGGCATCACCGCCGCCGGTCTCGCGATGAACCGGTGATCAGGGTGCTTTGCGCCCGCCCGGCGCGTGCAGCGATTGATCGGACTTTTGAAATTTCGCGATCAGCGACACCACGATCAGCGCGACTGCGACGACCGCGAGCATGACGGTGCAGATGGCGTTGATCTCCGGCTTCACGCCGAGCCTGATCTCCGAATAGATGCGGATCGGCAGCGTGGTCGCCCCCGGTCCGGTGGTGAAGCTGGCAACAACCAGATCATCAAGCGACAATGTAAACGCCAGCATCCAGCCCGACACCAGCGCGGGCACGAGCAGCGGCAGGGTCACGCTGAAGAATGTCCGCAGCGGCGGACAGCCGAGATTGAGCGCGGCTTCCTCGAGACTGCGATCGAGCTGCAGCAGGCGTGACTGGACGATCACGGCCACGAAGCACATGGTGAGCGTGCTGTGGGCGATGGCAATGGTCCAGAACCCGCGATCGACGCCGGCGGCGACGAACAGCAGCAGCAGCGAAAGACCTATGATCACCTCCGGCATGACCAGCGGCGCATAGAGCATGCCGGAGAACAGCAGCCGGCCGCGGAACCGCCCGAGCCGCGTCAATGCGATGGCCGTGAGCGTTCCCAGCACCGTCGCCGCGGTTGCCGAGAGCACGGCCACGCGCAGCGTCACCCAGGCGGCGTCGAGAATGGCGCGATCGTTGAGGAGCTCGGCGTACCAGCGCGTCGACCAGCCCGCCCAGACGGTCACCAGCCGCGAGACATTGAAGGAATAGATGACCAGAACAAGAATCGGCAGATAGAGAAACGCAAGTCCGAGCGCAACCGAGAAGACATTGAGCCAGGACGACTTGAACAGGTCCGAGCGCATGGATCAGCGCTGTCCTGCAAGATCGCGCGCCTGCATGCGCTGCCAGGCAAGGATGGGGACGAGCAGGAGACAGAGCAGCACAACGGCAACGGCGGAAGCCACCGGCCAGTCCTTGTTCAAGAAGAACTCGCTCCACAACGTTTGTCCGATCATCATGCTCTGCGAGCCGCCGAGCAGGTCGGGAATGACGAACTCTCCGACGATCGGGATGAAGCACAGCAGGACGCCCGCCATCACTCCCGGAAGCGAGAGCGGCCACGTCACCAGCCAGAACGCCTTCCAGCGCGGGCAACCGAGATCGGCGGCGGCCTCGATCAGCGTCGGGTCCATCTTCTCGAGCGTCGCATAGAGCGGCAGCACCATGAAAGGCAGATAGGAATAGACCATGCCGATATAGACGGCGGTGTCGGTCGCAAGCCACGCCGGCGGCGCATCGACAATCCGCAGCGCGAGCAGAAGGCGGTTGAGCAGGCCATCGCGCTGGAGAATGTTGATCCACGCATAGATGCGGATCAGAAACGATGTCCAGAACGGCAGCATGACCAGCATGAACAGCACGGGCTGCCAGCGTCGCGGCGCGCGCGCGATGCCGTAGGCCAGCGGAAAGCCGATGAGCAGCAGCAGCGCCGTCGAGATGGCGGCGAGCTCGAGACTTTTCAGATAGGAGCCGAGATAGAGCCAGTCGGATGCAAGCAAGGAATAATTCTCGCCTGTCAGCGAAGCGACAAACGCCTTGAGCCCCTGCCAGCCGGCGGCGATGTCGAGCACCGGCGTATAGGGCGGCTGTGCGATCGCCGTGTGCGACAGGCTGATCTTGAGCACGATCAGGAACGGGACGAGGAAGAAAAGGGCGAGCCAGAGATAGGGAACGAGCACGACCAGGCGCGCGCCGCCGGAGCTTGGGGAGCGGTTGGGAGCGCGGGTCATGAGAAGGGTTCAAAGCAGCGGTTGTCGGCGCGAGATCACACAATTGATCGAGGTGGGAGTCGCTTGGGGCGCCACTATTGGCCTCGTTTTGACCGTGATCCCCCTATGAGCATAATCCGTTTCCCATTCGTTGAAAACTCAATGCCCCGCGGCGGATCGCCGGGTTATTTTTGCGTGCGCGGCAGTGGGATTTGGCAGCCCCAGGATGGAGATTGGAGCACGCCCTCGTGCAAGCTGCTCGGGTCTCTGGCTGAATTCGAGCGGGGTATGATCCTGGCCGGGACGGCGTGGCGGACCATTCTTTGTTGTGGTGGAAGGATTAGGGCTCTGCTAATCTCTCGTCTCCAAATGGGGCTCTATCCATAGTCGGGGAGCGGCGGCCTCCACTATTCAGAGAAAGGTATCCTGCGGCTCCCCCATTTGGTTCAGAACATGCCGTTCAAGGATACCAACCGCCGCAACCCGGCCGATAAATTGGGCATCGTGGAAGACCCATCATCTCCGATCAAAAGGCGCACGATTAACATTGCTAGTCACAAGACAAGCATCAGCGCGTTCCTCCTGCGGCATCGGTTGGGCTTCTAACTCCAAAACCTTCTCGGAACGCTTAACGCTTCTCCAATTTTGAGGCAAAATCATTTACATTTATGATCGATCGCATTGCGGAAAGCGTAGTACAAGGCAGGCTGTAGCACGAGCAGCTCCTATCGGGCTCCACATGCGCGCTGGCGTGCGCCAATAATCGCCTCGAAGGAACCTAGGCCAACGGGATAACGTTGGGAGACGGCTTCCAGTCAGCGCTTGGTCCTTCGCGATCTCCCGCCTGGCGTTGCGAGAAACAGGCCGGGGGCTGAACCTCGTGTCACCGGGGTTGTTCGGCTAGGTAGACCCCCCTTCCCCGCGCTGCATTTGAACTCTAATCGACGATGTCGCAGGCCAAGCGGTAATGCGCTGCGAACCGGCTTTGAGCGATGCGTTTCTAGCCGATCGTGTTTTCTATGCCACACTGGAAGGCAGACGATTGCTTTATGCTTTTGCCGCTGCAAGCGGGGGCGAAGCATGAAATCCTTAGTCGTCAAGCATTCGGTTAATCTTGATCACAGAACCAGCATCAGCCTCGAAGAGGTGTTCTGGACCGCGTTGAAGGACATTGCTCACGAACGTGGCGAGACTGTGAAACACCTGATCACCAGCATCGACACCAATCGGCAGTCGGCCAATCTGTCATCCGCGCTCCGCGTATTTGTTCTGCGGCATTACATGGATCAATTTGCTCGACAGCGCGAAATATTTGAGCAGCGGGAAATACCTGTTCAATAGAAAGAGGCGGCGAGCCAGGCTGCAAGAATTTTGGGGAGAGCTTAGGTAGCTTTGCTGGTGCCTCTAGTAAATGAATCCACCGCAGTCTTTGCAATGATAGAAGCCGAGGCAAATCTTCGCTTCGACCTCCTTCCCCTGATCTAGCAGCTTAGCAAAGATTGCGCCCTGGACAACTTTTCCTCCTCGATCTGCTAGATAAGATAGATCATTGCAGCCGTTGCCGAACGGATGGATGCTCGGCAGTTCAACCCGTCGTTTCCGCAGATCTTTCCCCAATACGCGGTCTGGTGCTACTGCAGCCAGAGCGGCCTCGACAACGGCAGCCGGATCGATGACGCAAGGCGATGCGTTAACCTGGATTGTCGCGCGAGGTTGAGGTGTGACCGAATAGCTTTGCGCTAAGTCGGTGCTTTCTCTCACCTGACGCTAAGCAACTGTCATTTCGGGCGGCTGTCGGAGTTCACCATGAACTGCAAGAGAAAGTTCCGATAATGAGAAAGGTTGTTGAACCTCAAGTGCTTCTGCAACGTTAATTTCTTGTCCTGATGCAATATAGCGCTCCTGGGTCATCTGCGGACCGCAGTATTCACGGATTCTCTCTGGCCTCTTTGGAGCGAGCATCTGAACTTGTGCGGGAAGTATCGCTTCCTTAGAAGGTTGGTTCATTCCTTTTGTCCTCTTCATCGACCGTCTCAACTGAGCCCAAGCGACAAGCGTTAGACAAAACAGCCCACCGAAAATTGCGCAATACAGCGGCACTTCCCACCTACGAATGATGGTATTGAAAGCGTCCAATTGAGAACTCGCAGCGGCATCGTTGCTTATATTTTCGAGATGCGTAATTTTACCTTCGGAAGTTGGCGAGCTGCCATTTTGCGTTGTCTGCTCTAACCCGGATAGATTCGTGGGTAGAGAGACTTCCGGGGCTTGACTTGGGACAAGCTGAGACAATCCAGATGCGTCCACCGCTGCAAATCGGACCGTGCCTCGATTCTTCTGATCGAAGCTGGCAACCCAGAAAAGTCCTGGACCACCGCCCATCCGGTAGATCGGTAAGCCGTCCTTCGCTGAGCGCGCAAAGTTGCCAATAAAATCGATCAATAATCCCTTCTTTGGGCTTCTCCCCCCTGCCAATATTTTGATGCTTTCTTGATCCAGTGGTTCCAGGGTAGTCTTTCCCCAAAGTGCGATGATGCCGTCTGGAAGTCCCGCTCGATGCGGGATCTTTATTACGTGAGCCATCTCGCCAAGCTTGTGTGAATATCCCTGTATCTCTTTATCGGCCTCATTCGAATTAAGGAATGCTGGTGCTTGAAAACGATTAACATAAACGACGTTTCCATCCTTGTCATGAAGAATGGAATAAGTTGCGGTGGAACCCCGGCGCCGATCTTGGTCGTTGCGCGTTTTCTGACACCACGTAAATCCTTCGAATTGGTCGCTCGGGTTGCACTTGTATCCAAGATAGGTTGCACTATCTACTTGGCTTCCAATGACTACTCCATCGACGGCATATTTTGTCTGGGCAGCTAACTTTCCAACTCCTGATTGAGCAACGTTCAGGAGGTGATCGTCATTAAAACTTTGAGCAGGTGGTATTTCCGCAATTCCGAGAAGAAAAGCAGATGCTGGGACCGCAAATAGTGCCCGCTTTCGCATTTTACGCCCCCACTCATACATTACGCGCCTTGGAACGCCATCGAGTAATGTGGGCGCTTTTGCGACTGAGGCGGTAAGGCATTACTGGGGTCCTCGGTAATGCACTGGAAAATTGATGCATGCGAACGCGCTTACGCTGGTGGCTGGTCGTGAGCGGAGGCGGGCGGGCACTATCGAATGTCAATCGTGTGGATCATTTGCGGCGCCTTCGTCTCCTCCTTGCGGAACCGCCCGAGCACGCCATGAGAGCCAGAGGCGCGCCACTGCGTCCTCGGGGGTTTCGCCCTCGTGAGCATTGGTCCATTCCCCACGCTCAGAGATGGATTCACACGCCACCCAACAATCAGGCTCTCTGCCCAAAGCGCCAAAATTCTCTCCGCACGCTTCAATTAGGGTAGAGAGTGTGGGCAAGCTCACATAATCATAGCCCGCCTGTTGTTGAGCACGCGCGAGTTCGCTTTGTGGAAATCCGGAGTCCTTTAGGTTCCGCGCTAGCTGATAGGAGATCATTTGCGAATGCGTAGTTCATCAAGAATGACATCATCTAACATAAGCAATTCATAGATCAGGTAAAGTGTTATAGGTCTGCGATAATATGTCGGATGAGATCGCCAACGACTTCGATCTGATCAACATCATCATCGGAGATTTCTAGCCCCGTGAATTGGTCTTCGATAAGCATCGTTAATTCAAGGCGATCAAGCCAATCGGCCCCGAGGTCTTCTGTGAAATGCGCTTCATCCCTCACCATTTTGACATCGACATACAAATGGTCGGCAATGAGAGCCCGGATTTTGTCAATTTGAAAACTTTCTTTCACGGCCGTCAGCACCCTTAATCTTCAGCAATCCGATATCAAAGGCCTACGCTCACAGCTATGACCTTAAATGAAAATTGTATGAGTGTTGCAGCAATCACACGTCAAAAATCCTA
>Ga0306925_10002795_pt1 | contig 15140 bp, 11 predicted proteins | sample flu12Cox44000176_FD_203755 | JGI IMG/M metagenome (GOLD analysis project Ga0306925, IMG submission 203755) | Lab enrichment of tropical soil microbial communities from Luquillo Experimental Forest, Puerto Rico - flux8day.12C.oxic.44.000.176 (v2)... | ecosystem: Environmental > Terrestrial >... | reverse complement strand
CGGCTACCACGCACGTGGTGGATCTGGGGAGCGATCGTCACCGTGTTGTTCCTGGTGTTCGTGATCATGATCGTGCCGGTCTTCATCGTGCCTGTGTTCAACAAGGTCACCCGCCTGGATGATCCCGGGGTAACGCAGCCGATCTTGGCGATGGCGCGGGCCAACGGCATTCCCGCACACGATGTGTGGACGATGGATGCCTCGAAGCAGACGACGCGCATGAGCGCCAACGTAAGCGGATTCGGCAAGACCATGCGCATCACGCTCAATGACAACCTGCTGCGCCGCGGCTCACTGGAAGAGATCGAGGCGGTCATGGGGCACGAGATGGGCCACTATGTGCTCAATCACATTCCCAAGGACATTACGTTCTTCCTGGTGGTGACTGTGGTGGGCTTCGCGTACCTACGATGGTCTCTGGAGTGGTGCCTGCGGCGCTGGGGCGCGAAATGGCAGATTCGCGGTATCGCCGATACCGCGGTGCTGCCCCTGGTGGTGCTGCTGGGCTCAATCTTCTTCTTCGTGCTGACACCGATCCTGAACACGCACATTCGCACTACCGAAGCCGAGGCTGACATCTTCGGCATTAATGCCAGCCGCCAGCCTGACGGTGTTGCACAGGCTGCGATTCACCTCGGCGAATACCGCAAGATGAGGCCGGGACCGGTCGAGGAATGGATGTTCTTTGACCATCCCAGCGGTTACAACCGCATTCATGCGGCGATGCAGTGGAAAGCACAGAACCTGAAGCTGTTTGCGGAGCCGGCGGCGACGGAGCAAGCGCAGTCAGGCGATTCTCCGGAAGGCTCAAAATCGAACACGGATGTACACTGACGACACGGAGATCGAAAGAATAAAGGCAACCGCGGATTACGCGGATAGGATTTGAGGCCAGAAACGCGTTGCTTTCCTATTGGTCAGCAACCAGCAACCGCGGATCGTTCGACCGCAACCGCGGCGGCAGGCTCCTCTCAGGATGACAAGTCACCCCGCACCAAACATGATCTCACCCTTTCCCTTCGCAAAAGGATGGGGCACCCGCAGTCCGAAGTGCGCGCGCCGCTCGAAACTACGCTTCGGTCTGTTTCAGCTTCAGGCTGGGCTTGTTCTCTTCCAGAAACTCGCGAAGCTGATGGGCCTGGTCGAGCAGGCGGATCCACTGCTCGTAGTATAGGGTCACGGGAAAGCGGCCAAGGCCGTACACACTGACTCCGCCCTTCTCGCTGACTTTGAAGCTGATCTCGCCGCGTTGCCGCCCCTTGGCTTTTTCCTGCAGGGCAGCGAGTTGCGCTTTTAGCTCTTCGTAGGTTGGTTCGGTCATGTAAGTTCCTCTCCGCGAATGTACGTGAGAACGCTTCTTACGGTCGCCATCTAGAAGGCGAGCGAAGCAACGGTCTCGAAGGCTAATGATAGAAATGGGAAAGCAGATCCCTCGCGGACTAACATGACCCCACGAAGCGCAAAGGCTGTGCTTCGCGGGGCCCGGGTTTGTCTGCTCAGGACGACAATGTTAAAGCCCATTACGGCACAAATTGTGCTCGTTTACACCCCCGCCCCGCGAACGGTTATCCCCACGCTGTAAAGCGGTGTTCCACCCAAGACACCCAGCGCAGGTTATACAAGGGTAGTTTCGATTCCGGCTTTCTTCAAGGCGCGAAGATGCTGCCGGGGAATTAGCTTATCGGTGATGACTCCGTGAAGGTTGGAGAGTGGCACGATCGACGACAGGCTGGAGCGCCCGAACTTGCTGGAGTCGCACACCGCGACGACGCGCGCCGCGATCTGCACCATCAGGCGATTCAGTTGGGCTTCGAGCAGGTTGGGCGTCGAAACGCCGGTCTGGGTGTCGAATCCGTCCACTCCCAGGAAAACAATGTCGGCCTTGAGGCGACGCAGGCTCTCTTCAGCGATTGGACCGACCAGCGAGTAGGAGTTGCTGCGCAATTGCCCGCCGGTCAGGACGACGTCGAGGCTGCTGCCCGACAACTCGCTCGCAATGTTGATGGCGTTGGTGATGATCGTGAGGTGCTGAAATTCGCGCAGAGCGCGCGCGATGGCTGTGGTGGTGCTGCCCGAGTCGAGGATGATCGACTGGCCTTCTTTGACCATTTTGGCGGCGGCGGCGGCGATGCGCTGCTTCTCGCGCGGGTGTTGCATCTCGCGCTCGGTGAGGTTGCGATCCGACTCCGAGCCGGCGCGGATGGGCAGCGCGCCTCCGTGCGTGCGGTAGATCAGGCCGCGGCTGTGAAGCATTTCCAGGTCGCGCCGGATGGTGATCTCGGAACTGGAGTACTTCTTGGCCAATTCGCGAACCAGGGCGCGGCCGTTCTGGTTCACGTAATCCACGATGGCGCGTCGGCGTTCTTCGTTCAGCACGGAAGTGCGTTTGTTCGGCATGGTCGTGGGCGGCCTTCGGCTTCAACCCCGGCGTCCGCAGCGGACCACCAGGGCTGGCACGCAGTTCGAATACGATCTTATTCGATCAATAGCGAAGAAGGAATGGAAAATTCGTGGTCAGTTCGCAGTTGACCAAAAACAAGAACGACCACTGATTTAGGAAGATGTACCAAGTCAAAACGATCGAGGGCAGCCTGGGGAGGCGGATAATGCGACCCAGACGCCGGTCCCTCGACTCGGTCGCTTCGCCGGCCTCGCTCGGGAGCAACCGCTTGGACAACCGGCCCCACCTTTTCTCAAACCCGGGAAAGCATCGGGCACCCAGCACCCGATTGTCCCTTAGTCCACTATCACCGACTTCACCAGGTTGCGGGGGCGGTCAACGTCGAGGCCATTGAGTAGTGCGATATGGTAGGCGAGGAACTGCAGCGGCACGACTTCCATGATGGGCAGCAGCAACTCTTCCAGGTTGGGAAGATAGAAGGAAGCCACGCCCATGTTGCGCACGGTTTCATCGCCTTCTGACGCCAGCAGAATCTGGCGCTTGGAGATCTGACGAATGTCTTCGATCAGGGAGATGGACTTTTCATAGCGCACCATCGATTCCGGATCGCGCGGGTCGCGGGTCACGATGGCCACCACCGGAAGACTTTCTGTGATCAGCGCAGTGGGGCCGTGGCGGAACTCTCCGGTGGGATAGCCTTCGGCGTGAACATAGGAAATTTCCTTCAGCTTCAAGGCGCCTTCCAAAGCGATGGGGTAGTGGACGCCGCGTCCCAGGAATACGAAGGTCTGATCGTGGTAAAAGCCGTGGGCGATGGTCTCAGCTTCGACGTTGAAGCGATCGAGCGATTGCTCGATGAGATCGGGCAGCGTCGACAACGCCTGGACGCGGGCGGTGACTTCGTCGGCGCTCAGTGTGCCTTTTTGCGCCGCGAGAAACAGGGCCAGCATATAGAGCGCGGTGAGTTGCGTCGTGAAACTCTTGGTGGCCGGGATGGCGACTTCCCGGCCGGCTCGGGTGAAGAAGACAGCATCGGCTTCGCGTGCGATGGTGGATTCGACCACGTTGGAGATGGAAAGGGTCTTCATCCCATTGTCCTTGGCGATGCGCTGGGCGGCCGTGGTATCGGCGGTTTCGCCGGACTGCGTGATGGCGACCACCAGCGATCCCCTGCCGTTGGTGGGCTTGCGATAGCCGTATTCGCTGGCATGCTCCACCTCGACCGGAATGCCCGCCAGGTCCTCGATCATCAGCTTGCCGCAGAGCCCGGCATGGCGACTGGCCCCGCTGGCCACGATGGTGACGCGGCGCAAGGCCGCAACTTCAGCGGGTGTCCAGGGGAAACGGTCGAGGCGCACCGTGCGGGTGACCGGGTCGATGTGCTGATCGATGGTCTGCCGGATGGCCTCGGGCTGCTCGTAGACTTCCTTCAGCATCTGATAGCGAAACTCGCGTGTGCGACCCGAATGACCGGTTTGCGGCATGACCAGAAGCTCCTTAAGAGGATGGGCGCGCAACACCCCCAACCACCACGGCGTGGCCCCCCGCCTAACAATCTACCATAAAAGTACACAAACAATCGTTAATTCGATCACAAACGATCATTCTGATAAACTCGGGGCAGTGCTGGCCGCTACGCGGCATGAAAAGCAAAGGCGACCAGGGATGGCTCGGATAAGACCGAGGTCGAAACCCAGGGGTAACCGCAGATTTCGCGTAGAGACCGATCACACAGAGGAAAGAGCTACCCAGGTTAGCGCCCAAAGGCGGCGCGAATCTGGGCACCCGGCACCCTGGTGGTTATACGGGACACGAACCACCGATTACTGAGGATCATGCGAATTTTTCTTGCGATGTTATGGCTGCCTATCTTCGCTTTTGTTGCCGGACAATCCGGCACGAATGCGGCGTTCACCATCAATGTCATGCCGCTGCCCGCATCGGTGGAAGTCCATTCGGGAAGGCTGAAGCTGGACGGCACGTTCTCGGTTGGAACCAGCGCATACACCGACGCCCGGCTGGAGGCGGCAATCCTCCGAATCCAGCAGCGCCTGAAAGGGCGCACGGGAATCGTGCTGCCGCTGGGCGTCGCAGCCAGCCCGATGCCTGCCACGCTGACGGTTGCCGTTAAGGCTCGCGGCGAGCAGTACCCCAAGCTGGGCGAAGATGAGTCGTATTCGCTGAAGATCACGGGCGATCAAGCAACCCTGAGCGCCAATACGGTGGTCGGCGCGATGCGCGGGATGGAGACGCTGTTGCAACTCGTCTCTGGCGATGCGGCCGGCTACTACTTCCCCGCCATCAAAATCGAGGACAAGCCGCGCTTCGGCTGGCGCGGACTCATGATCGATGTGGGCCGCCACTTCCAGCCGATCGACGTGATCAAGCGGAACATCGACGGGCTGGCAACGGTGAAAATGAATGTCTTTCACTGGCACCTGAGCGAAGACCAGGGATTTCGCCTCGAGAGCAAGCGCTATCCCAAGTTGCACGAGATGGGCTCCGGCGGGAAATATTACACGCAGCAGCAGGTGCGCGACGTGATTGCCTATGCGGCGGACCGCGGGGTGCGTGTCATCCCGGAATTCGACATGCCGGGACACTCCACCGCGTGGATGGTCGGGTATCCGGAGTTGGCCAGCGCGCCAGGACCGTATGCGATCGAAATGCAGTGGGGCATCTTCGATCCCACGATGGATCCGACGCGCGAGCAGACGTACGAGTTCCTCGACGGATTCATCGGCGAGATGGCGGCGCTGTTCCCCGACGAGTACTTCCACATCGGCGGTGATGAGAACAACGGCAAGCAGTGGCAAGCCAATCCGCACATCCAAGAGTTCATGCGGGCACATGGCTATCACACGACCGCCGAGCTGCAGACGTACTTCAACCAGCGCGTGCTGAAGATCGTGCAGAAGCACGGCAAGAAGATGGTGGGCTGGGACGAGGTGCTGATGCCCGACCTTCCCAAGGACACGGCGGTGCAATCATGGCGCGGCTATAAGTCGCTCGACCAGGCGGCCCGTGAGGGCTACAACACAATCTGGTCGACGACGTACTACCTGGACCACATGGGCCCGGCGGAATATCACTACCTCTCGGACCCGCTGCCCGCAGACTCAGCCTTGACGCCGGATCAGGCATCTCACATTGTGGGAGGAGAGGTCTGCGCCTGGGGAGAATATTTGTCGCCGGAAAACATCGATGGCCGGATCTGGCCGCGCACCGCGGCGATTGCGGAACGATTCTGGTCGCCGCGCGAGGTCACCAACGTCGCCGACATGTACCGCAGACTGGAAGCGGTGAGCGTGTGGCTGGAACAAGCCGGACTGCTGCACCTGTCGAGCACCGAAAAGATGCTGCGGCAAGTTTCCGGCACAGCAGACCTGGGGCCGCTCGGCGTGCTGGGCAAAGTCGCGTCTCCTGAGGGGGCCAGCGTGCGGGAGGAACTGACCCGTCGTGGCAACACGCAGCTCACTCCGCTGGTGCACGTGACAGATGCTGTAGTGCCCGATCCGCCCTATCGGCGGGAGTTTGCGGCGCTGGTCGAACAGTTGCTGGGGGATGCACCCACGTTCGCTGCCGGTTCGGAAGAGCTGACGAAAACGTTTCAACAGTGGCGCGACATGGGTCAGGAGTTTGCCGCAATGTCGACGAAGGCCCCGGTGCTAGAAGACGCCAGCAACCGCGTGTTGCAACTGCGAAAGCTGGGGAGCGCTGGACTGGAGGCGTTGAACTATTTGCATTCGGGCACGACTCCGCGGGCCGAATGGAAAGACTCACAACTTGCGCTGGTCAAGCTGGCCGAGACTCCCGACGCTTCGTTGCTGAAGCTGCCGTGGATGGGTTCCTATCGTGCCCTGATTTTGGGAGCGGCGGAGGTTGGGGAAGCGAAGAACACGGGCGCGATCGAGTGGAAGCAAAAGATTTTGTCAGAAGCCGCACAACAAGAGCCGACACAAAAGTATACCTGGTAGGGGTAGCCGCATGCGGCGGCTGCGGATTCCGACCGTATGTCGGACCCCACCCTTTTGCCCGCAGGGGCTGACAAAAGGATAGGGCACCCGGCATTGGGTTGGCGGAGTTTCGAGTTGGGAGGCTCTTAGGCGATTCAGGGCGCGGGAGACGAGGGTGAAGGGCACTTGATGCCATTTTCCTTCTTCCACTTGGTGACGTTGACCGGCTTGCCCTGCATACAGGTGGTCATGCCCTGGTGGGCGGTGCCTTTGAACCAGATGGCCGTGCCGGCTTTCGGGGCCTTGGCGCTGAAGAACAGGTTGTAGGTGTCGCCGGATTTCGAATCGAGGAGAATGTGACAACCGGTTTCGACTGCATTCTCCACGCATCCGGAACCTTGCATGGTCTTGGGTTTGGCCGTGTGCGAGGTTTGGCCAAGTGCGAGAGCCGAGAAACTAAAGACGAACAAAACTGCAGGTATTACTTTCATCGGGTACCATTCTCTGAGTTGGCATCATAGCCGCGACGTAAAGTGGCTGACAACCAGGAGGGTCCGTGGCACGAATCTGGGGCACCCGCCGCAACATCACCTTCTACTTCTCCAGCGAATTGATCTTCGGATTGGCGTCGGTCGAGAGCACGAGGATCTTTCCACCGCCTCCTGCGCTGCTGGCATCGCTCACGACATAGGCAATTCCGGTGGTACTGCCATTTGCCGTCAGTGGCGCGCGCCCAGTGGAATCGACACTGTAGGTGGCGGTGGAGGTGAGGCCTTGCTGCGGGCCTCCGGGACCGCTGGTGTCATAGAAGAGTGCAAGGTTGCCTGCGCCGTCGGCGGTGGCGGAGTTGGCTTCGACCGTGACCGTGGGGAGGACGGCTTGCACCGTCCCACCCTGGTAGGGGCCGCTAATGGAGGAGTTAGAGAGCGACGTGCCCACCTGGGGAACAATGGTACCAGCCGTGACGGCGGCGTCGGCCCCGACGGTGAAGGCGATACTGGCAGACAAATAAAAGATGATGGTGCTGCTGCCGAAGCCGGCGAGAGTGGTGCGTCCGTTGGTTTCGACGCTGTATGTGCCGGTGTGATGATTGGGGGGACTGAGAGTCCCGCCGAGGTTTTCATCGATGGAAACGCTGAAGTTGCCGGCGCCATCGAACTTCACCAAAGCCAGAAGCCCATAGGGCACGGAGCTGCCGCTGGAAGTGGCGACGCCCTCTAGTGCAGCCACGGTGGTGGCATTGAGCGTGGCGTTGGTGTAGTTGTTCAGCGGCCGGGTGTCCAGGGTGAATAATACCAGGGGCGCGTTGCCGGATACCGGGTCAATGCCGAGCATGATGAGTTCGCTGGAGGAGACAGGGAAAAAACTGTAGTTGGTCACGGCGGAGTTCGCGTTCAAGGTGGCAATGCCGCGCCCAGTGACGGGATCGATGGCGACGAATGATCCGGTGAACGACTGGCTGGCGGCTATGATGCCATTGTTGTTGATGTCTTGGACGCCGTTGGTCCATGCGCCCGTGCTGCTGGCCTGGAAGGTGCCGGCAGCGGCATAGCGATTATTCGAAACATCTCCACCGATGGCTCCGAACGCCCAATACGCCGCGAGCGAGGCAACGGTGACGGGCACAGTGGACGCGACCTTACGGATGACCCCGGAGCCCTGATTGCCCGCGGTGCCATTCTGGATAAAGCGAATCGTTCCTACGGCCGGCACGGCGAGCTGGTAGGTAAAGGTGCCGAGACCGGGAATGTTCAGAGTCATAGGGCCGGTGTTGGTGGTGTCGAGCGAATAGATGCCAGTGAACGGCAGCTTGGTCAGCGGGCCGGCCGCGCTGTTGGAATCCATCAGACCGTTGGTGATGTTGCCCATACCGTCGGCGGTAAAGCTTCCGGCCTGCACCACGAGGTTGCCCTGACTGAATCCAGAGAGAGAGAAAACATAGTTACCATTCAGCCGGGAGGCAGGGCCGCCGATGGCGAGGCTCAGCGATGCGGTGGCAGTGGCGGACGGCGTCTGCGAATCACTTACCTGCACCGTGAAGGTCGAGGCACCCTGCGAGGTCGGCGTACCACTGATCAATCCGGCGGTGCTGAGGGTGAGCCCTGCAGGCAGGCTGCCGGACGTGATTGACCAGGTGTAAGCCGGCACGCCCCCGCTGGCGACCACAGAACCGCTGTAAGGGACGTTCACGGACCCGGCGGTGAGCGAGGAGGTGGTGATGGCCAAAGGAGAATTGACGATGATGGATTTGCTCGTCAGGTCGACCGCCGCCGTAGGCGTTTGCGAATCGGTGACTTGCACCTTAAAGTGCGAGGTGCCAAGCGTGGTGGGGGTTCCGCTGATGACGCCAGCGCTGCTGATGTTCAAACCAGCGGGCAGGGTACCGGAAGCAATGGACCAAGTGAAGGGTTGCTGGCCCCCGGTGGCGGTTAACGTCGCCGAGTAGGCGACGTTGATGACGGCGGTGGGCAGTGCGGCCGAACCGATTACTAGCGAGCCAACGGGAGTGGGCGGCTTACCACCACCGCACGATACCTCCAGAAGGCACAACAGCACACTGAATGCCAGGAAAACGCCACTCTTCAACGCTCTCATGAGTCTCCCTGAGGCCCAAAGAACTTGACGCGTGGCAGCATCGAAGGCGAGTGTACACGGAAGTAGACCGGCCCGAATTCAAATGTCAACACTTAGCGCTTGTGAGGTGGGCAGCCACCCGCCGCTCAGGTTGCGCTGGTTTCTCCAGCATACCGAACTCCATCGCGGGGATGTCTATTCGAACACCCACTTGGTCACGGCGGTAGCAATCTGCTTTTCGGGAAAGGCAAAGATAATGCGCGGCACAAGCTTGTACACATGTCCTCCCTTTCGAGGATCGAGCGGCCATCCGTACTTTGACTTGCTGGCGTCCGACAGGCCTTCCGGTAGCTCGCTGTGGTCGACTCTCTCGCCCATGCCCTCCACGATCACCAACTCGTCCAACCTTTCGTTAATCAGGACGCAGTGCGGGTTTGCCGCCAGGTTCTTTGCTTTGCGCGTTGCCGAATCCGTGCCGAAGTAGTATGCGTCTTCAAACCATAGCCCGTGCATCCCCATGGCGTGAGGCCGCCCGTCGGGGCGCACCGTGACGATCACATAATTGTGTGAGCCTGTAAGCCGTTCGCGCGCCCAACTCCAGTCGAGCATGCCTTTCGGCGAGGTGGAAAAGCGGTAGCCGGCCGGAACGACGGGACGCATGGCCCGCGGTCGCTTGGTCGGCCGTGAGCCATGCAATTTCCCGGAAACCCTGTTGGATGCACGTTTCTTTGCCTTAGCCATTACGTAAGAATACACAGTCCTTGTCCGGGAGGTCAGCGCCAACAGAAAGGGCCGAACCTGGAGCGCCGTGGCAGCCGCTCAGCTAAAAAACCGTGCGCGTTGATCGGCTGTCGGAACCAGGCAGCTTGCGGCTCCGGAAGACAAGCGTCGACGATTGCGAGCGATGAGGCGATATCCCCAGTTGCGCAGCGGCGCCGGAACCAGTGCGCCGATTGTGGCAAAGAAGGACCACACTCCGCCCAGATACCGCGCCGCGCGCAGCACCGCGCTCGACTCGATCGCGGCTTCACCGTCAGAGATCCACAGCATCGACTCCACGTCTTCGAGGTGGAAAGTGCGGCGCAATTCCTTGCCCATTGCGGAGTCGCGGGGAACGAACAGCAGGTCGTGGCAGCGCTCGTGACGCAAGATGAACCGCACCGCACGACTGCAGAATCCGCAGGAGCCGTCGTAGACGAGCATGGGACGCGGAAACGGATTGGCCGAGCGTTGTGCCATGCGGTGGTCGGTTATAGAGATGCGAGCAGCAGTGTTATGGGTGCCGCCTGACGGCAGTTTCAAATTTCAAAGACAATCGCAGATCCTTCGACTCGGACGGGAAAGTTTGTCCCTGTCCTAGCTCAAGATAACGAATTGCTAGACGCCTTTACGGCGGGGCCTGAAGGCCGGCCCTCCCGCTGTTCGTCCACTAACGGTAGCGCTGGCTGTTGAATCCCGCGCCGCGCAGCGCATCGCCGAAATTCGCCAGAAAGTCGTGTACGTGATCACTCGTCGCCAGCGGGCCCATCAGCCCGATGCGGAAGACCTTGCCCGCGAGCGGGCCGAAGCCTCCGGCGATCTCGATGCCGTGCTCCCTGAGCAGAGTGGCCCGGACCTTGGCATCATCCACGCCTTCGGGCACCTGCGGCGTGTTCAGGTTCCAGATGCGGTACTCGGCCGGGACGAGCATTTCCAGACCCATCATGCTGATCCCCTTAACGAGCTCGAGGTGCGCCTGGCGATGGCGTTCCCAGCGGTGCTCGAGGCCTTCTTCTTCGATTAGGCTGAGACCTTCGTGCAGCGCGTAAAAAAGCGTCGCCGACGCAGTGTGATGGTAGCGATGTGAGACGAATAGATAGTCGCCGATGAGCTTGATGTCGAAATACCACGAGCGATTGCTCGTCTTCCGCGCCTGCAGCCACTCGACGGCCCGTGGCGAGACGGTGATCGGCGAAAGGCCCGGAGGACAACTCAGCCCTTTCTGCGTGCAACTGTAGGCGATGTCGATGCCGGTCTGGTCCACGTTGACAGGCATCGCGCCGAGCGAGGTGACGCAATCGGCAATCACCAGCGCGTCCACTGCATGCGCGGCCTTACAAATGGCTTCGCCGCGCTGGAAGACGCCGGTAGAAGTCTCAGCAGTCACATACATCACAACCCTGGGCCGCTCGCGGTGGATGAACTCGGCGGCCTCGGTGTCGCCGAAGGCGCCGCCCCAGGGCTTCTCGAAGCGCACCACGTCGGCACCATGGCGGCGGGCCATCTCGGTCATGCGGTCGCAAAAAAATCCGTTGGCGAAGACGCCGACCTTCATGCCGGGCTCGGCAAAGTTGCTGATGGCCGTCTCCATGCCGCCACTGCCGGTGGCGGAGATGACGAATGTCCACTCGTTCTCGGTACCGAAGACGTGACGCAGCATGCGCTGGTTGGCTTGGCTGATTTCGAAGAAGTACGGATCGAGATGGCCAACAACCGGTTGTGCCATGGCCCGGTACACCCGCGGATGCACCTGGGTGGGCCCGGGACCGAACAATAGCCTTTTTGGGGGATGAACGGAGATTTCTTCACTTACGGCCAGTGGGTTTTGCTGGGTAAGAGCCATGGAAACTCCCTTATAATGTCGGTACCAGTATAGCTACAGGGTTGGATTCCGGCACGGCCGAAGCTGATCGCGTGCCGGGATCCGGCTGGGCACGGGTTGGTTGGGCCTCTGTGTCACTTTTGTCTGACACCGGGGGTGGCGGGCACGCCAGCCACACAACGCGAAGGTGCGCCCTCGGGAGATGGGAATGATGTTTTTCCGACTGCTGCTATGGGTTGCGGCAGCAGGAGTAGCAACGAGTACCGCGTACTTGCTCCTGGTGATAATCGCCAGCGCGAGTTTTCGCCGCAACGAGCGGCGCAAGACTGACGATGGCGGCGACTTCCCGGCGGTCAGCTTACTAAAGCCGGTGTGTGGCATGGAGCCTGGCCTGGAAGCGAACCTGACCAGCTTCTTCGAACAACAGTACCCCAGCTTCGAAATTATTTTCGGCGCACGCCGCGACGACGATCCTGCGTTGGAAGTGATACGGCGAATCAGCCGCAATTATCCCTCGGTGCCGGTAAAGGTAGTGACGACCGGTGAGCCTCTCAGGCCGAACGCCAAGGTGTGCTCGCTGGTGGAGATGTACAGCCGCGCCGCACACGATTACCTGATCATCAGCGACAGCGATGTACATGTCACGCCCAACTACATTGCGGAAGTGGTCCAACCGCTGCTGCATCCGCAGCACGGCATGGTGACGTGCCTATATCGTGGCCTGCCCACCGGAGGGCTGTGGTCGAAGCTGGAAGCGCTGGGCATGAGCGTGGAGATGACCTCGGGCGCGATTGTGGCAAACCTGCTGGAAGGCATGAAGTTCGCTTTGGGCCCGACCATGGGGATACGCCGCGACGTACTGGAGGCTGTAGGCGGATTCGAACCGCTGGCCGAATACTGCGCCGACGACTACGTGCTAGGCCAGGAAGTTGCCGAGAGCGGCAGGCAGGTGGTGATGTCGCAACACGTGATCGATCACGTGGTCATCAACCGGAGATTCACCTGCTCAATGCGGCACCAAATCCGCTGGATGAAGAGCACGCGCTTTTCGCGGCGTGCGGGACACGCCGGCACCGCGCTAACCTTCGCCATGCCCTTCGGCTTGCTGGGACTGGTGGCTGGCGGGGCACTGCATCATTGGCTTCTCGGTTTTGCTTTGTTCGGAGCCGCCTATCTCAACCGCGCCGTCCTGTCGGTCGCGTCAGGATGGTTCGTGGTGGGCGATGAGCGCGCATGGCGTCTGGCGTGGCTGTATCCACTGCGCGATCTGATGGGCTTTGGATTCTGGTGCGCCAGCTATTTCGGACGCAAAATTGTATGGCGCAGTGACTGGTACCGATTGGAAAAGGGCGGTCGCATGATGCTGGTGCACCCTGGCGCCGCGACGATTGCACGAACACTGGCCGATACCAAAGCGGCCACTCCCACCGTGGTCGCCGATCGATATTCCTGAAGCCCTGAAAGAGAAAAACCTCCAAAGCAAAGTTACGATGGTCGCAATCGGGAGGGCGCGAGGAACTCAATGCTGAAGACCTTGGCCATTGCCAGTCTGGTGGTGGTATACCCTGCCTTGGCGCTGATTTCCATCCATGCCGAAAATCCCACGCCGCAGAAGGTTGACCAAGTCTTTCAGACGCTGGTGACCGCGGGCTCGCCGGGCCTGGCAGTCGTCGTTCTCAAAAACGGGAAGACAGTGTTTCAGCGAGGCTACGGATTGGCCAACTTGGAGACGCGCACCAAGATCGCGCCGGTGACCGACTTCCGGCTGGCGTCGTTCACTAAGCAGTTCACCGCGACCTGCATCATGCTGCTGGTTCACGACGGCAAGCTCAGCTACGATCGCACGCTGACGAAAATCTTTCCCGGATTTCCCGCGTACGGCAGCACGATCACCGTGCGCATGTTGCTGACTCACACCTCCGGCCTGAAGGACTACGAAGACCTCTACTCCGCGCAATTCCCCGGAGGGGACGATCACAAGCTTCCCCAGATCAAGGACGCACAAATCCTGACGCTGATGGAACAGCAAAGTGCGACCGACTTTCCTCCAGGCAGCCAGTGGCGCTACAGCAATACTGGTTACGCATTGCTGTCCATGATCGTGGAGAGGGTTTCAGGCAAGCGGTTTGGCGACTTCCTGCAGCAACGCATCTTGGCGCCGCTGGGAATGACGAACACTCTGGCCTATGAGGAAGGGAAGAACGAAGTGCCACATCGCGCGCTGGGCTACACAAAGAACGATGGTGTCTGGCTCGGCGCCGACCAGAGTTCGACTTCAGCGGTGCTGGGCGACGGCGGAATTTATTCCAGTGTGGAAGACCTGGCGAAGTGGGACGGTGCCCTCTGTGAGCATACGCTGCTGAGCGCGGCAGAGATGCAGGCCGCGTTCATGCCCGTGGAAGTGCCAGGAGGCGCGAAAAAGGACGACGGTTCGCCAACCGAGTATGGCTTCGGATGGTTCCTGGATCCTTACAAGGGCCGCAAGCGCATGTGGCACTCGGGTACAACAACGGGATTCCGGACCTTCATCGACCGCTTCGTTGACGAAGGGCTGACCATCATCATCCTGTGCAACCGCGACGACCTAAAGCCTGGAAAGCTGGCGGAGCAGGTGGCGGATTTGTATGCGCCGCGGTAGCGCGTCGCAAGCACAGTTTATGGAACTCCGGTGTGGATAATCCGGAAATGCTTTTGTGGGCCGGCGATCGGGTCTTTTTATTCCTGAGCCTGTACGGCGTCGACGATCATCTATTTCCTAGATATCGTAGTGGTTGATCCAATTTTCTGCTGTAATAAACACACGTATAGCCTAGTGAGATTTCTTCAAGAATGAAGCTTACTCCCGCCCGTAGTCTCCCCATTGCAACCTTGATTGCCGTCTCGCTTATAGCCCCGGCAAGCTGCCGGGCGCAGGCAGAGAAAGCGGCGACGACTTCTGCCCGGGCCGGCGCGCTGCACAACGATCCGCTGCACATTTTTAGCGAGTCGATTCAGGCGCTGACCGCCAAGGTGACCAAGTCGGTGGTGCAAATCATCGCAACCGGCTACGGCCTGAGTTCTGAGAAACAGTCGAGCGATACGGCACTGTTCGAGCCGCAGGAAGCCATCGGGTCGGGTGTGATCCTGTCGTCTGACGGATACATTGTGACCAATGCACACGTGGTGCAGGGTGCACGCAGAATTCGCGTGCGCCTTCCTGGCTTGGAGTTGCCCGGCCCGGATGGTTCGCAACCGCATGGCCCGGTCACGGCGAAGGTCGTCGGACTGGATCGGCAGTCTGACCTCGCGGTACTGAGGATCGAGGCCAAGGACCTTCCTGCGATGGAGTTGGCGGATTCCGACCAACTCAAACAGGGGCAAGTGGTGTTTGCCTTCGGCAGCCCGGAGGGACTGGAGAACTCCGTCACCATGGGGGTGATCAGCGCCACCGCGCGGCAGGTCAGTGACGAGAACCCATCGACTTATGTGCAGACGGATGCACCCATCAATCCCGGCAACAGTGGAGGCCCGCTGGTGGATGTAGACGGACGGATGGTGGGGATCAACACGTTCATCTTGTCCGAGTCGGGTGGCAGCGAAGGATTGGGCTTCGCCATTCCCAGCAATGTTGTGCGCAGTATCTACGAGC